>Ga0209491_10000736_pt1 | contig 65518 bp, 57 predicted proteins | sample BON02_FD_187213 | JGI IMG/M metagenome (GOLD analysis project Ga0209491, IMG submission 187213) | Freshwater microbial communities from Lake Bonney liftoff mats and glacier meltwater in Antarctica - BON-02 (SPAdes) (version 2) | ecosystem: Environmental > Aquatic > Freshwater > Ice > Glacier... | reverse complement strand
CTACCCGCTCCGCGGGTACCTTTGAGTGTTTTGCGTTCATCTTCGTTCCTTACAGTCACTGCGATGAACCCAAAACACTCTCCTATTTTATGCAGCCAATCTGTCTATTGAACGCTGACGGGGGACACTGCCCTGACTTTGCTACAATTGCGCCGTTCGGAGACGAGTTGCCGTTAGACTGACAGCACCTCTGGCCGAAGTAGGCGGAAATTCTCAGGCCAAGCTGCGAAAGATCAGTTCAACCGCTGTCGGCCTCGCCGCTTCCTTCCAGCAAATTTCCAGCATCTCGCTGGTGATCGGCGGCTATTATCTTTTCGTCGCTGGCCAGATATCCATGGGCGCGATCATTGCCATCGTGATGTTATCGTCAAGGTCGCTGGCTCCCGCTGGGCAGATCGCGTTTTTGCTCACTCGCGGGCGGCAAGCGCGCGAGACCCTGTCCAGTATCGAGGGCCTGTTCGATGCAGAGGACGAGCGCCGCCAAGGCAGTGTTTCGATCCCCGCGACCGTTCGTTCTGCATCAATCAAACTTGATGAATTGGAATTTTCTTATCCAGAGGCACCGGTCCCATCGTTGCAGGGTATGAATCTGACAATCAATCCGGGCGAGCGCATTGCGCTGGTTGGGCGGGTCGCCTCTGGCAAATCCACCCTGGGCCGGGTCCTGTGCGGCCTTTATCAACCAACCGGTGGTTCGATGCTGGTCAACGGTATCGACAGCCGGCAGTTCCGACCGCAGGATTTACGCCACGCTTTCCGCTTTGTGGGGCAGGACGCCAGCCTGTTTACCGGGACCGTGAAAGATAATCTGACACTGGGCAGCGGGGATGCAGCGGACGAACAATTGATAGCGGCGCTGCAAATGACCGGGGCGGACCGTTTCCTGTCGCAGGATGCTGGCGGTTTCGACCGCATGGTTGGCGAACATGGCCGTAAATTATCCGGCGGACAGCGGTCATTCCTGTCACTTGCCCGGGCGTTCGTTTCTCCGTCACAGATGTTGTTTCTGGACGAGCCAACGGGCGCGATGGACAGTCAGACTGAAAAGCTGTTCGTTGACCGCCTGCAAGCATCGATGTCCGCCAGTCAGACCTTGCTGGTGGCGACGCACAGACCTGCATTATTCGCTTTATGTGATCGGATCATTGTTCTGGAGGCCGGGCGAATTGTAGCAGATGGACCCAAAGATCAGATTTTGGCCAAATCAGGTGGTTTGGCATGAGCGACCAACCCCTCGATACGAAACGGCTGAGCCCCGAATCCGCTGGAGGATCGGGAGCATCACGGCGGATCAAGATCATCATCGGTCTGATTGTTCTGGCAGGCATAGGCGCAGTCGGGGCAAATTGGTTACTTGCTGATGAGCCCAAGAGCGCAGAGCCTGTTCGGATCAGCCTGCAGCAGGCGGAGCAGCTGGCCGACCTTAGCGAAGGTGACGGTGCCCAGATCGTGATGGAAGGGGATTCCGCACAGGACCGAAATGCTCTGATTCCGCTGTCAGGCGGTAAGCTTCAGACCTTATCTGGCTTTTCTGCGCTGGGGGGCGCCAATGGTAGCTATGGCACGGCGCTAAAATGCATGACTCAGGCGGTTTATTACGAAGCGGCGAATGAAACAGTGCAGGGCAAGCGCGCCGTAGCGCAGGTGGTGCTTAACCGGATGCGTCACCCGGCCTATCCCTCGTCTGTCTGCGGGGTGGTGTATGATGGCGCCAACAAGCGCGTTTGCCAGTTCAGCTTCACTTGCGACGGGTCTTTGCTGCGCGGGCCAATGGCGCGCCAGTGGAAGGAATCTCTGGCCGTGGCAAAAGCAGCCTTGACCGGAACCACCGAACCCAGCGTAGGAACGGCGACGCATTATCATGCCGATTATGTCTTGCCGCGCTGGGCCTACAGCCTTGGCAAGATTGATAAAATCGGCACGCATATCTTTTATCGCTTCAAGGGAAATTGGGGCAATACGGGCGCGTTTTCGAGCCGCTGGACTGGGCGCGAAGCGATCCCATTGCTCGACATGGCGCGGCTCCGCAATGCGCTGAACGGTGATCTTGATGCTGACTTGGCAGCGGCTGCGGTTGATGATTTCGTGCCGGGTTTGACTGTTACCAAACATGTCGCGGACCGCCATGCAGCGGCTGATGTCGGCGGGCGGATCGACACCACCAAGGAATGGCGCCTGTCGATCCCCGATCCGGTCACGGCAAGCTCAGGTTACCGTAATCAAGTCAATGGCCAGCGTTCTGACGCAGGCCGGGCAGCACCAGTGGTTGCCGCACCAACCTTGGCAGATGCCTCGGGTAAAGCAGCGAAAGTCACTCCATGAGCCTATTCGCGCGGATTTCCGGTTGGGATGCCAACCGCAAGCTGATCGCCATTTCTGCCTTGGGCGTGGCCGTGCTGATTGCCTGGGCCAGCCTGGCGCAAGTCGATGAGATTACACGCGGAATGGGCAAAGTGATCCCGTCCAGCAAGACGCAATTGGTGCAACCTTCAGAACCGGCCACGATTGCCGAAATCCTGGTCCGTAACGGCCAAGTAGTGAAAAAGGGTCAGATTCTGGTGCGTCTGGACGATGCGCAATCGTCATCAGAGTTGGGCCAGCTCCAGACGGAAAACAGCCGTCTAACAGCGCGGGCGAGCCGGTTGGCGACAGAAGCATCTGGCGGGGCGATGGGCTGCAGTGAAGGGACTTTGTGCGCCGAAGAACGCCGCCTGTCGCAAGTCCGCAGAGCTACCGCCCGCAGCCGTGAAAGCGGGCTAGCGAGCGCAATCGAACAGCGCCGACGCGATCTGAGCGAAGGTCAGGCAACCGTTGCAGCGTTGGAGAGCAGCGTGCGGCTGGCAGGTGATCAGGTCAACATGCTGGAACCGCTCGCCGCCAAAGGGATCATCCCGCGCACTGAGTTAATCACCGCGCAGCGCGATCTGGTGGATACGCGGGGCCGGTTGTCGGCTGCCCGGCAAGGTGTTGGCCGGGCACAAGCCGCCATCAGGGAAGCGCAGGCACAGCTTAATTCCGCGCGCCTTGATTTCCGCGAACAGGCCCTGGCAGAACGCAGCGAGGTCAATACCCGGATTGCCGTAAACGAAGAAACGATCCGCGGCGCCGAGGCACGGCAACAGAAAAACGAGATACGCGCACCATCTGACGGCATCGTCAATGATGTCCAGATTACTACGGTTGGCGGGTTTGTGAATGCAGGCGAGATGATTATGCAAGTGGTGCCTGTTGGGGACCGTTTGTTCGTCGAAGCGCGCATCCGCCCGAGTGATATTGCGTTCATCAAGGTCGGTGATCCGGCGAATGTTAAAGTCACTGCCTATGATTTTTCGATATTTGGCGGAATTTCCGGCAAGGTCCAACAAATCAGCGCAGATTCGATCTATGACGAGGTCGAGCGGGAGGCCTATTATCTGGTGGTCATTGAGACCGACCGGGCCTTTATTGAGCGGGCCGGACAGAAATTACCGATTGTGCCCGGCATGATCTGTGATGTTGAGATTATTACGGGCCGCAAGTCGATCTTGAACTATCTGCTCAAGCCAGTCGCCAAGGCTTTCGATATGGCTCTGACCGAACGGTAATTTTCAGAATCCGTGCAGCCAGCTCTGGTCATTGCCAAAGCTCAACACTGGCCGATACCCCTGAGAAACTGACGCGTCGATCAGACTATCGGTAGTATTGTCGAGCATGACAAACTTGCCGTTCAGCCGAACAATCAACACCGCATGGTCAACCCGGCGGATCAGGTCCTTTGCCAGCGTCAGGACCATGTCTTCGCGTTTGATGCCCATTGCGGCGAGCATTTGCAGCTTGGCGATGGCGATGTCTTCGCAATCGCCTTTGCCCAGGCGGAACGTGGTTTTGGCGTTGGCCCAATAGTCGGCTTTGCCCCACAATTCACGGTCGTCGGCGAAGCGGATCGTATGGTTGGCATAGGCGTTTACTGCCTGCACCAGTTCTTCGTCTGTTCGCTCGTCTGAGCCGAGGCGCTGTTTGGCCCAGCTCGTGGATACGCGGCCGCTCTTTACCCGGCGCCAATCCTTTTCAAATGAAGTCTGGCCGATACTGATGCGTTTGCTGGCAAGAAAGTCAGTTGCGGGGGCGGTCAATATTGCCGCTGGCTCGATATCGGCCAAAGGCGGACCGAATTGCCCGGCGCATTGACTAAGCCCGAATGCCAAAGCTGGCGGCGCGGCCACCGCAGCGGCGGTGTAGGCGGTTTCAGTAACCGGCAGGCCTGATTGTGCGTGGATCATCCGTTCCAGCGCGCTCATATTGCCGCCATTCCCGATGATAGCGCTCGCTTTCGAATGAGAAGGGCCGTTTGAGGCGAGCGAATGTCTGGCGCCAGAACCTTCCGGAAACTGGCATGAAGCAATAGCTACTGCCGCGACTGAAGCAGGCAGCATCATCCCAGCCGCAGCAACTTGTGCCTGAGCGGACGGCGTAAAAGCCATAGCTGCGCTGACCATGCCGAGTCCATATGGGGCAAGCCCATCGAGGCAACGGGTCAACCGCGCTGATGAGATCCGTTTCTTCATACGGACCCCAATTAAGGGCCAAGAATATAAGGTAGGTTTTCAAACGCGGTTACTGATCAGTTAAGTATGTTTGCATATCCGCTACCGCTGGGCTGCCGAAATTGGTCGATGCGAGCGGGGCCCTGAAGAAGCTGCCGCCCGCGGTTAGCGCATCGCGGGATGGATTATCCGGCGCCACGGCGCTATGCCGCCGGTGGATGACGACCTGCGCCAGCTATTGGCTGATTTCAGGAATTATTACCGCCGCCTGCCGGCGCCAAGGTTCGTACAGTGGATAGGCTGATATTGGGGCTTTGCTTTGACCTTGATCTGGACGCTTTGGTCCAGCATCAGATTGGTTGCTGATGCGAGGAGCTTTTATCCGTGGCCGACCCAAAGACTGAATTGCAGGATAATTACGTCGGCGTATTCGACGGCAAGCTGACGCCCGGCAAGCGCGGGGCATTGCTGATCGTGGATGTGGTGATGGCTTATCTTGACCCAGACTCGCCGCTTTATGCCCATGCAGAAGATGCGCTGGCCAGCAATGAACGTCTGGCTGCGGCAGCGCGGGCGGCCGGAGTTCCAGTAGTTTTTACCAATGTCGAATTTCAGGCAGGGGGCAAGGATGGCGGTCAGTTCTACCGCAAAGTGCCCTCGCTCAAACATTTCATGGCCGGATCTCCGCTCGGCTTGTTTCCCGATACTCTTCAGCCCACCGCAGACGAAGTAGTGGTGACGAAGCAATATGCGTCAGCCTTTTTCGGCACATCGCTTGCTTCTACTTTGGCAGCGCAAGGAATCGATACGATCTTCGTAACCGGCTTTTCAACTTCGGGCTGTGTCAGAGCGAGCGCGCTGGACGCATTGCAACATGGGTTTGCGCCGTTCGTAATCCGCGAAGCCTGTGCTGATCGCCACCCCGGGCCGCATGAAGCGAATCTATTCGATTTGCAGGCGAAGTATGCCGAGGTTGTCAGTGAAGCCGAGGCGACTGCGATGATGTCAAACTTGGGCGGAGCAATCGCTTGAAGGTGATGCGATTGACGAAGCTTGAGCAAGTTCGCTAGCCGCAGATCAAGTGGTTGCACTGAAAATCTAACGGGCCTAATGACCGTCTGGCGGAGAATATAATTCGCTAGGCAGAGGTTTTTGGGCAATGACAGTACGGGCTATTTCACGAGCTATCGCGGTTCTGTCTGCGGTTAACCGGGATGGGCCCATTACCATGATGGGCATTGCCCGCGCCGCACAAATCCCTTATCCCACAGCGAGCCGGATCGTCCATACGTTGCTGGATGAAGGTCTGATTGAGCCTGAACCTTCGCGCAAGCGTTACCGCGTAACCTCCTTGGTGCAGACATTATCCACCGGCTTTCAACATGAAGACGCGCTGGTATCCGTGTCGCGCCCGCTTATTGAGGAATTGTGCCGGCAGATTGGCTGGCCGGTGGCGTTGGCTACCCGCGTGGGGCCGCGCATGATGCTGCGCGATTCAACGCATAATATGACCTCGCTGACATTCTCCAACTATTACCCCGGCTTCACCCTGCCAATATCCGAATGCGCGACCGGGAAAGTCTACTTGTCTCACTGCGAGAAAGAAGATCTGGAGATGATTATCGATGGCTGGACGGCGATTGATAATGAATCATCTCGCAGCGGTTTGGTAATGGTCGGCGATGATTTCATGCTGAACAAAATTCGTAACGATGGCTATGCAATTCAGGCCCGTAATACCCACAATGCGGAGCCGGGTAAGACATCGTCACTGGCTGTACCGATTATCAGCGAGGATGGGCGCCTGCTGGCGGCCCTGGGCATGATCTACTTTGTATCAGCGATGTCGATTGACGAGGCTGCCGCGGAATTCGTCAAGCCGCTGAAGGCGTGTGCTGCAAAAATTGCCGAAGCCGTGCAAGAACAGTCCGTCAAGGCAGCATAGCGGCAGGCCTGATTTCAGGAAAAAGTCAGCACCGGTTTGATCACTTTGCCAGCAGAAAAATCAGCGAACGCCTCAGCAATATCTGCGAAGGGATAGGTTTTGATCATCCCTTCGTAAGGCAGAGCGCCCGCTGCGTTTTGTTCGACCAGCCATGGGATGAACTTGTCTGGAATGCTGTCGCCTTCGATGATCCCGATCATACTGGTGTTCATGAATGACATTCCGCCCGGATGGCGCACTGGCTCTTCGAACCCGCCGGGCAGCGTCAAGACGCCCATCGCGCCGCCGGGATGCAGGCTGGCAATGGCCAATTCGAATGTTTGTTGGGTGCCGGCTGTATCCAATGCGTATGTCACGCCTCCGTCCGAATGTGACCGAATGCGGTTGAGTAAATCGTCCGATTCCCCTCGGTAAGTCGCATCAGCGCCTAGATCACTGGCCATCTCGAGGCGGCTATCGTGCAAATCTGTGGCGATGATGGGCGAACAGCCGCTGATCTTGCCGGCCATGATCGCGCTCAATCCAACTGCGCCGCATCCGATAACCAGAAGCGGCTGCCCCGGTTTTGCAGCAAAGTTGTTGATCACCGCGCCTGCGCCGGTCTGGATGCCGCAGCCCAGCGGGGCCGCAGCCACAAAATCAAGCGTATCCGGGATATGCACCGCATTCCGATCGGTGACCAATGCATGGGTCGCGAATGAACTTTGTTGAAAGAAGCCCCCGGCAATCTCTGTCCCGTCAATCCGCTTGATTGCCGGACGATCAGCGCTGCGAGCACCGGTGATGTTGAGCTCTACATGGTCGGCGCAATAGGCAGGGTGGTCATCACGGCATGTCCGGCAGGTGCCGCATGAACCAAATGTGGCAACCACCCGGTCACCCGGTTTAAAGCCTGTTACATCGGAGCCGACTTCCACCACGGTCCCGGCTCCCTCGTGGCCCAATACGGCTGGGTGTTCCAGCCAGTCAGCGATGCCCAGATCTGTATGGCAAATTCCGGCTGCGCCCAGTTCGATGACCATCTCATGTGGCAGCGGATCATCCAGCCAGACCGGCTCTATGACCGGCGGCGCACCCTTGCCAGCGCATATAGCCGCGAGAATCTTCCTAGGCACTGCCATGCCTGTCTTGCAGCGAAGTCACCTCGTCGATGCCAAGCAGGCGCGAGATGTCGCCGAAATCATATAATGGCGCATCGGCAGGTGCCGGTTCGCCCGCCTTCAGGCTCCGGTAAAATGTGTCGATCGCCTTGGCTGCTGCCAAGGGGGCGCCGGAGGGATAGATCACTATCTTAACCCCCAGATCCGCATAGGCTTCGGGAGATAAAACAGGGTTTTTCCCGCCCTGTGCCGCATTGATCATCAAGGGCAAATTCAAGGCTACTGCGGCATGGGTAATATCGCCCGAACCGTTCGGCGCCTCCAGGAAAAGAATGTCGGCACCTGCTTCGGCGTAGGTGTGCAGCCGCCTCACAGATGCCTCCAAGCCTTCCGTCCGATAGGCATCTGTGCGGGCAATAATCAGCATGTCGCCGTCACCCCGCGCCTCGACGGCCACCTTGATCCGGGTGACCATTTCCTGTGCCGGAACAGAAACAGCGCGCCCGGCGTGGCCGCAAATCTTGGGGAAGGGTTGGTCCTCGATCTGGATCGCGGCGATGCCTGCGCGCTGGTAGCTGCGCACGGCATGCGCCAGATTGGCGATGCTGCCAAAACCGGTATCCGCATCAGCGATAAGCGGAACAGTGCTGCGCTGGGCAAATCCGCCAAAGACGCGCAAGAAATCGGAACATCCGGCAATCCCGACATCAGGTTCACCAAGCGCAGATGCCGTTCCCCAATATCCCGAAGCATAGAGCGCGCTGAACCCCGCTTGCTCGGCAATCAACAGGCTGACGTGATCGTAAATTCCCGGTGCAACAATTATTGCATCAGACTGTAATTGCGCGCGTAGCTGGGCCGCCCCGTTCATCGAACAAATCCGACAATAAAGTAATATTGGGCTGTGCGGGATATCGTAACGATCTGCATCTTACGGAAGCTAGTAGAGTCTAGTTATGAGCGCCAAGTTCCCAGCCAAGGTATTCGCTGGCCGGATAATGGTTGTACTTTACCGTTCGGCACGGCCAATTTTGCGATATTGCAGTCATGATTTAAACTCTACCCAACCATGAGCCAATCAGGAATTATGCGATGAATGCACCCGGCCCCAAAGTTGAAGTTCCCCAATCATTGGGCGAGGAAATCGGCGGCAACGGGCGCGTCTATTTCGAAAATGTTGTGATCGACAATTTGCTCGACGCGTTGCTAGAACTTTCCGCAGCCGTGTGGACTCATCATGACCGGGCCTTGGTGCTGGAAAAAGTTCTCGCCGCCAAAGGCATTGATGTGACAGGTGCAATCGAAGAACATTTACCTGACGCCGCCGAAATCGCTGCTCGCGCCGCAGAACGCGATGCCTATGTGCAGGGTGTTTTCGGCAGCTTCATTCGCCGCCCGACCGGCAATTTACCCGGTCGGCAAGCCGACCAAAAAGGAGATATTTGAGATGGAACGCGGACAAATCGGTATCCTGCCTCGGCCCACCAGTCTGGCAGATGAAAGCTACCTCGAATTCGTTACCACATTTCGTAAATTCGCCATTCAGCAAGGTTTTCCGACCGTCGCGGCAACCGGCGAAGCGGCGCTTGAAAAGGCGTTGGAATCCGGTGAAGTGGCGCGCCCGGCCGAGGGAGGAGAAATTCCTCTGGGTGATATTCGCCGGGTCTTCTCCAAAATTCCATTCGTGCCCACTTGGCAGCGGTTTGTCCGTTCACAACAGGAAATGATGTGGCGCCGGACGCGGGAAAGTTTCGTGAAGACGTCTGACCAGACCATGGCCGATATGGCTGCGGCAGAGGCCAGCCATCCCGAACGCATCCATGTTGATCCAGATTTCGTGCCGCCGGACTATACTCGCTGCGAAATTCACTGCCAGCCGGGCGGTTATACTGATGATCCACTGGGCGGATTGGTATTCCATTACGGCACCAAGATCTTCTACGAAGGCTTCAATGATCAGGACGAATTGCATGTCGAACTGGCGGAGAAGACCACGCTACCCGATGATGGCAAGATAGAGCGCATCCTGGATGTCGGCTGCAGCATCGGACAAGCGACCACGGTGCTGAAAGATCTGCATCCGCAGGCCGAAGTGACCGGACTTGACGTGGGCCTACCGATGATCCGCTACGCCCATATGCGCGCCGTGCAGCGTGATAAGGACGTGCATTTCAAGCAGGCTTTGGCCGAAGATACTGGATATGCCGACGGTCATTTCGATATGGTTTTGTCTTACATCTTGTTTCACGAAGTGCCGGTGAAGAAGATGAAGGAAATCATCGCCGAAATGTTCCGCATTCTGCGGCCCGGCGGTAAATTCTCGATTTTCGAATTCCCCAATAATGACAAAGGGCAGGTGTCCGCGTCGCATCGCTTCATGATCGATTACGATTCCAAGAATAATTGTGAACCCTATTCGCCCGGCTTCGTGGCGAGCGATTTCAAGGGCATTCTGGAAGCTGCGGGCTTTGTGGTTGAACCAGGTCCGGCGGTCAGTAACGATTTCCTTCAGTCCCTGGTGGCAACCAAGCCCGCCTGACTGCCCGCCTCATTGGCAAATTAGCCGAGCGGGACAGTCACCGGGTCGTATTTGAAGATGCCAAGCGCATCTTCATTGGCCGGCGGATTGTCCCGCAGCACATAAGGGTCCAGCGCTTGTAAACGGTCGCCTCCGAGATTGGATTCTGCCTGCAGAAACGCAGCCAGCTTCACGCGGGATTTCTCATAAAGCGCCAATGCACGGTCCGGATCGCTTTCCGCCGCAAAACAGCGGCCAAGGACGATCCCGTCTTCGATCGCGCTGGATGCGCCCTGACCCATATAGGGCAGCATGGGATGGGCGGCATCGCCCAGCAGAGCGATTGATCCCTGTTTCCACTGATCCAGCGGAGTGCGCAAGAATAGCCCCCACCGGTAAAGCTCGCCGTCCGGTATCGCTGCGATGACATTTTCGACATAAGGCGTCCAACCGGTGAAAATCGCGGCTAATTCAGCCTTGTCAGCTTTGGCGCTCCAGCTTTCTTCGGCCCAGTCGCCGGACCGGGTCAAGGCGACCATATTGACCAGATCGGTGCCGCGAACGGGATAGGTTACCAAATTCTGGCCTGCGCCAATGTGGTTGATATTGCTGCGAGCGACCGCTTCTGCCCCCAGCCTTTCGGCAGGGATCAACGCGCGCCACGCAACATGGCCGCTAAATACCGGGGCCGGTGTATCGAACAGGATGTCGCGCATCTTGGAGCGCAAACCGTCTGCACCGATCACGATGTCAGCAATTGCGCTTGTGCTGTTTGCGAACTCCATGGCCACTTGGCCGCCGATCTCTTCAGCGCTGACCAACTGTTTTGAAAAGCGGCAGCGTTCGGTGCCGAACAATCGCTCCAATTCAGCGAGCAGATCAGCCCGGTGCATTTGATAATAGGCCGCGCCATATGTGTCCCGGCAATTGCGCCGGTCGATGGCCATCAATTGGTGGCCGTTTTGGCCGTGATACAGGAACTGATCGAGCGGTTCGTTGGCCTTGGCCGCCAGAAATTCGGTCATGCCCAGGGATTCCAGACCGCTAACGGCATTGGGGCCGAGTGAAATTCCCGCCCCGACCTCGCCGAATGCAGCTGTCCGTTCGTAAATCACCGGATCATGTCCGGCGCGGCGCAGCGCGATTCCGGCGACCAATCCGCCGATGCCTCCGCCAATGATTGCAATTCTGGTCATAGGCCAAGGGCCTGCGGATTAATGATCCCGTCAGGATCAAGGTGGGTCTTGATTGCCCGAAGAAATTCACTCGCGGCTGGATCGCGATTGACTGCGTATGGATACAGTCGGCCGATTTGAAAATGCGTACCGCCATACCGGTTGGCGAGGACCACAAATGCCTCGGTAAATTCCGTTACCAGTGCCCGCGCCAGAGCATTATCGGCATGCTCTGTCATCTTGCCATCAAGATAATCCGGCGTCAGCCGCCGGTGGTATTCGGTCAGTTTGTCGGGCCAATAGAACACCGGTTCATACAGGATGCCGACCCCGGCGATCCCGGCAAAGAACTCTGCGACTGTTACTCCGGCGGGTTCCATACGCACGGCAAACTTCTGCTTTAAGGCCAGATATGCTTCGTGGAATTCGCACAGCGCGGTCGGGGGAAAAATGGCGTGGATCGGCAACATCCGTCTACCGTCGGGATGTGTGACTGGCAGGACTGGAAATGGCATCGCGCGGATCGTCAGCGGGACGGTGTTCACAATCTCCGTGCCTGATTTCGCCAAATCGCGGATGGCGCCAATTCGGCTGGCCAATTCCTTCCGGTCGCGCCCTTCAACCACGAAATGCGCGGTATATTTTGCCCGGTCAATGAAGCGCCTGCCGCCCATCGCAATCCGGGCCATCCGGCCGAGTGCAGCCACAGGATTGCCCGCTGCCTTGCCGACCATCCACATTGCCTTGGCATCTTGAAGCAAGTTCGGCTGGCCTGAATTTTGCCGCGCCACATCGCCGTCCATGGCGATGATTTCACTGGCCAGACGGCGTTGGATCAATTCACCAAACAGGCGCGCCATTGCGGGGAAATCATCATAGGCAAAGGACAGGCCGCTGACGTGCTCTGGCCGGGGTTCGATTTCCAGCGTCACCGCAGTCTTGATCCCCAACGCCCCTGCATCATTGGCGAAAACACCGGTCAGATCCGGCCCGAAATTGCGGTTGTCCGGGCCAACATTGGAACTGCCATCCGATCCGGTATGCAGGATTTCCCCGGTGCCGGTGACGATCTCAAAGCTTTTGACCGCATTGGCCGATGCGCCGGTCGTGCCCGACCCGAAAGTAACCGTTCCCTGGCTCATCGATCCGCCAATGGTGGCGCTGATCCCGCTCATCGGCCCCCAGAACCGAGCGCGGCGGCCATGCGGTGCCAGCGCTTCGTCCAGCTGTGCCCAAGTGCAGCCGGCCTCGACTGTAACGTGCCCATCTTCAGGCGCGATCGAGCGGATGGCGCAAAGCCGGGAAAATTCCAGTGTTATTGCCTTGTCGCAGGTTGGCTGAAATGCCTTCGTGTAGGACATGCCCCCGCCGCGCGCGAAGATCGCGACACCATGTTTACGGCATAGTTTGACGATGACGGACAATTGCTGCGCTGATGCCGGGCTAACCTCCGCTAGCGGCGCATGACCTTCAAAAAACAAGTCTAGACTGGCGAAATTCAGCTGAGCTGCGCCGGTCTCCAGCCCCCCCCCCTTTCCGCAAACCGCCGTCAAAGCGTCCAGAAAGGCCTGCGTGGCACTGTCATGCGATCGAATTTCTTGCACATCCATGCCGCCTTATGTGGCCCATTTGACCGAGCGGCATAAGTAAGCGCACATGCCTTATCCGACTGCCGGTTAAAGCACTAAATTGCGGTGTGCCGTTCAATGCTGCTGTCCTAGTACCAATCGATGACAGAACCAGAACCGAGCACGATGCAAGATGATGTAGCTCCGCCTGCTGCTGGCCGCTTTGGGTTCGGACCCTGGTTTTTGGTTTCGGTCCTGTCGATTGCCGGTATCGTCAGTTATATCGATCGTCAGGTGATCAATTTGCTGGTGGATCCCATCAAGGCGGATCTGGGCCTAAGCGATTTACAAGTCAGTCTTTTGCAGGGTTTCGCCTTTGCGCTGCTGTATACGATCATGGCCATTCCGCTGGCGTGGATGGCGGACCGTTACAACCGGAAATGGGTGATCCTTGGCGGAGTGATCTGCTGGTCTGCTGCGACATTTGGCAGCGGTATGGCAATGGGTTTTGCCGCGCTGTTCATGGCCCGCATGTTTATCGGCATCGGGGAGGCAACGCTGTCCCCTGCAGGAATGTCGATGCTCAGCGATTCCTTCACCAAGGAACGCCTGCCGACAGCAATCAGCATCTTTACCGGCACTGGGTTTGTGGGTTCGGGCCTGGCTTTGTTTGTTGGCGGATATCTTTATGCGCAATTGGTATCGATGGGGCCGCAAACCATGTGGTTCGGCACTTTCCAGCCGTGGCAATTGACCTTCATGGCCGTGAGCATGCTGAGTGTGCCGGTGTTTCTATTGCTGCTTATGGTCCGAGAGCCGATCCGCAAGGATGGCAGCAAAGTTGTCGCCGCCGAGGATAACCCGCCGGTGCTTGAAATCTTCACTTTCCTGCGCGCCAATATCGGGGTGTTATTGCCGCTCATGTTCGGCTTTTCCTGCTTTGCCGCGGCCCAATTCGGGCTGGGTGCATGGGCGCCGAGCTATTTCATCCGGGTGCACGGCTGGACTCCGATGGACGTAGGCCAGCTGTTCGGACCAGTGATAATGCTGGGCGGATTGGGCGGCGTGGTTGGCGGCGGTTTTGTTGCGCAGCTCTTGCTTGACCGGGGGCTGCGGGATGCAACTTTGCTGGTGCCGATGGGCGCAGTGGTGATTGCGGCGCCTCTGGCGATCGCCTTCCCGTTGGTAAGCTCCCCGATGCTAGCACTTGGATTGCTGGCATTGGTGATATTTTTCGGAACGGTGCCCTTTGGTGCAGGCGTCACGACTTTCCCCTTGATTACACCTAACCGGATGCGTGCCCAAGTGGTGGCTGTATATCTGTTAGTGGCCAATTTGGTCGGCTATTCTGCCGGTCCGATTCTGGTCGCTTATCTGACTGATGAAGTTTTTGGCGATCCGCTCGCTATCGATCATTCGCTGGCGATTGCGCCGCCTGCTGCCATGGTTCTTGGGCTGGTGCTGGTTGCGCTGGCCAGAAAGCCCTTTCTGGCCAGAGCCGAAGAAACATTTGAAGACGCCGGTGATCCAATCGGCGGAACCGAATCTATCCAATTGGAGCCCAAAAATGTCTAATGTGGCAATTTCCCCGGACGTGACGTCGTTCCTGAATGCCGAACAGAAAGTGCTGATTGGCGGGGGATGGGTTGCCGCGTCCAGCGACACGATGATTGATGTCATTAATCCCGCCGATGGGCAAAAGATTGCTGCGATTGGCGATAGCGGGGCGGAAGATGTCGACCGGGCAATCCGCGCCGCACGAACTGCATTCGAAGATGGGCCTTGGGCAACCATGAAGCCGGGCGAGCGTGCTCGCCTGATCTACCGGATCGCCGATGCGATGGAAGCGAAAGCGGAAATTCTGGCGCAGCTGGAAACGCTCGATAATGGCAAGCCGATTAATTATGCGCGCGGGGATGTGGCCGCAGCAATCGGGGCGATGCGTTACTATGCAGGCTGGGCGGACAAGATCACCGGCAGCACGCATAATGTGAATATGATGGGCGATTTTCACACCTATACGGTCAAAGAACCGGTTGGCGTGGTAGCGTTGGTGGTGCCGTGGAATTACCCATTGGTGATGGCCGCGATGAAGCTGGGTCCGGCGCTTGCTGCAGGCTGTACCGCGGTGCTGAAACCAGCCGAAGATACATCGCTTACCGCGTTGTTGCTGGGTCAGATCATGCTCGATGCAGGCCTGCCCGAGGGTGTTCTGAATATTCTGACCGGTTATGGCCATACGGTCGGAAGCGCGCTGATCAATCATCCGGGGATCGACAAGATTGCCTTCACGGGATCGACCGCTACGGGCAAGATTGTCGCTCATGCTGCCGCTGAAGGTCTAAAGAAAGTCAGCCTGGAATTGGGTGGGAAATCGCCCAATATCCTGATGCCCGATGCCAATTTGGCGGCGGCCATTCCCGCATCGGCAATGGGTATTTTCTACAATAGCGGCCAGACCTGCACCGCGCCTTCGCGGCTATATGTCCACGCAGACATTGCCGAGGAAGTGATCGCCGGAATTGCCGAATTTGGCCGCGGGCTGAAAATCGCCCCGGGTCTGGACGAAGAAAGCCAGCTTGGCCCGCTCGTTTCTGCCAAGCAATTCGGGCGTGTCAGCGAATACATTGCTGCAGGCGAAAAAGAAGGCGCGGAAATTCGGTCCGGCGGGAAACAGCATGGCAATAGCGGATATTTCCTCGAGCCGACGGTGATCGCCGATACCAACAATTCGATGAAAGTGGTGAAGGAAGAAATTTTCGGACCTGTGCTGGTGACCCAGACGTTTTCGACCGAGGAAGAAGTGCTGACCCTCGCTAACGACAGCGACTATGGTCTGGCGGGCTGTATCTGGACCGAACACCTTAGCACTGCGCACCGGATGGCAGGCAAGATCAAGGCCGGAATCATCGGGATCAACACTCCGATGGGCGCTGATTGGGATGTCCCGCTTGGCGGCTATAAGCAGTCGGGCATTGGGCGGGAGAATGGCCGTGATGGCCTGGAGCTGTACCTGCAGACAAAGTCGGTTTTCGCCTCGCTATGAGTAAGATGGAAACCGAAATCCGCCGTGTCGATGTTGGTGATGCCGAAATCCATGTTGAAATTACCGGCAGCGGCCCAGACCTGTTCCTGATTGCGGGGCTGGGTGGGCGCGGGGCGTTCTGGAATAATCAGGTCGCTGATCTGGCGCAGCATTTCCGGGTCATCACGCATGACCATCGCGGCTGCGGGAACAGCTCGCCGGGCAAGGTAGTTTACGGCGCGGGCCATATGGCAGAAGATGTCGTATCGCTGATGGATGCGATGGATATCAGCCGCGCGCATATGGTCGGCCATTCTACCGGCGGGGCGATCTGTCAGCATATCGCGCTTGATAATCCGGAGCGGGTCGGGCGGCTGGTGCTCAGCTGCAGTTGGGCCGGGCCGGATGCGTATTTTCTGCAATTGTTTAAGACGCGCGAGGAAATCCTGATCAATTGCGGCCCGCTCACCTATCTGACCGTGGGCACCTATCTGGCGATCCCGGGCAGCCATTTACAGCCGCAAATGAACTCCGTGCAGGATTTCATGGAAGAGAAAATGGCTGCCTTCCCCGGGCTGGAAGTGGAATTGTCGCGGCTGGCGGCGGTTATGTCCCACGATTTGCGCAGCCGGGTGCACGCGATCAGCAGCCCCACTTTGTGCATCGGGGCAAAGGATGATCAGCTGACTCCGCCGGGCTTTACCGAGGAGCTTCACCGGCTGATCAAGGGTTCTGAAATTCATCTGTTGGATCGCGGCGGACATTTTTGCCCAATGGCAGCGACGCAAGTGTATAACGCCAGAATTCTGAAGTTTCTAACTGCAGGAGAAGGCGCAAATGGCGCATAATTCGATAACCAAGCAAACCTCTGTCGTGGTCAAGCCCGGCGAAGGGCAGTCGATGTGGCAGCCGATGCCGTCGCGCGGCTATGTTGATATCAATCTCACACCTGCCAACATGCCCTATGATACGTTTTCCAGCGGTATTCAGGTGATGCCGCCGGGCGGTGAAGTGCGCGAGCACGGGCACAAGCAGAACCACGAGTTGGTGTTTATCTACGAAGGCACTGGCTATGTCGATATTGACGGCGAAGTGACCGATCTGGCACCCGGCGCGACGGTATTGTTCGCCCGCAATTGCAATCACCTCATCGTCAATAATGGAGAAACCGACCTGAAGATGTTCTGGGTGTTCTTCCCGCCCGGGCTGGAGGATTGGTTCAACGCGATTGGCCGTCCGCGCACGCCGGGCGATCCAATGCCCGAACCCTTTGCCCGGCCAGATAATGTGCAGCAAGTGATGGACCAAATGAAGTTCCTGCCGCCTAAGGCCTCAACAGACCAGAAGTCCGATTGATGCGAATTATTGCCCGGTCGGATGTTGAGCGGCTGCTGCCGGCAAAGGACTGCGTCGATGTGATGGCGCGGGCGATGGAGGCAACTTCACGCGGGAACGTAACTTTGCCAATCCGGCAATTCATGCCGGTGCCAGACGCGCCGGGCAAGCTGGCCGTGATGCCCGGTACGCTGGGCGATCCGGCCTGTTTTGGTATCAAACTGGTGTGCAAATATGACCGTCCGGTAGGTGATCCGCTGGGTACGCATGTCGGGATGGTGATGCTGTTCGACAGTGCCAAGGGAATTCCGCTGGCAATGATCGAAGGCTCCTCGCTCACCGCCATCCGCACATCAGCGGCAAGCGCATTGGCGACGCGCCATCTGGCGCGGGAAGATGCACGGCATTTGGCGATTCTGGGTAACGGCGAACAGGCGATGCGCCATGTCGCTGCGATGATCGCGGTCCGGCCGATAGAGACAATATCCGTGTGGGGCCGCGATGGAGCCCGTGCGCAGGCTTTCGCCGATGAAGTGTCCGCCAGCACCGGTCTTGCAGTGCAATGCCATGCTGAGGTTGCCGCCGCAGTGGCGGAGGCGGATATTATTTGCACCACCACCTCGGCCAAGACCCCGATTCTGTTCGGAGCCAACCTGCGGCCCGGACAGCATATCAATCTGGTCGGTTCGGCCATCGCAGCCAGTGCCGAAGTGGATGATGCGGCGGTGGCAAAGTCGCGCTTCTACGTTGATTACAAGCCAGCAGCGATGGCGGCTGCAGGGGAGCTGCTGAACGCGATTGCGAGCGGCGCTGTTGGAGAAAGTCATATCGTCGGGGAGATCGGCCAAGTCGTGATGGACAGCGTGCCAAGCCGCGAGAATTCCGCACAAATTACCATGTATAAGAGCCTTGGCGTGGCATCACAGGATCTGGCGGCTGCCCATGCGGTCTGGGCCATGGCGGAACAGGAAGGTTCAGGTCTGGAAGTGGATTTGATGGCATGATGATTTTGGCAAAACATGGACTTGGCCGAGCATTCCTGGCCGCAGCGATCATGGTAACCGGCGGCTGCGCGACTGCCTCCGCCGATGACCGCGCCGCTGAGGAAGCGGTCTATATGAAGCGCTATCAGGCGCAAGCAGAGGCCGCGCAATATGGCGGCGGATTGCCGGCCTATGATACGCTGGAACCGGTTGCCGGGGCTGCGGAAATTGATCCGATCCCAACTGCCGCGCCGGATATATCAAACAGCGCAATGGCGACTGCCCGTACCTTTGCCGCAGACCGTAATACCTCTGCCTTTCTGGTCTGGCACAAGGGCGCGCTGGTCGAAGAAACCTATTTCGGGGACTATGACCGAAGCGCGCTGATTAACGCAAAATCGCTCGCCAAGCCGATCACAGCGATTGTTATTGGCCGGGCAATCGCAGAGGGTTACGTTCAGTCGCTGGATCAACCAGTGGCGGATTTTATCACTGAATGGCGGAATGATCCGGGTAAGTCGAAAATCCTGATCCGGCATTTGCTGGATATGCGCACGGGTTTGCTGGCACAAGGCGAACCAACCGGTCCGGAAGATGTGCTGCAACGCGCTTATCTCCACCCGCGCCATGACCAAATAATCATTGATGAATATCCGCTCATCAATCCTCCCGGCACTCGCTATGAATATGCCAATGCCAATTCTGAATTAATCGCTCCGCTTATCGAACGGGCGACTGGCATGCGGTATGCCGATTATCTAACCAAGATGGTCCTGGAACCGCTGGGCGCGGGCGGCGGAACCATTTTTGTAAACCGCCCGGGCGGTACTGCGCATTCCGGTTGCTGCATCCAATTGCCAGCGCAAACCTATTTGAAACTGGGTATATTGTTGTTGCAGGACGGGGTCTGGGATGGAACGCGTTTGCTGCCCGAAGGTTACGTCCCTGCGATGCGCACGCCGACACGGGAAAACCCGCATGCAGGCCTGGGCGTTTGGATGGCTGAGCCCTATATTGAACGGCGCGGATCGCTCAATCCCGGCCTTGATATTGGCCGTACGCTGCACAGCGAGCCCTACGCTGCGAGCGACCTGTTTCTGTTCGACGGCAATAGCCATCAGGTCGTCTACATTGTGCCATCCGAAAATTTGGTGATCCTGCGGACGGGAAATTACCCGCCCAAGGATCGCCCGTGGGACAATAGTTTGATTCCGAATTCAATCATCGGCGGCATTCACGCTGAACGCGGAGATGCTCCGCCCATCGCCCACACCGGAGCAAAATAGCATGACTGCAGCCTCGACAACCGGTGCGGATGGCGCCGGGCCTGCTCCTACGGACAGATTGCCGGCATCCCTAAAGCTGGGATGGGCCACCGGTGCGTTTGGCGTTGCTTTGCTAATGAACGGCATTGCGGGTCTAATCCTGCTGTTCAGCGCCAGCATCCTGCAAATCGATCCCTGGTTGGCGGGCTTGGTCATTTTCCTCGCGAAATTGCTCGACGTGGCGACCGATCCGCTGGTGGGCGTATGGAGCGACCGGCACAAATCGCCGCGTGGCCGCCGCCGGCCATTCCTCCTGTGGGGCGCGTTTTTGAGCGCAGCCAGCTTCGTGCTGATCTTCACTACACCGCAGTTCGGCAATCAGATCTTCACCGCGTTCTACATCTTCATGGTGCTGTGCCTGTATGCCGTGGCCTACACGCTGTTCAACATTCCCTACATGTCGATGCCCGCCGAGATGACCGACAATTATCACGAACGGTCGTCGATCCATGCCTACAGGATGGTGTTCATTTCGCTTGGGGCATTGATTGCCTCGGCCGGGATCACGGTGGTGCTTGAATATCTCGGGAAAACCGAAGCTGAAAGCTATGCGGTGGTAGGCATTGTCTGCGGGGTGCTGATCTTGATCAGTATGCTAACCGCCTATTTCACAACTGCTTCGGCGCGTTTTACGCAAGGGGCAGAAGCAAGCACCAAAAGCAACGCTGCCCAGGTTGTTGAAGAGTTTCAAGCGGTTCGCAGCAATCGTCACTTCCTGCGGTTGATTGGGGTGAAATTCGCCCAACTTATGGGGGTGCAGACGACCGGCGCGGCCTTCGCCTATTTCTTCGTCCAGAGCCTCGGACGCGATTTCAATGTGCTGGCGATTTTCGGCATTGCGGTGAGTATATCGACGATTGTCTTTGCTCCGCTGGTGGTCGAATTTTCCAAGAGGGTTGGCAAGAAGAACACCTATTATTGTGCTGGTGCGGTCAATATTCTCTATGCCTTGAGTTGGTCGCTAGCTGTCGAAGGAGAGCCGATCTGGTCGATCGTTCTGCGCGGCGCAGTGGTCGGTATCGCCTTTAGCGGCAATGTGGTTATGGCCATGTCGATGCTGACGGACATCATCAATGCGGACGCGAAACGCACGGGGATACGCCGCGAGGGCGCGTTTACGGCGCTTTACAGTTTTGTCGAGAAGTTGACCGGGGCAATCGGACCGTTGATCGTCGGTTTTTCGCTTTCGATCGCCGGTTTCAATAATAAATTGCCTTTCGATGTACCGCAGGGCGGGAATGTCGATATCGCATTATTGTTCGCAGTATCATGGCTGCCAGCCTTCTTCGGTTTAATCGCTATATGGCTGCTCAGCGGGTACGATCTGACCGAATCTGACATAAATGCCATACCGGAAAAAAGTGTAGGAGTATGACGATGATGAATTTGCAGGAACCAAAGTTACGCCAGCGCGGACGCGCTTCGGTTGATTTTCTGGCTCAGTTGGGATTGGCCGCGGGACCTGTCCGCAAACAGGTTGAAGTCGATCTGCAGCAAGGCGGGATTTCCGCTGAAACTCTGCCCGAAGATATGGACGAGCGCGATGTTGCTGCGATGAATGTGCTGGCAAAGTCCGACGCATACACGGTGCAAAAACTGCTGGGCGATTGGCATGGCCGCCGGCACGGCGATATCGCTATCGAAGCATTTGAAGAAATCAAACCAGAGCTATCGCCTGCATTGGAGGCGGCCGAAAGCGGCCCGGCGCGCCTAACGCTTGATCCCGAAATGGACGTTCCATCGTATTGGGATGGGGTACATTTCCACCGCACATTGGGGGGCTGGGAAGGGCATGAGCACATGGGCTATGTTCATGGAGAGATCATTCATAAGCAGATGGTAGCGCGCTTCTTCCCCGGCGGGATATTTGCTCAACGCCGGGCAGTCGCCCAAATGCCGCCCAAGAATGCCTATGCGCGCATCCTCGACATGGGTTGTTCCAGCGGTCATTTCACAACCGCGCTGGCCGAGATCTACCCCGAGGCAAAGATCACCGGTATCGACCTGTCGGCTCGCATGATCGAACATGCCTACCGGACCGCCAATGCCAATGGTTGGGATTGGGATTTGTACCAGCGGCCCGCTGAAGCCACCGGTTTTGATGAGGCCAGCTTTGATCTGGTGACCTCCTACATCATGCTGCATGAAATGCCCGCAGATGCGATTATTGCGTCGTTTAAGGAAGCGTTTCGGGTGCTGGTGCCCGGCGGGGATATGCTGATGTCTGACGTCAATCGCTTTGCGGAAATGGACCGCCTGGCCGCTTGGCACGCCGATCGCGGGGCCCGCTTTGGCGGGGAACCGCATTGGCGCGAATCCGCCAGCCTCGACTTGGCTGAAGTTGCCAGGAAGGCAGGCTTCGTAAATGTCACCACCAAGGGTCCATACCCTTACGTGGTCATGGGCAGTAAACCGGCATGAGCATCGTAGACAGCAACGATCCGACCAGCTTCAATTTCCCGCCAAGCGATGCGTTGAAGCCGGAAAAGATGGACGATATGGGCCGTGCCCTAATCAGCCTGACCCGCGAAATCTGTGTCCTGACTGACCGGCAAGCGGTGCTTGAAAAACTGCTTGAGGATGCCGGTCTGATTAGCGGCGATGCGATTGACAGCTTCCAACCCGGCGCTGAATTGCAGGCGAAGATTGACGCGCGAACCTCTGCCGTTGTGAAATCGGTTGTGAACGAATTGCTCGGCGGGTGATGCGGTCATGATACAGCCTGTCACCCTTTGCGCGGGCGATAGCTATTCCACCGAAATACAATTGTTTTCGCCTCCGGCAGCCGGGGAATATCCCTTGCTGGCGTTTTCCACCGGGGCGTTTTCGCATCCCGACCGATATCTGAAATTGCTCGTTCCTTTGGCAGAGGCCGGTTATGTCGTGGCCGCACCTGTGCATCAGGATTATGAAGGCAATACAGCCGAGCCCAAGCCGAGCCGGTCGGATGTATGGCAGACCCGAAATCTAGATATTTTACGCTGCTTGCACGCAGGGGAACCGATTACGGCGGCTCTGGCGAAGTGCGGTATTTCGCTCGGGCAATTCAAAACCGGTGTGGTGGGCCACAGTTACGGCGGCCTGATTGCGCAATTGGCGTCGGGTGCGCGGGCCACTGAACCCGCAGGCGGTCAGCCGGAACGGCGCGTTTCGGGTCTGGGTGCAATGGTCGCCCTGTCACCGCCTGGCCCGATGCCCGGAAGTATCGACGCAGCGGGTTGGTCCAGCATCGAATTGCCCAGCTTCACCCAAACCGGAACTGCCGATATTCTGCCCGGCTTTGTCGATGATTGGAAATCCCACATGGCCGCTTACGAAGCGACGCCAGCGGGTAATCGAACCTTGTGGGTGGGTGACGGGATCGACCATTATTTCAACGGAATATACGGGCGGGAACGCGATTTTGATGTTCGTACATCGAAGTTGTTTCAAGCTGCATTGGATTGCGTGATCGTATTTCTCGATCATCACCTCAAGGGCGCGGAATATCCGCCTGCTAGGCCGGAAATACCCGGCGAATCTTGGACCCGGGATACGCTATGAAACTTCGTTTTGGATACGCCTCGCTTACAGTTGTTGCCCTTGGCCTCGCCAGTTGCGGCCAATCTGCGGCCCTTAACAGCGCCCGGGTCCCAGCCGGTTCTTCGATACCTGACCGCGATATCATGGCCGCCGCTGTAAAATTGCAGGGCGCCACGGTACTGGATGTGGACCGTTTTACGCCGGTGTCCACCATTGGCGGTAACTGCACCGTCCGGCCACTGGTAGAGGCCGCCACGCCTGCTTCATCGAAACTAGCCGCCGCTCTAGAGGCAGCCAAGGCATATTCGTTGGAGCAGCAAGGCGTCAGCCTGCTGGTCATGAAAGACGGCGCGGTGCTGGATCGCAGTTTTGCTGAGGGTGTTGATGTGACCACCCCGACAGATAGCTTTTCCATGCATAAGTCGGTGCTTGCATTGGTGATCGGGCTTGCGATTGACGACGGCATCATTGCCTCACTCGATGATCCTGTCGGGTATTACCTGGCTGAATGGAAGGACGATCCGCGTGGGGACATTACCCTGCGGCAGGTCCTCACAATGTCCAGCGGCTTGCAGGCTGCGCCGCCGCCGGAAGGAGTCCCCGCGTTGCTCAATTTACTATTTTCGCCTGACATGAACGATGTTGCCTTGCGTTCGACGCATGGCGAAGCGCCCGGCAGTATCTTCGCCTACGGTAATCACAACAGCCAGGTCGCCGGGGTTGTTTTGGAGCGAGCGCTGACAGCGGCTGGCAAAGGCACTTATGCCGAATATCTCGAGGAAAAATTGTGGTGCCCAATGGGCAACAACAAGGCCGATCTGTGGCTCGACCGCGAAGGCGGATCGCCGCATTATTATGCCGGGCTGTTCACCCATGTCGAAAACTGGGCGCGGGTTGGTGAATTGATCCGCAATGAAGGAATGGCAGACGGAAAACAGATTATCCCGGCGGCATGGATCGCCGAAATGGGCAAGCCATCAGCCGCCAACCCGGCCTATGGATTGCACGTCTGGCGCGGCTCGCCGTGGAATGCGCAGCGCGCCTATAGCGCGGCCAGCCCGATGAAAGTGGTGCATAGCGAACCCTATCTGGCGGGTGACGTTTTATTCTTCGACGGATTCGGCGGCCAGCGGGTCTATATTGTCCCATCCGCAGGCGTGACAATCGTGCGCACCGGCATAGTGAATTTCGCTTACGACGATGCGAAGATCGTCAATCTGGTGCTGGCGGGGCTGGAGTAACCCCTACTCCCGGAAGAAAAACGCCTTCTTTGCTTCTTCGCTGGGATTGCCGACTTTCAAATCCTTGCTCATCAAGGCCATGCCGCGCTGCACGCCGGGGCGGGCTTCGACGGCTGTGATCCAGCGCGCGATGTTGGGGAAGTTCGCTAGATCCACCCCGTGTAATTCCTGCTGCTTGGAATGCATCCACGGATAGGTCGCCATATCAGCGATGCCGAAAGTGTCGCCGGTGATGTATTCCTTCTTGGCAAGCTCGCGGTCGACCAATCCGTACAGCCGCTGGACTTCGCCCGAATAGCGCTTGATCGCATAAGGCACCTGTTCATCGGCATAACCGCGGAAGTGGCCGCATTGACCGAACATCGGGCCGATATTGGCGCATTGGAAAAACAGCCACTGGATCTCGAGCGATTGCTGGACCGGGTCTTCGGGCCAGAATTTCCCGGTTTTGCGCGCCAGATACAAGAAGATCGCCCCGGATTCGAACACTGCATGCGGACTGCCGCTCGGTCCGTCATGATCGACAATCGCGGGCACACGGTTGTTCGGGCTGATCGCGACGAAGGCAGGATCATGCTGCTCACCGGTCAGGATATTGATCGACTTGACCTGATACTCCAGCCCGAATTCTTCCAGCCCAATGGAGATTTTGTGGCCATTGGGTGTGGGCCAATAATAGAAATCGATCATCCGCCATGCTCCTGCTGCAGTGCGAGAACATCGCGGACCGCCTGCTGGAATCGCTCGGGACTGGTGTCGCCGACGAAATCCTGATTGAAATGCGATTGGACAGACGGCCGCTGAATTGCCTCGTCAAACCAGGCGGCCAATACTGGGCGGCCTTCGCGCCAGTCGAAATCGGGGTAGATCGGGTCCTTCGCCTCATAAAATTCGACGCGAAATCCAAGATAGCTTATCGCGTGGAGCAAGGATGCATGGCCAACATCGAATTCGTCCCAACTCGCAGCTTCCGCGTCCATCTTGTCCAGGCCGAGGATGTATTTGGGCCACAGCCGTTCAAAAACTGTCATATTCCACTGTTCGGGAACTTGCCATTGCTCGGCGACCATCTGGACCGTCGTTTCAAAGATCGTGTCGCCCAGCGCCAGCCGGGTAATCGCGTCCCACCGCTTTGGCCCCGGCGCAGGATACATCTTGCGCGCCTTGCTGGTGCTGTCGAAATATTCGCAAATTGCCTGACTGCCGAAAATCACCTGTCCGGTATCAATTGCTAATGTTGGCACTTTGCTGAGCGGGTTGATCGCCGACATATCATAGGCATCACCCTGATCCTCGCCATCCAGATTTTTGAACGGGAAAGTCGGGATACGGTCGATATCATCCCAATGGCCGCATTCATGCGCGGTCAGCAAGACCTTGTGAACGAATGTGTGAAACGGCGAGTAGAATAATTTCATGGCAGCCTATCCGTGATCTGATGTGAAGGACGACAAATACTCGGTGCCGCCGACCCGGTCTGGGGCAGAGCCTTGTGAGGCAATGATGGGCGCAGTCTTTAATCCAGCGAAAGCTTCGTCGAGCGCTTTTCCGACTGCCGCAAAGGCGGCTCCTGGGAATAGGGCAACACCATAGCCAATTTTCTGAACCTCGGCGGCGTCATTTACTTCGTCGTCGGTGCGAAGCAGATTGTGCAGTAGCGGAACCTTGCTGCCCAATTCGGAAGCCAGACGTTCCATCTGAACTCGGGTCTTGAGCGATTCCACGAACACCATGTCCGCCCCGGCCTCTGCATAAAGATGCGCTCGTTCCAAAGCTTGGTCGAAGCTTTCGGTGGTCATTGCATCGCTGCGGGCGCTGATCATCGTGGCATCATTGCGGCGACTGTCGAGCGCGGCCTTGATTTTGCCAACCATAACATCCGGCGCGACCAGCGGCCGTGACAGCGGGGCGGAGGCAGGCTTAACCTCCTGCTGATCTTCGATCTGGATACCGGCAGCGCCCGCACGTTCCAGCAGCATCACCGAGCGCGCAACCAACATGGCATTGCCGAAGCCCTGATCAGCATCGACAAACAGGGGGATATCCAACCGCTCCGCAATACGGCCAACAATTTCCGTAGTCTCGGTGAGGGTCAGGAGGCCGATATCAGGACGCGCCAGATGCATCGCCGCCAGCGTGGAGCCGGAAACGAATACCGCCTGAAATCCGGCCTGCTGCGCGCGGAACGCGCTGAAGGCATCATAGACCCCGGGGGTTACCAGAATTTCCGGCGCCGCCACCAACGTCCGCAATTTTCCAGCGGTGTTCATCGTATTGGTCAATTCGGCCCCATATTAATTAGCGGGAGCCGTATCCTTACGGGACAATTCGCCAGCATCTTCCTTGCCCTTCAATTCCTTGAACTTGTCATATTCATTAACCCCGCCCATTTCTTGCTTGGGCCAGCGGGTGGCAAATCCGCGTGGGAACGCACTGTCATCATCAGCGCGACCATCTTCGGACCACAGCAGCGGGAAATGGCTGCCTTCCGGCTTTTCGCCATCAAGCATTTCATCGAAGCTGACCCCTGCCAGATTGACGCAATCAGGCCGCGGCGCCCAGCGAATATCATCACCGAACACGCGTTCGGAAATGGCAACCCGCCAATCATCGGTTGGGTTTCCAGCCGAATAATGCAGCACCCAGGGGTGCACGATCAGCATATCGCCCGGGTCCATATCCCATGTCAGGAAACGCAGGCCTTCTTCGCCGCGGCGCGGTTCGATTTGCGGATGCGGCACCCGGTCATCTGGCTTGATCATCTTGCGGGCGTTTGGTGAAAATAGCCAATAGGGCACATCGTCATGCTGCGTTCCGGCGAGCACTTCGAGGCAATTTTCTTTCACAATCGGAGTTAGCGGGATCCACAGCGATGGGACCATCGTTCCGGTGACCGGCCAGCCCATCCGGTCGCAATGCCACAGCGTTGCGGCATCGGATTGCGGCGGCTTGGCGAAAAATTCATCGAAGAAGAACCGTATTTCCTTTGACTGCATGACCTTGCCCGCAGCCTCTGCAATCGGCGATTCAAAGATGAAACGGCGGTATTCCTCGATGCAGCGCGCCATATAACGGCCAGGAATTGTTGGCAGCAGCCCCACGTCCTTGTGATCGATAATAACATCACGGGCGATCGGCTCGAGCAGCTTGATCCAGTCAGGGTCCAGAACCTTACGCAAACAGACCACGCCATCGCGGGCGTAATCGTCGATGTCTTGCTGGGTAATGTCGCGCAAAGGGTGACGGTTCAGGCTCATCTTTCAGTCCTCAGTTTCAATCATGTGGCTGCACCATAACGCGATTCTGTACGCTTCAACAAAACATCCCGCGCACTATCCGGGAGGTGAACAGTTCTGATCAACCTTTTTGGTAATCTGCTTTCACACGGCAGATAGGCGTTACGAGACGCGCAAGGAGACACTTGGCTTTGTATAGGGGCCAGTAGTTGCTCCAGCCTTGAAACAGGAGATCGCCCGATGCCGATAAAACCGCGCCCTGCGCCTGACGCACAGGGCTATCGCCGATTGTTTGGCGTGCTTGGTCCGTCGACCAACACCATCGTCCAACCTGATTTTGATTCGCTGAGAGTGCGCGGGGTGACCAACCATTACAGCCGCATCGTGGTGGAAGATGCGCAAGCAATTTCCGACGAGACTTTCATGGCGGGAACGCTGGAAATCTCCCGCAATACCATAGATGCGGTCCGCGGCGTGCTGACCTGTAATCCGGACTATCTGGTTATGGGGATGTCGGCCGTGACATTTTATGGCGGTGCTGAAGGCGCTGCGAAATGGCGCGATAATATCGAGAGCGAGGCGGGGCTGAAATTGTGCACCGGATCGCAGTCCCTGATCGAGGCCTTCAATGCCTATGGCGGGATCAAGAAGATCGCAGTGATCTCTCCTTATTACCCCTCCGCCAATGCGCAGGTCGCTCATTTCATGTCTGACCACGGGATCGAAGTGGTCCGCGATGAATGCCTGCGGTGCCCCAGTTGGACATCGATTGCGCAGGTTTCGACGGATACATTGCGAGACGAGTTGAAAAAGCTCGACGGCGATGATGTTGATGCGCTGGTTCAGGTTGGCACCAATCTGTCCATGACCCGGTTCGCGGCTGCTGCGGAGCTATATCTGGGCAAGCCGGTGATCGCGATCAACACCGCAACCTATTGGAACGCTTTGCGGCAGAACGGCATCGCCGACCAGATCGATGGATTTGGCCGCTTGATGGCTGAATTCTGATCCGTTTCATTCATTAGCTTACTAGATTTCGAGGAAGCAAACTGATGCTCGAATATGATTATGTCCCGCTGCCCAAACGCAATCCGATCCAATGGCCAGGGGGCAATGGGTTGGCGATCATCTTCACATTCAACCTCGAAACATGGGACCTGACCAAGGATACGGACGAGCCCTATTATGCTGGCGGCCCGGCGATCCTGCCCGATATTTTGCCCGGGAATGTGCCCGATTACCCCAATTTCAGTTGGCGTGAATATGGCCAGCGCGTCGGCATCTGGCGCCTGATCGACCTGTTCGATGAAATGGGCATCGCAGCCAGTTGCACGACCAATGCGGTCACTTTTGAACGCCGGGGCGCGATGACTGATGCGGTGATGGAGCGCGGTTGGGAATTGCTCGCACATAATTACGAACAGGGCGAATTGCTGACCAAATTCGCCCATGACGAAGCGGCCGAACGCGATGTTATTCTCCGGTCGATTGAAATGTACGAAAAGCACGTCGGCAAGCGGCCCGTTGGCTGGCTATCGTCTTCGCTGCGCGGCACACTCAACACGCCGGGCATTCTGGCGGAGGAAGGCTTCAAATTTTACTGCGACATCATGAATGACGATCAGCCTTTCATGATCCGGACACAAGGCGGGCCGATTGTCGGGCTGCCATATTCCAACGTGATCAATGATTTCACCATGCTGACCAGGCATACGCTGACGACCAGCCAGTACCGCGATCAGTTGATCGAGGAGTTCGATGCGCTCCATGCTGATGGCCAGAAGACTGCCCGGATCATGAATATTGGCCTGCACCCACACGTGTCAGGCCGCGCCGGGCGGATTTCGGCGCTACGTGAGTTTATCGCCCACGTTCAGTCGAAAACCGGGGTGTGGTGGGCTCGCCGTGAAGAGATCGCGGATTGGTATGCCGAAAATCACGAGGCACACTTTCCCGGTCAACTTGGTTAAGATGATGGGTGTCGACGGGGCTGCCCATAGCGCAGCGGTGACCATTCGATAGGTTCCTCATAAAATTCAAACTATTGGGGCTCGTCTTGCAACCGCTGGACGAGCCCTTTCTTGTTAAACTCTCGATCCAGCCCCGGGTGACTGCACTTCATCCATATCCAGTTCCTGCGAGAAAATATTCGTCTGACGGGCAATTCCTAAAAACAGGCTGCCAGCCGCTTCTCGTACCGCCAACTTGTCCGGACAGTCTGGGGTGGGGCCATACTTATTGGCTTTGAATAATCCATCTTGAGAAAAAGGTTCAGGAATAGGAGATTATAAAATGCAGCATCTTATGAATAGGGTGAGCGGGTTGGCAGTGGCCACCGCGGCCATGATCATTTTTCCCACCCAAGCAATCGCACAGGAAGATACAGCCGCAGCAGCCGCGCCAAGCGCCAGCGGCAACATCATCGTGGTTACCGCGCGTGGCCGCGAAGAAAATCTCGATGATGTTCCCTTGGCAATTTCAGCTTTTGACGAGGAAGATATTGGCCGCCTTGGCCTGCAGGGCCTGGACGATGTGGCCCGCTTCACCCCGGGCTTCAGCTTTGAAAGTTTTTCTGGCGGCTTCGCGCTTCCCGTGATCCGCGGCCAGGCGCAATCGCGCGTTACCGCACTCGAAACCAACGTCTCCTCATTCTATGACGGCATTTATATCCCGCGCGCATGGGCGGTCGATGTTGGCACCGCCAATCTGGAGCGGATTGAAATCGTGAAGGGTCCGCAAAGCGCGCGCTATGGCCGCAACGCTTTTGCCGGGGCCATCAACTACATCCCTAAGAAGGCCGAAATCACTGGTGATATCGCTGGCGAGATCGAAGGTACGGTTGGTTCCGATGATCGTTATGACATTGGCGCCTTTTTGAACTTCTCGGTCAATGAATGGTTCGCACTGGCCGGATCGTATAATTATTCAACATTCGACGGTAGCTGGGAAAATGCCCATCCGTTCAATGATCTTGGCCTCGACAAAGGTACCAATGGTAATATTGGCGGCTGGGAAAACAGGTCGCTGACCGTTTCGGCGATTGTTGAGCCGGCGCCAGGTCTGACGATCGAGGCTTCCTACGTTAATTCGGATGTAAAGAACGAAGCCCGCGCATCGCGCTATTTCAGTGACAATATCGGCGGCATTCTGGATCCGAATGACATCACTGCTACTGACAGAGGGCTGCGCGCGATCACTAATTGCGGTGCCTTGCGCGGCCCGGCATCAGCGCGGTTCTTCCCACTCGTTTGCGGTGATTTTCCTGCACCGGCTGACACTGCACTGGTTGACCCAAGGTCTTACGGAACCTTTTCGAATACCGGTATTTTCCGCTTCAATGCGGCTTACGAGATTTCTGATGCGGTTACGATTTCCTATCTGTTCGGCAATATCAATGGCGAGGTAGATATCGGCACCAGCGGCGAGCCGGACCCGATCAATTGCGGAACGTTGGTTGCGGGCCGTTGTAACTTCCAGGTAATCCCGGTTGGCGACATCGATTACGATAGTCACGAAGTGCGTCTCGCTTTTAAAGCCGGAGATAGCATCAGCGGTGCGATTGGTGGGTTCTATTCCACAGGGGTAGACAGAAACACGTTCACCAGCGTCAATCTCGCCCCGATTACCAGCGCGACAAACTTTATCTCATTGTCGGAAAACAACACGGCGGCACAATCCGACCCGGCCAATGGCATTCTGAACATCCTGCTTGCCAACGAGCAGACCGAGACGGAAGTTAAGGCGCTGTTTGGCGAATTTCTGTGGACTTCGGGCGACGGAATGACCCGGATTGGAGCCGAAGCGCGCTATTCGGAGACCGAGATTACCGGAACGGATATTCGCCGCAGCATTACCTTGAGCGATACCTTTAAGGAATTCACGCCGCGTATCACCGTCGAGCGTGATCTCAATTCCAATGTGATGCTGTACGCCAGTGCAGCGCGCGGTGCGAAGGCCGGCGGCTTCAACGCTACGGCTCGCAGTGTGGAAGATCGGACCTTCGATCCAGAGTTCAACTGGACATATGAAGTTGGCTTCAAGGGCGATCTTGCCAACGGCCGGGTGAATTTCAACATCGCAGCTTACTACACCGACTGGACCGATATTCAGATCAATTCCGCTGATTTCGACCCAGCCAATCCGACCAATGCCAACGTACCGTCGATCACTAAAAATCTCGGTAATGCAGAGCTTTATGGTATCGAAATTGCCGCGAAGGCCTTCCTCACTGACGCCTTGTCAATTGACGCCACATTCTCGCATACAGAAGGTGAATATGCCGACGGCACGTTCGACAGTCGCTTCAGCCGTGGTTCGGGTTCACCCTTCTTCGGGTTCCCGCGGCCTTGCGACGATGTAGTCTGCTCGGCTGATGGCGACATTTCCGGTAACAAGATCGAACGCACCACGCCAACACAGGCATCTGGCGGCATCCAGTATGACGGCACCTTTGGTGACAATGACTTCTTCGCCCGCGTCGATGGCAGCTGGCAGGCGTCCTTCTTCGGGGATTCGGCGAACCTCTCGGTCATTCCGGAGCGGTTCCTGATGAATGCGGCGGCTGGCATAACCTTTAATGACACGGTTAGCGTTCGCATCTGGGCGCGCAATTTGCTCGACAAGAAGTACGTTTCGAATGCCTTCGCGGTGCTGCTGCCCTTCGGCAATACCTACGGTACGTTCTATGGAGAGCGCCGCACGATTGGCCTCACCGCTAAGGTCGACTTCTGACGGCTGGACCTCGGTAAAAACAACGAAGGGGGCGCTTCCAGATCGGAAGCGCCCCCTTCATTTTGTGCAAAGCTAACCTTATACGATAGCGCAGACGGTCTTCAGCTCGAGGTAGTTGTCCAGCGCTGCTTGCCCGCTGTCGCGGCCATAACCTGACTGTTTGATGCCGCCGATGGGCAGGGACGCGTCATACATTGCATGACTGTTGATCCATACCGTCCCTGCCTGCAACCGCTCTGAAATCCGGATGGCGTTGGACAGCCCTTCTGACCAGATGCCAGCGGCCAGACCGAATTTGCTATCATTGGCCGCATTGACCACTTCGTCCACATCGGAAAACGGCGTAACGACCAGCACCGGGCCAAATACTTCTTCCTGTGCGATCTGCGCATCGGGTTTGGTATCGGCAACCACGGTTGGTATAATGAAGCTGTTGTTCGGGCCGGCAGTTTCGCCGCCACAAATGATGTTGGCGCCCGCTTTCTTCGCATCATCCACAAATTCGGCGACCTTGGCTGCGTGCTTGGCGGAGATTAGCGGACCCATTTGGGTCGCAGGATTAAGGCCGTGGCCCATGCCGATGTTGCCAGCCGCCTCTGCGACACCTTCCACCACCCGGTCATAGACGGATTTGTGGGCATAGAGCCGCGATCCAGCGATGCAGACCTGGCCGCCATTGAAGAAAATTGCATTGGCCGCGCCGGGGATGGCGGCGGTCAGATCGGCATCGTCCATCACAATGACCGGCGATTTTCCGCCCAGTTCCAATGTAATCCGCTTGAGATTACCCTTCGAGGCATCGACAATCGCGCGGCCAGTCTGGGTGGAGCCAGTGAAGGCGATTTTGTTGACCCCGTGATGCGCCGCCAATGCCGCGCCCGCTTCATGGCCGAAACCGGTGATCAGATTGACCACGCCTGCGGGCAAGCCAGCTTCCTGCATCAATTGCAGCAGGCGCACAGCGGTCAGCGAAGTGTCTTCCGCCGGTTTAAGCACCATGGTGCAACCCGCAGCCAGCGCCGGGGCGATTTTCATGGCGGTAAGCACCAGCGGCGAATTCCACGGTACGATCGCGCCAACGACGCCAACTGGCATCTTGCGGGTATAGGCGAATACCTGCTTGCCTTCGGGCTGGTAATTGATCGAGGTCGGGATAGTCGCCCCTTCGATCTTGGTCGCCAAGCCGGAGAAATAGCGAAACTGTGCAATGGCACCGGGAATTTCCGCCCAGCGCCCGACATACAATGCCTTGCCCTGATCAAGCGTTTCCAGCTCTGCCAATTCGTCGATGTTGGCTTCCATCACATCGGCGATGCGCCACAGCAACTGGCTGCGTTCCATCGGGGTCATCGCGGGCCATGCGCCATGTTCCAATGCCTTGCGGGCGGCCGCAACAGCGGCGTCGACATCTTCGGCGGTGGCGCGCTGCAAATTGCCGATGACCTTGCCGGTGGCAGGGTCAGTACTGGCGAAAGTGGCGCCGCCTTTGCTGGTCATCCATTCGCCCCCGATCAGCATTTTTTGATCGCCAGCGGCCAGAAAAGACGCAGCGGCTTTGCCGGGTGGGGGTGCTGAAATGTCGATTTGGGTCATGGAATCCTCACTTTCGATAGGTTTAAACCAATAGGCGGCTTGGACCAATGCGTCTTGAAGGGATTGTCTGGGTAACCGGCAAGTGAAGAATTCCCTTGCTGTTTAGGTAGCGGAAATAGCCGCCGCCCCGCTACCAGCAATCCTGCCCAGAGTGGTCGCAGTGAGCAATCCATTGCCTGCCAGATAGCCGTCTGCGCCCGGTCCGGAGATACCCCGCGCCGCACCGCCACCAGCGAACAAATTGGGGAAGGGCTTGCGATCGCTGCGCAAAACACGTGCAGTCTCGTCCACTTCCAGCCCGCCTTGGGTATGGAACAGAGCGCCAGTCACGCGCACGGCATAAAATGGTGCGGCCAGTTTGGCTTTGCCCGCAAAACTGCGGCCGAAACGGTCTTTTTCTTCGCTATCGACCAGTTGATGCGTTTCTTCGACCGAGGCGATCAGGCCCGCGGCGTCTACACCAGTTTTCTCCGCCAGTTCTTCCAGCGTGTCAGCCTTGATCAGGCACCCGGCGGATTTCGCCTGCGAATAATCGTCGAATTGCTCCATGATCTTGTGGCGGGCCTCGTCATAGACGCTCCACGCCACATGGCCGTCCTGCGCCAATACTTCGACCGCTTGTTCGGAATATCCCGCTGCTTCATTGGCAAAACGCTGCCCGGCGCGGTTCACCTGAATGCCGCCTTCAGCAATCAGCGGCCACAGGATCGGAATACCGTAACCTGCCGCCAAACCGGCGTGGCCCTGATAGGAACTGAGATCAGCCAGGGCCGCATCCAATTGCTGGCCCCACGCGACCGCGTGCCCCTTGTTACCGGGATGACCATGGAAGGTCGCGTGTTCCAGTTCCGGGATCAGGCCTGAAACCATGTCGGCATTACCGGCAAAACCGCAGCAGGCGAGGATCAATGCGCCGCAGCCGATGATATCTTCACTGCCATCGGGCCGGAATGCACCAACGGCCAAAATTCTATCGCTCTGATCGATATATAGCCGGTCGACGGTCGCCTCGGTCAGGATGTCCACACCGGCGGTTTCGCAGGCTGCGGTCAGCGCGCCCATCAATTCATTGCCGGACCGGGTTGGCATTCCGTGCATCCGGCGGACGCTGTGACCGGGATAGGTGAAGCCGCCGACCAGACTGAGCTCAATCGCGTGCTGTTCTATCAACCAATCGACTGTGCGGGCGGATTCCTCTGCCAAATGCCGGACTACGCCGTGGTCGACCTGACCTTTGGTTTTGGCCTCGATATCGGCAGCGAACAGCTCAGCGCTATCCTCGATCCCGGCTTCGCGCTGGGCCTTGCTGCCGCATGCCGGGATCAGCCCCGTGGACATTGCGGTGGTGCCTAGCGTCTGGCGGTCCCGCTCAATGACCAGCACATCCACCCCGGCATCGCGCGCGGCCAAGGCCGCACACAGGCCGGTGCCGCCGCCGCCGACTACAATTACCGGAATATCGGCAATGGTCTCGACATGGTCGGTGCGGATGATCTCGATCTGGCTCAAATGCAATTTTCCTAGCAGGGGTCAATAACCCCAATAGGCCTTGCTTGCGTTATTCTCACGCGATTTTGGACCGTCCATCCGCTGGTCGGATAGACTGCGTGACAGGTTTCAGCTGATGAAATCGTCCAGTCGCTCGATGATGATCGCCGGGGCCATTCCGCCTGCTGCACACATGGTGACGAGGCCATAACGGCCGCCGGTACGCTCCAGTTCGTCGAGCACGGTGCCGATCAGAATTGAACCTGTTGCACCGATTGGATGGCCCAGCGCGATTGCTCCGCCGTTCACGTTTACCTTGTCCCAATCGAGGCCGAGCTCGGTCACGAAACGGTGTGCGACTACGGCGAAGGCCTCATTGATTTCCCACAGATCAATATCGTCCTTGGTCAGTCCAGCCTTGGCCAGTACTTTCTGCGCAGCCGGGACCGGCGCATTCAACATCAAGGTTGGATCATCGCCCATATTGGCAGTCGCCACAATTCGTGCGCGGGGCTTGAGACCGTGCTTTTTGGCATAATCTGCTGATGTGACCAGAACCGCAGCCGCGCCGTCGACCACGCCCGAGCTATTGCCTGCATGGTGGAAATTCTTGATCTCCAGATCGGGATATTTCTGGTTGATCAGTTTACGAAATGTCGTGCCATTCTGGTCCAGCGGCACATCTGCAATCTTACCGAAAGCAGGCTGCAATTCCGCCAACCCCTCGCGGGTGGTTTCCGGGCGGGGATATTCGTCGTGGTCCAGCATGACCGAGCCATCATCATTCATCACCGGGACGATGCTTTTTGCGAATTTGCCCGCCTTGATTGCGGCATCCGCGCGTTGCTGGCTGCGGTAGCCAACCTCGTCCAGCTCCTCGCGTGTGTAACCTTCCATGCTGGCAATCGCATCGCCGCACATGCCCTGATGGGATTGTGGATGGACGGCCTGTAGCCGATCGTTTCCTGAGCCCATCATCGGGGGTGATTTACCTGCCGCCATGTCTTCCTGCGCCATCTGACTGGTCATGCTCATCATTTCGGTTCCGCCCGCGACGATGCAATCTTCCATCCCGCTCATAACCTGCGCTGCTGCGAGGTTGACGGTGGTAATGCCGCCGCCGCAGAACCGGTCCAGCGTCAGGCCGGAAGATGCAATGTCATAGCCCGCATCCAGTGCAGCCATCCGGCCCAGATCACCGCCTTGCTTGCCGCGTTGGGTGGAGGTGGACCAGATCACATCATCGACTGTGGCGGTATCGAGCTTGTTGCGTTCCGCAATCGCTTTCATCACAGTTGCAGCCAGATGTTGCGGATGCGCGGCTGCCAGCGACCCCTTGCCCACTTTGCCGATCCCGCGCGGAGTTCTGACAGCGTCGATAATATAGGCTTCTGCCATGAGTTCGGGTTCCTTTGACAATGGACAAGTTGTTTCACCTAGTTATATATGTTGCCCAATTGATTGCGGCAATAGCCTGCGGGATTTTCTACCTTGGAGAGTATGCACATGAGCGAAGAATTGCTGACGCGAGAGGAAGACGGCATCCTCATCATGACCATCAATCGGCCCGAAGCGAAAAACGCGATGACCAAGGCCGCGTCCGAGGCGATTGCGGCGGCGCTGGACCGGCTGGACGGGGAAGATCATTTGCGCGTTGGTATCCTGACCGGGGCCGGCGGTACGTTCTGTTCGGGGATGGATCTCAAGGGCTTCCTGCGCGGCGAAAGCCCGTCCGTTCCGGGGCGCGGTTTCGGCGGATTGACCGAGCAGAAGCCAGCCAAGCCATTGATCGCTGCGGTCGAGGGTTATGCGCTGGCAGGCGGGCTGGAACTGATGATCGCCTGCGATCTGGTGGTCGCGAATTCAGGCGCCAAATTCGGCATTCCCGAGGCAAAGCGCGGCTTGGCGGCAGCGGCGGGAGGCCTGATGGTGCTGCCCGATCTGATCCCGCACAAGGTCGCGATGGAACTTGCGCTAACCGGCGAATTCATCACGGCGCAGCGCGCTTACGAATTGGGAATGATCAACCGCGTTACCGAAGGTTCGGCGCTGGACGGCGCGCTGGAACTGGCCCGCGCGATCAATGCCAATGGCCCGTTGGCGGTGCGTATTTCCAAACAGATTATGGAGGAATCGCGCGGCTGGCCGCTGGATAAACGATATGAGGAACAGGCCAAGTTGCTGCCGCAAGTGTTTATGTCGCAAGATGCGCGCGAGGGGTCGATGGCTTTCGCTGAAAAGCGTGCGTCCAATTGGCAGGGCAAGTAAGGCGTCAAGGATATGACTGGTGCGCTGGCCGGATTGCGGATCGTGGAATTTGCCGGGATCGGGCCGGGCCCGTTTTGCGGGATGATGCTGGCTGATCACGGGGCTGAAGTGATCCGGATCGACCGGCCTGCCGGAAAGCGCGGCGGGGTCGGGATGATGGGCGGCAAGGATGTGTTGGCGCGGAGCCGGACATCCATCGCGCTTGATCTGAAATCGCCCGAAGGCGTCGCAGTTGCGCGCAAATTATGCGCCAGCGCAGACGGGATCATTGAAGGATTTCGGCCCGGCGTGATGGAACGGCTGGGCCTGGGCCCGGAAGCGCTTCATGCCGACAATCCCAAACTGGTTTACGGCCGGATGACAGGTTGGGGGCAGGACGGCCCTTATGCGCAAGCGGCCGGGCACGACATCAATTACATCGCCCTGTCCGGCGCGCTATATCACTATGGCCGCACCGGCGAAAAACCGACCCCGCCAATCAATATGGTCGCCGATTTCGGCGGAGGCGGAATGTTGCTGGCATTTGGCATGGTCAGCGCCTTGCTCAACGTGGCGAGGGGCGGCCAAGGTCAGGTGGTCGATGCTGCAATGACCGATGGTTCGGCGCTGCTGATGGGCATGATCTGGGGGATGCGCAATGCCGGAAGATGGTCGGACAATCGTGGCACCAATTTACTCGATACCGGCGCGCATTTCTATGACACATATGAATGTAGCGAAGGCGAATTTATCTCCATCGGATCGATCGAACCGCAATTCTACGCTGAATTGCGGCGGATTGCCGGATTGGCCGAAGATCGCGATTTCGATGCGCAGATGAACCCCGCGGCATGGCCTGCGCTGAAGGACCGGCTGACCGATTTGTTCAAATCCAAAACCCGCAGCGAATGGTGCGCCTTGATGGAACATACCGATGTATGTTTCGCGCCGGTCCTTTCCATGGCAGAGGCTCCGGACCATCCGCACAACCTTGCGCGCGGCACATTTGTGGAAGTTGGCGGTGATTTCCAGCCAGCTCCTGCACCGCGTATGAGCGGCACGCCGTCCGCCGTGCCATCTCCGGAAAAACTGGCGGGAACCGATAGCGATGCAGTGCTTGCATCCATTGGCTTCGGCCCGGACGATATCAATCGATTGCGCGATAGCGGCGCGGTCGGTTAACCAGATACTCAACAGGATTTCCCCATGCTCGATATGTCCACCCGATTTGCGTATAATGAAGATCACGACATGTTCCGTGATACTGTCCGCAAGGTTTTTGCCGAACATATGACGCCCTTCCTCGAGAAGCATGAAGAAGAAGGCATCGTCGGGCGCGAGGCATGGAAAGCGCTGGGCAAAGCGGGGATGCTGTGCCCCACCGTCAGCGAGGAAAACGGCGGCCTCGGCCTCGATTTCGGATACAATGCAGTGATTGCGGAAGAACTGGGCTACATCGGGTCCTCCGCCGGATTCACCCTGCAGAATGACATCACTGTCAATTATTTCGAGCGGTTGGGGACCGAGGAACAGCGCCAGAAATATCTCCCTGGCATGATCACAGGCGATGTCATCACCGCTATTGCGATGACTGAACCGGGCGCGGGTTCTGACCTTCAGGGCGTGCGGACCACTGCCAAACGGGACGGGGATGATTACGTCATCAACGGGTCCAAAACCTACATCACCAATGGCCAGAATTGTGACGTTGTGATCGTGGTGGCCAAGACTGATCCAAGTCAGGGCGCGAAGGGAACATCGTTGTTGCTGGTCGATGCCGGAACACCGGGCTTTGAGCGCGGGCGCAATCTGGACAAGATCGGTCAGCATTCCGCTGATACATCTGAATTATTCTTCAGCGATGTACGGGTGCCGAAGGAAAATCTGCTCGGCGGGGAAGGCCGCGGGTTCGTGCATTTGATGGAAGAATTACCGCAGGAACGTTTGTCCATTGCGGTGAGCTGTCAGGCCGGAGCGCAGCGCGCATTTGACGAAGCGGTCAGTTTCACCAAGGACCGCAAGGCGTTTGGCCAGACAGTTTTCGAATTCCAGAATACCAAATTTACGCTGGCCGGTCTGGCAGCCGAATTACAGGTCGGTTGGGCGCATCTCGACTGGGCACTAAAGCGGCATATCGCCGGTGAATTAACCACGGCGGAGGCCTCGTCCGCCAAGCTGTGGCACACCGAATTACAGGGCCGCGTATGTGACGAGGCGCTGCAATTGCACGGCGGTGCAGGTTATATGAACGAATATCTCGTCGCCCGGTTGTGGCGCGATGCCCGGGTAACGCGGATATTCGGCGGCACCAGCGAGATTATGAAGGAAGTGATCAGCCGGAGTTTGTGATCATTCAATAAACGCCTTCACCTCGGCCATGAAATCATCGAACCGGTCGTGGTGGACCCAATGCCCGGCGCGGTCGTAATCTGTGACACTCACATTATCGCCGAAATATTGCATCCGCCCGTCTTTCGCCGGGTTGGAGGCCCAGCTGTCATTGCCGTAAATCAGGCGCGTGGGGCAGGTGATCCGGCCCCATAGCTCCTGCACTTGCTCCGCCGTCCAGTCGGCGGGCGGCCAGGCGTGCAAATGCGGATCGAACTTCCAGCTGAAGGTGCCATCTTCGTTACGGATCACCGCATGGGTGGTCAGATGCCGGGCCTGATCGCGGGTCAGATAGGTGTTTGCTTCGTGCATCCGGTCGAGCGCGGTTTCAAATGTGTCATATCGTTTGGGCAGGCGGGCAGAGGCATCGCGCTTGGTCTGAATCCAGTCGGTCCAATGCTGGTGAAAGGGCGTCTGGTCCATTTCGGCCAGGCGCTCGGGGCTGGGTCCCAGCCCCTCGATGGCGACCAGTTTGCGGACATTGTCAGGGTACAGCCCGGCATATCGCAGCGACACATTTCCGCCCAGTGAATGCGAGACAATTGTGACCGGTGCCAGTTCCAGTTGGTGGATCAATTGCGCCAAATCATAAACGTAATTGATCGTCGGGTAATAGCCGCTTTCGTTCCAGCTGCTATCCCCGTGCCCGCGCAAATCAGGGCAAATCACGTGCCAGTTGTGGCGTAATTCTTCTGCGGCCCAATCCCAGCTGCGGCAATGGTCGCGGCCGCCATGCAGCAGGATCAGCGGCGGCGCATCCTGATTTCCCCAGTCGGCATAATGCAGCCGCGTCCGCTGCGAGATGTAAGTTTGCGATGTGGGTCCGATCAGGTCCATATTGCTTGTCCGACTTTCATTTGCACATATATAACTAAGTGATACAACACGGTCATATCCCTTCTGATGAAAAGGTCCACCATGCCCGTAATCGACGTTCCTGCGCCCGCCTATATGGAAGATGAAGAAATCTCCATCTTCTATGACGCTGTGGGCAAGTTTTATGACCAGCATGCACCGGAAAAGCGGGTGCTGAAATGGCGCGAAGATGGCCAGGTGGAGCGGGAGTTTTGGCGTGAAGCGGGCGCGGCCGGCCTGCTCGGCGTGTCGGTACCGGAAGAATATGGCGGCCATGGCGGTGACTTTCGCCACGATATGGTGGTGGTAAACCAGCAGGCTAACAAGGGCGTGGAAGGGTTTGCGGCCAGTCTGCACAATGTCATCATCCTGCCCTATCTGGTCCGCCACGGCACCGAAGAACAGAAGAAGAAATGGCTGCCCAAGCTGGTTTCGGGCGAATTGGTGTCGGCCATCGCGATGAGCGAGCCAGCCGCCGGGTCTGACCTCCAGAGCATCACCACCACCGCCCTGAAAGATGGGAACGGGTATAAAATCAACGGATCGAAGACCTTTATCTCCAACGGCCAGAATGCGGATTTCATTATCGTAGTGGCCAAAACCGACCCAAGCGAAGGCCACAAGGGCATTTCGTTGATCTGTCTGGAAACCGAAGGGGCTGAGGGCTTCAAACGGGGAAAGAAGCTCGATAAAATCGGGTTGGATGCGCAGGACACATCCGAATTGTTCTTCGACGATGTCTTTGTGCCGGCTGACAATGTGCTTGGCGGGGTGGAAGGCAAGGGCTTCTACCAATTGATGGGCGAGCTGCCCCAAGAACGCCTGCTTATCGCGATCCAGGCAATGATCACCATCGAAAAAGCGCTGGAGGTCACGGTCGAATATGTGAAGGAACGCAAGGCCTTCGGCAAAACCATCTGGGATTTCCAGAATACCCAGTTTACGCTCGCGGATCTGAAAGCGCGGGGCACCGCGGCCAAGGTGTTCGTTAATGATTGCACCGCCAAATTGCTCAAGGGCGAGCTGGATGTGACCACCGCCTCCATCGCCAAATATTGGGTTACTGAATTGCAGGGCGAAGTGGTCGACAAATGCCTGCAGCTGCATGGCGGCTGGGGCTATATCAATGATTATCCGATCGCCCGGATGTTCCGCGATAGCCGGGTCAGCCGGATTTATGGCGGATCGAATGAAATCATGAAAATGCTCATCGCGCGGTCGATGTAGGCTGCAGGTTATGAGTGAAGCTGACCCTCCTTTCCGCGTCCCCAAGACGGCCGAACTGGTTGCGGACACCATCCGCAAGCGGATCGTGCAGGGCGATCTGGGCGAGGGAGATACGTTGCCGCCTGAGGGGCAATTGGTGGAACAATTCGGGGTGTCGCGCCCGACCCTGCGCGAGGCATTCCGCATCCTGGAAACCGAACGGCTGATCACCGTCACTCGCGGATCGCGAACTGGCGCGCGGGTCAGCCTGCCTCGGGTCGAAAATGTCGCTCGCTATGCCAGCTACTGGATGCAGGCGGCAGATGTTGCGGTAAGTGATATTTACGAGGCCCGGCTGGCGCTGGAACCCTATGTCGTGCGCAAACTGGCATCGCAGAAGTCCAGCGCTGCGACGGAGCGACTGCGTGAAGAAGCCAGAAAATTGTCACTGCTGTATGAGAGCGACCGTGAACGCGACTATCTGATCGCTTCGGCCGAATTCCACCGGGTGTTGATGGAGGTAGGCGGCAATGAAACGCTGCATTTCCTGACGCGCGTATTGCAGGATGTGATCGAGCAGTATCAGGCGCGCTATATCCCCAGCCATTCCGAAGAAGCGGAACGCAAGGCGGGGATGCGGCGCGGGGTCAAATCCATCGTCAAACTGATTGATCTGATCGAAGCAGGAGACGGCGATGCAGCAGAGGCGCATTGGCGCCTGCATCTGACCAACACCAATAAAGTGTGGGGCATCGGGCGGTCATTGCGGGAAGTTCTGGCAGGTTGAGTTGAGCCTGCCCCCTGCCAATCACTTGATTGGACGTTCACCCACAATCGACAGGCCGTAGCCCTCCAGCGCAACCAAGGAATGATGCGAATTGGTGAGCAATTCCATATCTTGGACGCCCAATTCGGCCAAAATTTGTGCGCCAACGCCGTAATCACGCAATTCTTCCATATCGCCCGGTGCCGCTTCGCCCTTATGCGCCCTGGTCATGATCGTGAAGCCGCCCGCCATGATCTTGTTGATCACCACAATAACGCCGGCGCCTTCTTTGGCGATGATTTCCATGCTTTTCTGCAATTGACCGGTGCGTGGGCTGTCCTCGGCAAAAATATCGGCAAACAGATTGAGCAGATGCATCCGCACCAAGGTTGGCTTGGACGGGTCGACCTTGCCCAGTGTCAGCGCCAGCGTATCATCGCCGGTGGCCTTATTGTGGAAGCTCATCGCGTTCCATGTCCCGCCAAAGCGGCTGATGAAACGGGATTCTGCGCGCTTTTCGACCATATGATCATGTTTGCGGCGATAGGCGATTAAATCGCGGATAGTCCCGATCTTGAGGTCGTGCTTACGCGCGAAATCGATCAGATCGTCCATCCGCGCCATGGTGCCATCATCATTCATAATCTCGCAGATTACGCCCGAAGGATTGAGGCCGGCGAGCCTTGAAATGTCCACAGCTGCCTCGGTATGTCCAGCGCGGACCAGCACGCCGCCATCGCGGGCGACGAGCGGGAAGACATGGCCAGGCGTAACGATATCATCTTTGGTTTTGGAGGCATCGATCGCCACGCTGACTGTGCGGGCACGGTCGCCTGCACTGATGCCGGTCGTCACGCCTTCTAGCGCCTCGATAGAGGTGGTAAAGGCGGTTTCGTGCCGGGTACGGTTGTTCTGGCTCATCAATTCCAGGCCCAGCTGGTCGCAGCGCTGCTTGGTCATGGTCAGGCAGATCAGGCCGCGCCCATGGCTGGCCATGAAATTGATTGCCTGCGGGGTCGCCATTTGCGCCGGGATCACCAGATCACCTTCGTTTTCGCGGTCCTCATCATCGACCAGCACAAACATGCGGCCGTTGCGGGCCTCGTCGATAATCTCCTCGATTGTGGCGAGTACCGGCCGGTCATCATTTGCGGTGATGAAGCTGGAAAGTTTGCCCAGCGTGTCTGCGGTCGGGTTCCATTGCTCGTCAGTGCAATCGCGCAGCGAGTTGGCATGAAGGCCAGCCGCCCGGGCAATCGCGGCGCGGGACATCGAGCCTGCATCTACGAGGGAGCGGATTTTTTCCTGAATAATTTGCGGTGTATGTTGGGTCATGCCGCCGCCAATACACATCACAATGTCAGAATCCAACCCTGGAATCACATTAAAATGTGTTTATGCGCCTGCCGGAAACGAATCCGATTCCTATGAGGCTGGTTTGTGACGCTACACCTTTGCCCTAATTCCGAAGTCAGGACGAGGAGAAATGTGACTAATCTCCAAATTCCTGCAAAAAATTCGGCTGTGCGCGCAATGGCTGGCTAAAGCCAAGCAAGGCATTACTCTTTGTCATAACCGCGTCATATCACCTCGGCAATTTCTGTTTAAACATGGGAATCTGCTGACATGGATGTGATCAATATCTTCCTGACTGAAGGATCGGCGGAATCGCTTGACGATTTTGTCCATGATCAAACCCGCTTCACGTTTGATCTGCTGGATTCCCGTGGGCCGCGGCGTTTGGTCGAAGGGCCGATGTGGGCCTTTGTCGATTGGGTGATGGATGATCTGGCGGGACTGGAAATGTGCCGCCGCCTGCGCGCTGACACACGCACTCAGAATGCCCATATAACCATGGTGCTCGAACGCGAAGATATGGATGATCGGCGCCGCGCCTTGCGCGCCGGGGCGGATGATTACATGGTCGGCCCGATCGACCGGAATATCGTGCTGGACCGGGTGATGGCGCTGCAAACACAGCGGCAACGCCATGCCACGCAGCGGTTCGAATTGGGTGATCTGACCATCGATATGGCCGCATTGCAGGCGCGCTGGGCTGGCATAGCTATCTCGCTTAGGCCCAATGAATTCCGTCTGCTGCGGTTTCTGGCTGAAAATCCGAACCAAGTGCTGTCGCGTAATGATCTGATCGCCGGGCTTGGCAAGCAGGACCCGCCGATTGACGAACGCACTGTTGATGTGTGGGTCGGACGGCTGCGGCGCGCGCTCAAAGCTGCCGGGGCAGGCAATCCAATGCGAACTGTACGGTCGCTGGGTTACGTATTCGACGTTGTTTAGCGGCATTGCTGGGCGCAAGAAATGAGACGGTCGGCCTGATCCGCCGGACGTCTCATTGGGACTGATCCGATTAGAATTCGGCTGAGACTGAGAGCGAGAAGCTCTGCCCGACTTCATACGTGTTGATTTCGATCCGGTTGGTCCCGTTAGTTTGGAATTCGAAATTGTCGCGCCCGAAAATGTTGCGCGCTTCCAGCTTTACTTCCAGCGGGACACCGCCAAGGTCCAAGCCCTGCCGTGCGACGAAATCCAGGCGGAAACCCGGATCCTCGACAATGTCGGGTAGGCCGCCCGCACCGCGGCTGGTGACCCGCTGGCTGGCGTAGGACATCAGGAAGGTGAACTGCTGCAATCTGTCGATGTCCTCAAGCCCAAGCTGGACATTGACGATGTGGTCCGATTGCCCTGTTAGCGGCGCACCATCGAAGAAGAAGTTCGAAGCTGCTTGCGGCCCGCGCGGGAAGATCTGGGTCACATCGTCGGGCGAGACCTGAATTGATGACTGTGTAAAGGTGTAGTTTGTCACTACCACCGCCCGCTTGCTTTCAAACCAACTGCCCAGATCGACCAGATCATAATTATACTGCAGTTCAAATTCCGCGCCGTACAGTTGCGCGCTGGGTGCATTGGCAAAGCTGGTCAATTGGTCATTGTCGGAGAAGCTAGAGAAAGCTTCGATTGGCTTGTCGATATTCTTGTAGAACCCAGCGATAGAAGCTCGGTTTCCGCGGCCAAAGTAATATTCAGCGCGCATTTCCGCATTGATCAATTCGCTGTCCTGGAGCAACGGATTGCCGTTATACTGACGGTTGGTTTCCGGATCATAATAGGTCTGGAAAATCAATTCACGGAACTGCGGACGGGCAATCGTCTTAGATGCATTGGCGCGCAATTGCAGACCGTCGCTGATTTCATAGGTCAGCGTGACGGCCGGCAGAAAATAGTCATTGTTGAGCGAAGTCGAGGTGCCCGAGTCGATTGGTGTGAGGAAAACTTCGACCGGATCGACGGTTTGCTTGGCATCTTCATACCGCACGCCGACATCCACTGTAACGCCCAGCAGCGGGGTGATCTGGCTGCTGATGTAACCAGCCTGAATGTCGAGTGCCGCCTGGAACGCCGGATCTGACTGAGTGGTTTCGATCAGGCCGATCTCGTAAAATTCGAGCACCGCATCGCCCAGCAACAAATCAAGGCGCAATGCGCCGGCACCGTCATCGAAACTGGTCGGTGCGTTGAACAGGAATTCCCGCCGTGAGGAGAACCGGTCGGTGGTGGTATAGGCATACCCTGCGCTCAGCCGCAGCCAATCAGTCAGCGGATAATTTATATCCAGCCCGCCGTACCACAGTTCTTCCTTCAGTTCGGAAAAAACTACTGAGGCACTACCGCGCTGGCGGTCCAGCACATTGACGAAAGTGTCACCCAGATCATCATTGGGATTATTGGTCCGCACATATTCGAAGCTGTATTCATACGGGGCTTCGCGCTGGGTCTGAGCATAGCCGCCGCGCAGATCGATCCCCAGATCGCCAAATTCCATTTCGGCGACGATCTGGCTGCCCAGCAATTGACGTTCAAACCAACCAGTGTCTTGGCTGAATGTGCTAAAATCGGTGAGGGAGTTTTCCCCGCTTGATAGCTGCGATTGCTTCAGCGTGTCGCGGATATAGAGGTTGGTCCAACGGAATTTGTGTTCGCCGATCTCCAATCCTAACCCGAGGAGACCGTTGACCAGAATGCGGTTATCGGTTGAGAAAGTCTGGCTGTCGAAACCGCTGTCCAGATCGGTCGAGATCGGACTTTGCGAGGTGATCGAACGATTGCGCCATTTGTTGCTGATTGATGCGGTGGCGATAATTCCCAGCCGACCATCATCGCCCACATCGAAGGCTGTACCGCCAGTGATTCCGCCGGAGAAATTGACCGGAAGCTCTCCGACTGACTGAGTCAGCACGAGGTTGGGATTGCCCAATTGTTTGCCGATGGCGACCTGATCAGCGATTGTAAGGTCGGACATCCGGACGCCGCTGTCGAAGTATGATTGCAGGGCCGAAGGCGCATTGCGAGTGCCGTCGTCAAATCCGAACGAATCGTAATCGGACCCGTAATAGTCGTACCCTTGTGACAAAGTCGTCTGCTCGTCACCGCTGATCCCGGCGCTGATCTTGAGAAAGCTTTCCTCCGGCACAGCGCGGGTGGTGAGATTAATCACCCCGCCGCCAAATTCGCCGGGAAAGTTGGGCGAATAGGTTTTCTGCACCAAGCTGGAGGCAATGATGCTGGTAGGAAAAATATCCAGCGGGACCACGCGGCTGAGCGGCTGCGGGCTGGGCAGCGGCAGGCCGTTGAGCAATGCCAGCGAATACCGGTCACCCAGACCGCGAACAAATACAAACCCATTGCCCTGCACGGACAGACCGGTCACGCGCCCCAGCGCGCCAGCAATATCGCCTTCGCCGGTCCGCGCGATCTGCTCGCTCGACAGAGCCGATATTACCTGAGTGGAACTTCGCATTACATCGCGGTTGCGGCGCCCGGTGACGATAATCTCGCCGCCGCCGCCGGGGATCGAAACATCAGTTTCTTCGAACTGCTCGTCTTCCGGCTCTGCTTCGGGCTGCAATTGTTCAGCCGCAGGGGGTTCAGCCGTTGGGGGTTCAGCTTGTACAGACTGCGCAAACACCGTGCCGGGAAATGTTAGCGCGCTTGTTAGCAGCAGCAGACTTGCCAGCTGTTTGCCGGTGGACATGGTATGTGACCCCCTCATGATTCAGGTCCTCAAAAAAACGCGGGCCGGCGCGGATGGGCACAGGCGCAAAATAAATGAGGGGAAGGTGCCTGCGCATCGGCAAGGTACCTCCCCCCTTTTATGGGCTTACTCAGTAAACCGGGAGCGAGGTGCAATCGCCGACGTTGGTGCCGAGACTGACGGTGGACGAATTGCAGGTCCAACCTTGATACCAGGTGTCAGCTGTTCCTCTGACTGCGCCGACATAAGTCACCGCGTTGAAGAAGCTCGACAGGGCGGTTGGGTCGAATATCGGATACGCTGTCTCGTTCGCGCCATTTACGAAGGTCATGGTCAATGTGTTCGTATAAGGCGTCGCCGTAACGCGGGTGCGATTGTTACTGCCAGCATTGAAGATCGTTTCAGCATTGGCTGCCGAAACCCCGCCGCTGCCATCGCGGAATGGGGTTGCGCAATCGAAGCCGAGCGAGTTGAATTTTGGCGCGCCTCTATCGTCCAGGCCAGCATTTGCCGCACGGGTGGTCTCCGTATCGTCAATCCGCAGACAGGCTGAACCGCTTTCCGCCACAACTACCGAATTCACGATCGCATAATCAGCACCGCCGCGGATGCGGACAACCGGGTTGCTGGCGCTGTTGCGGTGAATAAAGGTGCCGTTAGAAATCTGCGTGTTCTGGCGCGGCGTGCTGTCGTTAAACACATTGGTCGAATCTGCTTCGATCACAGTGTCACCCGCGCCAGCGCGCTGTACGGCGATAACATATTGCAGGTTCGTCTGGACGCCGGTGTCGGTATCCAGCGCGTCATCTTCCCAGCCGACAACAACCAGATATTTGGCATTCACATAGCCGCCGAAGAATTCCACCCCATCATCGGAGCTGTTGAACGACATGATGTGATCGAATGTGGTGCCAGTGCCGGTTCCGCCGGTGGTCAGCGACTGGAGTTCGTTATTGCCCGACAGGACGAAGCCCGAATAGCGGATCTGAACATAGCTCATTTTACCCGAACTGTCGGAATTGGTCGCGCCGCCAAACAGTGCAGGTTGTGCAGCGCCTTCGACCTGACGCTCGCAGCCGGTCGTCCCAGGTGTCGCACCCGCAGCGATACAATCGGTAACTTGCGCGCGGCCAGCCAGAACTACGCCGCCCCATTGGCCAGACGAGCTGTCGGAATTGAGGCCGAGAACATTGTCGCGGCTGGTGAACACGATTGGCCGCGTCGCGGTGCCGGTGGCATCGATGGAACTGCCGCGATTGACCATCAGGAAGGATGATCCGCTGGCGTAAATGATAGCGCCCGGCTCGATCGTCAGTTTGACATTGCTGTCGCTCGCGCCGTCTGTCGCATCCGGGGTTGGTCCGCCGTCGGTGCCAACATCTACGCGGCCATTCATGCGGTAAAGCAGGCCAGCGATGTAGGGCAGGTTGGTTGAAGCGTTAAACCGTGAAGGCATGGTGCAAACCCGATACTCACCGGTTGGGCCGGTGATCGTACCGTCATCCGTCAAACCCTGCGGATCAGAAATCGTCGGACAGCCATTTGCCGGAGTAACCTTCGTGCTGGTTGGCGTTGGTGTCGGCGTCGGCGTTGGTGCAGGCGGATTGTTGATGGTGATGTTGCCACCAGTGCCGGGCGATGAAATTTCGTCGGCGCCGCAACCGGCCAATGCCAGTGAGCTACAGCCGAGGATAAGTGTGCGATGGAATAGTGTCACGAGCAGCAGGCCCCTCAAAGAAACGGAGAATCAGGTGTGCGACTTGTTGCCGCGACTCACTCGTTAGGGACGATAAGTGACAGTTTTTTTTCAACATTTCGGTTTGAAGTAAGTGACTAGAATATGACTATAATATGACCAATTTAGCCATCGACCGATGGTTGCTCGGCCAGTCCAAATATTACAGTTCAATGACATTATTACATTTTTGTTGCAGTCCGCGTGCTTGCCTCGCATCATTCATCCATAAGTGGAGAAGGAGAAGCATCATGGCTCTTGGAACAACGCTTGCGCTGGTTATGCTAATGCAGGGTCCGTTGCAGGAATCGGTTCGCGCTGACGCATCGGCTGTGGAACCTGTCGATGTGGCATTCGGGGAACTGTCGATCGGCGAAAACAGCGCTGCCATCGAGCGGATCGAACAAAATACCGACCTTGATCGTGATGATCCGGCGCGGTTGATCAATTTGGGTATCGCTCATGCGCGGCAAGGATATGACATCCAGGCGCGGGACATGTTTGCCGCCGCTGCCAGACACGAAAATCGCTATCAATTGGAGACGGCTGAGGGCGAATGGGTCGACTCAAAGGTTCTCGCCCGCCGCGCGCTGGCGATGCTGGAACGGTGCGAATTCCGCACCAATGGACGCGTGGCTTCCAGATAAGCCCGTTCACACGGCGGATTGCGGACGTCGGTTGCACCCAAATTAAATCAGTCAGTAAATTCTGGCCCGTTTGAGATTGTCCCATCGAGGCAAGCTAGGACGGGCCTTTTCTTTGCGTAAGGCGCCTGTCACTGCGCCGGGCAGGGGCCTCCATTTTTCCTGTCGGCTTCAACGTTTAACGCTCCGGCCATCTTGCTGTCACGCGCATGTCATTTAGTGTAAGCAAAGCGTTCGGACGGAGTGGTTTATGATTCTTTTGGGTCCGGCCAGGCTTGCAATTGTTGCGGCCATGGCTCTGATGGCGGCGCCCGCCAGTGCAGATGTGTTGGAAATAGGCGATGAAGGAGCCCGCTGGATTGCGGGCCCGCAGGCGTCTGCACAATTGTCTGACACCTCGGGAATTCCCGCGCCGCCTGTTGAACTAGGCGCAGGCTATTTGATACCCGCTGGGGCCATTGGAAACACCGCCAGTCACAGTGCCAACATTCCCCCTCAGTATTTTGCCAAGGTTCATGAATTGGCAGCACGATTTGACCTTAGCCCGTCTTTGATCGAGGCTCTTGTGTGGCAGGAAAGCCGCTGGCAGCCGAACGCATTGTCGCCCGTTGGCGCACGCGGACTGGCGCAATTGATGCCGGGCACTGCACGCGAAATGGGGGTTGATCCCGATGATCCTTTCGCCAATCTGGAGGGCGGGGCGCGTTACTTGCGCCAGCAGCTCGACCGGTTTGATGGCGATCTGGAAAAAGCGCTCGCCGCCTATAATGCCGGTCCCGGCCGGGTTATCCGCGCAAATGGTATCCCGCGCATTCGCGAGACCCAGAATTACGTCGTATCGATCATCGGCCGTTTGGCCAATCATTCCCGGAGCACTGAATAAATGCGCGTCTTTTCCCGACTTATTGCTGCTGTCCTTGCTCTCAGCCCCAGCGCTGTGATGGCGCAGGCCGTTGATCCGCAAGGCTCCGGCCCGATTGTGGCTGCGCTTGGTTGGCTTCAGGGTACGCTGCTGGGCAATGTCGCCACCGCTGTGGCGGTTATGGCCGTGGCTGCAGTTGGCTTCATGATGCTGACGGGCCGGATGAATTGGCGGTTTGGTGCCACCGTCGTGATCGGCATTTTCATCCTGTTTGGCGCTGGCACGATTGTCGCGGGCATCCAGAGCGTTTCAGGGGGTTGATGTAAGATGGAGCTCGTTCGCCACCCCGTTCACCGCGCGCTGACCCGTCCGCAGATGTTTGCCGGCGTCACGTTGAATTTCTTCATCATCAATATGCTGGTGACGGCCGAGGCATTTCTGATCCTTAAAAGCCTATGGATCATTCCGGTTCCGTTTATCATCCATGCAATCGGATATTTCGCTTGTCTGCGCGAACCCCGGATATTCGACCTGTGGCTGACCAAGGTCAGCCGCTGTCCCCGGGTCAAGAATTGGAAGCGCTGGGGCTGCAACAGCTACGCTGCCTAAACGCAGCACGAATACAGGCCTGAGGAGGGCCGCATAAGTATGAGCAAGTGGATCGGAGCCGCAGCCTGGAGCGCAAAGGAAGCCCGCGCGGGTGACCGGCTGCCCTATGCCCGCCTGATCGACCAGCATACGATGCTGTTGCGCGATGGATCGGTGATGACCGCGATCCAGGTGCCCGGCCTGCTGTTCGAAACCGAAGATAGCGCCGCGCTGAATGCCCATGCCGCAACCCGCGAAGTTATGCTGCGTTCCACCTTGGATGCGCGCTTTGCCCTGTATCACCATGTCATCCGCCGCCGGGTGGATATCGATCTGGCGGCGGAATTTGACGATGCATTGTCCGCCCATATCGATGCGCGGTGGAAAGAACGGCTCGGCAGCGGATCGCTGTTCATCAATGACCAATTTATCACTCTGATCCGCCGTCCTGCGCGCGGCAAGGCTGGAATCGCTGAAAAACTGGCCAAGATGTGGAACAGGAAGGGGCAGAGCGAGATTGAGGCCGATCCTAAGGATATCCGCAGCCTGAAAGCCGCCGCGACCGGCATGATCGCCTCGCTCGGCGCGTATAATGCGCAATTGCTGGGCGATTATTCCGGATCGACAGACCGGACCAACAACGAAATTCTCGAACTGCTGAGCGCGCTGTATAATGGCGAGATGCGCCCGGTTCGCCGCCCGTCGGATGATACAGATATCGGACAGATGCTGCCCTATCGCCGCGCCAGTTTCGGGCTGGATGCGATGGAATTGCGCGGGTCCGGCGCACCGGACTTCTCCGCCATGCTCAGCCTGAAGGATTATCCCGACGCCACTTCGCCGGGCCTGATGGATGGGTTGCTGCGCCTGCCCTATGAAATGGTGGTGAGCGAAAGCTATGCTCCGTCGGAACGCCAAACCGCGCGCGAACGGATGGATCTGGCAATCCGGCGGCTGCGCTCGGTGGACGAGGAAGCCGCCGCCGAACGCGCCGATATGCTCGCCGCCCGCGATGCATTGGGCAATGGCGCGGTCAGTTTTGGCGATCACCATTTGTCGGTTCAGGTCCGCTCTGCCGATTTGTCACGGCTCGATGATGCAACTGCGGCCTGTGCTGCTGCGCTGGCCGATACGGGCGCGATTGTGGTGCGCGAAGATACCAATTTGGAACCGTCGTTCTGGGCGCAATTTCCGGGCAATGAACAATATATCGTCCGCCGCGCGATGATTTCCAGCGCCAATATGGCCAGCTTCGGATCACTTCACGGTTTTGCCCTAGGGCAGGCGAGCGGTAACCATTGGGGCGATGCGGTCACTCTGCTGCAAACCACCAGCGCGACGCCGTTCTTCTTCAATTTCCACCACGGAGATCTGGGCAATTTCTCGGTCATCGGCCCGTCCGGTTCGGGCAAGACGGTGGTGATGAATTTCCTGACCGCGCAGGCGCAGAAATTCAAACCGCGGACCATCCTGTTCGACAAGGATCGCGGCGCGGAATTGTTTGTGCGCGGGATCGGCGGACGGTATGACCGGATCAGCGCAGGCGAGCCGACCGGCTTCAACCCGCTGTCCTTGCCCGATACGGCTACGAACCGCGCTTTCCTGCGCGACTGGCTGGGCGTGTTGCTGAAGGCTGACGGGCCAGAGGAACTGGCGACCATCGCGCAGGCTGTCGACGCGACTTACGGCAATGATCCGTCATTGCGGCGCTTGCGGCATTTCAAGGAATTACTGTCCGGCGCGCGCCGTCCTCAGCCCGGCGATCTGCCCGACCGATTGTCCGCATGGATCATGGACGGCGAGAATAGCTGGTTGTTCGACAATGCGGAGGATCAGCTTGATCTGTCGAACCGTGTGCTTGGTTTCGATATGACGGCGCTGCTCGAAAACCCCAGATTGCGCACCCCGACCATGATGTATCTGTTCCACCGGATCGAAGAACGGTTGGACGGCAGCCCGACCATGATCCTGATCGACGAAGGCTGGAAAGCGCTGGATGACGAAGTGTTCGCCGCGCGCATCCGCGATTGGCTCAAGACGTTGCGGAAACGCAATGCGCTGGTCGGTTTTGCTACCCAGAGCGCACGTGACGCGCTGGAGAGCCGCATTTCTACCGCGCTGGTTGAACAGACCGCGACGATGATCTTCATGCCCAATTCGCGCGCCCGGCACGAGGATTATTGCGATGGTTTCGGCCTGACCGATCACGAACTTGCGCTGATCCGCTCGCTCCCGGCACATAGCCGCTGCTTCCTGGTGCGTCAGCCCGATGCGTCAGTTGTGGTTCGGCTCGATCTGTCGAATGCGCCCGAAGTTCTGACCGTGCTGTCTGGCCGCGAAAGTTCGGTCCGGCGGCTCGATCTGCTGCGTGCAGCGGTTGGTGATAATCCGGCGGATTGGTATCCGGCGCTGACCGGTCATGCCTGGCCCGGCGGAACGGTAGCCGAGGACGATCTTGCGCTGCCCGCAACCACGACCGGCGAATTGCCGATGCAGCAGGCTGCTGAGTGAGTGCGGCCTGCCAGGATGCCGCCAATGCGGTCGGCAATGGCGTAGCTGCTGCGTTGCAGGGCGTCGATTGCGTGGCGTCGGAAATGACCGGCGAGGCTTTCGGACGGTTGTTCGCCCCCGGCGGGGCGCTAGGGCCTGCGCTGTATATTATTCTGACGCTGTTTATCGCGCTTTTCGCGATTGGTTTGTTCCTTGGCCGGACCAATCTCAGCGTCCGCTCGCTAGTTCCGCGAATGATCACGCTCGGCCTCGTGCTGACCTTCGCGACCAGCTGGATCGCGTATCAGGCGGTGGTGTGGAACCTCGCGATTGCCGCGCCCGATTACATTGCCTCTACGCTGACGGGCGATGCCGGGTCGGCGACCACGACCTTCGCTAACAAGATCGATGTCGTGTTCACCGCCATCGAAGAAGTGACGAAAACACAAACCGGCGCTCAGGACGGCCAAAGCCCGGACATTTCCGCCTTTTCTCCCGAGGGGATGCTGTGGCTCGGCGCGATGTTACTGCTGCTTGGCACCGTCGGCGTGCTGGTTACCGCGCGCATCGGCTTGGCGGTGCTGGTCGCATTGGGGCCGATTTTTGTGGTCATGGCGCTGTTTAACGGCACGCGCGGATTGTTCACCGGCTGGCTCAAGGGCGTAGTGATGCTGGCGCTGACGCCGCTATTTGCTGTGCTGGGCGGCAGTGTGATGCTGGAACTGGCGGTTCCGGTCTTGTCCTCTCTCACCAAGATGCCCGGTCAGATCGATGCCCGCGCCGCCATGGCCTTCTTCATGATCGGCGCGGTTCATGTCGCCCTGATGATTATGGTGCTGAAAGTATCGGCAACGATGGTTTCGGGTTGGCGGGTGTTTGGCCTGGTGCCGGAACAGGGCACCGACGGCGGGACTCAGACGGTCTACACCATTGCGCAAACAAACGGCTCAGCGCCTCAGGCCCAAGCAACGGCGGGCAACACCGGCGTTTCACCTTCGCGGCAGATCCCGATATCTGCGATAACGACTGGCGCGCCTGCGAATGATCCGGGTACTGGCCTGGCCCCTGCTGCAACGCGCGAAACCCGTATTTTCAACAATTCTGGCGGTCTTGGCCAAGCCCAGCCGTTGACTGCCGGTGTTTCGCGGACCCAAGGAATTGGTAATCGGTTCCGTTCGCCTGGAACCAAGGCTGCAGGCCAGAAGGCTGGTAGCAATCCTATTACGGAGAAATTCAAATGACCCGCGCGCTGATCCCTGCGCTAGCCCTGGCCTGCGTCTTGGCAACCTCCGTTCCTGTAATGGCGCAAGACGCCCGGCTGGTCGAACGGATGTATGACCCGTCCGAAGTTGTTCGTATTGATGGCGGGACGAAGGTTCAGGCCACCATCGCATTCGATGATGGTGAGCGGATCGAGAACGTCGCAATTGGCGATTCCGAAGCATGGCAGGTCACCCCGAACAAGCGCGCAAACCTGCTGTTTATCAAACCTCTATCGCCTGCTGCTCGAACCAATATGACGGTGGTGACAGACCGCCGTACCTATCTGTTCGATTTGATCGCCAGCCCCAAAGCGAAGCCGCTTTACGTGCTGCGCTTTACCTATCCAGAGGAGCCAGAGGAACAGCAGCCAATAGTGGCGGGCGCGGCAAATTCGCTGGAAATGGCGGCGGCAACCGATCCTTATGCAGTGGTCGATCCGGCTGAGCTTAACTTTGAATGGGGCAGGGATGGCGACAAGAAATTGTTGCCCGCCCGCGTCTATGATGATGGCAATGCCACCTTCCTGACCTGGCCTGATGGCAGTCCGATACCGGCGATCCTGATCAAGGATCACAAAGGGGTTGAAGGACCGGTGAACTTCGCTGTGCGCGGCAATATGATCGTGGTCGACGGGGTCCCGGCGGAAATCATTCTGCGGTCGGGGGATGATCTGGCCTCGCTGGTTAATGAAGGCCCGCCCCGTCCGGTGATAACCTCGCCGTCCAGTGTCTTTGCTCAAGCCGAGGGATCGTAATCATGCGCCTTGCTTCCAATAATCTGGCCCGCAAAACCAAAGATGATGCCGCCAATGATGTGGATCCGCGCGAACAGGAAACGGCGGACGTCATTGATCTGGCCAGCCGCAATGCCTTTCCGGCGGTAACCCAGCGCAGGAACAAGTCCGACGGGCTGGGACTGGCCGCAGGGGTCGCAATTGTCGGCCTGATTGGCGCTGTCACCTTATGGAGCATGAATTCCACCCGGCTGGCGGAACCCGAAAGTGTCGGCAACCCGCAAATCGCGGCGCCGGTGCAGGCTGCTGCGCCCATTCCCGTGCAGCCGGTAGCAGAACCCATCCTGCCTCAGCCCGACCCCGCGCCTGCGCCGATTTATGCCAATCAGCCGGTTCCCTATCAGGGTGTAGCCGTCAATCCCTACGCCAGCCCGACCATTGTATTTGATGCCAGCGGTGCACCGGTACCATTGGTAACCGCGCCGCCGGCAATTGCCGCTCCGGGCGCGCAAGGTGACGGATCTTCCAACGATTTTGCCAGCCGCATTGGCGGCGTCGGCGGTGCGCCAGCCATGGCGATGGCGATGAGCAATCCTACCACGACTGTGACGCAGGGCACGCTGATCCCCGCGATCCTCGAAACCGCGATTGAAACCGATGTGCCGGGCTATGTCCGGGCGGTGGTCAGTCAGGATGTCCGCAGTTTTGATGGCAGTAAAGTTCTGGTCCCGCGCAGTTCGCGCCTGATTGGCCAATATCAATCCGGCCTGCAGGGCGGGCAAAAACGCGCCTATGTCATCTGGACCCGGTTGATCCGGCCGGACGGCGCATCGGTTAATCTGGCATCCCCGGCAATCGGTTTTGACGGAACAACCGGGCTGGCGGGCGATGTGAACAGCCATTTCTTCAAACGGTTTGGTTCCGCCATGCTGCTGTCAGTCATCGACGGGTTAACGGCGGTTGCATCGGGCGGCACTTCGCTGATCCTGGGCGGCGGCAAAAGCGCAGCCTCAACCGCGCTGGAACAGGACGGCAAGATCAGCCCGACCGTGCGCGTCCGCCAGGGCGAACCGATCCGGGTGTTTACCGCCCGCGATCTCGATTTCTCGCAGGTTTCAGGCGGTTGATTCTGTCATGAGCGCTGATATCCATCCATTGCAGTCCGATCCGGAGCGCGAGGCCGCGCTGGCCGAACGCAGCGTATATCTCGACGCCTATCTCGCCCCGTTCCGCCAATGGCTGGACCGCGATACGGTGACTGAAATCATGGTCAACCAGCCGGGCGAAGTGTGGATAGAAGATGCTGCATCGCCGGGAATGCAGCGGCTGGAAGTATCAGAAATCGATGACCAACTGATCCAGCGCCTGGCCGAACAAGTTGCGCGGGTTAGCCATCAGGGCATCAACCGGGAACATCCACTGCTGGGGGCGACATTGCCAGCCAGAAACGGACAGACCGGCGCGCGGGTCCAGTTTTGCGGCCCTCCTGCTGCGCGCAAACATTGGGCCATGGCCATCCGGCGTCACAGGCGGCTGGATTTGCCGCTCGACGCCTATGATGCAGGGCCGTTGTCTGCCCCGGTACAGCCTGCCTTGCCCGATCCGCAATTGCAGCCGATTGCCTATCTGCGCGCCGCCATACAGCAGCGCCGTACAATCCTGATTTCCGGCGGCACTTCCACCGGCAAAACGACATTTCTCAATGCGATGTTGGGCGAGATTCCCCGGCACGAACGAGTGGTTCTGGTAGAAGACACGCCGGAATTGAAATTACCCGGCGAAAACGGGGTTGGTCTGGTTGCTGTGAAGGGTGAGCTTGGCGAGGCGAAGGTTACCGCCAATGAATTGCTGCAGGCGGCGCTCCGCCTGCGCCCCGACCGGATCGTGCTGGGCGAATTGCGCGGCGCAGAAAGCGTCAGTTTCCTGCGGGCGATCAATACTGGCCATCCGGGCAGTTTTTCGACCATTCACGCCAACAGCCTGCCCGGCGCGCTGGAACAATTGGCGCTGATGGTGATGCAGACCGGCATTGGTCTAACCCGCGCCGACACGATTGCTTATGCCGCCTCCGTCATTGACGTTTTCGTGCAATTGGGCCGCGACGGAAACGGCAAGCGCGGCATTACCCAGATCGCGGAAAGCAGCGATTTGGTTTGAGCGTAATGACCCAGTCCAGAGTGTGACACTGTTGTGTCAATGGACACATCGTGATTTACACCAACCATGCCGCGCCCCAATCGTGATTCCATTGTCCCCTCAAAGAGTGCCCGGGATTCTACGCGGGCAAAAGCCATGAGCAGCGCCCCCATTTCAGCCACCGACGATGATCTATCCGGTCCTGCCGAAGATGCCGCGGACACTTATGTGAACCGTGAATTGAGCTGGCTCGCGTTTAACGAACGGGTTCTGGCAGAGGCGCGCAATGCCAATTATCCGCTGCTCGAACGGCTCCGCTTCCTGTCGATTTCAGGCAGCAATCTGGACGAATTCATGATGATCCGGGTCGCCGGTCTGGTCGGACAGGCGCAGCGCGGGATTGAACGCCGGTCAATCGACGGACAAACCCCGACGCAGCAATTGACGGCCATTCGCCAGCGGGTGGCGGATCTCAACCGGGTGCAGCAGGACAGCTGGCGCAGCTTGCAAGCCGGCCTTGCCGATGCAGGCATTCATGTGGCCGATGAGCGGCGGATCAACGCCCGCGCGTATAATTGGCTGAAGGCCTATTTTCTAGACGAGATCGCCCCGGTTCTGACCTTGCAGGCGCTTGATCCAGCGCACCCTTTTCCCTTCGTGGCCAATCAGGGGATGGGCCTGCTGTTTACCCTGACGCGGGAGAGTGACGGCGAGCAGGTGATCGAGATGATCCTGATCCCGTCCGGTGTGCCGCGGTTCGTCCGCGTACCGGGTGACGAGGCGGTGTATATTTCGATTGAGCGGTTGATTTGCCGCTTTGCCGATCATTTGTTTCCCGGTTTTTCCATCATTGGCGACGGTGCATTTCGGGTACTGCGCGATAGTGATATCGAAATCGAGGAAGAGGCGGAGGATCTGGTGCGGACCTTCCGCACAGCGATCCAGCGCCGCCGCCGGGGCCAGGTCATCCAGCTGGAGCTGGAAGCGGATTTCGAACCGGCGGCAGAACAATTGCTACGCGAACAATTGGGTGTGCATGATGCCTCCATCGTCAAAACCGATGGGATGATGGGCGTTGCCGGGCTCAGCAATATTGTCGACGAAGACCGCCCGGATTTGAAATTCGCGCATTACAGCCCGCGCTATCCCGAACGTGTTTTGGAGCATGACGGTGATTGCTTCGCGGCGATCCGGGAAAAAGACCTGATCATCCACCACCCTTACGAAAGTTTCGAAGTGGTGGTCGATTTCGTCCGGCAGGCCGCTGCCGATCCCGATGTAGTGGCCATAAAGCAGGCGCTGTATCGTGCCGGTAATCAGTCCCCGATAATCGCCGCACTGATTACTGCTGCTGAAAACGGCAAGTCCGTGACCGCCGTGGTGGAGCTGAAAGCCCGCTTCGACGAGGAACAAAACCTGCTTTGGGCCAGCGAGCTTGAGCGCGCCGGGGTGCAAGTGATCTACGGTTTCGTTGATTGGAAAACCCACGCCAAGGTGTCGCTGGTCGTCCGCCGCGAAGAAGGGGGCTTTCGCACCTATTGCCATTTCGGCACCGGAAATTATCACCCGGTCACCACCAAGATTTACACCGATCTCAGTTTCTTTACCGCCGATCCAAAGCTGACCCGCGATGCAGCGAAATTGTTCAATTTCGTCACCGGTTATGTCGAGCCGCGAAAGACCGAGGCGCTGGCCATTTCCCCGATCGATTTGCGCGAGACGCTGTATGCCCATATCGACAAGGAAATCGAGAATGCGGGCAAGGGACGACCAGCTGCGGTCTGGGCCAAGCTGAACTCGCTGACCGATAAAGGCGTGATAGACCGGCTGTATGCCGCCAGTCAGGCTGGGGTAGAAATTCAGCTGGTCATTCGCGGCATATGCTGCCTGCGCGCCGGGATCGAGGGATTATCGGAGAATATCCGGGTCAAATCGATCATCGGCAGATTTCTGGAACACAGCCGTATCTGGGCGTTCGCCAGCGGCTTCCGGATGCCGGGGGAGCGGGCAAAAGTGTTCATCTCCAGCGCAGATGCGATGTCCCGCAATCTCAACCGGCGGGTAGAAAGCCTGGTGCCGATCCGCAACCGAACTGTGCATGATCAGGTTTTGCAGCAGGTTTTGCTGGCCAATCTGCTTGATACCGAACAGAGCTGGGAACTGGAACCAGACGGGAGCTATACGCGCATGGAACCGGGCGAAAAACCTTTCAACTGCCACCGCTATTTTATGACCAACCCCTCTCTATCAGGGCGCGGCGATGCTTTGCAGGTTGGCGGCGTGCCCAATCTGGCGCTGCGCAAAGGGGCTGTCTGATGTCATCGCGGAACAAAAAGGCTGATCGTGAAGGTAAATTCTCCGGTCATACTGCGCATCACGCGATCATCGATATTGGCTCGAACACTGTTCGCTTGGTCATCTATGGCGGTTCGTCGCGCGCACCGATTACGCTGCTGAACGAAAAAGTCGTCGCCAAACTAGGCCGCGATATTGGCGAGACGGGCAGGCTAGCGGATCCGGCGATCGAAATCGCGATGCGCGGCCTCAGCCGTTACGCGCTGATCCTCGAAGATCTGGGCGTTGCCCACGTGGATGTGGTGGCGACCGCCGCGGTGCGCGAAGCTGAAAACGGCCCCGATTTTCTCGAACAAGTCCGCGCGCTTGGCCTCAAGCCCAGGCTGCTGTCGGGTGAGGACGAGGGGCGGATCAGTGCGATGGGCGTAATTGGCGCTTTCCCGGGCGCAACCGGCGTGGTCGCCGATCTGGGCGGGGGTAGTCTGGAATTGGTGCATATTGCCGGCGGCGAATGCAGCGATGCTATCTCCTTGCCCTTGGGGACTTTGCGCCTGCCAGAGTTACGCGGCGATAAGCCGGCCGATACCAAGAAAGCCGCCGGACAAGTGCTAAAGTCTGCCAATTGGGATAAACCGATTGATGGCCCGCTATATCTGGTTGGCGGCACATGGCGGGCAATGGCGGTCTATGCCATGAATGCGCAATCGCACCCGCTCTCCGACCCGCATGGGCTGGAAATATCGCGCGACGATGCGATCAAGCTTGCGGCGGAAATCGCGGAGAGCGACCCGGACAATTTGCGGCAGATGCCGCGCATTTCCAGCCAGCGTTCGGCCACTCTGCCCGATGCAGGCGCGTTGTTGTTGGCGCTCCTGAACAAACTTGACCCGCCCAAGATCGTGTTCTCGTCCTGGGGTTTACGCGAAGGGCTGCTGTTCGACCGGCTGGAGCCCTATGCCCGCGGTCAGGACCCCTTGTTGGCAGGCGTTGCCGTGTTTGCGGCGCAGCGGGGCTGCCCAGCAACCTTGGCGACGCGGGTGGCAAGCTGGACCGTGGACGCATTACCATCAGGCAGCAGAAGCTCCGAACGGCTGCGTTTGGCCGCGACGATGCTGTCGCTGGCATCCATGCAGACCGAGCCGAACTTGCGGACAAACGCGGCGATTGACTGGGCGCTGCATAAACGCTGGATTGCGTTAAGTTCTGAAGATCGCGCGATGTTGGCTGCAGCGGTTTCGGCGAATGGCAATAATTGTGATTTGCCCGGCCGAATTACCGATCTTGCCCCGGCGGAATTGTTGGACGAGGCGATCGCCTGGGGTCTTGCGATCAGATTGTGCCGCCGCCTTGGCGCGTTGTCTCGCCGCGCATTCCATGCGACCAGCCTGGCGGTTGAGGATAACAAATTGGTGCTATCGCTGGAACAGGATCACGCCGCGCTGTTTGGTGCCCCCAGCGAGAAAGATTTGCGGCTACTGGGCGAATGCTTAGGCATCGAAACTCAAGTGGTGATCGTACCGGACGATTCCATCGAGCAGATCAGCGTATTACCGGCTGGCGACATCCCGGCGGTCGCCTGAAGTCAGCCATCAGCGCGTCTACCGGTCCTTTTTCGCAAAGGGCGAGAAATTGGTGTCGGTGTCGAAAATCTCCACCCCTTCGCGCTTCTTTAGCCAGCCGACCACGCCGTAAGTTACCGGGGTCAGCGCTGCTTCCCACACCACTTTGATCGCCCATTGGGTGAAGATGACCTGCACGATCAGATCATTGGTCCAACCCACTGCACCCAGAAAGGCGATTGGGTAAAACAGCGCACTGTCCACACCTTGGCCGAAGAAGGTTGATCCGATTGTCCGGCTCCACAGCATTTTGCCCTTGGTCCAGATTTTCATCTTGGCCATCACATAGGAATTGACGAATTCGCCCGCCCAGAACGCGATGATGGATGCAAAAACAATCCGCGGCACTTGCCCGAACACCGCCTCGTAAGCGGCCTGATTGCCCCAATCGGCGGCAGGCGGCAGCGCCACCACCACCCATGCCATGAACGCCATGAAGATCAGCGCGGCAAACCCCGCCCAGATGCAGCGGCGGGCATAGGCATAGCCGTACACCTCGGTCAGAATATCGCCGATGACATAGCTGATCGGGAAGAACAGCACGCCCGCCCCAAACGGCCACATGCCAACAATTGGCAGGTCAAGCTGCGCGACCTTGCCCGCGCCAATCACATTGGACAGCAGCAGGATGGTGACGAATGCCGCCAGGACAAAATCGAAATAGCGGAATTGCGGACGGGAATCAGCTTGGTTCATAGTCAAAACGCGTAACCTGATTTGCCCAATTGGAAAAGCACGCTATGGGCAAACCCGCGCGCGCCCGTAGCTCATCTGGATAGAGCGCTAGACTTCTAATCTTGAGGTAGCAGGTTCGAGTCCTGCCGGGCGCACCATACACTCCTAAAGGGACCGAAAATTTCGGTTGCTTAAACTTGGGACGTGAAGAAGGGCGCAGTTCCGCGCCGTTATTGGCTCACATGTTTTGGAAAGCAGCCAGAGACGCTGGCCAAGCCGGCGTTCTCAGCCGCCCAAGGGGCGCCCGTCTCTGGCCGCAAAACACTGACTGCTTTTGGAATGTTGGAGTTTAACTGAATCCGAGAGCCAAGCGCTGATTCGCCCATTTGTGCGGCAGATCAGCGGCCAGCAATGATTTGGCGTTTAGCCCGGTAGGCTGACGCCCTTCGAGGATAGCGGTCACAATGTCGGGTGCTAGACAGCCGATGGGAAGTAGCTTTCTAAGCCGAGTCCGGCACTCTCCAGCATCGGCTGCAACGGCGATTATCGAACGTCCCGGGCTCGCCAGCATGAGGCTTCGCGCAAAATACGCCTCCGCAACCAATGCTACGAGCTTCTCGTCACGGAGTGGCTGCACCGTTTTCGAGCCTGCGGCACCTGGAATGATGAGGCGCAATTGGCGATTGCGCCAAACTTTCGTCGCCGGGCAGCGCAGTCAATCTATCGTCGAGCTTTGCCATAATCAGGCTACCGAAATTGAATAGTGCGTTACTCCATCGATCTTGCTTTTCCTGACTTGGAGACCTTTCTTACGCAGGCCAGCCAACGCAGCGCGGACACTGTGCGCCTGCCAGCCGGTTGCGGCGACTATCTCGGCCAGAGCTGCGTCTTGAGATCGGTCGTAGCGACCTAAATTCTTAGCGTCTGAAAGCGGACATTCTCCACGGCCATTCCGGCCGAGGAGAATGAACATGACTTGCTCACAATTTGATCCTGCAGTTCAAAACCGCGTGCCATGGAACTTTGGAGCTAAGTTTGTGCCAAAGCGTCCATTCAAGCAAAAACAGATTTGGGCCATTAGGTTCTTTCTCGACCGCGAACGACGCATTCGAGATCGCGCGCTCTTTGATTTGCCGATCGACAGCAAACTAAGAGGCTGTGATCTCGTAGAACTCAAGATCGGTGATCTGGTCAGTGGTCCAGACATCCGCACCCGCGCTACGATTACTCAACGCAAAACGGGACGACCTGTTCAATTTGAAATCGCATCGGATGCTCGGTCTAGCTTGTTCGCTTGGCTTGAGCGACGAGGGGGATCGATAGAGGACTACGTATTCCCAAGCCGCGTGGACCATTCAAAGCATCTGAGCACGCGCCAATATGCGAGGCTCGTCGATGAATGGGTTGAGGCGATCGGTCTGCATCCCGAGGAATATGGGACCCACTCGCTACGCCGAACTAAGGCTTCGATTATCTACAAAGCCACCGGCAACATCCGAGCGATCCAGATTCTGCTCGGGCACTCGAAGATCGAGAATACTGTTCGTCACCTCGGTGTTGACATTGAAGACGCGCTGGCCCTTGCTGAGAAGGCAGAAATCTGACGTTCAAGCGGTCGCTTGAACGTCTTGAGCGACCCCTATTGTCGCGGCTCGCTTTGCCAATCAGCGGCGAAGACTGGGTGGAAAGCGGACCTTAAGGCAAGCTTATACCAAACATAATCTATGGCCTATCTAGAACAAGCCATTGGCTGCGCCATGTGAATTGCTTTCAGACCAGCCACTTTGCACAAGATCGCAGCTTTTTAAAATAGTCAGCCAAGGCCATCAGTCCTTCATCCGTGAGTGCGACGAATACCAGGGTCCGATCTATCGGATCTTCAACACGATCCACGAGCCCTTCCTCGATCAATACATCTATCCAGCGCAAGGCCGTGTTTGGCGGAGTACACGAAGCGATGGACAAGGAAGTCACCGACACCTGCCTGTATTCTTTCGTAGCTACGGCCAAGTCGAGAAGCATGTCCCATGCGGGATCAGCGAACAATCCGCTTGCGAATAATTGGTTTCGCATTTGTTGCTGCTGGATCATTTGACGAATGATCCGCGGGTTAGGTAGCGAGTCCCATAAGCTTTGGGTCCGCTGAACGACATGACCCTTTGGTTGGTCAACGCCTGCGTCATTCAAATTATTAGAAACGAACGGACGATCCTGACCATCCTTGCCACAAGGCGGCGGGTCAAAATCGGGGCCGGAAGGCGGTGCCTTGCACAGGGCGGCAACCTGATTTGACAACGTATCAATGCCGATGAGGACGCTATTGCGTACCGCCTCGTTCATTAACTGCGCCCCCGTAGCGTTGGCAAAAAATTGCCAAAACGCCATAGGAAATGCCTCGACGTTTTATTATTGAATTTAATGTGCGACCCGAAGCTCGGGCTCCAGAATTAATACCCCTTAAACATGATAAATTGCTGCACACCAATCGTATCAATTGATGCACGCTATTTGATTATTCTATATACATCCACTGTCCGTCGTCAGATAATTTGAGACTGTTGGCAGTTTAAAACAGGTGAGTGTTTGGGCTCATCCGGTTGGTTGATATTATGCGGCGATCTTGCGGTGATGCAAGCGCCTTTGTTCGATGGTTTTGCG
>Ga0209491_10000735_pt1 | contig 65619 bp, 63 predicted proteins | sample BON02_FD_187213 | JGI IMG/M metagenome (GOLD analysis project Ga0209491, IMG submission 187213) | Freshwater microbial communities from Lake Bonney liftoff mats and glacier meltwater in Antarctica - BON-02 (SPAdes) (version 2) | ecosystem: Environmental > Aquatic > Freshwater > Ice > Glacier... | reverse complement strand
GCAAAAGTATGCAGCAATTATTACGGCTGCTACAGCTTAATTTGTTTGACAAGCGTGATCTGATGGCGCTGTTAAGAGGTGATCCGCCTGATGACGGATTGCCTGACGTCAATCAAATGAATCTGATATGAAAGTTAACGGGACAGCAGTGGAATCTGATATGAAAGTTAACGGGACAGCAGTGAACTAACTACAAGAAGCTTAATTAATATTAATGCTAAGGGGGAAGTTAATGATGAACCGACCTAAGTTGGCCAGAAAATCACTACCTGCGGCCATTGCGCTTGGAATGCTCTTGCCTGCAGGTTATGCGCCACTGGTATTCGCGCAACAAACAGACGAAGTGGTTGAAGAAATTATTACTATTGGCTCTCGTCGACCAATGAGAAGTGCAGCAGATTCATCTGTACCTATCGATGTCATTAGCGGTGATGAGTTCCAGAACATGGGTTTTGCGGATCTTAACGATATGTTGAGAACTGCAGTCCCTTCCTACAACGTGCAGCGAGAATCCATCTCAGACGCCGCCACCATTGTGCGTCCGGCGAATCTTCGCGGCTTACCACCAGATAATATTCTGGTTCTGGTTAACGGTAAGCGCCGTCACCGTTCCGGCGTGATTGCTGAGTTAGGGGGTTCACTTGCTGCCGGATCGCAAGGTGCAGATATTTCCGCTATTCCTGCCCTTGCCATCAAGCAAACAGAAATCCTGCGCGACGGCGCCGCTGCCCAGTACGGCTCCGACGCAATTGCCGGGGTTATCAACCTGAACCTGAAAGATGATCGCGACGGGATGACCATTGAGGCCCGTACTGGCGAGTATGGTGAAGGTGACGGCGACCTGATGCAGATTATGGGGAATATCGGCCTACCACTAGGTGACGATGGCTTCCTAAACCTGACAGGTACGTGGATGGAGCAAGACGCTACCAGCCGCTCAACCCAGCGTACTGACGCAGCTACTTTGATTGCCAGCGGTAACCCGGCTCAAAAGAACAGCATTCGACAGCCTTATGCCCAGGTATATGGCGCTCCTGAGTATCGGGATAACTGGAATTTGTTCTACAACTCCGGTATCCAATTGTCCGATAAATTGGAGTTCTACTCATTCGGTAACTACGGTCAGCGCGCAACCGAAGGTGGTTTCTTCTACCGTAACCCGAATAATCGCGGCGGTGTTTATACTGCTGACGGCGGCGTTCGCGCCGTAGTGGATACCAACATCGCTGCGGGAAAAACGGGGGTACGGTCCAATTGCCCAGCTCTGATTAGCCCCGGCTCGGGCAGCAGTGGCGTGCCTCTGAACGCCGCAAAAGTTGCCGCTGACGGCGCAGCCATTGCCGCCTTACCAGCAAACTGCTTCCTGATGAACCAACTCGTTCCTGGCGGCTACACGCCACAATTCGGAGCCAGCCTAAAGGACGCCAGTGTAGTCGGCGGTTTCCGAGGCGACCTCAGCGACAATATGACTTATGACCTGAGCGCCAGCTATGGCCGCAACAAGGTATCGTTCTTCCTGAACAATACCTGGAACCCGTCCAATGGCCCAAATGGTATCGTCAACGGCGAATTACAGCGAGATTTCGAACTGGGATCTTACGTCCAGTCTGAAACCAACCTCAATGCTGACTTCGTGTACACCATGCCTGTCGATGGCCTAGCCTCAGACCTGAGCATTGCCTTCGGTACGGAATGGCGTGAAGAGCGATTCGAAACCTTGATTGGTGAAGAGCGCTCCTGGAACGCAGGTCAATATGCATTCCAGAACGTGAATGGCTCCAACACCTACTCTGACGGCGTAACCCCGCTGCCAAACCTGAGCATTGGTGCACACGGTTTTGCGGGCTTCAGCCCGGCACAGGCAGGCCAGTGGGGCCGCTCTAACTACGCGCTGTATACCGAAGTTGAAGCTGATGTAACAGATCGCTTTACAGCCGGTGTGGCACTGCGTTACGAGGACTTCGAGAGTTTCGGTGACACTAGCAACTACAAGGTTGCCGGCCGATATCGCTTGACCGAAGACGTTACACTGCGTGCTTCGTACAACACCGGTTTCCGTGCCCCAACACCGGGTCAGGAAAACGTCACTAAGTTGTCTACGATTACGGTGAACGGTGAGTTGCAGCAGCGTGGGCAGATTCCTCCATCTAACCCGATCGCCGTATTCCTAGGTGGCGAAGCCTTGAAGCCGGAAGAATCAACCAACTTCTCCACTGGCGTGGTATGGGATGTTACTCCAGACATCAATGTGACTTTTGATTACTTCAGCATCAACATTGAAAATCGTATCTCCCAGACTGGTACTATCGACATCAGCGGTCGACCAGTACCTGCCGGGCAGAATTGCCCCGGTGCAAGAGCCAATCCAGCTGGCAACCTGGCCCTGTGTCTGCAGGAACTGGGCGTACCAGGTGCGTCGGACTTAAGTTCAGTATCCTTCTATACCAACGACTTCGAAACCACTACAACTGGGTTCGATATCGTGGCTACCTGGGATCTGAATTGGAACGACTTTGGTCGCGGTAACTTGGCAGCTGCCTGGAACTGGACTGAAACAGAAGTGGAAAATGCCGGTTCCGAAGTAAGCCGCAACCGTGTGTTGGAACTGGAGAATTACAACCCGAAAAACCGGGGTGTATTTACCTATAACCACTTCTACAACGACTTCCGCTTCCTTGCCCGCGCCAGTTACTACGGTGACTGGACTGTTGGCGACTGGAGTGGTGACCCTACTGCTCGCGGACCAAAAGGCACAAACTACAATTTGGATTGTACCTTCGGCCAGTACCGGGATAACTGCTACAACGGCGAAACCATTTTCGACGTAGAAGCTGCCTATACCTGGAACGAGCACTACACCTTCATTCTCGGCGCGAACAATGTGCTCGACAAAGAGGGTCCTATAGACATCGACAACCTGGATGGCACTATCGGTTCAGGTAACACGTATACAGGCTCATCCCCATGGGGTGTGGAGGGTGCGTTCTACTACGCTCGTGTTAGAGTTGAATTCTAAACTCTGCTTATGGGGAGCTAAACAGCCGTCTTGTTTAGCTCGATAAGAAAAAAGCACGCTTTGAACTAAACCCCAAAAGTTGGACACAGCTTTTGGGGTTTTTTAATGACGAAGTACATTGAACAGTTCAGATTTTCTGTCGTTCAGCAGTACCTCAAAGGTTCGGTCGGGTTTAGGGGGATCGCTCATCTGCATAGACTGCGACACTCCTTGCGCACTCCCATATTGCCGGGGTGCAGCCGGCCACCGTAGTTACGGGTTTGCTTTCATACCACTGAAGTAGGATTATGACTGACGCTGGGGAAACTCCACCAAGAGGGTTAATTACAATGAAACGCCAATCGCTGCTGTCACTACTTATCGTTCCTGTCCTGCTGTTACCTGCTATCACAGCTGCTCAATCTGGCTACCCAGAATCCCTGTTGAATTCAAAAGGAACATTCTCCCGGGATGGCGCCGCCGCTATGGGTCAGCCCTTCCGCGGGGTCACTACTTCCGACGGAATCATCGAAGGCTTGTTTCCTGTGCAGGACACGGGCCTATCCACGGCCTCTTTAGCGGAGGCTGGCGCGAATTTCCTTGCATCATTGAACGACATCCACCTCAGTCGCGCACAGTTCCCCATAGACGACCCTGAGTGGCGTAACTGGTCCAATGTGGATGTGGGCATCTTTGCTCGCCACGGTGTCAGCCTAGAAGAGATGAACGACGCCCAGAAGGCGGCTGCGTGGGCACTGCTTAGAGTATCCCTCAGCACGCAAGGTTTGAAGACCACTCAGGACATCATGAAAACCGAGCAGACCTTGCTGGAGCTTAACGAAGAGTCCATCCGCTACGGGGAGGAAAAATACTACTTTACGGTAATGGGAATACCATCAGCTACCGAACCTTGGGGCTGGCAACTGGACGGCCACCATTTGGTCATTAACTACTTCATTCAAGGCGGGCAAGTGGTCATGACGCCAACCTTCCTCGGCGGCGAGCCAGTGGTGGCTAAAAGCGGCAAATATGCAGGCAACACCATATTGCAAGATGAGCAGAACCTCGGCTTGGCTTTCATGACCTCTCTCAACGCCGAACAACAACGCCTAGCAACTATAAGTAAAGAGAAAACCGCTAATGCCCCTATGGCGGCAGCCAATGAAGACAACATGGTATTGGACTATGTGGGCTTGCCCGGATCTGCGCTTAGCGCCGAACAGAAAGCCAAGCTAATGGAATTAGTTGCCCAGTACGTTGGCACCATGCGCGATGACCAAGCGGCTGTGCGCATGGATCAGGTGGAGTTGCACTTGAACAACACTTACTTCTCGTGGGTAGGCGCAGTAAGCACGGACGCTGTTTTCTACTATCGTGTTCATAGCCCTGTGGTGTTGATTGAGTTCGATCACCAAAACCCTGTGGGCACCACCATGATCAACCCCCGTGGCATTCCCAGCAAAGACCATATCCACACGGTCATTCGCACACCGAACGGCAATGACTATGGCAAGGACTTGTTGCGACAGCATTTGGATTCGCATCCGCATTGAACGTAAGCGATCAATAAACCACAGGGCTTTCTGGGGGCAGTTTACTTAGTTCAGGGATTCTGGCACAAAAAATAAACCAGGCTGGGATTTATAGAAAGGCAGATTCAACTCTGAAGTGCATAACTCTACTGCGGCTGCAAATTCATTTTCAAGACCATCCGTCGTATTGTCTCCCGTGTTGATTACAATATCGGCCGCATAGCTGTTCAACTTCTCCAACAACAATTCACTTTTTCCAAACCAGTGACGAGGGCCAAAATGCATATCTGAAATGTGTAGTATATTCATATCGTGTCGAGCATAGCCCTATTCCTAAGTAAGTGAATCAAGATCAGCAAGTAAATTTTAGGCTTATGATCGTTGGATCTGGCATCTATAGTGGCGTGCGTGCACAGTCAGCACCAATAGCCAAAGAGTATTTCATATATAGCGTGACAATAGCATGAATCAAAGAGTCATGACTGTTCCGCTAGTGAGACTTACTGGTTATCTCACTTTTAAATAGTTAAACATTATTGGCATTCAATGAAATCGATGGGATACTCCAGAGCGATGGTATTTTTCCACAGCCTTGAAAAGCGTGCACGCTCGTTTTTCACTACATAGCGGTCATACCCACTCTACAAAAGTTAGATCTTCGTCAGCTTACGTGTAGCCATTAGTAAAAGGAGAAGTATATGACTGATCAAGTGAACGAAAAAACCGATCTAGAGAAGTCGAGAGACATAATTTCTCAGCTTAAAGAAATGCATCACTACTCGAAGGAGAACATAGTTAAGCTTGGAGAGTTTTGGTTATTACTTGAAGGAGAACTCAAGCAAAAGGAAAATGCGAAAACACTTGAGCTACTAATCAATCACCAGAATGCATTTAACGACGCCTTAGATTCCATGGTGTCGGATTACGAAATTGAGTGTAATCGTATCGAGAACGAGGCGGGGTAAGCTAATGTACTCTGGGGGCGGTATTGAAGTATTCTGGGGACATTTTACTTAATTGGAGGGCTGTTCGGGGGAGAGATTGACTCGTATTCTGGCTTAGCCAAAATCCTCACCCCTGCGGGGCAGCCTATGGCTGTCCAAAATGCTATGCGTTTTGTCGAACTCCTGACCAAGTGGTTCGAAGCCTCTACAAAATACACTATCTAATTGTTTTTATTAACTTTAACAGTGCGCCCGTTGCGATTTTTTGCACTACGAAGCACAACACTGCAGGACTTATCCCCGCAAAACTCCCGCACAAATAAGGCACCGTCGTTATCCTACACAATCAACTCCTGACCACTATTGTTGATCACAAAGATAGTGACTGGAACAACGAAACCCACTCAGAAAATATTAATATTCTACATTTCCATGCATTTTACATTGATATTCGACATCAATGATTGATTTTCGACACCACAAAACTTATATTTGATTTCGACTAAACGATCGTAAAAATTACGCTTTTCGACATAATTGAAGGCGATTCGACATATGACAAATAAAATAGGCACCCCAGAATATATCCAATATGAAGAAATCCCCGCTAATAGCGCTCTTGCAGGCTGGGCTGCGCTTGTAAAAAATTACGGCGTAGATGCTCCCCTGCGCCATTTCTCGTCTGTCTCAAATAAGCACGTAAGGGGCAATAAGAGAAAAGAGGGTAACTGGGAAATATTTGATAAGCGCTATAAACCAGACGACTCATTAGAAGGTCAGCTAAACTTTGCCCTACGACATGAGGTGATCGACCTACTTGTTATGAAACGGGTATTAAAAGCCTTACCTACAGTAGATCTGTGTAGTTTTATCACCTCGACACCAACAGGCACGACCGCGAGGCGTGTATGGTTTTTCTATGAATTCCTGACTGGGGAAATGCTTGAGATTAAGGACGCCGGCTCAGTCACAGCCATAGATGCACTTGAAACAACTAAATACTTTACAACGAAAGGCAGACTATCAAAGCGACACCGAGTGCGGAATAATTTGCTCGGTTCTAAGGAGTTCTGCCCCATCATTCGAAAAACAGAGATCCTCGATGAATTCATCAATCAAAATCTTGATGTTAAGGCCAAGGAAACAATAGGCAAAATTGGTGCCCAGGTCATAGCCCGTGCTGCCAGTTTCATGTTGCTTGCAGATAGCAAAGCGAGTTTTGAAATCGAAGGCGAAAGGCCGCCTAAGAACAAGCTGGAACGCTGGGGGCGAGCCGTACTTGAGGCCGGAGTACGCCCGCTGAATCAGACAGAAATATACAGATTACATAACTTGCTAATCGGTGATGACCGATTTACAGAAATTGGCTATCGCTCTGAAGGAGTATTTCTAGGCGAGCGCGACCGAAATTATGAACCTGTACCAGAATTTATCGGCGCCCGTCATGAGGACATTCCCAGCCTTATGTTAGGTCTAAATGAGTGCAACAATATACTAAGAAATTCAACACTCGATCCTGTTCTTCAAGCTGCTGCAATTGCGTTTGGGTTTGTCTACATACACCCCCTCGCGGATGGAAACGGTAGATTACATCGCTGTTTGATTCATCACGTTCTAGCGGAAAGGGATTTCACACCAACTGGAATGGTTTTTCCTGTCTCCTCCGTCATGCAGAAAAGGATTGATGACTATCGAGCGACACTCCAATCCCATTCAGCACCGCTTATGGACTATATCGATTGGCGCCCTCTTCCTAGTCGAAATGTTGAGGTAGTCAATGATACCGCAGACCTTTATCGGTATTTCGATTGCACGGAAAATGCTGAATTTCTATATGAGTGCGTTCGCAGCACAGTCGAAAAAGGATTGCCGCAAGAAATAGAGTACCTTAAGTCCCATGATACAGCGATGAGTCAGATAATGGAGTTAGTTGAAATGCCAGACAAACTGGCACAAGACGCAATTATGTTCGTTCGCGAGAATGACGGAAAACTTCCTATCAAACGTCGTAAGAAAGAATTCAAGAAGCTGTCCGACAAAGAAGTTAAGGCGATAGAGTCTATCGTTGAAGAATCTTTTGAAGGCTTCAAAATATTTGAGGAATGAACGCCATTTGAGAGTGTAACCCCCTCGCAGAAGTCATGCACAATAGCTAACCTAAAAACACCTCGGTGGTTGTAGCTGTGGCGAGAACATTACAACAACATCGGCTCTCATGGCGCAATAGATTGCACTCCGACTGTGGTGTTTGCGAAGAAGTCTGCATTGAATGGAATTCTCATCGAAGCGATGGTACTAATGCGGGGGAAAGGTCACTTCATTAGGGCCTCCTAAGATTATCATCTTAGAAAACTTCAATTAAGACAGCATTAGTTTAGGGGAGGTGGACAATTCGATCTGAGCTTTCCCCTGTCAATGACGGTAGTGCACTACTTCTCCTGAACCGAGAATTGTGGTTACTGCAGGGGAGAGATTGACTCAGCATTTGGCTTAGCCAAATACTTCACCCTTCGGGCAGCCTGCGGCTGTCCAAAACGCTGTGCGTTTTGTCGAACGGGAGTTCTTTCAATTTGGTGCACCCGGAGAGATTCGAACTCCCGACCAAGTGGTTCGAAGCCACCTACTCTATCCAGCTGAGCTACGGATGCATGCGGACGTGATTATATAGAAGTGAGGCCAGCCGGTCACTTACTTATGTGACTTGGATTTAACTTGCTAGAAAGGCAAGCTCGAGGTTCATTGGGAACTTAACGCCATACTGCAGCGGGGAAGTTGATTCGGTTTTTGGCTGAGCCAAAACCCTTACCCTTCGGGCAGCCTACGGCTGTCCTGAGTGCTACGCACACAGTCGAAGCACTGATGGTTAAGGCCGGAGAAGCAATTTTGCAGGCTGGGCCACTAACGAAAGGCGTTGGGATCTGCCATGGCACAGATGGCAACGGCTATGCGCTACTCAAGCTCTATTCTCGCACGGGTGACCTTAAGTGGCTTTCGCGTGCGAGGGCGTTTGCGATGCATGCTATCGAGCAGAACGTGAATGAGCATTCGCTGTGGGAAGGTGATCTTGGCCTTGCTTGTTACCTACACGCCTGCCTAGTGGTAGACCATCGCTTTCCGTTATTGGATGTTTATTAGTGGCCGCTCAATTGGCTGCAATTACTAGCAAACCCATAGCGCTGCAGGTAGACTCCGCCTCCTAATAAAAATAGCAGGCTAGTGAACCGGGCCCTGCTCCGCGTAACCCTTCTAGCAAAAACTCCAACAACTCACTAACGGAACATCAATATTGTGATAATTCGTCGAATTTCTATCGCCAAAATTTTAGTCATCTCCACTCAGTTTCTAAGCAATGGCGCCGCCCTTGCCGCTGACGACAACACCGCGACTTTGTCCGAGATAATCGTCACCCCTACTCGAGTCGCTAATACAGAGCCAGCCGGCACCTTTGCCTCTGCCATCACTGTACTGCGCTTCGATCCGCAAACGGAAATACAATCCCGTGGCATGCCAGAAGGCCAAGCCGACATCACCGTTCGCGGTGGCTTATTCGAGAACACGGGCTTTAAGCTTGGCGCAGCCACGATCGTAGATCCGCAAACAGGGCACTACGCTGCTGAGTTACCGATAGACCCAGCACTGCTTAGCGCACCCGTAATTCTTACTGGTGGGGATAATGCATTAGCGGGTTTTAACTCTAATGTCGCCACTATCGCCTATGGGATTCCGGCGCTACGCCAGAGTGCGGAAGTCAATCTTGGCGTGGGCACGGATTCTCTTCTGTTCTCCTCAGCACGCTATGCCGATATCACTCGCTATAACGGCGCGCAGTATGGGCTGCAAGCCTCTGGCGCGGTCTCCGAAGGCGAGGGTACACTTAGCAATGGCGACCACGAATTCGCGCGCTACAATCTGCAGGCACAACGCATTGCTGGCAACACGCAGTCGGATCTGATCATTGCTTATCAAGACAAGTTCTTCGCATGGCCTGGCGCATACACCGGCTTCGCTTCACTGCCCGAAACCGACGCTACGCAGACAACTCTAGTGCTCGTAAACCACCACACAACACTGCGCAGTGGCTGGGTGCAGATTTCGGGCTTCTTCAGACAATTGGATGACGACTATGATTTCGACCGCCGCACTAAAGAATCGGGGGCTCCAGGCGCCTTTGAGCATCAGACTCGAAACTATGGGCTGGCAGTGGATAGCGAATTCCAATTTGTGCGCCTTAACTGGGAGCTCACTGCCCAGGTGTCCCACGACGAGCTCATCAGCTCTACCGACCTCAATACTGCGCTACTAGACGGCCGCCATTACGGCAGTTTACGTCTGGCACCATCCTATGATTTCCCAATAGCCGGTGATCAGACGGTGACGGTGCGCTTTGGCGCGGTAGTCGATACTTCCAGTCAGGACAGCAACGCAGTGTCGCCTGTATTTGATATCACCTTGACCACACCAACGTCATCTGGGCAACGCATTATCAAGACAGAGTTTGCGGGCACGAGCCAAGTACCAGGCTACACGGCGCTCAATTCAAAGCCCAATGGTTTATTCGGTGGCAATGCTGATTTGCGTCGCGAGAAAGCGCGGCAGCTCATCGTGACATTGACGCAGGAGGGGCGCGACTGGTTCGCCTCGATGGCGGCATTCCACCGCGAGGACGAGAATCTAGTCGACTGGACTTATGCCCTCAGTTCCCGTTCCGCTCGACAGGCCAATGCGGTCTATATGGAAGTGAATGGGCTTGAACTTCTGCTGCGCAAACAATGGCACCGCTTAGATCTCAGCCTAGGCTATACCTATTTAGACAAAGATGCGGACTACGGCACCGCGAATGTCGATGGGAGTTTCTATGCGCTTAACTACGCAAGGGATCGCGCCACGGTATCTCTGAGCTATCAGGTGAACGAGACCTATGTATTGCGCGTCGATACTGAATACCGCGAACAACTCGCCAACCCGCTGCGTACTAGCAACAATTATGCGTTACTAAGTGCTGTGTCGTTGGGCTGGACATCCCCGCAGTTCGACGAGATAACAGCGGATTTTCGTATAGACAACTTGATGGACGATGACTACCAGCCCTACCCAGGCACGCCGGCAGTTGGTCGCCAAATTAGCCTGAGTGTCCGCTACGCTTTCTAAACTCAATTCACGCTGGCGCTGGTCACCTGCACACTCACTTGCCCCGCAGCAGGGGCAACACCAGCGGGAAAGTTGAGACCAGAGTCAATGTCACCTGCCTGGCCTGAGTTTAGCAAAGGTAGCACTGCCGCGCGGTTAGCTGTTTGCCCGTTAACGTACGCCCGAAATTCTACACGCACATTGCGCAATGGCATTGATGTAAGGTTCTGCGCTCTTGCGACTAAACGGCCCTGTGGTGTGACAAACGCTTGCACATTGATGTACCGCCCAGGGTTGTCGACGATATCCAGTTGCATAAACGCAGCGCGTGAACGCTGACCTATGGAGCCCTGGGCCTCGGCGGCAATCTGGTAATACTGCTTAGCCACGGCGCGGTCATTGCTCTGTAGTGACAGGTCGCCCAGTTCAGTCATGGCGAGTGCGGTGGGTAGCAGCTTGATGCTGGCCTGCAGGTCGCGCGTGGCACGCTCGTTCAAGCCTTGGCGGGAATAAGCGACACCTCTGCCTAAGTAATAGTCGAAATACTCAGGATCTTCTCTAATAGCGCGGTCGTATTGACGCACCGCCGCCTCATATCGACGTTGGTAAACGAGGATGTCGGCCTGAAGGCCAAGAAATCGCGCCTCCCCGGGCACCATGCTTAAAGCGGTGTCTAGCTTACGTGAAGCTTCCTCTAGGCGATCCTTTGCGATCAGCGCCTCGGCCTCGTGGAAGGCGTCGTAGGCGGGCTTGGTGTCACGCAGGAATTGCGTGGCTTGTTGATAGCGCTCACGCCCCATCTCGCCGCCATTTATACCCTCAGCACGCAACTCGGCAACCAAAGCGCGATTATTCCGAACGCGCTCCTGCGACGGCGGGTGGCTGGCGAACAAACCGTCTAGCCAATTGGCATTGCCACGCCCCTCAGACAGACGCACGAAGGTCTCTTGCAAACTAACAGCTGCAGAGGGGTCATAGCCTGCTCTGGCCATATAACGAATGCCATAGGCGTCAGATTCGCGCTCGGCATCCCGGCCATTGCGAGTGGTTAGCAGTTGCGCGCCGAGCTGAGCGCCGCCCACTGCGTAGTCGGCATACTCACTGCCCTGCACTGCGATCGCGCCTACCACCATGGCGCCTTGCAATAACATGCCGCGCTCCATGGCTTGGGCACCGTGGCGAGCCGCTGCGTGAACAATCTCGTGGCCAAGTACCGCGGCTAATTCGGCTTCGCTATTGAGCTCCACTAATAAACCACGGTTAACGGCGATCTTGCCACCAGGCAGCGCCCAAGCGTTTGGGACTCCGTTATTCAGCACCACGAATTCATAAGGTAGTTGGCGGTCACTTACCGCTGCCAGTCTATTTCCCACTTGCTGTACGTAATTGCTCAACTCTTGGTCCACGGAGAACTGGCCACCCTGCCCCTGCTGCGAGGACACGTATTGTTGCTGGCCGATAGTGAGTTCGCGCTGCTCGGAAATGAAACTCAACTCCCTCTCGCCCGTCACCGGGTTTACAGTACAGCCACTGATCAGGACAAGTAGGAGCGCGGAAGAGGCTAAGTAATTAACAATCCTTTGAGAAAACATAAGGCTCTCTTTTTTAGAAACATGGATAAAAGTGTAGAACTACAACGCTCCCTTTGCCTAGTCGGTAATATCCGCAATTTGGGCTATGCTTGTGACAGGATTAACATTAAGGGACTACAACATGACTACGCGTTGCGCCTGGGCAGGCTCTGATCCGCTTTACGTTGCCTATCATGACACCGAATGGGGTGTGCCGTTGCACGATGAGCAAGCTTTATTCGAATTCCTCATGCTGGAGTGCCAGCAGGCGGGCCTAAGTTGGATCACGGTGCTGCGTAAGCGCGAGAATTACCGCAAGGCCTTCTTCAAATTCGACCCGAAGAGAATCACGGAAATGGCTGACGAGGCCATAGAGGAACGCCTGCTAGACACCGGGCTAATTCGCAATCGCCTCAAACTCTACTCAATTCGCAGCAATGCCATCGCCTTCCTGGCAGTGCAGAAGGAGTTCGGCAGCTTCGACACCTACATCTGGTCATTCGTGGGCGGCAAAGTGCTTGATGGCAAGCGGCAGTCCATGTCTGACGTGCCCGCTACGTCAGACATTAGCGATGCGCTCTCGAAAGACCTAAAGAAGCGCGGTTTTAAGTTTGTGGGCTCCACCATCGTGTATGCGCATATGCAGGCTACGGGCATGGTCAACGATCACGTGCACAGCTGCTTCCGCTATAAAGAAGTGAAAAAACTGGCCAAGGCCTGATTTCTTGCTAATTCGGCCGGTCCAGCTGCCCCACATCCAATAGAGGCGAGGCGTCAATATTAGCAGCGTTCATCATCTCGGCGACGCGCTGTAGCGACGACTGAATCATGCTTCGCTCCCAGTCTTTAAGAGCTGCGAACTGGCGAATAAAGGTATCTTGCAAGGGCTCTGGGGCCATTTCGAGCAATTCTCGGCCATGCCCTGTGATACCTACTTGGATTTTGCGCTTATCTTTAATTGAGCGCTCTCGAAGCACATAGCCTCCTGCCTCCAAACGGTCGAGAATAGAGGTCAGGGTCGCTTGGCTAAGGCTGATGGTGCTCGCAAGCTCGCTAATGGTCGCCAACTTCTGGTCGCGCACCACTTTCAATAGGATAAGTTGCGAAGAAGTAAGGCCTACCAAGCGCGTGATGTGGCGCGAGTGCAAATCAGTGGCACGAATTACCTGTCGAATCGACTTCAGGACCTTCTCAATCTCTGCGCTGTTGCCATTTATTATACCTCCCGCAAATCCCGCCTCTGGCCCAGTGCTAGCTTGCCTCTCTAGATTTCCCTCTACCTTTTTCGACATGCCCATTTACCCCTTACTCATATTAATACTTAGACAGCAAAGTATATTTTTGGTAGTATGCGTTTCCATATTTGAAGCGTATCACCTTAATATTCCTAATTTTCCTGCAATATTTAAGCGCTTTAAAAAAGACGCGGCAGATTCAATTAATCACCAAGAAGATGGCGAGATAGTTAGACAGCCAACTATAATTATGAGCACTTTTCAAGAGAGCAATGCTTCTCAAGAAAGACCCCGCAAGAAACTTACAATTCGCAACCCAAAGGCCACTGATGCAATCTCAGTGCACAATCTAATCCGTGCTAGTGCGTTTGTGGACGATAACTCCCCCTATCTTTATCTACTGGTGTGCTCGCATTTTGCGCAGACCAGTGTGGTTGCCGAACGCAACGGTGAAACCGTTGGCGTAATTACTGGCTATATTCCACCGACGCAACCGGACACCTTATTTGTCTGGCAGGTTGCTGTAGACCCGATGATGCGTCGCCGCGGCCTAGCCCGCTCCATGCTAAAGGCGATGATTTTAGGTGACGCCTGCAAAGATGTCAGCTACATCGACACTTCCGTCACCGAAGATAACGGAGCCTCCCGCAAACTGTTCACCAGTTTTGCCGCAAAGCTCGACTGCCCGCTCAAGGAATCCGTGCTGTTTGATCGTCGTGAACACTTCCTCAACCTGCACGATTCCGAGCACCTGCTCCGCCTAGGACCGTTTTCAACGACCGAGCTTCGTAAAGAGAAAGATGAAAAATTAGATACCTCGCTGCTACCGGACGCCCCTCAAGTTGAGGTCGCCGCGCAGAATGAATCCCGCACCACACAGGAGACTTCATAATGAGTACCATATTTGATGACATTGAGTCAGAAGTACAGAGTTACGCACGTGCTTTTCCTATCATTTTCAACCGCGCTAAAGGTAGCTGGTTATATGACGAGGAAGGCAAGGGCTATCTCGACTTTCTAGCAGGCGCCGGCACCCTGAATTATGGTCACAATAACGACCTCCTTAAAGAGCCCTTACTCGAATATATTCAGAATGATGGCATTACCCATGGCCTAGATCTACACACCACGGCCAAAGAGAAATTTCTGCACGCATTTAACGACAAGATATTGAAGCCGCGCGACTTTAATTACATGGTCCAGTTCACCGGCCCAACGGGCACCAACGCAGTTGAGGCAGCGCTAAAGATTGCCCGCAACGTGAAAGGTCGCCCGAATATCATTGCCTTCACTAATGGCTTCCACGGTGTGTCCCTTGGTGCGATGGCGGCCACGGGCAACTCCCATCACCGCGACGCGGCAGGCATTGCCCTGACGGGCGTCACCCACGTGCCCTTTGATGGCTACATGAATCAGGATATCGACTCCATCGCTCTTCTCAAGGCGATGATCGAAGATACTTCCAGCGGCCTCGATAAGCCCGCAGGCGTCATCGTGGAAACCATCCAAGGCGAAGGCGGTTTGAATGTCGCTCGCAAGGAATGGCTACAAGAGCTCGAGAAGCTGTGCCGCAAGCACGACATGCTGCTAATCGTCGACGATATTCAAGCTGGTTGCGGTCGCTCCGGTCACTTCTTCAGCTTCGAAGAGTCTGGCATCAAGCCGGACATCGTTACGCTTTCCAAATCACTCAGCGGTTACGGCCTGCCGTTCGCGGTCACGCTTATCAAGCCCGAGTACGATACGTGGAAGCCGGGCGAGCACAATGGCACCTTCCGTGGTAATAATCACGCGTTCATCACCGCTGCGGCAGCACTCGAGCATTTCTGGTCCGATGATAAGTTCCAGAACGACGTGCAGATGAAGGTCCGCCAGTTATCCACACGTTTACAGCGCATCGCTAAAAACTATGATACCAATCTGATGACGGCCAAAGGCCGCGGCTTTATGCAAGGCATCGAGTTCCAGAGCGGCGATTTAGCGAACCGTATCTGCCGCGAAGCGTTCACTCACGGACTCATCATCGAAACTAGTGGCTCCGAAGGGCAGGTCGTGAAGTGTTTATGCCCTTTGACCATTACGCCCGAAGAACTAGACCAGGGCCTGACGATTCTCGAGAAATCAATCGCCGCCGTGCTCTTGGTTGAATTGAGCGTCGCCTCTTAAATCCACTGTCAAAAGGAAGGATTCCATGATTGTTAGAACGTTGCAGGAATGTGAGAACTCCGAGCGCCGCGTGCGCTCGGAAACTTGGCAGAGCGTGCGCATGTTGTTAGCGAACGACAAGATGGGCTTTTCGTTTCACATCACGACGATCTATGCGGGCACCGAGACACCGATGCATTACCAGCAGCATCTGGAGTCCGTCTACTGCATGTCAGGCAAGGGCAAACTAGTAAACCGGGACGATGGCAAAGAGTTCGAGATCGTCCCCGGCACGCTCTACATCCTCGACAAGCACGATCGTCACACACTTTTCGTCGAAGAAGAGCTTAGCTTGGCCTGTGTCTTCAACCCGCCTATTACGGGCAAAGAAGTACACAACTCCGAAGGCTCCTACCCGCTCGTCTCAGAATAGAGTCTCGCGCAGGAGAACACTCGAAGGTCCTCCCAAGGAGATCGTATGCTGATCAGTTTTATCGTCTGTCTTTTAGCGTTTGTTGCGATTGGCATCAGTGCGGCTAGGAAGAGTCGCGGCACTAGCCGCGACTACTACCTTGCCGACCAAAGCGTTCCCCCTTCCCTCGTCGGTCTTTCTGCAGTTGCAACTAATAACAGTGGCTATATGTTCATCGGCGCCATTGGCTATACCTATGCCACTGGCCTAGCCTCTATCTGGCTGATGGTCGGTTGGATTACTGGGGACTATCTGGCATCTCTATACGTACACCGCCGTCTGCGCGACTCTGCTGCTAAATCTGAAGAGACCAGCTATGCCGGCATGTTGAGCAACTGGAATGGCGCCGGGCGTGAGCAATCAACACTGCGCCGTACCGCCGCGCTCATCACGTTGGTGTTCCTACTTACCTACGCCAGCGCCCAATTAATTGCCGGTAGCAAGGCCTTGAGCGTGCTACTTGATTGGCCACTATGGGCTGGCGCCGTATTAGGTGCCGTCATCGTAGTGGCGTATTGTTTCTCAGGTGGCATCCGCGCCTCCATCTGGACAGACGCCGCCCAATCGGTGGTGATGATCTTCGCTATGTCACTGTTATTGACCGTGGCCTTAGTCGCTAGCGGCGGCTTTTCCGGCGCAATCGCACAGATGGGCGAGATCGACCATTTCCTCGACTGGTATCCGCGCGACTTGCCCTTTCCTGGCATCGGGGGTGGTGTGTTATTCGCCGCAAGCTGGATGTTTGCGGGATTGTCCGTGATTGGGCAGCCACACATCATGATTCGCTTCGCCGCGCTCAGCAATGCCACTCAAATGCGACGCGCGCGCCTGTATTACTACCTCTGGTTCACTGCCTTCTATTTCATGGCAATCGGCGTTGGCCTGCTTGCACGCATACTGCTGAATAACCCAGCAGAATTCGACGCGGAATTAGCGCTGCCGACGATGGCCTTAGAACTGCTCCCTCCTGTGTTGGTCGGCGTAGTGTTGGCCGGCATCTTTGCCGCTACTATCTCCACTGCGGACTCCCTAGTCCTCGCCTGCTCCTCGGCGCTTAGCAATGACTTGCTAAAGAAAAAGATCGAGTCGACCATGTTGATTCGCTTCTCCACGCTAGCGATTACCGCGGTCGCATTGGCGCTCACCTTCACCGAGAATCAAAGCGTGTTCGCCATCGTCATTATGGCTTGGTCGGGTCTTGCGAGTGCATTCGCACCCCTAATACTGGTCCTATGCCTTGGGCAGCGCCCCAGCGAGAAGCTGGCGTTGGTAATGATGATTAGCGGCTTGGTGACGGCGAGTGTGTGGCGCTGGGCAGGGTTAGCTGATGCAGTCTATGAGGGCATGCCGGGCATTCTCGTTGGCCTGACAGTGTTCTTGGTAGGCAATCGACTGACAAGCAATACAGAGTCTGTGGCGCACACAGAAACACAACAGCGTTATTCAGAGCTTCCCCCTTAGTCTGCCATCTCTTTCTCTAGGTTTTTTCTCGCCTGCCGATTCAGTTCGGCAGTGCCCTTCTGAAACACCACTTTGTGCAGCATATCGACTAGTGTCTCTCTGAAATTGTCAGGGTGCAGATAGCCACAGGCGGCGCCGTCGACTGGGTCTAAGGCGCGCTTCTTGAGATCGTCTCGATGGTCTTCCGTCACTAGAATCAGTGGTGTGTTGCTGCGCAGGGGGCTGCTCTTCTCTATCGCACGTAGGCGATACAAGAACTGATCGCGCGGCTTCTTGTGATTATTCCAACCCGTAATCACGCAGGACAACTTGTTGGTGAGGAAGCCGAAGCCACGGTCATACTGCCGAATGGCATCCATGGCATTGGATTCGTTATACGTGTTGATGCTGGTGTATAGGCCCGTTGCGCCAATATCGGCGGCAATTTCATCGACCAGTTTATTGTCCAGATCGTAAATCAGAATTACGGGCTTAAAACTCATTCCTCAACCTCTTGTTATTAGCGCAGCAATTGTCCGCCATCGACATCCACCGTGGTGCCGGTAGCATAGCCATTGTTCATCAGATAAATCAACGCACTGGCCACCTCTTCTGGACGTCCAACTCGCTCTATTAGCTGCCCTTTCACCATGCCAGCGACGGCGGCATCGCGCTTATCACCAAGGCCATCAAACAGCGCGGTATCGATAATACCGGGCGAGACAACATTAACGCGGATTGGGGCCAGCTCAATGGCAAGACAGCGCACAAGGTTTTCAACGGCAGCGCCCACGCAGCTCAGCGCCGAACTGTTCGGCTTGAGCTTACGGGCAGGCGCCCCACTGACGATGGTGATCGACCCGTCTTTGGCCAGAAAAGGCACGCCCGTGCGCACCACGTTGGAATAGCCCCAGAGCTTTCCAAAAGCGGCCTGAAACTGTTCGTCACTCTGCTCTACAAAAGGCTTTAGGGTGCGGCTTCCGCCGGTCGCGGCAGAGACTAAATGATGGATAACGCCAGCTTCCTTGAACACCGCCTGCAGCGAGGCCGAGTCATGGGTATCGGCGCTCATAATCGTGACGCGATTACCAACTTTGGCCCGTGCCTTTTCGATATGTTCAGCGGAGCGACCGGCAGCCCAAACATTGGCGCCAAGCTCACTTGCGGCAATTGCCGTTGCCAGGCCAATGCCAGAGGTTCCTCCAATCACGACCACATTCTTACCGTTCAAACTCATCGCTGCTGTGTTGCTCATCAAGCCACTCTCCTTCTCTAGTTATTTGTCGCTCGCGACTTATGACTTTTACTTAATCGCAAGCAAAGCGCTAGCGCGAGCTGCGCGGACGGATGTTATCATATAACACTTAAGCCCTCGTAAGCTCCGTCGAATTACGGGGTTATTTCACCGCCGAGGCTTTACCGCGAGCAACAATGCTGGCATGGTAAGCAGGCATTCGTTCTATCTGGAGTTCAGCATGTTAAAACCAGTTTTGCTCATCGGATTTTGTGCAGCGTTTAGTGCCTGTGGCACGTGGGTAAACGTGACCTCTGCAGGGCGCCTTGTAGAGGTAGCAACACCCGAACAAGTGAGCGCTTGCAACCGCTTAGGTAGCAGCACCACGAATGCCCTAAGCGAGATCGCCTTTGTTGAGCGTGGCACCAGAAAACTGCAGCAAGAGCTGCTCGATTTAGCGCGCAACGAGGCTGGCGATATGGGGGGCAACCGCATCGTCGTCGAAACGCCGATCAACAATGGCCGCCAAACTTTTGGGGTTTACCGCTGCCCATAGGTGACAGTCGCTTACACTGTCACTTAAGCGGTTAAAAATTAAACAATAAAATTATATAGCCTGTCGTAAGCGGTAGCAGGACTTTAGGAAGTCTCCCACAGATGGACACTAAACTTCTGGCTATAAGCCGCGTCTTCGCTAACATCCCACTTATGGTCTTAAAGGTCCGCTGGCTGGTGCTAGCGCTGCTGCTTAGCTCTACCGTATTTATGATCTACGGTGCCTACACACGCACCACGCTGGACATGACAATCGACAGTTTCATCGACCAGGATGACCCTGCGATTGGCGCGCTGAACGAGTTCCGCAAACAATTTGGCAGCGACGACTCCGTTTTCCTAGTCTACCGGGCGCGCGATGGCGATGTCTTCTCTAGGCAGTCTCTCAACGCAATAGCTCAACTCACCCATGACCTAGAGAACTGGCAAGACTTAGACCCCAATACCTTGCCCCAGCAAATCAATGACGCGCCTGTGACGCTGAGCGAGCTCGCTAATGTCCGCCGCGTGCAATCACTCACCAATGTGCGAGTACAACGCAGCGATGCGGACACGCTTCGCTCGGAACGCCTAATCCCGAACCCTTTGCCAGAATCTGACGCCGCCATGTTGCAAGTGCGCGAACGCGCCTTGCAAGAAGATGACTTCAAACTCATATTCTTCTCCGCCGATGGGCAATACGCCGGCGTGATGATTCAGACCTTTTTCGGCGCGGAACCGGTCGCAGGGTTTACTCCTCAGATCGACGACTCCAGCATTTCCCTAGACAGTAGTTTCAGTGCCTTCGACGACCTCGACTCCTTCAACCTGAGTTTTGACGAAGAGGCTGAGGTACAAGACATCCCCTTTCAAACCGTGGATATGTTCTCCTACAGCAATTTCTTCAATGCGTTGAAAGCGGTGTACTCGCCATACGAGCAAACGCTAGATTTCTATCCCGTGGGCAACCCCCCCATGATGGAGTTCGTCTACCGCACCTTGCAGCAGATGATGCTACTTGCAGTCGCCATGATCGCGATCTTCGTTGGTCTGCTGTGGGCGCTGTTCCGTTCTTTCAGCGCAGTACTGTGGCCAATCCTCACCATCGCCCTGAGCCTAGCCTGGACCTGGGGCGCGACTTCCTGGCTCGGCGTCGCGCTATCAACGATGATTTCTCTGACCTGCCTGCTCATCTTCGCGGTTGGCATCGCCGACTGTGTGCACGTCATGAGCGCCTATTTCTCCTTCCGTCGTGAGGGAGAGAGCCACGACGATGCGCTCTATCATGCCTATGAAAAAACCGGCCTCGCCATCTTCATTACTACTATCACCACCATGGCTGGAGTATTGGCCCTGAGCTATTCAGACCTTTTGCCTATTCGTGTCTTCGGGGTCATGTCGGCGCTCGGAGTCTTTATGGCTTTGTTCTTCACCATGGTCTTATTGCCGATTCTTTTGAGCATTTGGCACCCAGGCGGCAAGCAGCAAAGAAACAGTTTTCTCGCCGCGTTATCAGCACGCTGGAAGACGCTCTCTTCACTGGCCAAGCTTTGTGTCTGGGGCGTGTATGGCGCCGCGATCTTCTCTATCTTCGGCGCACTAATCGGCGCTTATGTGGCTGTAGTCTCCGTGCTCACTAGCGTGGTGATCAGCTGGCAGCAGGTCATGCTGGAACACATCCCCCGCATCGTGGCGAAACGCCCCGGCACCGTACTCGGCGCGTTCACCGTGCTGTTACTACTTTGCCTCTATGGCACCTCGCAAGTGCAGATCGACAGCAACATTTCCGAACTTACCCGAGAGGGGAGCGATATGCGCGTCGCCTACGCAGTGGTCGACGACAATATGGCGGGCGCTCAGAGCATGGAGATCATGATCGACACTGGGGTAACCGATGGGCTGTTGGACCCAGCCGTTCTGCAGGCAGTGGACTCCCTACAAGAGCGTATCGAGACCCTTTACCCCGACCAGGTGTCTCGCACCCATTCTTTGGCGAACATAGTCAAAGACACCAATCAGATCATGAACAACGACGACCCTGCGTTCTATCGCGTGCCCGATAACGAAGCGTTAGTCTCGCAGCTGCTGTACCTGTTCAATAGTGCGAACCCCGACGATCGCCGCGCCTTGGTCTCCGACGATTACAGCCGCTCCCACATCACCATCAATGCCTACAACGCAGGCTCTTATCAGTACCAGCGCTTCTTCGACGAACTGGCCATAGAGATCGACCAGACTTTCGCAGGTCTCGAGGCGCAATACCCCGATATGCGCGTATTAGTGACCGGGTCTATCCCTTTGATGATGCGCGCCACCGATGAGATCGCGCAGTCTCAGTACAGCAGCTTCATTCTGGCCCTCGTGGTGATCTGCGTGATCATGATGCTGACCCTCGGTTCCGTGCAGGGCGGACTGCTGTCAATCATACCCAATATCATCCCGGCGCTTCTCAGCTTCGGCCTGATGGGCTTGCTGGGCATTCCTTTGGACACGGACACGCTCATGATTGCACCCGTGATTATCGGTATCGCCGTAGATGACACGATTCACTTCATGACGCACTATCGACTCGAATTGGTGCGCACACGCAGCATGGGACTCGCGCTACAAAGCACAATCAAAGATGTCGGAACTGCCGTGATGTACACTACGATGGTCTTGGGCCTCGGCTTTGCCATTCTGAGTTTCTCGGATTATTTAGGCATGGCGAAAATCGGATTTTTTGGCTCTCTCGCTATTTTCGTGGCATTGTTAAGCGACTTATTCTTAATACCGGCCATGCTACAAATATTTAAACCCGACTTCGGGGTCAAAGACGCAGACCGCTCGTTCGCGGAAATCACCGCACCGAACACCATTGCGCATTCGCATCAGACACGGGAAGGTACTACATGAAGAACTCGTTTTACCGATGCCTGAGCGGCGGAACCCTACTGTGCGTTTTGCTCACGGTTTCCAGCAGCGTATTCGCACAAATGAATGCCCGCGAGATTCTGGAGAAAGTAGAGGACGCCCAGCGCACAACCACGGACTCCGCATTCAACCGAATTCAACTCTCTAGCTGCCAATTCGGTGTGCGCGATAGTCAGATCACCTGTGCCGAACGCCCGCGCGTGAAAGCGTTGGAATCGGTCGGCGTCAACTTCGGCCCGCAGAACAAAGACACCCGCTCCGTTTCAGTCGTGCTTGAGCCACCAGCAGAGAAAGGCATCGGCATGCTGAGTGTGACCTATGACGATTCAGACCAAGACAATGAAACCTGGCTCTACCTCTCTGCCCTTGGCACTGTAAAACGCATCGCGAGTGGCAACTCTGACGACGATAGCGAACCTGCCTCAATCTTCGGCTCCGAATTTACAACAGAGGATCAAGATACAGGCAAGCTTGACGAATACACACTCACAATTGTAGAGGAGACCACAGAATCAGGCCGCGACATATGGAAGATCGAGTCGATTCCCAATGAGGAGCGCGCCCGCAAGTCTCGCTACGCCCGCACAGTGCAGTATATCGACAAAGAACGCTTCGTCTTGTTGCGAGCCGATATGTACGACCAGCATGATCGTGAAGTGAAACGACTTATTGCCTCTCGCGTGGAACTGATCGACGATGTCTGGGTAGCGCGCTCGCTGACGATGATGAACCTTGTGAGCAATCGCCTTTCGAATATGGCGATTCTCGAGATACATACTGGCATTGATGTTCCAGAGGATTTCCTATCACAGCGCACACTCACCGATGTCGCGTTCAGGGAGACGGAGCTGCAGAAGCTGCGGGAGCAGATTGACTGAAGTGCGATTTGGAACCCTAAACCGTCTACACCTACTCTTGGCCGCTTTCGCAATGTGCCCACTAGGGCTATTGCAGGCACAAGATATTCCCGGCGACATTGACGATTTCGATTTCGATAACGTCAGTTTCGGCGACGATATGTTCGCGCAGCCGCAGAGCAATACGCCCGCATGGCTCGAACCCTTTACGTTCAAACTTAGCCAGCAACTCTTCGCGCAGGTCAATCAACACGCTGTAACCCGCGCCGACGGCAGCTCCGGCAATAGAAGTGCGATACTCGAGAACAATCGCTTTAGCCTCTTAACCCGATACCAGAGTCCCTTCGCGCCTGGCTGGCTCTTGCAGGCGAGCGCGCAGGCCAAAGTATATTGGCCCGGTGACTACGAATACCGCGCCAACGATGATCGCATCGACACCGAGTTCCGTTTGAACGAGTTCTTCGTGCAACGCAGCACCACCGAGCACAGCCTAAAGATCGGCGCGCAGACTGTCGTGTGGGGCGAGAACATCGGCAACTCCGTGCTGGATGTCATTAATACCAGTGAGTTTCGCGACCTCACCATTATCGACATCGAGGATGCCCGACTCAATCAATGGCTTCTTGTTTGGGATCGCTTCGTGGGCAATTATCAGATGTCCTCGTTCGTGAATTTATATCCCGAGTTCAATCCACCGCCGGTTCGAGGCAGCCCTTTCTTCTTTGAACCCGCGTTCAATCTCACGGATTACCACCGCGATAAAGCCTTGTTCGAGATTGGTACTCAGCTGCGTTGGAGTTTCGCAGGCAGCGATGTCTCCATCATGGGCGCGTATCTTTACGAGAATCAGCTCTTCTATTCCGCGCCGCCCTCCGGTGCGGGCGATGCCCTTTCCGAGGCAAACGATTATCTACTGCTAGGCGTCTCTGCCAATCGCGCAATCGGCATGCTGTTATTAAATCTCGATGTCGCCTATAGCCACGACATTCTCGCCAACGTCCTCGTCATGCCTACGAACCCCAATGAGGCACCCTACCTCGCCACAGAAACGATGAATAAATTAGGGGCAACTTTAGGCTTCGAATATGCAATCGACAACGATCAAAGCATCATGTTCGGTATAGCAGCGGAGGGAAAACTGTCGCCTGGCTCGCATCTCGCGAGCAACGCAGTCATGTTAGAGGATGAGGTCACTGGCAATGCGCTGCTGCGTTATTCCAACAATATGCGCAATGGCGATGTGCAGTTGGCGATGACACTACAGAGCGCATTAGATGCAGGCTCTGTGCTGGGTAGCGTGTCCCTTAATTACACGCTCAGCAATAATCTCGCAGTGATGGGTCAGGTCATTGCCACTAGCGCGAAGAAGGACTCGGCGCTAGCAGTATTAGATGAAGACCTGCGCATGGGTATGACCCTGTCTTGGACCTTCTAGAGAGCCTTTAGTAACGATTCGGGCCATCGAACACGTCTTTATCGAACTCCTTCTCCCAGTTCGCCACTACGGTGGCAACCGAGAGATCGCCCGCTACGTTGACGCTAGTACGGGCCATGTCTAGTGGTCTATCGAAGGGGATGATGAAGCCCACTACTACGGCGATCTGATCAGGGGTCATGCCAATCGCGCCCATCACCGCCGCCATCAGGAACACCGATGCCCCGGGCACCGCCGCCGTGCCGATAGACACCAAAGTAGTAGCGCCCATTACGATGAGATAGTCGGCGAATGCGAGCTCGATTCCGAACGCCTGCGCCGCAAACACCGAGACAATGCCCACATAAAGCGCCGTACCATCCATATTGATCGTGGCACCCAGTGGCAGCACCGTCGTAGCGACTACGGGTCTAATCCCCAGGTTACGCTCAGCCACCGCCATGCTCACTGGGAGAGTGGCAGAGCTAGAGGAAGTCGAAAAGGCCACTAGCATCGCATCTCTGGCGCCTTTGAAAAATTGCTTAGGGCTAAGTTTCAACAAGAAACGCATGATGCCACCATGCACCAAGAACACATGCAAGAAGCAGCCGAGGAACACTGCGGCGGCGAGGCGCACTACGTCAAGCAACGCGAGTACTCCTTGCGTTCCAGATACCCAGGCAATCAAGGCGAACACACCAAATGGGGCGACTTCCATCACCCAGCCGGTGATTTTCAACATGATTTCTGAGGCAGAGTCCACGAGGTTGGCGATCGGCTTCGCCTTCTCGCCTACCACTAGCCCTGCAATCCCCACCAATAACGCGAAGAAGATGATTGCGAGGATATTGCCCTCGGCCAAGGCGGCCATTGGATTGCTAGGCACTATCTCCATTAGCCGCTCGGTTAACGGAATCGCCTCCTGCACGACTCCTGGAACCGTCGCGGAGAGATCAACGCCCGCGCCAGGCTGCAAGAGTACCGCCAGTATCAGGCCGATGCTAATCGCGAACATCGTCGTCAACATATACAGACCGAGTGTCATTACGCCCAAAGTGCCGAGCTTTTTCGGGTCGCCCATGGCGATAACGCCAGAGACCAGCGTGAAGAAAATTAACGGAACCACAACCATGCTGATAAGACGCACAAAGAGATCCCCAATCCACTTGATCGAGACCGCCCCTTCCCCCCAGAGGCTTCCGACTATGACGCCGAGCACTAGGGCAAGCACAATGCGTTTCCATAGGGCAATTTTGAACCAAGCGCGTAGCATACAAGTCTCCTAGGAATGGTCTCTTACAGCTCGTAAGGTATGGGGAATAGTCGCTATTGAGCGTATAGAAAAACCCCCCTAAGTGCCATCACTTTTCTGTGCTCGGAAAAGGGATAAACATTTTGGAATATGCGACAATGCGCGCCCTAATGACTTTCATAAATCCCAATACAGGCATGAGCATGGCAGAGTTAGAGCCAGCATGGATAGAGGGAGTGGTGGTAGCGAACAAGCACCTCACTCAGAATCTATTCTCGCTGCAAATAGAAGCCGACTTGGCTCCTTTCGAGGCAGGTCAATACACCTCAATCGGCATCAATGTGAACGGCGAACGCGTGGCGCAGCCCTATTCGATTCTGAGCGCCCCTCTAAAACGGCCGCTGGAATTCTTCTTCTATACCCAGCTCGACGGGAAGCTGTCTGCGCGCCTTGCGCGGCTGCAAGTGGGAGATTCGGTCTGGGTGCAGCAACTCGCGGAGGGTAGCTTTACTCTTAAACAAGTGCCGCCCGGACAAGACCTATGGTTATTAGCCACCGGCACCGGCGTAGCGCCGTTTCTCTCCATCATTAAATCTGCCGAAGTCTGGGATAAGTTCGCTCAGGTGATATTAGTCTATGCCGTACGCCAATGGGATGATATCGCCTATAGCGAGCTAATCGAGGACACTAAGGCGTTGTACGGGGATCGCTTCACCTTCGTGCCCTTCGTCAGTCGTGAGAAGATAGAAGGCAGTATCCACGGCCACATACCCGCCAGCATCAGCAATGGCACCATAGAGCGTGTAGCTGGTCGCGAGCTGTCTTTGCAGCATTCGCAGTTTATGCTCTGCGGAAATCCCGGCATGGTGCAGGATGCACTGAAGGCGTTAGAACAGCGTGGTTTTGAGCGCAGCGTCGATGGCCAATCGGGGCAAATTACCCTTGAGGCATATTGGTAGAGCCAGACTCGTTGTTCTAGTTTCTGGTCGCCTGCAGGCAGGCTCCTACCCTAAAACAGCGCTCCGATCCCTTTAACAGCGCTCCGATTTTCGGTAGGAGCCTGCCTGCAGGCGACCTGACACTTGAACGAAGGCACATTCCTACCAACCCCCGATGCACTGCCCCCTAACAAAAGCTACACTAGGTCCCACAAAAAACGATCAACCCTTGAAAACCCCAGATTCGAACCGATTTGATCATAGAGGCTCACAATATGAAAACACGCATCATCGCGGCGATTCTTGTGCTTGCCGCCTCTGCCGTGGCCTTCTTACAGTTCTCTGCCGCTTTGCAGTTGCGTCAGGAACTCGCTCAGAATGAGGCGCAACTGACCCAATCTAAAGCGGAACGTGCGAGTTTAGAGCAGCAGCTTGCCGCTAACGTCGTGCAGCAGGAGCTATTTCGTCAACAAATCGCCACTTTGCGAGACAATCTGCAAAGCTCCACTGCGCAACTAGGCATGCTGTCGAGTTCCCTGCAGGAAGCGCGTGAAATGGTGCAGGATAGCGCTGCCGAAAATAAGACCGAACCACAGGCCAGGCAATAGAGTGCGTAGCTTGAAGGTCTAAATGCAATACTCCACGTATCTATAGCGTGAATCCAATGCTAGCCGACGCGGCGACGATGGACTTCCTGCTGGAAATCTTTACATTAGCCACAACGAAAAATATGCGCAATTTTTGATGAAGTAACCCCTCTGGAGAACACTATGTCTTCTACGAACACCAGACGCTTTCGCAACGCGAAGGCCGCTGTACTGACTATATTGCTTGGCCTAGGCTTAGCTGCCTGTGGCCCCCAAGAGTCCAGCAGCGCACCAGACGCAAGCGAGACGCAAAGCGTTGCCACAGCGGGCTACACACAAATCCACGCCCCCAGCGCCAACGATCCGCTAAACACCCATATCTATGAGTTAGATAACGGCCTACAGGTTTACCTCACGGTGAATCACGAGGAGCCGCGTTTCTACGCAGAGATCGCCGTGAATGCCGGCAGCAGGAATGACCCGGCAGACGCCACCGGGCTGGCCCACTATCTCGAGCATCTGCTATTCAAAGGCAATCAAGAGCTCGGCACACTGGACTACGCGGCAGAGAAACCTTATCTAGATCAGATTAGCGATTTGTATGAACAGCACTTCAAAGCGACCGACCCGGAAGTTCGCGCACAGCTGTACGCAGAGATCAATCGTGTATCGCAAGAGGCCGCGCAATACGCTGTACCGAATGAGATAGACAAGCTCTACAACGGCATGGGTGCTGGCGGGCTCAACGCCCACACGTCCAACGAGGAGACTGTGTATAAAGTAGGGCTACCTTCTAACCGTCTCGAGCAATGGGCCGCCATAGAATCGAATCGCTTCATCAACCCGGTCTTTCGACTCTTTCACACAGAACTCGAAACCGTCTACGAAGAGAAGAACCAGAGCCTAGATAATCGCGACAGCCTGTCCTATTACGCCATCAACGAAATGTTATACAAGAAGCACCCTTATGGTCAGCAGACCACGATTGGCGACGCTGAACATCTCAAGAATCCTTCGCTCGTCTATATCCGCAATTTCTTCGACACCTATTATGTCCCGAACAATATGGCGATCTTCATCAGCGGCGACATCGATGTGGACTCGGCAATCGACACTATCAGCACCGCGTTTGGTGTGTGGAAACCAAAGCCAGTGCCCGAGGTCGGCCCGTGGATTGAAGATCCGATTCAAGGCGTAGAGCGCATGACCGTGCGTTACCGCGGCGAGGAAGAAGTCGAGATCGCGTTCCGCACGGTGCCTAATGGCCACCCCGACAAAGAAGCGCTAATGCTTGTGGACATGATTCTCGATAACCGCACGGCGGGCTTAATCAATCTCAACTTGAGCCAAGCCCAGGCCGTGCAAGCGGCAGGTTCATCGCCATCGTTCTTAAACGACTATGGCTCGCAGCGCCTATGGGGCGTGCCCAAGCAGGGTCAGACCCTCGAGGAAGTGGAACAACTACTTTTGGATCAAATTGCGTTGGTCAAGGCAGGCGAATTTGAAGACTGGATTATTCCGGCCATCGTCAATGACTTTAAGAAGACTGAGAAGTTAGCGCTAGAATCCAACACGGCACGCGTTGGCAATATGCGCTCCTCGTTTATCCAAGGCGATGATTGGGATCATTATGTGGCGGAGATAGACCGTCTCGAACAGGTCACGAAACAGGATATCGTACGCGTTGCAAACCAGTACCTTGGCAACAATTATGTCGCCGTGCAGCGCATCGACGAGCAGCAAGTCATTCCACTCGTTGAGAAGCCACAGATTGACCCCGTGGTCATCGACCCTACGCGTCAATCTAAGTTCGCAGCCGCTATCTTAGCGATGCCTTATCAGGAAATCGAGCCTACTTATGTGCAGCCAGGACGTGACTATCAAGTGGTCGAGTATGCTCCCGGCGTGCCTTTGTACTACACCCCAAACCCCCTCAACGACCTATTTAGTTTCTCAATCAGCGTCGATGTAGGCACCGAAGAGAATGACGCGCTCGGCCTTGCCACCGCACTGCTAGAGAAGTCTGGCGCTGGCGACATCTCGGCTGAAGAGCTGCAGAAAGAATGGTACCGCCTAGGCAGCGAGTTCAGCGTTGGCGCCGGCGCTAATGAGTCCTCCTTGGTGGTCTCGGGCCTAGATGAACAGTTTGATGCCTCTCTAGAGCTAATGCTGAATGTCGTACGCAACCCTAGCGTCGACGAAACCACGCTAGAGGAGCTCAAGTCCATCATCCTCAAGTCACGCGACGATCAGAAACAAGACCCGCGTGCGATCAGTCAGGCCCTGTTCCTTTACAACCGCTATGGCGACGACTCCCCAATGCTCAAGTCCCTGAGCACTGACCAGATCAACGCGGAGAGTGTTGCTTCTCTTGAAGAGCTGGTCGGCAACTTGTTGAAGTATAAGCACACGTTGAGCTACACAGGCTCTATGCCACTGGAAGAGTTGCTGACACATTTGCACGCACACTATGAAGTGCCAGCGCAGCTTATGGATACGCCCCCCTATCGCTTCCGCACGGCGCGCGCGATCGACAGCAATCAAATCTATGTCGTAAACCAGACCACAGCACAGTCGCAGGTACGCATTGAATTCCCCGACGGCGAATACGACGAAGCACTCACCGTACCCTCTTCACTCTACAACACCTATTTTGGCACCAGCATGTCGAGCGTGGTGTTCCAGGAGTTACGCGAAGCTCGCGCTCTAGCCTATTCCGCGCAGGCGCAATACGCGCAAGGCAGCCGCGTTGGTGCCGAGAACTTGGGCCTTGGCGCCATTAGCTCACAGAACGATAAAACGGTTGAGGCCCTAGACGCCTTCCTCGAGTTGTTCGAGAACATGCCGGTCTCCGGCGAGCGTTTCGAAGAGGCCAAGAGCTCACTTGTGAATCGCTACCGAACCTCGACTATCGGCTTCCGCCAGGTCAATGGTACCGTACGTTCATGGGAGCGCCTAGGCATCTCTGGCGACCCACGTGCTAGCCGTTTCACGCAGCTGCAGAACTCGACTCTCGAAGACATGCTGGCGTTTCAGCGTCGCAATGTTGCAGGTAAGTCGAAGCTAATCTCTATTGTGGGCGACATGTCACGCATCGACGCAGAAGCCTTGTCGAACCTAGGCGAAGTGACAGAGCTGCAAGTCGACCAGTTGTTTGTTAAGTGAGAAACAGCTTAATGTCCCGTGCCGAAATACAGCCCGAGGCTCCCCTCAGAGTGACACAGCTCAGCAAGCGTTACGGTGACTTCGAGGTGCTCAAGCAATTGAACCTCGATGTGGCGCCGGGCGCGGTACATGGGCTCGTCGGCCTAAATGGGTCTGGCAAGACTACGACCCTAGAATGCCTGCTAGGCATGCAGTCGTTTCAATCGGGCGAGGTTCGTCTACTCGGCTTGAGCCCCGACCAATTACACCAGAGCCACGGCGGCATCGTCAGCATCTTCGACAGCCCCAGCCTGCATCCTCATCTCACCGTCCGTCAGGTCTTGGAGCATGCGCGCCTGCTATGTGAGCACGTAGTGCGCACGCCAGCGGAAGTGGAAGCCTTGCTCGGCATCAGTCGCTACTCTAATTTCCGCATTCGTACTTTGTCACTCGGCAACCGGCGCCGCGCATCAATCGCACAGGCACTACTCGGCAGTCCTCGCTTCGTTATCTTGGATGAGCCTTTCAATGGGCTAGATGCCGGCGGCGTCGACGACATGCTCGCGCTGATCGTCAAACTCAACCGCGAAGAGGGTACGTCTTTTCTTCTTTCCAGCCATCAACTGCCCTATCTCGAGAAGATCTGCTCGCATCTGTCCATACTCCACAAGGGGCAGATTGTGGTTAGCGATCGCGTGGAACAACTCTTCAGCACTCAACAAAGCCGCCTACAAGTATATTGCGACGATGTGGTGCGCGCCTGTGCGATAGTGCAGGACATGCTCGGCGTGACAATAGAAGATAATAGCGCCACGGGCATTCTTACGCTGCAACTAGATAATGTTGCACCTGCCCTAGTAAACCAGCGACTTGTCGAGAAAGGCATCATGGTCGATGAACTGGTGCGCGAGCGTGATTCGTTGACCACCCTCTTTCACGACATCACCACGCGCGACCCTGTCGTGGAGTTGGTCTCGTGAACGGCTTTATTGCGGCACTTAAGGCAGAACTCTATGTGACGCTGCGCTCTACTAGCGCCCGTCTTGTCTTGATCCTGCCTGCCCTGATCGTGATTGTCCGCGCCATCGTGGTAAAACTCTCCGAGACAGGGCAGGAAGCGCGAGACGCATTGCTTGGCCAAGGAAGCGATATCGCTTCCTCCGGCAATAATGCCTGGGGCCCTTTGGTCGACAGTTTCAGCACAGGCTTAACACTGCTCAGTCTCTCAATGGTTGCCTATGCGGCGTGGACTTTCGCCAACGACCGCGACACGGGCGCATTGCGCCACGTCTTGATTCGTCGAGTGAGTCGTATGGGCTTGGTCATGGCAAAACTGTTGACTGTGTTCCTGCTCGCACTCACCGCTCTCGGGCTGATGAGTGCGGCTATCGGCATCATCACTGCCATGCTATGGGACTTTGGCCCTGTCGTCGAAGACGGATACGAGCTCATCAGCAGCGAGGAGATACGCGCGGAAGTGGCTCTTGGCTTGCGCCTTGCTATCATCCCGCTGCCTGCAGCCCTCGCGTTCGGCTTACTAGTCTCGGTGCTGGCCCAGTCTGCTACTCAAGCGGTCACCAGCGCTCTTGGTATTACTCTCGCGATGGATATTTTTAAGGGCGTATTGGGCGAGCGCGCCTCTTATCTCTACGCCAGCTTCCAACCCTCGCTGATCGATCAGTCCTATCTGCAAGACGTCAGTCGTTTGGTGCGCGGTTATTCCGATGTCATGATCGACAATCGCGTGCTACAGCTCAATGAATGGGTGCCCATTCCCGAGATGCTACTGTTTACCGTGTTAACACTTGTCATAGTGCGAAGGAAAACTCTATGAGCGTGCGTATACGCATGATCCTTACCCGCCCCGTCGCCTTATTATGCCTAGGGCTCGCAATGGCCTCCTGCATCAGCAGCGAGCCTCGAGCGCTCGTCCCTACTATTACCCTCTCGCCCGAGACCGTCAGCTTAAGTAGCGGCGAACCAGTAGGGGCCGGTTTGAATTTCGGCATGAGCACTAGTCTCAACGAGAGTGACTCACTCAGCAATATCGCCATTCTGCCTGGCGTTAGAGTCCGTAGCGTCAACTCCAACGGCGCAGCCGAGTTGGCTGGCATTCAAGCAGGCGATGTCATCCTCGAGATCGATGGCCGCGAGATAAATCATCCCGATCTACTGGAAGCCCTGGCTCAGCAGACCGGCTCCGCCACTTCATTCCTGATGCAGGTTAGACGCAATACCACAGTGTTCGAGACGACCCTCAACGCACGCATGATCAGCGATGTCCGCGCGGTGCCAGTGGAGTTATATCGCGCCGACCCAATTGCGACGCGCGCAGGTTTTAGCACCGAAGTGTTCGACACTGCAGGAGTTGCCCCCGTCTCTGGGGCCCGCATAGTGAGGCTGTTTGCGCTGAGTCCCTTTAGTGCCGCCGACCTTCGCGTTGGCGATACTATTCTAGCCATCGATGGCCAGCCGGTGCACTCAGCGCAGGATTTCGTGACACGCGTGAATACCGAATACGAATTGGGTGACACCGTGCGCATTAGCATCGCTCGAGACACTGGCATGCAAATGCAGACCCTCGAGAAATCTATTGATTTGTGGAGTCCCGGTCGACGCATTAGCCGCATCGCACTCGGCCCCTTATTGCAGTACGAAACCAGTCTCAGTCCACAGCAGACCCGATTGTCGATTCTTGATCTGTGGCTATTCTCTGTCTTTACCTATCAACATTTAGAGGGGGAGAAAGAATACAGCTTCTTGGGCCTGTTCCGCGTGGCCTCTGGCTATGGCGAACTGGTAGAGGAGACGCAGCCTTGAAGCGTGCTGCGGGAATAATCGCGCTTGGTATCGCTTGCGCCGCTCCCAGCGTGCGGGCACAGACTAATTTCGTCGCCTCCGAGTTAGCGCTTGGGGAATGGCCCGATGACTTATTCTTCGAGGACATGGACGGTAATGGTCGCAAAGACTTGCTAGTGCCCAATTGGAGCGCCAATGCAGGACGCGAGCTAGCAATCTACTTACAACAGGACAATGGCAGTTTTCCTAGCACCCCGTCGCGATTAGTCGAGATCAAGCCCGAGATCATCGCCATTGCCATCGCCGATGTTAGGCCCGAGCCGGGTAAAGAGCTACTGCTGTTCTCCTCTACTACAGTCTTCAGCCTCTCTAGCGCCATCCCTAGTTATAGCAGCAACCTGAAACCCTTGTTCGAATGGGAGCTGGTGGCATCTGTACCGGACCGGCGGCGTATTCTGTATTTTCCCTATCCGGAGGATCTAAACGGCGATGGCTTTGTCGATCTATTACTACCGGGGCGTGAAGACTACGCTTTGTTTCGCGGAGGCCCGAACGAGACCTTCACGCTTGCCCATCGCTTCAATCCCGTTAACGCAGAATTGGACCCATCGGAAGTGCCGTTGGGCAGCCCGCGCCTGAGTACCGACATCGCAATTAATGAGCGCGACGGCATCGTAATGAGCGTCACGGCACGCAGCAATTCCGCGTTCGAGGGTTTCGTGTCGGACTGGGGTTCAACGCAACAGGATGCGCTGCTCTCGACACGCCAATGGCACCCCTCTGCGACCACTTCTCAACTCAGTGACGATAAGCGCCAAGACATCGTGTATATGAATATCGGCAATGACCTATACGGTCAGGTCAACATCCTGCTGCAAGATAGTAATGGCGGCTATGCCGACAAACCGGATTGGCAAGGCCCGATCGATACCCGCGGCGATATCCGTTTACTGGACGCCAACGGCGATGGCATGAGCGACGTAGTGCGCATCATCAATAATTCCAACGAATGGGACGTGCAGTTTTTCCTGAATAAAGGGGCAGCGTTCAATCTACAGAAGCCAGACCAAATCATGAAATTTTCTGGCTATGACTTGGAAGTTTCAGTGCTCGACTTAGATAGCAACGGCGGCGCACAGCTAAGCGTTAGCTATTACACGATTCCGGTTATCAACGCCGTGCGTAACGCTAGCATCGTGCGCTCGCAATTACTTTTCGCCGCCAGCACTAACGGACAGTTGTTCAATACTCGACCCGATTTTAAGCTGGATGAAAACTTCTCCGCCGATTCTGTGCGCGGGCTCTCCTCGCAGATCGAGATGCAGACAGACATCAATGGCGATGGCCGCAAGGATGCCGTGTACGTAAGCAATGAGGGCACGTTGGCAGCGAAGGCAATCGATCGCAACCTACGCTTTGCAGACACCCCATTCTGGCAGTACGTCCCTGCCCGGACGATTCTCGATTTCGGCATAGAAGATATGAACGGAGACGGCATCGCCGATCTTTTCCTCTATCATTCCAACGCGCTCACTTTATTGGTATCCGCCCCATGATGCGCCTATCTCGAAAAATCGCGCTGCGCTATGCCCCTCTCGCTCTAGCACTGTGCCTTTGCAGCCCTGTACAGTCGCAATCTTCTAGCCCAAGTATAGAGGGTTATACGCGTGTGGACTTCTCTTTGCCCGCTGAGGTGAGACGTCTGTTAATCGTCGACGCGGATCGCGATGGACTCGCCGATATCCTCAGTGTCGAGAAGGAACGAATTGGTTTGTATTTCCAGCGCAGCGCAGGTGGCTTCGACTTTAGCAGCCCCGACACCACGATCACACTGACAGGTCGCAGCGTAGGATGGGAGTTAAGCGAGAATTACCAAGATGCCAATGGCGCGAAGCGCTTTTCCTTATTGGCTCTTGTGGACGGCGCTAAGGTGCAACAGTGGCGCATAGAGAATCGACAATTCAGCGCTCCAACCGACCTGCTCACCGACCTCAGCGGCTTTGCCGGCAGTGGCGTGAATCGTCTACATTTCTCTCGCGATATTAATGATGACGGCCGTGACGACCTCATCATCCCCGGCGCGGGCACCCTGCAATTATTCATTCGCAATGCCGATGGAAGCTATCAACAAGCCATCAGCGTTCTGTCTGATATGCGTATCAACTCAAATCTGTTCGTGCGCCAGAATCTCGAACGCGACGTCGGCCAAACCCTCACGATTCCGCTGATCGAACTACGGGATATAAACAATGACAATCGACCCGACCTGATCTCCGAGACCGAAGAGCGCTTCGATGTGTCACTGGCCAATGCTAGCGGTGACTATTTCCCGCAATCCCCAAGCTTCTCCATCGACCGCGAGGAGATCCGCGAGCGCCTCGGCAATTTCGATGTCGATCAACTGGATTTCGCCAATTTGACTGGCATTCTTGCCCTCACCCACGAGGAGATTCTCGAAGACGTGGACGGCGATCGCATCGATGATTTCGTACTCCGTGAAGGTGGCAAGGTGTCACTCTTTACAGGCACCGCCAATGGCATGGATTTCTCTCAGCCCAAGCAGGTGCTACGCTCAGGCGGCAATGTGCTTAAAGTGTTTCTTTATGACGAGGATGGTGATGGCCGCAAGGACCTATGGCTATGGCGCATCGAGCCCATCTCGGTCGGCGACCTGTTCCTGTGGCTCGCCATCTCCGGCAGTGTCAATGTGGAGGCATTCGTATATCGCAATGAGGGAGAGAGTTTCGCACGGCGCCCAGCTAGGCAGGTAACAGTGGCCCTCAAGTTCCCCTCCGCCGTGCGCATGATCAGCTCCGTTGTCGATATTCGCGAACAGGCCCGTGCAGTAGAGAACACCGCCACCATTCCAGTAGTCGTTGCCAATATCTCTGGCGTTGGCAACGCCTTGGACCTGGTCGTGTTACTTGACGAGCAAGTGCAGATATTCCACAACAGCATCGCGCCTACCCCGCCTTTGGCCGAGGATCGCTTCCTCGCCTCATTGAATTATTCGCGCACGCGTAACGATTACGAAATCGATGTACGTCGTATCATCGACGAGTTCGAGATCACGCAAAATAAGGAGTTACGGACAGTACAAGGACGCGCCCCAGATCAGACCTTTGCCCTGCAGCAAGCAATGCGTAATGGCGATCTGATAACCGTTAAGCTCAATGCTGATGATCGCGACGATCTGTTCGTGTTTCTCGAGCGAGACAAAGAGCGCATTACTGGCATCGTACTACTCTCTACCGACTAACCGCGCGCCATCGACATTCGTGCTAAGGTGCTGCTATATGCTGGCAAAAGTGTGAGACACAATGAAAAAAATACTCCTACGCACCTTTTTGATCGCCGTTGTAGTCGTCAATCTGCTCGCTTGGCTGGTAGATTATTATAGCGACGTAACCATCGGCATAATGTTTCGTGTCGCGCTCATCATGGGCGTCATGTTCATTAGTGCCATCTTCACAGGAGCTGCGCTTATCCTCGGTTTTCTCGATACGGAGGAGCGTAAAGAACATCCTAAGTAGTCGATTTAGCTACGACACTGCAAGTTAGAGAAGACAGGCGTATACTCCGAGCCTTGCCTTTCCGAATGAGTCGAGCAGCTCCATGCCTCATCGTAACTATTTGTTTTCATTGCGTTTTGCCCATGCGCTTCGGGCGACATTTAGCGCAGAGCCCTATACCCGCCAACGCTTTTTTCAAGACCTCTTCGCAGGCACCACTGTAGGAATCATTGCGATACCCCTCGCAATGGCACTGGCAGTGGCCAGTGGCGTAGAACCGCAATACGGGCTGTATACGGCAATCATCGCCGGCTTCATCATCGCACTCAGTGGCGGCTCACTCTACAGTGTCTCCGGACCTACCGCCGCCTTCGTCGTCATCCTTTACCCTATCGCGCAAAGCTTCGGTCTTGCAGGCTTGCTCGTCGCAACCGTGATGTCCGGCTTCATTCTCGTAATGATGGCCTTGCTTCGTCTCGGGCGTTACATCCAATACATTCCAGAATCAGTGGTGCTTGGGTTTACCGGCGGCATCGCCGTCGTCATCGTGATTCTGCAGATCAAAGATCTGTTCGGCCTGCCAATAGACGCGATGCCCGAGTCCTTTTTCGAGAAGATGCAGGTACTTTTAGAGATGGCCCCGCAAATCCATTGGCCCAGTCTTGCGATCTCGGCCTTGACCCTCGGCATCATTATCGTGTGGTCCCGGACAAACTCGCGCATCCCCGCGCAGCTGCCGGCCATGATCATCGCGAGCTTCGCAGGCATCGCGCTGGCGTATTACGACATGCCAGTGGATACCATCGGCACTCGCTTCTCCTATATGTTGCCCGATGGCGGTATTGGCGAAGGCATCGCGCCAGTACTACCCCACTTCGAGTGGCCATGGCAGCGTGTGGGGGTCGCTGGCAACGCGCCTGTATGGGGCTGGAGCACAATTCAAGCCCTCCTACCCTCCGCCCTCGCGATCGCCATGCTTGGCGCCATCGAGTCCTTGCTTTGTGCAGTCGTACTCGACGGCATGAGCGGCAAGCGCCATAGTGCCAACAGCGAACTACTCGGCCAAGGCATCGGCAATATTATCGCTCCTTTCTTTGGCGGCATTACCGCCACCGCCGCCCTTGCCCGCTCGGCCGCCAATTTCCGCGCCGGTGCCTACTCTCCAATCGCCGCGATGATCCACTCACTGCTAGTGTTGCTTGGGCTCGTAGCGCTGAGTCGTCTGCTTAGCTATATGCCCATGCCGGCGATGGCCTCGCTTCTATTATTTGTCGCGTGGCGAATGAGCGAGGCACCAAAGTCCCTGCATCTACTGAAGACGGCTCCTCTCAGCGACATTGCCATCTTTCTCACTTGTTTCTTGCTAACCGTGATGTTCGACATGGTGGTCGCGATAAGTACAGGAATGGTGTTAGCCGCTCTACTATTTATGAAGGAAATTGCGGACATGACGCGGGTGTCAGAAATCACTCGCAGCAATCGCTTCGTGCCAGAGGGCGCACCGGAGGGTTGGCGCGTTGTAAAGATTAGTGGCCCACTTTTCTTCGCGGCGGCGGACCGGGTGTTTGGGGATATCGCGGCCCAACACCTTGGTGAGCGCGGCACGATTCTCTATCTAGATGGGGTACCCGTCTTGGACGCCGGAGGCCTCTCAGCGCTAGAGCGACTGATGCACAAATGCGCCAAGGAGAAGTCCTTCTTGATGTTAACAGACCTGCAATTTCAGCCACTCAAAACGCTGGCTCGCGCAGGCATTGCGCCTCGCGCTGGAGAATTCGCGCTTTATCCTTCTCTGGCGGATGCGCTCACCGCCGCACATCTTGCGCAGGCACGAGAGGTGCCTGATCTAGGGAGCCTCTGAACAACTCTGATATATCTCTGGCCTTCAGGCAATCGTGCTGACAAGGCGCGTTTTTGAAGGCATGCGTCGGCCTGTCGAGAAAACGTAACGCAGGCAGCACGATTGCCTGAAGGCCCCGAAGGGCGGGCCTGTCGCGCGCCGCCGCTGCGTTGTCGTTCTTGCCAAGGGCTACGGCCATTGCCTTCGAACGACGCCTTGCGGCAACACGCGACAGACTCACGCAGAGACATATCAGAGTTGTTCAGAGGCTCCCTAGGTGTTTAGCACGCAGCATATAAACCTTCTCGACGGCTTCTACCTTGCCCTTTAGCCTGCCCGCAACTGCCTTCGCCTGCAAGACACGCAGCTGAAAGTGAGCGGCATAATGCTTACGCACTTCATCCTCACTGACGGCGAAAGGAGGCCCTACCATCTGGGCTTGTTCGTATTCGAAACAGACTAGGAGCTGCTTTGCGCCTTGGGTGATCTTGCGCAAGTGCTGAGCGTAACGCGCACGCATCGCACTGGGTAGCGCTACCAATGCCGCGCGGTCATAGATAGCATCTACGGCACCCAATACCAAAGTACTGAGTGCGAAAATATCGCCCACATAAATGTCGAGGCGCTCGGCGCTAAAGTGGCTGAAGTGGGTGTGGTGTTCGATTTTTGGCGCGATGCCCATCTCGTCGAATAGCTCGTAGACGGCCACTTCACTTAGTTCCGCACCGGCCACCCAAAAACCTTGGGAGAGTAACCAAGCAATATCCTTGGTCTTGCCGCATAACGGAACAAAGACACGGGTGCCCTCCTCTAGCTCGAGTTGAGCTAGGTTCTCTACGAGAATTGGATTGACCTTTTCCTCATGAAAACCTATCTCCTTCTTCTCCCACTTCTCGTGCCAAAAATTCGCTTCCATCTTGCCTTCCTTCTCGCAGCTGGTTCTTTACAGTGACTTCTATTGCTGGCCTATTTCTTAACGATCTCTTTGACTAACTTTTTTAGTTCATACGCGGGTTCTCCAGGTTCAACGACTGGGTCTGCTACGCTGGTCTTGAGCCGTCCCGAGCGGCGCAGAGACTCGCGCAGCACGTATTCGATCTGTCCGTTCAAGGAACGCAGATCGTCATCCGCCCAGCGTTGCATCGCTTCGATGACGGCTGGGCTGATCCGCAATGGGTATGATTTCTTACTACTCATTTAAACGGTCGCTCTTGCTGTGAGTGTAGTTCGCGGATCAATACAAGGACCCGGTGTTAACAACTGGCTGAGTCGCGCGATCCGAACATAGCACTACCAACAAGTTGCTGACCATTTGCGCGCGCCTCTCATTATCCAGATCTACCACGCCATTCGCCTTGAGCTTATCGAGCGCCATCTCCACCATGCCCACAGCCCCTTCGACGAGTAGTTCACGCGCCGCAATAATTGCGCCGGCTTGTTGGCGTTGCAGCATTGCGCCTGCGATTTCTGGAGAATACGCGAGATGGCTGATGCGAGCGTCCTGCACTGCTACCCCCGCCTCGGCGAGCCGCTCCGCCAACTGTGCAGCGAGGTCATGTGAAATCTCGACGGCGTGGCTGCGAAGCGCTACTTGTTCGCTAGCACCTTGGTCGTAAGGGTAACTCGTAGCCATGCTGCGCAGCGCAGCCTCTGCCTGAATATGCACGAAGCTCTCATAGTCATCGACATTGTAAACAGCCTCGGCGGAATCCATCACCCTCCAAACGACTACTGCAGCAATCTCAATTGGGCTACCTTCCAGCTCATTCACTTTGAGTTTGCCAGATTCGAAATTGCGAATCCGCAGGGAAACACGACGCGACTTGTAGAAAGGATTGTTAAAACGCAGGCCTTGGTCTTTCACCGTGCCTACATATTTGCCAAATAGGCTTAATACTGCGGCCTGATTGGGCTCTACCATGTAGAAGCCAGCCAAACACAACACGCAAAGTCCGCCGACTAGAACAGAAAGCAGCACTCCAAGCATGTTAATAGCCGCCCCAAATTGGATAAAACTCCACACTGACGCCAGCAATACTGCAAATAGGCCGATGGCAGTTGGGATACCAGGCATTGATGAAATCGTTTTTTCTTTCATAGTTATCTCTCCGGTTAACTGATCTATATTAGATATCATATTGACATCTAATTGCAACGACCTTTAGATATCAACCAGGAAGGCCGGTCGCCTATTTACCCTCGTAAGGGGCAGGCAGCATTGCATTCCATAGCGGGTTTCTGGTCGCCTGCAGGCGATCTGACACTTGAACGAAGGCACAATTCCTGCCTAAAATCCGAGTATTGTTCTAGACCCTACAGCGGCTGTAGACTATGGCTCAAACGTTACAGGGCAGATAATGAAACAGCTCTACACCACCAGAATTTCATTTTGCGCGCTAGCTGCGATCTGCAACGTCGCTCACGCGCAATCCAATGATTTCCTCGATGTCAGCATGGCAGTGAATCACGACGACAACATCAGCCGCGCGCTGCTGAGCTCAGATCGTCATGCAGATGAGAATCTAGAACTCGCACTCTCAGGCGGACGTCTACTGCAATTGCGTAGTCAGGACACTCTGACGCTATTCGGCAGCGTTAGTGTCAATCGTTTCCAACAATTCGATGGGCTCGATAGTAACTCACTCAATCTCGGCGCCAACTTGCAGCACAAGTTTGGGCTAGGTGCCTACGCCCCGGCTCTAAGCACTGGGTTAAGTTGGACCCGCCACGACAGCGACACCAAGGTACGCGACCGCGACTTACTCGAGCTAAGCCTCGATTATCGCAAGCGCCTTACATCGGAATGGGATTTCGCGGCCGGGGTGGCCTACGAGTTTAACGAAGGGCTTGACGATGGTGCTATAAACGCTAGCAAATACAGTGCGCGCAGTGACATCTACGACTTCGAGCAGGCCTCTGCTTTCGCATCATTAGACTATGCCTTTCGCAATTTCTCGTCCCTGAGTGCGAGCTATAGCTATGTGGATGGCAACACGGTCTCAAGCGCCCTTGCGCCGAATCCCGCGCTACTCGCCATTGCGGATGCCCTAGCCCCCGATGGCGCCTTCCCTGCGCCTGTGGGGCGCACCATCGTGGCCTATACACTCGCCACCAAAGCGCATCTATTCTCGCTCAATTGGAGCGTACCCGTTGGCCGCGACAGTTCATTCACCGCAGGCTATAGCCGGCAGCAGATCGAGGCGCGCAGAGGGGTGGGCTATACTAACGACAGGGTCAGCCTGACTTTCATCCATATCCTGAAATAATCAGGCTGACCTTTTAGGCTGTTTAGTCTTTGACGAACTTCAGAGTCATACGATCGCTCTCACCGATGGCAAGATACTTTGGACGATCGACGTCAGAGACATTTTGCAATGTAGGTGGCAAATTCCACACGCCGCCCGGGTGATCTTGGGTATCGGCGGGATTGGCATTGACCTCTGAGCGTGCTGCGAGAGAAAAGCCGTGCGTCGCCATCAGGTCGATCAACTGCTGCTCGTGAATATAACCAGTGCCAGGCTGGAAGGCTTCATCTGAGCCGCGACGGTGGTCGACTATACCCACTATTCCGCCCTGCTTCAACGCATTGTGCCAAGCCATGATGATGTTATCAGGTCCTGCTGTAATCCAATTGTGTGCATTGCGGAAGTCGAGGATCGCATCGACAGTACCGGCTGGCGCAATTTCAGAGACTCGCTCAGAGACCTGCTCACTAATCACGACATTCGAATAGACAGGATCGCTGGCGAGAAGCTTATCTAACGCCGTCACCCTGTTGGCCATATAGGCTGCAGGTGGATTATCGGAGCGATCGAAAGTTGCCGCGATCAGTTTGCCATCGGCCTTCAAATAGGGGGCAAGAATCTCTGTATACCAGCCGGTACCTGGCCACATCTCTAAGACGGTAGCGTTCTTCTTAATACCGAAGAACTCCAGGGTCTCGTAGGGGTGACGGTAGACATCACGCGTCTTGTTGTCGACGCTACGAGTAGGCGCTTCGACAGCCAGCATAAGATCGTGATTGTGTTGCGCTAGCGCAGGCATCCCCATCGAGCTAAAAATAATTGCCGCGAGTGCGAGTATTTTCTTCATAAATCAGGTTCCTATAGAGAGTCATTCTCTCATTATTGTGTAAAGCCAATGACATAAGCAGCTGAAGAAGCAGAATGCCAGACCGACGGGCAGTGGTAACACCGCATTGTATCTGCTAAAAGTATTGCGCAACTACCAAGACAGGCAAACACCTCAAAAGATGTCGAAAACCTCTAAAATATTTAATCAAGCCCGATTTTTACTTATTGGACTCTCTTTACTGATCGCCGCTCCTTCCTATGGGCACGACGTGTCGGCCGTGGCCCGCGAACGCATGGACAATGGCGGCGTACTCGATTATATCTGGACTGGCGCGGAGCACATGCTTACCGGCTACGACCATTTATTGTTCTTGCTAGGCGTCATGTTCTTCTTGACTCGCTTTCGCGACATTCTCAAATTCGTCACCGCCTTCACGCTTGGTCACACCATCACACTGGTATTTGCCACCTATGCGGGCATTACTGCGGACCATTACCTCATCGACGCGGTCATCGCGGCCACTGTCATGTATAAGGGCTTCGAAAATCTCGAAGGATTTCGTCGCTGGCTGGCCGGTTCCGCCCCTCCGCTGCTTATCATGGTATTCAGCTTCGGCCTAATTCATGGCTTCGGCCTGTCCGCCCGTTTGCAAGACCTTACGCTAGGCAGCGAAGACGGGCTACTTGCCAAAATTCTATACTTTAACCTTGGTGTCGAACTAGGGAGCCTCTGAACAACTCTGATATGTCTCTGCGTGAGTCTGTCGCGTGTTGCCGCAAGGCGTCGTTCGAAGGCAATGGCCGTAGCCCTTGGCAAGAACGACAACGCAGCGGCGGCGCGCGACAGGCCCGCCCTTCGGGGCCTTCAGGCAATCGTGCTGCCTGCGTTACGTTTTCTCGACAGGCCGACGCATGCCTTCAAAAACGCGCCTTGTCAGCACGATTGCCTGAAGGCCAGAGATATATCAGAGTTGTTCAGAGGCTCCCTAGGTCAGATTGCCGCCCTGCTAGTGATGGCCGTGGTTATCCGCGCATGGCAGAAGACCATAATATGGGAACAGATCACGCGCATCACCAACGGGATGTTGATTTTCTTTGGCTTCCTCCTCCTATTATTTCAACTCCATGGCTATGTGCATGAGCGCGGCCTCATACACGGGCCAGAGGCAGGCGCAGAGCAGCCAGGCGAACTGCATAGCCATGACGGAGGCGAACCTCATGTACATTAAGTACATTAAGTACATTAAGTTGATTGCAACCCTCGCCGGCTTGGCCATGCTACTGCCTATACAAGAGAGTGTCGCACAGGAACCACGGCTGGAACTGTTAGTCGATGGCCCCACGATTATCGGCATTGTTAGCCAAGCCGATGGCAGCCCTGCTGCGGATTTGTCGCTGCAATTGCAGAACGCCTCTCGCGCACAAAGTGCTGCCATCACCCTCAGTACGGATGCCGCAGGCGTGTTTATGTATATGGGGGAGGGGTTCACAGACTACCGTGCCAGCGCGATCGTCAACGGTCGCGCCATCAGCGCCACAGTGAGCACCGGAGAGGGCCCTGCGGCGCCTTTCCAATGGCCACCGATTTACGTGACGCTTGGCCTGCTGATGTTACTGTCTTTAATCCCTGCACAATTACTCAAGCGCAAAGACGCCTAGGGCTGCCAGGCGTAGCTAAACTTAGCAAACACGGTGCGCGAGCTAGTCTCTATCGAATTCAAACTATCGTTTTGAAAACCGGAATCCGAATAGCCTATAAAAAACAGCGTTTGTGCGCTGAGCTTATAGCTATACAACAACTGCGTTGTCAGATCTTTGTGGCGCGACTGTACCGGACGAATATACAAGGACTGATCGCGCTCATTGTCGCCATACTGCAGGATCAAGCGCAGAAAACTGCGCGTACTGAATTGATAGGTGCTACGCAGCTCAGTGAGGTTCGCGGTGAACAGGCGCCCGCCACTCACATCGAAGGTCTGATAGGTATGCTGAAGATCGAGTTGCAGGTGTCGCCCATACTGGTAGACGATATTGGGCGTATAACGCTTCGAATGACCTAGGCGCGTATTCGCAAAATCCACCACATCCTCTATACGCACAGTCATCCTTGCATAGAAATCACTGCTGGGGCGAAAAGACAGCGCTAGTTGATTAAATTGTTCGTCGAAGTAGACGCCATTGAAATAGGTCTTACTACTTCCAAATAAACCATTAAGACGCGATTGCAGAGGGCCCTCCATCTCGAGGAACATCTCCCACTCTTCCTCTAGTTCAAGCCCCGCTTGGTCATGGGTATTGTCCCAATCTAATGCCACCCAAATTTTATCCAAGAAACTACCCGTATCATAGCGCCAGGTATGCCCCACACGCAGCGTATCGCGCTCGTAGTCGACGCGGTTAATGAAGCCCATGTCTGCCCGAAAATCCTTGCCATAGTTCACATGCTCGGCCCATACGTCCCAACGACGATCGTTATGACGGTACTCCAACAACATGCTGTCGTCGCTAAGGTTGGCATCCTGCCCATAGCGTGTCTGAATCGCTAAGGGATACTCGGATTGCGAGCGTAAGAATTGCCCGCTGATCACATCGCTATCACTAAGTCGCAAGCGCCCGTCCACGCCCGCCACTGTGTTGGAGTAGTCACCGCCTTCCCGATGTGTGACCACCGTGCCGATGCTAGAGCGGTCCAACACATCTTGGCGATAGCGCAACACCGAAACATTACTTTCCGTGTCCAGCAGATTCGCCACGGAGGAGCTCTCATTATTCGGAATCAAAAAACTCGTCGAGGTATCGTTGGCCTGCATAAAGCCATAGGAATGATTACCGCTCTTCCCGGTAAGCTTAACGCCGTAATCCGGGTCCGCAATGTTGCGCGTGTGCACAACGTTTAGATTGCTGTTGAAATAGTCCGCGCCATCGAGGAAGAAAATGCGTTTCTCCGGGAAGTAGAGTGAGAAAGTATTGTTGATCTCCAACTGCGCGCTGTCGGCCTCAACTTGCGAGAAGTCTGGGTTCAAGGTGGCGTTGAGATAGTTGTCTTGATTAATGCCCCAGCGTAGATCGGCGCCCGCCTCCGTTTCCTGCCTGATATCGCCCCATGAATCGACGGCTGGGTTTGGGCGGAGTCGGTGTGCAGTTGTGGTCACTGTGGGAATCACTTCGATATTGCGGCTCGGCTGCACATTGGCAAAGCCGCTGGCCTTCTGAAACTGACACACAAAACATGAGACATTCTTGTCCACATTACTGTCAGAGAAGCGGTAGCGCCGATCGCGAGGATAGTCGCGGATAAAGCGGATGCCCCAGGTCTTCTCCTCCACGCCACTGGGGAATCGCAGTTGTTTGAAGGGAATCGCCATCTCTACTGTATAGCCAGTGTCGGTGATGCGCCCCTCGCTCTCCCAGAGTGCGTTCCAGGAATCGTCTTCATTCCCGCTCAAGTCGTCATTAATGGCGTCGTACTGCACCCCTACCGGACTGACGAGAAAGATGAAAGCACGCGCCTCGTCATTGAAAGTATCGAGTGCCACACCTACGAAATCGGTGCCGTTGATCTGATCGCGGTCGCGAAAATACGCCCTGATCGCCTCGGGGTTAGGATCTTCGGCAACAAAGGCAATATAGAGTAGATCGCCGTCCTCCATGATTAACGCTTCCGTCTGCACCCGCGCGGGAATGCCATCGGTAGGCGAGAATTCGGTATCGAGTTGGACGCGAGTAGCTTGTGACCACTCAGCGGTATCCAACTTGCCATCGATGAGTGGAGCGTTTGTGACATGGGGGATAGAGAAGGCGGGTAATTCCTGTGCGAGGACATCATGTTGCGCCAACAAAAATCCACAACAGACGAGCCCAACCTTCAAAACGCGTGGATACTGCCACTGACTTAATATATTCGACATGCTACCTCTCAATCTGATTTATTTCTTCTTGGTTTCACCTAGTAGCTACTTTCCAGACGTCGTTACTGTAGGCAGGGTTTAGGCCAAGTTATTTTTCTTTTTAAAACAGCACCCTAGATTTCAGAGGTGGTGAATTTTGCCAATAAGCAGGAGTTTTTGCCACTTAAAACTACGCTGATCGAGCGCAAAATAGCGAGTTCAAGGCGCAATCATGTCAATTGCTCACAAACTAAGCGCGTAGTCGCATCCAAAATGGGGTCGACACGCATCTACTTATAAACAACACTTCGAGGAATGATCAAATGGAAACTCTAGTCCCAATATCACTTTTTCTTATGTTCGCTGTAATCATAGTGACCCCGGTGTACCTCTCGTATCTGGGTCGAGTCAAAGAGCTGGAGGCCCTTAACAAGCTTGCCGAGAGCAACGTGGAGTTCCGCGCTGATATTCTAAAGCTCTTCCAACGGCCGCCATTGTCTAGGAACGATCTTCGCAAAGGATTAATTCTGCTAGCACTAGCAATACCGATCATCGTGGGCGGTTTGGTTGACGGCTCTGTCATGGTTTCCATCGTCCTAGGCGGGGTCCCCTTATTAGTTGGACTGGCCTATGTGTATATGGCTAAATCGACTGAAAAAGCGGAAAGAGATCTACCAAACTGAGCTCTGAGCATGAAGACCCAACCGACAAGGCCCGTGAGCAAAGCGAAAAGGCCCTGTTACTGCGCGCGATCGTCGGTGGCGACACGCAAGCCTTTAGTGAATTGGTGGCGATGCATCAGGGAGCAGTGCGCGCCTTTCTTATGCGCCTCTGTCGAAATGGTGCGCTCGCCGATGATCTAGCCCAGGAAACCTTCCTGAGTGCCTATCGCAGGCTCACCACCTATCGGCAAATCGGAGGTTTTCTGAGCTGGCTATTCGGCATCGCCTATCGCTGCTTCTTGCAGCACCAACGTCATGAGAAACGCGCGTTAGATGTGCAGACACAACTCCACGAGCTTGTAATGAATAACGACGACTATTATGAACAAATGGCACCCTTGCAGCGGGACTTGGAACAGGCGTTAATGCGCTTGGGTTCAGCACAAGCCGCTGCGATCTCGCTCAATATGAGTATTGGCTTTTCCCACGCAGAAGTGGCCGACATCATGGGCTTGCCGTTAGGGACAGTGAAGAGTCACATCAACCGAGGCCTAGCAGAACTGCGAGAACTATTGCACTACCCAACAGAGGGTGAGGAACGCAGATGAGCACTCAGACACCGAATGACTCCTTGAGCACCCTGCTCGCCGCAACGCCTAAGATTCGTGAGCGCGGCTTCCACAAGCGTGTGATGTATCGAGTGCATTTGCGGGAACTACGTCGACGCGTCATCTTCTTCACCGCATGGTGCTGTGGCCTCGCGGGCATTGTGGTGAGCCTGCCGATGGAGCGTCTGCGAGTCCCACTCCAGCATTTGACGCAAGGCACCAATGCCGCATGGAACACTATCGCGATAGGCGAACATTTTCTGCAGGCATTTGATTGGCAGCTACAGCTTAGTCCGTCCGAACTAGTGGGCAGCGCTATCGCTGCTGCCTTGGTTACTCTGATAGGAAGTTACGCCCTGCTTTCAGATTAATAAATGGGGTCAGTACATAAAGAGGGTCAGAGTAAAAATACAGTATTTTAGTACTGTATTTTTACTCTGACCCTCTTTATTTCCCCATTCATTTACTGCTGCCGAAACACCGGGCTACGCACCCAGAAAACGAAGACGACTATCTGCACCAGGCCGCAGACGATGAAGACCGCGCGTGCGCCCGAAAAGTCTGCAAGCCAGCCCGATGCGAGAAGCGCGAAGGGCACGCCAATCTTGAAGATGGATCCCGTCATACCCCCTACTCGCCCCATCAACGGCGCCGAGGTCGTCTCGTGGCGGAAAGACCAGATGCAAATGTTCTGCATGGTCGTAGCGAAGCCATAGAAAAATAGTGCCAGACCAATCGCGAAGGAATTGCCGTATAGCCCGGTGAGGGAATAGGTTAGGGCCAAGCCGATTAGACTAAGCGCTAGGCAGGCACCAAGGCCGATGCGCCGCCGCAGAGTCTCTGTCAGCAGGCTCCCTAGAAGCCCACCCATGCCGGCACAAGAGAGTACAAGGCCCACCCGAGCTGCGCTCCAATGCAGCTCGTCCTTTACGAAGAAGATCACCATCAACTCGAAACTAAGCGCCGTAGCATTGAAGAACGACACGAACCAGGACAGTGTCCAGAGCGTGCGGTTCTCACGCAAGGCACTCCAGCCTGCCTTGAACTCGCCCCAGAAATGTCGAGTCTGCAGTGCCTGTGAGGGTTCTTTGAGATCAATACGGGCGAGGACGATAAGTGCGAACAAATACATGCACGCGGTAATCAGCAGGCCATAGTAGAGGCTTGATAAGAAGAGGATGGCGCCAGAGATCGCTGGGCCCATTACCTGCATGAAGGTCTGGGTGAAGGTGAACTTGGCATTGGCCGAGGTCATCATATGGATCGGCAGCGCGAGCTTCACGCTACTGATGCGGGCGTTGAGATAAGAGTAGCTGAACACCATCAGCAGGAAGCCTGCGCCATAGAACACCAGTTCGCTCGGCTCACGTACTTGCGAATAGATAAAGAGCGCGAACAGCAGCAGCATCTGCAAGCTCACAGAGGCGAGCATCCAGCGTTTCTTATCAGCCCGATCCACAAATACGCCGATAAACAACCCGAACAGGAGAATAGGGAGGAACTGCAGCGCCCGCATGGCGCCCATGGCGGTCGAGGACTGGGTAAGGTCGTAGATGATTAATGGCAGCGCGAGTTCGTACACACGGCTGCCGAAACTGAGCAGAAACCCGGTAAACATCAGCACCACAAAGTTGCGATGTTGCCAGATACTTTCTCTGGGGGTTGCTTGCATTAGCTAGGGAGCCTCAGGCTTGAATAGGTCGGCGCTAAAACTACTCTTGCTCGAACACAATGGCAACCGCGAAGGGCTTAGACCATCATAGGATACATGGACAGGAGTAGCAGCACCGCCATGGCTCGATTGAAGCGCAACAGCCGCTGCCCTTGTTGCAACCAGCTTTTCAAGGCAACACCGCCGATATTCCAAGCGGATATCAAGGGAAAGCCCATAAAGAAAAACATCACCGCAATGGTCAACACACTGACGAAGAAATTCTCGCGATTGCTAAAGGTCGAGATGGCGGTGACAAACATCAGCCAGGCCTTCGGATTTACCCACTGGAACAGGGCCGCCTGCAGGAATGTGAGCGGTTTGACCTCTCGATCAACTTGTAGATTTGACTTGCGTGGGCGCGCCAATTGGTAGGCCATATAGAGCAGAAAAATCCCTCCGCACGCCTTCAGCAATAAGGCCGCCTGCGGATAGGTTTCCAGCAACTGCCCAAGGCCAAGCGCAATTGCCCACAGCAAAACCTGACAGCCAACTCCGATGCCAAGAATATGCGGAATAGAGCGGCGAAATCCGAAGTTAGCGCCTGCGCTCATCAGCATCAAATTATTGGGCCCAGGCGTGCCGATCATCACCACTGTGAAGGCGATTAAGGGCAGATACTGTTCGGGGTTCATTGGGCTCTCCTTGATGAGCGCGCAGTTTAGGCCGACAATACCAATCGGTACAGGGTTAGTTTTTCGAAATTGGAACGGTACAGATGGGCTAGCTGCAAATCTGTGTCGCTTTCATATCGACAAGCTGTGTTGCGGCAATGTTACCAGTCAGCGTTAAGCTACGGGAACTATTGCCCTGCCCTCAGCGAGAGGCACTCCTATGTTATATCAAGATTTGGCAGACCGACTGCAGAGCCTAATTCGCGAGCAGGTCTACCCCGCTGGCACCGCGTTGCCTGGCGTGCGCAGACTGAGCGAGCAGCATAGCGTCAATGTGTCGACCGCGGTCAATGCCTGCCAAGAGCTGGAACGGCGCGGTGCGCTGGGATGCACGTGTAGAACGTGCGCTAATCGCACTCTCTCGTTTACTCTAAACAAGGAGACTTACTATGTACAAAGGCACATATACTTTGTTGATGGCGCAATACAATCAATGGCAGAACCAGAATTTTTATACCTTGTGCGCCAGCCTCGACGATGCAGAACGCAAACGCGACTGCGGTGCTTTTTTCAAATCAATTCACGGCACGCTGGACCACATCATGTTTGGCGACAAGAACTGGATGGGTCGTTTTGTGAACAAACCCTTTACCGGCGGAAAACTCGGGCAGGAACTCTATTCCAACTTCGAGGACTTACGCCGCGAGCGCGAGCGCATGGACACATGGATGCTCGAGTGGGCTAACGGCGTTACCGACGCTTGGCTACAATCGACCAATACATTCACCAGCGGCATAGACGGCAAGACTCGGACTTTGCCCAACTGGACGCTAGTGACTCAGATGTTCAATCACCAAACACACCACCGAGGGCAAGTAAGTACGCTACTCAAACAGATTGGCATCGACCCAGGCCCCACAGATGTGCCTTGGATTCCTGAGCTAGCGGCCACAGCATAGCAGCACTCAATGAGATATTCGGCGTTTGCGCTAAAGTCACAATGTTCGACGTAGCCGATAAAATGCTTGTCTCGTTTGCACATTACGTTCTAGCAGGGTAAAAAGCCCTTTTAACCAAGTGGGAGTGCTCCATGGCAAAGTATCACGGCAGCTGCCACTGCGGCGGCGTGCAATTTAAGATCGAAGGCGAGTTTACGGAGATCACCGTCTGCGACTGTTCCATTTGCCAGCGCAAGAATGCCAAGATGCTGAAAGTGCATGAATCAGGCTTCACCCTGCTCGCTGGCGAGGCACTTCTCACCGACTATCAGTTCCATACCCACACGGCCCATCACTATTTCTGCAAGGTCTGCGGCATCTATCCATTCCATCGCAAGCGCACCGCCCCCGATAGCTATGGGGTTAATGTGTTCTGCGTTGAGGGCTTCGACCTTAGCGGGATCCCAGTGCGTAACTCGCAAGGCTCCCTATTGCAATGAGCGCTACTGCACTGCCCATCCTGTATTCCTTTCGGCGCTGCCCCTATGCGATTCGCGCTCGCCTGGCAATTGCCTATGCGCAGCAACAAGTAGAGTTGCGCGAAGTGGTCCTCAAGGACAAACCGCAAGAGATGCTAGCGATTAGCCCCAAGGCTACCGTGCCCATATTGCAGTTACCCGATGGCAGTGTGCTAGAAGAGAGCCGCGACATCATGCTTTGGGCCTTGCATCTCAATGACCCCGACGCGCTTCTCACGGGCGAACCATCGGAGTCCACTGCCTTGCTATTGGACGAGAACGATGGCGAGTTCAAGCACTGGCTAGACCGCTATAAGTACGCGGATCGCTACCCCGAACACAGTGCTGGAGACTATCGCGCTAAGGGCGAGGTGTTTTTGCAGAAACTCGAACTGCGCCTACAAGAGAATGTCTATCTATGCGGGGGGACAATACGCATCGCCGACATCGCCATCATGCCCTTCGTGCGTCAGTTTGCGATGGTGGATAATTCATGGTTCGATAGAGCGCCCTACCCGGCGTTACAAGCGTGGCTGAATAGTTGGCTGCATGAAGTGGTATTCACAAAGATGATGAGAAAACACGCGCCGTGGCAACAAAGTCAGGCGCGTGTATTGTTGCTCGAAGAGTCCTAGCCCTAGGGAGCCTCTGCACTCAATTGATAACGAAAAACATATTGCACATTCGGAACTATTACGGGAAAACCGTCTGGCGCATAGGGGGTAAAGCTAAACTGCTCAGTTGCACTAATCGCACTGGCATTGAAAATTGTGGAGGGCTCGGCATCGACTATGCTGATTGAATCCTCCACCACCATTCCGTCTGTGCCAACCGAGAAACGCACTTGCACCCAACCCTCTATCCCCTGCTCTGCAGCGACAGTCGGGTAGCGCGGCTCTACTTGCCTAAGTGGATGGAACCTCCCCCTATCATCGACATCTCTAGTCGCAGGTTGCGGCCTATTCTCGACATTACTGGTCGACGGCTGCGCGGACACAATCTGCGTATTCGCCATCGTCACGATCAGTACGGTTGATAGCAAAACGAGTGTGCAAAGGACATTACGGCGTTCTTTCTTAAGCTCTTGTATTTTCATTATTTTCCCCTCAAGTAAGTGAACGATTCTAGTTTCTAGCGTACTGCTCTCTAACATTGTTTGCGCAAACAATGGGGGCTTCGCCGCATACTGCTGACAACAGCGCGCGACAGATAATAGGGTTGTGGCGTAATCCGAATGATTGTCTTCGAGTGCGGCTGCCTGCATATCGCATGCTGACTCTGCGCAGGAATCTAGCCGTTTCAACAAACGCCAGCACAAAGGGTTCAACCACAACATGCTAGCTAGGACATAACAGAGGAGCTTGCTTAGCCAGTCGCATCGATGCACGTGGCTTAGCTCATGAGAGAGCACATGGCGCAGGGTCTGTTCGGGCCATTGCAAGGCCTCTATTGGCAGCAACACCATTGGTCGCAACGCGCCGAAGGAGACGGGCGAATGAATCGATGCGCTGGTGTGAACATCCACCTTGCGGCGGATCTGCAGCTCTCGTTGTAGGCGAGCTAGCTCATTTAATATTGTGACTTCGCTGACCGAAGTGCTCGCGGCGCGAACCCGATGCAATTGCCATAACCCCAACCATAGACGAGACATTAACAACACAACTGGCACAAGGTAGAGCGTGAATAGCAGCAAACTCCAATCAAAACCGTTCGTAGCTAACGCTCCGGGGCGCACCGTCAGAGTGAAGAGCGCGGGTGCAGCGCCCGCGACGCCGGTCGATGGCAAGTGCGTTTGCGACATTACAAAACACAGAAGCGCACTAACAAAGGCGCCTAGGATTAATAGGTGCTGGCTTTGAATGGAGAGCTGCGCTCGAAGCAAACGGTCTAGCACGTAGATAACGGCGAAAACCGGAACGGAGATCAACAATCCTTCGCCAACGAATTGAATTGCCGTATGGGAGTGCCAAGCATTTGCAAATGTGGTCAAGAACGTGTCCATCATGGCATGCCCCTTATTTTTCTTCGGCTAGAGTTTTCTTCTTCTCGATTATTAACTGCTCAAGACGACTAAGTTCCTCGGCAGAGAGTGAATTTACGGATTGGTCAAGCAAGGAGTTGACGGCGAGAAACGGCGAATCCTCGAAGAAGGTTTTCACTACATTGCTTAGCGCAGAGCGTGAGGCCACATGCCTCTTAACCAAGGGGAAATAGAGATATTTCAAACCGCTTTCGCGGTGATCGATATGGCCTTTCTCGACGAGCTTGCCGAGCAGTGTGCGCACCGACGAGTAGCTAGGAGCGTCATCCATATTGTCTTGCACATCCTTCGCACTCGCCTCACTAAGGCGATAGAGCACGTCCATGATCTGACGTTCTCGGCGACTGAGTTGATCTGCTTTGGTCATTGCGGCATCCCTAGGTGTTAATTTATTAACATAGTGCTAACAAATTAACACCTCGCCAGAGAATGTCAACAACCAATATTAAAAGCTTAGAGTTTGGGTTAGCTGCTTGCCGATGGATTGCAATCGCAAGCAACTTTTCCTAGGAACCAGAAGCAGACTCAATGCTAGCGCGCTCGATGAGCGAAGACAGCTCAGCTTCCCGAAACGGCTTTCTCAGTATTGGCAAGTCTAGGGCGTTATCGGACTGTACGACTTTGTTGTCCATAAACCCCCTCATGACGATAACAGGAAACTCCGGCAAACCTTGCCTGGCTTTCCGCGCGAAGTACCAGCCATCCATGCCAGCGCCTAGCGCCACGTCGGTAATGATGCAGTCTGGCATTATATTGCTTTCAAGTACTTTAAGTGCGTCTTCACAGGTTCCAAAAACGTCCACGGACAATCCTTTGCGTTTTGCTAATAGCTCTGCTGTTGCTCTCCCAGACCTGCGCCTTTCTTACAAAAATATTTCATACTCTCTAGTAGGCTCGAAAAGTTTTGCTCTTCCTGCCGCAATAATTTCTACCTCGGTATAGCACAATAGTTCGCAAGAGGCAGGCTTCGCTGCTAGCGATTCTGCCATCAGGCGCAGAAAACATAATGCCATCTTGTGAGTTTTCGAATATCAGTTGATACAGGATATCGCGACTTTCTCGCTCACGTCGCAACTGCAATAATTCAGTTTTCTGCGTAAACTGGTGATCAAGGTATCGCTGTACCTTGGTAACAACATCACCGACAAACCGCCAAAAGGCGTGATTTTTCTTTACCAAAACATTGGGTCTTAAGAATAGGCACATCAACTCTTTTGTAGCATCGACTGTCTTTAAATCGAATGCCAGAATGATGCCACCATGATATTCAATTGGCGAGTCGAGTGCACTTCTCAGCTGTTCATGAACGGACTGAAGTTCCTGTGCCGCCTCAATTTCTCCAGCTAATTTAGCGTTCGACGCCCAAAGTGGGCTTGCCACTGAGCCGACGGAAAGCGAGAACACAACCACCTCCTCGGGTAATCATCCCCAAACGATAGTCATGGGAAGCTGAGAGTTCAAACACAGGGCGATTACATACTTCTATACATCGGACCAACCCTTTACGGGCCCCAACGGGGTTTCCGCCCAGTTTTCTCCTTTGAGCAACCGAGAAGTTACTGAGTCACGCAGTCGGTGCTGAAAGTCATCCATAAAACTCATAGAAAAAGCCCCAAAGTCACCAGATAGGTACTCCTCCCCGATCGTGCGCGCATTTATTGTGAGAATTGAACCTAAGAGAGTGGAGCCTATACTAACTCTGTCCTTTTTCAATACCCAGTGCGGCAGCTATGTTGGTATAGTATCGTCGAGTTCGCCTCTATTTGAGAGCAAGACAACCAAGCCCTGTTCTCTTCTTTAATGAAAGTATGAGACTCGCTATTCCACAAGATAGTGTTACTGGAGCCAAAATATGCAAAGCAAAACGCGCACTCATATATTAGGTCAAAAATTTCTTCTGCTATTGCTTTCGATACTGTCATTCTCCATTTACGCCGAAGACGCGAAATTCGATGGGGCAACCGGGGTACTGACACTGCCAGTAGTGAATGCCCCCGGAACCGGAGTCCTTCGGGCCACCTTGAGCCTAAGCAGCAGTGACCCCATCCAATTCTCGTTACTCACCGCCACTTTTTTTAGCACACCACCGACGCTCGACTCCTTTACGGTGCAAGTACAGAACGGCAACACGCTTTATATTCCTAGAGTACAAGTAGACAATGACTATTATGAATTGACAATGGGCCTACTCAGCTCCGACCCATTCGTCTTTGGCAATCTAGTCGTCATGAGTAAAACACCTATTCCGGCGCCAGCGCCCGACCCGCAACAGACCAGCATCAATAATGGGCAAACACTCTATGGGCAACAATGTGCCAGCTGTCACGGGGTTAGTGGCAAGGGAACGCTACAGGCACCAAGTGTCGTCAACAGTAGCTTCACCAGTTTTAGCTCTCTAAAGAGCAAGATCAATAACTCCATGCCACAGGGCAACTCTTCGGCATGCGTCGACAGCGGCACATCTAGTTGTGCAACCGACATTAGCAATTACATCATCTTCAAGCTGAGGGCTGGGTCGTGACCAAGCACCGAACCCGTATCTACCCATATTTGTTTGCAACCTCTATCGCTGCAAGCCTCAGTACTCCGGCCTTCGCGCAAGACGTGCTGAACGATTACGAGAAGGTAGCCTTCGATAGCCCGGAAGGCTGGGCGATGGCGCACACCTTGTCCAGTGCGCTCAATCTAGGTACAGCGCCGGCTGAAGACTTAGGCCAATGGCAGTGGCGCCTCTCGGCCCAGCTTAGCTCCATTCCCCATCTTAGCCGCGAGGAGCAGCGCGTCGGCTTTGGCGGCTTCAAACTTGAAGACATGAACAAGTCCCCCGTGTTTGGTCGAGGAATATTCGCGCTAGGGCTACCGGCGGGGTTTACGGGCGAACTTTCTTGGACACCCCCTGTCGAGATCGGTGGCGCCAAGCCCAACAATCTATTCGGTGTGGCCTTAGAGCGCGCCATCGTGCAAGTGGGCCAATGGCAGCTAAGCGGTCGTGTTTACGCCCTGCGCGGCGACGCCACTGGCGACACCACTTGCAGTAAGCGCGTGGCCGGCTTCGCGCCGGGCAGTGCAGATAACCCCTTCGGCTGCATAGCCCCGTCGGACGACAATATCCGTATGGACCAAGAGGGACTAGAGCTGATGCTCTCGCGGCGCAGTGCCGATGGCCGCTGGCAGCCCTTCATAGCCTATGCGGACACCCGCATGCATCCTTATGTAAAGATCAATGCGAAGGTGTTCACGTCAATCGATAGGTCCGAACTCGAGGCGCAGGGCAACACGCAAACCTATAGCCTTGGCACCACTTTTCAGGCTTCACCTAGTTGGCGAATAAGCGCCGCTGCCTCCTATACGCCGCTCGACGTGCGCCGCGCGCCACTGCGTGAAACTGGTAACGGCGACTTCTGGAGCGTGCGCTTATCCTTGGCATGGCAGGCAAGGAGCTAAGCCTATTATGTTGCTGCCCACTAGCTCTATTCGGACCATGCTTTTGGGCGGACTATGTGGGTTGAGTATCTCGGCTTGCACCACTGCGCAATTGGCCCGTATTGAACCCAGTACAGCACTCATAACACCCCGCTCTATCGACACCGTTTGCCGCAACTTGTTCGCACAACTCGATCAAGCTGTCTTCGATGTGGGAGTGCAAGACGTACAGTCCAATCGCATTCCCGGCTTCCCATACCTGCGTAGCGATCGTTTTCTTAGCAGCTTTGCCACCGAGGCAATGACGCCGGCCGCCACAAGGCAATGGATGATGGCGCTGCGCAATTTGGACCGTGAGGATCGCGCCATCGAACTAGGTAACCTCGATGCCGACTCTGTAGCAAAGTTGCGCGCACAGCGCAGCATCGAAACTAATTTAATGGCGGAAGTGGAACGCTGCGGCGTAACACTAATGGCCCGTGATCTTGCTTCAACAGAGGCTATCGAACGACTACGAAGCGCGGCGCAAAGCCCCGATAGCTATAGCCTGATAATGCGCACTCTGGGTCTCTACCCAATCACCAGCCTTTTCATCAAGCGCGGAGTCATCCAGCTGCAACGCGAGATCGATGCGCAATTTGCCGACACTGCGCGTTGGCAAAACGCCTCGCTTCGAAGCCTTGTGCCGCAAGAAAACTCGCAACTAAACCCTGTGCAAGTACGCGAACTTATTAACAGCAGCATCGACAACCCGCTGCGCATTCCCCAACTATCGAACTCAAGTTTGCAAACCTTGTTCGACCATTTCGCCCCGATCTGGACGATCGAGACACGCAGCGCTGCGGACCGTCCCGGCGTGCCGGTTTGGTTGCCCGTAGGCACGAGCGCCATTGATAGCACAGGCCCGCGCGTGTTCACCCATCTCTCTTTTACTCGCCGGCAAGGACAGGTGTTGCCGCAGTTCAATTACAGCATTTGGTTTCCCGAGCGCCCCCGTACCGGGCCCTTCGATATTCTAGGTGGGCACCTCGATGGCATCACCTTGCGAGTCACGGTTGGACTAGATGGGCGACCACTCATGTATGACGCCATGCACAATTGCGGCTGCTACCACATGTACTTTCCGCCGCAAGATGGCTTGCACGCCAAGCCCCAGTTGCTGAAAGGAGAAGAGCCGTTACTAATCCCTAGCACCGTGCCCGCCGCGGCCCTAGATGCACGCTTGGAGCTATATATCGCGGCGAACACTCACTATATCGAAGGCGTGCGAATGCAAGCTACAAGCAGAAGCGGTGACGACGCTTACAGCTTGCGTTCCGCGCAATTTTTGCGGGCCCTGCCAGTTCCTGGAGGAGGCACTCGCAGCCTCTACGGTAGCGATGGCATTGTGGCTGGCACGCAGCGGCGCGAGCGCTGGTTGCTGTGGCCGATGGGCATCATAGAACCAGGTGCGATGCGGCAATGGGGGCACCATGCGGTGGCGTTTTTCGGGCGCCGCCATTTCAACGATGCCTATTTATTGGACCGGTATTTCGAGCAGCCTTGAACCCGTCTATTTCCAAAACTAAAACTCAGCAGGCGAGACAACAATGGACTTAATCGAATGGGCAGACTTTCAAAAGATTGAACTGCGCGTAGGCACTATCGTTGGCGTAGAACCCTTCCCCGAGGCACGTAAACCGGCCCATAAACTCACTGTGGACTTTGGCGAGGATATCGGCGTGCGCCGCTCAAGCGCGCAGATTACCGACCTGTACAGCGCCGCCGACCTTATCGGTAAGCAAGTAGTGGCCGTAGTCAACTTCCCCCGCAAACAAATCGGCCCCTTCATGTCGGAATGCTTGGTAACGGGCTTTCACCGCGACGATGGCGCGGTGGTGTTGGCGGTGCCGGACTCCCCCGTGCCGAATGGGGCACGGTTGGCTTGAGGGGGACTTTAGGGAAGCGGTCGGTCGCCTGCAGGCGACCCATAATTGGATAAGTCCACCAACAACAAAAAACCCACCCCCACCTACCCATTGCGATGGTTTCCTCCTACACTCCTTGTCATCTAGCGCAATCTAAACCCTAGCCATCAACAATCTTGTTCCATCAGGAGAACTGCCGTCATGTGCGACAACCACACAGAAGAAGAAAACGCCTACATGCTCAAGATGTCCAAACTCACTCGCCGCCAATTCGCCAAGCTCGGTGTCACTGCTGCTATCGCTGCCTTGCTGCCACCGCTAGCTAACGCGCAAGACGTGATGGAGATGGAAGTCACTATCCAGACTCCCGACGGCATAGCGGACTGCTATTTTGTACACCCAAGTAGCGGCAAACACCCAGCTGTCTTGATGTGGCCAGACATCCTCGGCCTGCGACCCGCATCACGCGCCATGGGCAAGCGCCTCGCGCAGTCCGGCTACTCCGTCTTAGTAGTGAACCCCTTCTACCGCATTCAACATGCACCGGTAATTCCTGATGGCGCCTCGTTCGCCGATCCCGCGATCTCTGGCATCGTGCGCCCCATGATGGCCACTTTGACCGAGGCTTCCGATGTAACAGACGCAGGCGCCTTCCTTGCTTGGATCGATCAACAAGCGGCAGTGGATACTGATCGCAAGATCGGCACTATTGGGCACTGCATGGGCGGCCCGCAGGTCTTGCGCACTGTGTCTAATTTCCCAGCAAGAGTGGGTGCAGGCGCAACCTTCCATGGCGTCAACCTTGCCACGGCGAATCCCGATAGCCCGCATCTGGGCATCCCCGACATGGACGCCATGCTACTTATCGCCATCGCGGAGAACGATGACGCGCGAGACTTAGAGGTCAAGACGACGCTGCGCAATGCCTGCGCAGCTGCAGGTGTGCCTGCCGAAATCGAGGTCTATGCCGGATCAGCCCACGGCTGGACGATGCCAGACTTTCCCGTCTACGACCAGGCTCTCGCCGAACGTGCCTGGGCACGCCTGCTAGACACTTACGCTAAGGCCTTGGCGTAAGTGAACAAGTAGGTGTAATCGAACTGTTGCGACCGCGGAACGAAACAAGACCCTGCGAAGGTCTACACAATTAACTAGGAGATCAATGCTATGTGTGACAACCATACGGTAGAAGAGAACGAGCTTTATCTTGCTATGCAGAAGAAGATGAACCGTCGCCAGTTCAGCAAGCTGGGCGCTGGTGCCGCGCTATCCATAATGCTGCCCGCTGTAGCAAACGCGCAGGATGTGATGGAGATGGATGTAAACATCCAGACGCCGGACGGCATGGCAGACTGCTATTTCGTTCATCCCAGCAGTGGCCAACATGCGGCAGTGATCATTTGGCCGGACATTCTAGGCCTGCGACCGGCCTTCCGTGCAATGGGCAAGCGCCTAGCACAATCTGGCTACTCCGTACTGGTAGTGAATCCCTTCTACCGCAGCGCCAAGTCTCCTGTGGTCGGCCCTGGAGCTAGCTTCGCGGACCCGGCTATCTCTGCCATCGTGCGTCCTATGGCGGGGCAGCTCAACGCAACTACTCACGTCAGCGATGCTAATACTTTCATCAATTGGGTGGACCAGCAGCCTTCCGTCGATACCAGTCGCAAGATTGGCACCACGGGCTACTGCATGGGCGGCCCTATGGTGATGCGCACCGTAGCCAACTTCCCTGATCGGGTAGGTGCTGGCGGCAGCTTCCATGGTGGTGGCTTGAACACGGGCAACCCCGACAGCCCTCACCTAGGCATTCCCAACATGGACGCTCGAATGTTGATCGCAATTGCCACTAACGACGATGAGCGCGACCCGGGGTCTAAGTACGTCCTACGTCAAGCCTTCGCCGCTGCACGCGTGCCTGCCGAAGTATTAGTGTATGAAGAGGCGAATCATGGTTGGTGCGTACCGGACTCGGCGGTCTATAACGAGGTACAGGCCGAACGCGCCTGGAGCCGTCTATTGGCGACCTTCGAGATCGCGCTAGCCTAATTAATTTGGGTCAGAGTAAAAATACAGTACTGTATTTTTACTCTGACCCAAATTAGATAATGTGACGGTCGCGCAGTGCAAGCTGCTTGTACTGTGCTTTCTTTGTGACGCCGCTAAGCTTGCTTAGGAAGGCGTCGATGTCATCGAAGGGCAATTGGCGCAGTACTTCATGATCTAACTCCCACCACTGGCTTGCCAGCAGCGCGGTTCGCGTGGGCTCGCTGAAACGATAACGGATAGCGCAGGCCGGGTTACCCCCCACGATCTGATAGGGCTCAACGTCCTTAGTGACCACCGCATTGCGCGCGATGATAGCGCCATGTCCCACCTTTACCCCTGCCATCACCACAGCCCCGTTGCCTATCCATACATCGTTGCCGATCTCTGTGAGGGTGAGTGGGGCTTCGTATTGATGACAAACCAACAGGCTCGTGGACACCCAATCTACCGGATGGTTGCGCTGTGGCTCGCCCAAGGTGACATCACGCCCAATGCTGCAATAGCGCCCGATAGAGGCAACATTCAGGATGCGGCTCTCCGAGCGCAGATAGCTATGCGCCCCCATCAGCATCGGCGTTGTCGGATCGGGCAGCTCCACATGCACGTGACGCAGCTTGGCGTGCTCTTCAAAGAGAATATAGGATTCATGGGAGATAAGGTCGATGCCCTTGATAATGACATTGCGCCGCGCCGCTTTACGCTGCTGGAAGTAATAGCGAATCCTACTAATCAAAGAACTTTCCTTATTGGTCTTATAAAAAACGCCGTTACGCGACCCGCTACGGCGTTGCCCATTATAGTCTTAGAGCGGCTGTGAGGACTTCCTCTTCCCCGCAATTAGAGAAAAATTCTCGTCAGGGGGCATTTCAGACTATGATGCCCGCATTATGCTCAATATTCTGTGGCTCAGCTTCTTCTTCCTTGCCTTCGTCGCCGCCCTTTGGCAATGGCTGACGGGCAGCAACCCTGAGGTTTTCAGCGAGCTTATCGCAGCCAGCTTCGAGATGGCCAATTTGGCAGTGGAGATCGCCATCGGCCTGATCGGCGTGATGGCACTGTGGCTAGGCCTGTTCCGCATCGCCGAACACGGCGGCCTCATCGCCCTTATCTCTCGCGGCATGGCCCCCCTGTTCAAACGCCTGATGCCGGAAGTGCCCGCTAATCATCCCGCGCTCGGTTCCGTGACCATGAATCTGGCCGCCAACTTCCTCGGCCTAGACAACGCCGCCACGCCAATGGGCCTGAAAGCCATGAGCGATTTGCAAACCCTAAACCCTGACCCAGACACCGCCACCAACGCCCAAATCCTCTTCCTAGTGCTTAACACCTCCTCCGTCACTCTATTACCTGTAACCATCTTCCTATACCGCGCTCAACAAGGCTCGCTCGAACCCGCCGCCGTGTTCCTTCCCATCCTCATGGCTACCTCTGCCTCGACACTTGTCGGCCTGATGAGCGTAGCCTGGGTGCAGAAACTGAACCTACGTGACCCCGTGCTGATGGCCTGGTTCGGCGGCTTCGCACTTTTCCTCGCCGCCGCCCTCAGTTGGATCGTCACCCAGCCCACAGACTTACTCGCCACTCGCTCCGCCCTGATCGGCAACCTGCTGCTGTTTAGCATCATCATCCTGTTCCTCATCTCCGGCGTGCAGCGCAAGCTCGACTGCTACTCGCTGTTCATCGAGGGGGCCAAAGAAGGTTTCACAGTCGCCATCAAGATCATCCCCTTCCTGCTCGCCATGCTCGTTGGCATCGGCGTGTTCCGCGCCAGCGGCTGCTTGGACATCATCCTCAACGGCGTGCGCTGGAGTGTTTCTACCCTTGGCTTCAACACCGACTTCGTCGAGGCCCTACCCACGGCATTCATGAAACCATTGAGCGGCAGCGGCGCCCGCGCCATGATGTTGGAGACCATGAGCACCTACGGCGTAGACTCCTTCCCCGCCCGAGTGGCCGCCACTCTGCAGGGCAGCACCGAGACCACCTTCTACGTGTTAGCCGTTTATTTCGGCAGCGTTGGCATCCGCAAGACTCGCCACGCGATTGCCTGCGGCCTGGCCGCCGATTTCGCTGGTATCGTCGCGGCTATCGCTGCCTGTTATTGGTTCTTTGCTTAATTAATTGGGGTAGTGCCATTCCAGTTAACGCTTCTTGATGCGCAAGCAGGACCCCGCATGATTGCTGCCCGAGCAGCACAAGCACGGGAAACAGAGGGAGAGCCGGAAGCGCTTGCATATTCTGGCACGTTTGCCTGAGCAAGCCACGCCGACGTGTTTGATCTAGCGAATTCGACCAACATATGGCTGTTCACCCGAGCCTGCGCCCCACACCCATTTCTCGAAAATAGTTATAAACAATACATATCAACATCTTACACTATAACGATTTTCTGGCACACATCCTGCTACCCCTTCTTGTCGATCGGTTTCGAGCACACGAAAACCGACGTTCAATTTTGTGACTGTTCACACTACTGGGGGATTCCTGAAAAATGATACGCAACCTAAGTATTCTAGCCTTATGCCTGACCATGACCGGGTGCCTTTTCACTGTCGACTCGCACGAGAAATCCAGTTCCAATCAATGGAGCAATGCTGATCTTTCCCGCATCGAAATCGGCAAGACCGACGCAGAATGGGTGCGCGCCGCGTTTGGTAGCACGCGACAGAGATCGACTTCAGATAACGGCACCGAAATCTGGCGCTATGAAAATGTAAAGCATAGTGAGTCCGAAGTCGGGCTGTTTTTGATTTTTCACGTTGAGATAGAGAAAGAAGATTCGGAAATGCTAGCCATAGAGTTCCGCGATGGCGTAGTTACTGACTATTGGACAGAGTCTCACCAGCACTAAAAAATTGGGGTCAGAGTAAAAATACAGTACTGTATTTTTACTCTGACCCCAAATATCCCTGCGATCGAGGAATCGAAAAATGCCTATCATCTACACTCTCAGCCCTGCGTGAACGGCGGGACTCATTTACTTAGTGGTGGTACTTTCTGGTATTTTCAGTATCGCTTATGTACCCTCCCAACTCATCGACTTTAGCGATGCGGCGCTTACCGTTTCGAACATCACTAGTTCGCAAGGCCTGTTTCGGGCCGGCATCGCGGCAGGATTCGTATGCTACCCTTTGGCTATTTAGTGTTCAAATCTGACATGCTCCCAAAACTGCTGGGCGTACTATTAATGTTAGGATGTTTCGGCTACCTGATCGAAGTGTTCGGCAGAATACTTGTCCCAGCATACCCACAAAGCATGCTAGCTGACTACGCAACAAGTCCAGCTGCACTTGGCGAGATTGGCACTTGTCTCTGGCTACTCATCTTTGGGGCGCAAGTAAAAGAGTCAGTTCGAAATGGTTAGAATAAAAATATCTGAATCGGACGGGTTTATCGCAGTAGGAGGGCTCGAAGAATTAAGATCCGGCTCAAGTCTGCAAGCGCAGAATATGGCAATGTCATTTAGATTAGATTGAAACACTCAGCGGAAAGCGGCCTGAGAATATCCGCTCTAGATTCTGGCGCAGATATTCTCGGCATCTTACAGCGGATCAGAGCTCTAATGGTGTGTAGTAGCTTTTACCCGAATCAATGATCTCCTTGCGTTTGTCCATATAGGTTTTACCAAACGATCCTTCATCGGTGAAGAACAAATCTTGGCGAAAGTAATTGATGTTGTCAGGGCTCAGACCCTGCGCCATCTTCCAGTAAATATCCGCATTCGCTTTGTCGCCGTTTGCAAAAAAATACAGGCCAAGTTTAAAGGCTGGGTCGGCGCGCTCTGCGTCATCACTTCGTGGCTTGATGTGCGCGGCGACTTGTTTAGTGCTCCAGACGTACTGGCTTTTCTCACCATTCTTTACCCAGTCGCGCACTGCAGGACTGTAGTCATCCGTGCCGATGGAACCGTGCTTTGCAGCATAAGTGCCTTCATTAATGCGCACGATCTTTCCTTTCTCGTCAATCCACGCCCCAGAAGGTACGTTAACAAAATTATAGAGTGAACTGATCTTGTGGGTTTCGTCAATCAACGCGGTGAAGCTCACATCGGCGTTTTCGTAATACTTGCCAGCCGCAGCTAGCCCTCCAGTGTCCTCGGCAACCAGGATGACCTCAAAATTGTGTTCTTTTAGCTCTTTGTACACCACGTCCTAGGACGGGACATCGAGTCGGAAAATTCGGTGACATTGAACCATTTCTGCGACGACCGGGTTACTACAATATCGCTATCGCTGGTTTGCTTACCGGGAATGCAGATGCTTTCCAGGCAGGCGCCTTCGGGTTTCAGTACGAAGCCATTGATGCGAATAGGCTACAAAGAAAAGTTAATTCCTTGAAACTGTTTCTAGAATCGACGCCCGAATGGTAAGCGCCCTTAAATCGACCCACTTGCCCTCAGTCGATCTGCGACACTTTTTTTGAAGCTCGTTCCAAGTCAACGTTCCACGGCAGCAGTGCTTCCAGCTTTTCCAGCGTGTCAGTTTCAGCAATGCGCTCCAGAACCTGCTGGATATAAACCGAGGGTTCCAGGCTGTTGGCTTTCGCGGTCTCGACCAGGGAGTAACACGTGGCACTGGCACGGGCCCCCTGTGAAGTATCCGCAAAAAGCCATGCTTTTCGACCCAGAGCGAACGGGCGGATGGCGTTTTCGGCCAGCACGTTGCTGATCTGTAGGTCGCCCCGTTCGCAGTAACCCACCAAGGTGG
>Ga0209491_10000734_pt1 | contig 65673 bp, 71 predicted proteins | sample BON02_FD_187213 | JGI IMG/M metagenome (GOLD analysis project Ga0209491, IMG submission 187213) | Freshwater microbial communities from Lake Bonney liftoff mats and glacier meltwater in Antarctica - BON-02 (SPAdes) (version 2) | ecosystem: Environmental > Aquatic > Freshwater > Ice > Glacier... | reverse complement strand
GCAACCGAGACCGTTCGACGAGCAGGGTGGAGCACGCCCGACGGCTCGACGCGTCGGGAGCAGCTGTTGCAGTGTTGGCCGACCTCAGCACGGGGTCGTGGTCATCGGCGTTGGGGGCTGCTCGTGATCGTGCTCACAGGTTGGCCGTCCTCTTCGAGCCGGGTGGCGCCGCCCGGGCCGCCGACATGATCGGGCGTGAGTTCGGCGTGACACGACCATGACCACACCCGCAGTGACAACAGAATCGGCGGTGTCGGCGGCGATCATGACCGTGACCATCGTGACCGTGGCGAAAGATCGACGCGAGCATCTCGAGCGCCAGTTCGCCGGCATCGACGCGCAGACCCGCCCACCAGATGAGCACGTCATCATCGACCTCGGAGGCCCGCCGATTGGCGAACGACCGCGCACGACGGTGATCGGATGGGATGTCGACGGGCGAGCGCTACCCGTCGGCGAAGCACGCAACCGGGGTGCCGCCCTCGCCGACAGCGACGTGCTGATCTTCCTCGACGTCGACTGCGTCCCGACACCAGGCCTCGTCGCCGACTACGTCGATCTCGTCGGCGAGCATCCAGGCATCGTGTGCGGCCCGGTCGGATACCTCCCTGCACTGGCACCTGATGTCTTCTTCGACGGCGACGGGCGACTTGACACCGCGTTGCTGCGCGCTGCGTCTTCGTACCATCCCGGACGACCGCTCCCGAACGAGGAGACCCGCCGCAGCGGCCGGTACGAGCTGTTCTGGTCGTTGTCGTTCGCCGTTCGTCGATCCACCTGGAACGACCTGGGCGGATTCGACAACGCTTTCGATGGTTACGGCGGCGATGACACCGATCTCGCATGGACAGCGCGTTCGGGGGGATCGAGTTGTTCTTCACGGGTCGGGCCGAAGCGTTCCACGAACATCACGCGATCAGCTCACCGCCCTGGGCCTGATCGACTGGACACCGACGTCTTCACACATCGGATCACCGCCGGAATCGACAGCGTCGTTCAGATGCGACAGCGCACGGTGATCACCGAGCCACCGATGCGCTCTTGAACGTCGACGCGCTCGGTGGTGAACTCCAGCACACGAGCGATGATCCCTTCGCCGAGCAGCGAGGTAGGTGTCGCTGTCGTGTTTCGAATCTCCGCCCACAGCTCGGCTCGGGGAGACGTCCTACGATTCCACCGCACGTCGATCGACGCTTCAGCACGTCCGCAACTCGACAGAGCGGCTGCGGTCACCTCGTTCACTGCGGTGATGAAATCGTCGATGAGCAACTCGTCGTCACCCACGACCGTGACGTCGCGTCGAACCGACGCCCGCAGCACAGAGAGCTGACTCGTGGACCGGATGATCGATCGCACCTCAGGTCAGTTCGGTTGAGGACTTCAGGACGTGCTGTCCGTCTTCCTGGTCGATGAGGTAGGCGGGTTCGTCCTCCGATGCGTTCTGCTCGACCTCTGTCCCATCGATCGTCCGCGTGACCTCGGACGTGAACCGCTCGATGATCTTGCCGGTCTCGTCGCCCCAGTTCCATTCGACCGTGTCGTCGATGCGAAAGTCGTAGGCCATGTGGCCGGGGTGCCCGCAACCAGAGCGCGCAAAACTCGATCCTGCGTCGTTCGGACGGTGTGAGCAAGAACAGCAGATCGGCGATCCGCCCCAGTGCATCGGCGAAGTCGTGGGGCCGGCGAGTTGCACCTCCGGGGCCAACACCGGCTCGGTCGGCACAATGACAGCGCCGAGCAGGATCGCCGCAGCGGTCGGGAGACCGTGACAGTTCCCCGGGATCAGCCTCGTTCGTCGACACGGTGCGTCGGTGAAGAACCGATCAGCATCGACTGACAACGGTCAGGGGGTCGCGGTCTCAGCGCCGATTCGTTCTGGCGATCCGTTCAGGCCCGTGCCGCGGCCGGCTCGGCGCGGTCAGGACCGTCCCATCGAACCATCAGTGCCGTGGCGTCATCGCCCAGCTCGTCGGAGCCTCGGTGCTCTCGCACGCTCGCCACGATCCTCGACAACATCTCTTCTGGCCGGAGCGTCTCTGCTGCATGTCGATCCGTGAAGTCGATCAAACGCTCCACCCCGAAGAACTCACCGTCCGGCGTGCGGGCCTCGGTGATGCCGTCGGTGTACGAAAGGATGCAGTCCCCCGGCTCGAGCTGGTCCGTCGTCATCGACGGTGGGCCCGCGAACACGCCCCACGGTGGGGTCGGCGGACAATGGAGTTCTCCGACCACACGCCCGTGGCGGATCAACAGAGGAAGTGGATGTCCTGCATTCGTCCACGTGAACGCTCCCGACGCGAGGTCGATCCGAGCGAGCAGGCCCGTCGCGAATGACGAGTCCTGGTGCAGTGACTTGATCAGCGAACCGAGGTTCGTGTGCATTGCAACGATCGACCGACCCTCACGGCGATCGTGGCGGTAGCTGCTGATCGCCAACGACGCCGTCCGCGCCGCGCCCAAACCGCGACCCACGGCATCCATGATGGCGAAATCGAGGAACGAACCGTTGACGGCGTAGTCGAAGCAGTCCCCGCCGATGTCGTACGCCGGCTCGAGAACACCGGCGACGGAGACGCCACCGGCCGCGAGGACCAGCGGCGGCAAGATGTCCCACTGCATGCTGGCTGCGAGGCTCATGCTGCGTCTGCGCCGGTACAGGTTGTAGACGTCGGTGCTCCGGGCGTGGACAGCGATGAGGTAGCCGGCCATGATCCCCAGCTCGACACACGCCGCAAGTAGATCGTCGTTCACGCTCGGCAACGAGAGCGCGATCACGCCTGTGCGGTCGGAGCCCTCGACGACCGGGATCCACACCCGAACCTCGTCGTGCCGATCTGCCGTGACGATCTGCTGATCGTTGAACGCCCGACCCGCCATCGTCGTCGCCAACTCTTCGGAACCGGGGGCGTCGGCGTGGACCGACCGGTCGGGCATCGGCTCGAGCACTGTTCGACTGAAGTCGACGAGATACACCACCAGATCGGTCGCCCCGAAAGCCGTCGCCGATCTCGCAAGGATGTCGGGCATAGCGGCAGGATTCGCGTTGCGCGCCTCGCGTAGGGCCTGCCCGAAGTCGAACGAAGACATGGTTGCCAAGCTACAGACGAGGTGCTGGACCGACCCGCTGTCGCCGGAAGCCCTCGTTGTTCAGCTCACGTGGGAGCGGGCACGTCGACAATCGTCCCTGTCGAGGCGGGCAGCGGCACGGATCGCCCCGGCGAGTTGGCCGCTGTCGCCAGGAGTCAACACGGCCACGGACGGATCGGTGGACTCGCCGATGGCACCCCGGTCGAGAGCTGCGAGGGGAAGACCGCACGACAGCATCTCCGCAGCGACGAGTCCGAGCGGTTCGTCCCACGTCGCGGTTGGCACGCCGACGTTGCTGTTGGCATACAACTCGCGGAGCTGCTGAGCGTCCAGCGGGCCGAGCCAGGTGATGTCGGCGGTGAGTCGTGGGGCGATCTCGGTGTCGAAGTAGTCCTGGTCCTGCACCGGACCAGTAAGGACGAGCTGCCAGCCCAAGGAGTTGGCGGCGTCGACGTCGACCCCATTGTGAACTGTGTGCGTCGGGACCTTGCCCCACACCGACGCAAGGTTGTTCGTGACTGCGACGACGCAACGTCTGGTTCGGTGCTGGCGGAGTCGTTGGTGGGCGAGTTCGAGCGCTTTGAAAGGCGGGTAGCCGTGGGTCTCGTGGCGGGCAAACCATGCTGGCGTCGAGGTATCGAGCCGTGCGGTCGTGATGGCCGGCAGCGGCCGATCGATGATCGGCACCACTTCGATGGGAAGCTGATGCACGGCGTCGCGTGGCCCGGCGAAGACCACGACGTGATGGCCGAGTTCGTGGAGTCCACGTGCCAGGGTGGCGGTGTGGCTGAGAAGACCACAGTACCGCTCGCGCAGCCCGAACAGCGACGGTCCGAGAACGGCGATACGCATGATCTGGCCGCTGCTCACTGACTCTTGGCGGTCACCGGTTACGGAAGATGCTGTAGCCACCGGGACCAACGACCAGGCCGATCACGATCAGCACGATGCCCAAGATGATGGAGCCCGACAGCAGCTGGATGATTCCGTCGGTGACGAGAACTACGGCGATGAGCCAGAGAATGAAAGTAACCATGAGCGTGTACTCCTCGAAGAACGGTTCCGGTGATTCGGCGTCGCTCGGTGCGACGCTTGCGAGCTGTGCCCCGTCGTCGAGTGCGCCACGCCGCGACGTGTTTCACCCGCAGCAGATTCGACGGTTCCTGAGGCTGCTCGGTCGAACAGGTCGAGTTGGGGAGCGGCGATCGGGCCGAACGCATCGGTCGACATGGTCGGTGCCGGGTCGATCATGTCCCCGGCAACAGAACCCGGGTACTCGCCGATCGGGCAGGCGGCGCCGGCTCGCACAGTCCACTGCGACGCCAGCCACATTCTCGTCTGGTTGACCATCCAACCCTCCTCCCAACCCTCCTCGTGCAACTCGGTCAGAGTGGTGTCGACGCAGTTCATGTCATCGGGCCACGGCGCACGCTTCCGGGTGGCGGCGGACTTGCCGGGCTGAGGTCGGTACACCGTTGCGCGTCGGGCTTGGTCTCCGAGTGCGGCGTACCAGTGTCGGCTGTACGCCAGGCTGTGGCGGATGTGCGGCGTCAGTTTCGTTGCTCCTCGGGCTTGGCGTGGCAGAACGGTGCTGCGCTGCGACGAGCCGGAAGCTGAAACGGCGGCTGAATTTCCCCCTGCGCTCGATTGACAACCACACGACCAGCGGGGATCAGCCGGGCTCGGACGGTTCGTTGGCGTCGCCGCCCTCGAAGAGCGAACGTCCAGGAGCGTCTTCGTCGAGGCGCTCGACATCATCGCTGGTTGGCTGATGCGGATCTGGGTTCCCCCGCCCGGTGGATTCCTGAAGGCGGTCGATCGCTTTTGACGCCTCCGCCTTCGTCAAGGTTTCATCGAAGTCGACGCCGGCTTCTTGCGACAAGGTGCGCAGGTATGAAGCTTGAGCGCCCGTCATCTGTTCGTCCCCCGCGGTCCAGTCGTCGGGATCTTTCTCAGGGTTGCCTGGCAGGTCGGTGTCGGGCATCGAATGCTCCTCGAAGGTGTTTACGAAAATGATGGGGCAGTTGCGTACCCGTTCATGGCCAACTCAATCGCCGGCACCCGCTCCCTGCCGATTCTGTGGATCGGGCAAACGCGGCGGCGACACTGGCGCCATGAGTGACCTGTGGGACGACACTGACGATGGCGATGTTTCACCGATCTGTACGACGTGCGGCGTGAGCGCGCTGCCGCCCGAGGTGCCCGGCGAACCATCGATGTGCGAGAACCCCAACTGCTCGGAGTTCGGCGAGCCGATGGGCTGATGACCACAGACCAGGTCGGGGTCGCCCTGCGGGCCGGCTTCGCTCACAGGTGTTCGAGTCGGCATCGCAGGAGGTTGTCGTCGGTGCGGATGCAGCCGATGGAACGTGTCGGCGCTCGTCGGCGCTCGTCGGCGCTGGGTCGGTGATCCGGGGTTGAAATGGCGTTGGACGCGTCCGGCAACCTCGACTTGCTGATCCCACGGCAGGTGCGAATGGCCGAACACGACGACGATGCGGTGTCCGTCGATCTGGACGAGGGCGGACGACGGGAGTTCGAGATCCACGTCGTTGTTGCCCTTCACCGCCGTCACCGGTGCGTAACAGGCGAGTGCTTCGAGCACGTCGAGCGAGATGATGTCGCCGGCATGAATGATGCGGTCAGCCGGGTCGAGACGGTCCCCGAGGAAGTCGACGAGCGTGCTCGCACGCCCCGGGCCGAGGTGGGTGTCGTCGAGTACGAGGACGGCGCTCACCGTGAGGAGCTGATGGAGTCCACCTGGCGAGGGATCGTCGTCGGGTCGAAGTAGGCGCACGAGCGGGTGATGCGGCCGTTCTCGAACTCGAGCACGGTCACGCCGCGGTACGCGAGCGATTCGTCGTTGATGACTGCCTTCGACTGCCATTCGAGCGTGGCGCTGCGCTCGCTGGCGACCACGGTCTGGTAGGTGGAGGTGACGTCGGCGAACTGCGACCGATAGGCGCTCCAGAACTGCTCGGCGCCCTCAGACCCCTCGAATCGTTCGGGATCGAGCACGTTGCCGCACTGCGAATCCTCGGCGTACAACTCGACGAGCGGCTTGGTGTTGCGGTCCTGTTCGAGTGTGGCGATGGCTTCGATGAAGTCGTCGACGACCGTGGTCCCTGAGGACACGTCGTCGGAAGTCTGCTGGAAGTCGGGCATGGGCCTGGCCTGCTCGGCGAGTGCGGTCGGTCGGGGAATCGTCGAGGTCGGCGATGTGTCCACGGTGGGCTTCAGTCTCCACGACCACCCCGTTGGGTTGCCTCGGCCATCATGAACTCGTTGCGGGCGTCGATGAGTTTCGGCATGTAGTGCTTCAACACCAGCTGCTCGGCGATCCAGCCGAGTGGACCCAGCGGAGCAGTGAATCGCACGTGGTCGGTCACGCAGGTGCCACCCTCCACGGGCACGAACAGGTGCTCGTGGTCGAATTTCTTGAACGGTCCGCGGCGTTGACGGTCGACGAAACGGTGGGGGCGATCCATTTCGGAGATGAGCGTGGTCATGGTCCAGGTGATGCCGAGGTGGCGGGCGCGCCACGTGACGGTTTCGCCGAGGCCGATGATGCCCGAGGTCACACCGTCGATTGCTCGTTCTCCCGATGCCGCCATGGAACCCATGTGTGCGTCGATGTCGAGTTCGAGGTCGAAGGTTTCCTCTGCGCCGAGCGGAATCACGGATCTGCGCTCGAAGTAGATCATGACGAGACCATGCCCCTCGGGCGCAGGTCTCAACCGATCGCAGGTCGCGTTCGGACGCTGTCGTCCGATGGTTCGAACCAGCACCGAACGGGGATCGTTCGGAGGTGAGCAATCGTGCATTCCGCTTCGACGTCGGAGAACACCTCCGACCATGGTCGCGTCTGTTCTTCGTGCATCCCGAGGCCTGCTCGGCCAGGATCGAGCGCGATCAACTGACCGTGTTGTTCGGGCGTTGGTCGTTGACGACGCCCGTTTCCAACATCGCCGAGGTCACGGTGACGGGGCCCTACACCTGGTGGAAGGTGGCCGGCCCAGCCCACTTGTCGATGGCCGACCGGGGCGTCACGTTCGCCACCACCGACGAGCGCGGCGTGTGCATCTCGTTCGTCGAGCCCGTCGCTGCCATCGAGCCGTCGGGTGTCATCACCCACCCGAGCCTCACCGTCACGGTCGCCGATGTCGATGGGTTCGTCGGCGCACTGAACGAGTCCCGAGCGAGCCGCTCCGGCACGTCGCCGGCAGCGGCATCGAAGGTGCCGGTCGAGGGATCGAGGCGAGGCGGTCTTGTGTCGAGCGCCGCGAGTCTGGTGAGTTGGTTCCGCCGATCGGACCAAGAGGTCGAGCACCGCCAGCGTCTGGTCGATCGGATCGATGTGCCTCCACGGTGGAGCTCGGAGTCCGATGATGAACAGCCGTTCGACGACGGCGTCGGGCCGGCCTTTCACCGGGAGTACCGCGTGCGGATAGGCGACACCGACGTGCCTGCGACCGACGCGATCAATCGGATCCGAGTGGACCTCGAGCGCGCCGTCGATGGTGGTCTGGCGCCGGTCACGAAGCTCGATGGTGAGATCGGCGAGATGCGTACCGGTGACCGCTACCTGTTGGCCCTTGCCGGCCCTTGGAGCGCCCCCGTGACGGTGATTGCGAGAAATGACACCAGCTTCCGTTTCGGCACGCTGCGCGGGCATCTCGAAGCAGGGGTGATCGAGTTCAGTGCCGAGCAGGGAGACGGCGAACTCACGTTCATCATCGAATCCTGGGCGCGCAGCGGTGACCAGGCCATGTGGCTGCTGTACGACGTGCTCGGAATCGCTCGCGTCCTCCAAGCCGAATTGTGGGTTCGGATGTGCGAGCAGTTCGTCGAGGTGGTCGGCGGACGCCAGATCGGACCCGTGCAGATCACCACCGAACGAACCCGCTCGTGATCTGATGTGTGACTGTGGCCATGCGCCGGGTACACGGACCGCATGACCGACTACACCGAGCACGGAGCCGTCCCGGTCGAAGACGCCGCCGTCGACGATCCACCCACGGAGGCCGAGGTACGGGAAGCGCAACGCGAGCAGTACCCGGAGCAGGCCCGGACGGCCGTGGGTCGGCCCGGCGTTCCGACGGACCGCCAGGATTCGTACCAGGTCAGATTCGAGCTTCCAAAGCAGTTCGAGGCGAGCACGGTCGCAGTGGTCGGCGAGTTCAACGACTGGTCGCACACGGCGCTCGAGATGGAGCGGGCCGATGGAGGGCCATGGAGCGCGACGACCGAGCTGCCATCGGGCCGACACCGATTCCGCTACCTCATCGACGGTGAACGTTGGGAGAACGACTGGCGCGCCGACTCCTACGAACCGAATGAGTTCGGCGGCGACGACTCCGTGATCGTCGTGGGGCCGCACGAAGCCTGACCCGACGCTCAAGTGACGAGCGGATACACCACATCGGCGGGGTTCGCTCACCGGCAAGGCCGTCGGCTTCGAAGCGTGATCCGTGCACTGGGCAACGGTGTGTCGCGGTCATCGCGTCACCGGTCCTCGGGACCCGGGTTCGTAGACGCACGGTTCTGCTCCCCGGATGGTGATCCCCGACACGATTCGCCACCCGGCGACGATGTCGTCGATCTGTGCGAAGTGGCGACTGGATTGGCCGAGTGCGTCGTCGAGGAGCGTTGCATAGTCGCCGAGTTCCTCGTGTTTGGAGGGGCCGCACAGCTGGGCTTCGACACGACGGAGTGAGGGTTCGCGATGCTCCCGGTGCTCGGAATCTGTGTCGAGGATGTCGAGACCGATCGAAATGGTCGGATCAGGTTTGATCCCGAAACGGACCGAGTTGGCGCCGGGGCCGTCGAGTTCGAAGGTGACGGAGGTGCTCGTTTCGTCGAGTGCTTTGCCCGTGACGACACCGATCGGGACGCCCCGCCACCGGTCGGTGTCGACATGCATCGTGAACGAGCAGAACGTGGCCACCTGCGAGTCGTCGGCGACGTCGTCGTGTCCGCGATAGCCGTCGTACTGTCCGAGTACGACGGAGTCGGACAGGACGCTCATTGACTCGATGACGGTTGCTCTCGCCTCGTGGTACGCCTTGTCACTGTCGTCGGCCGGTCGTTCCATCAGCGCGAGGGCCGCCAACTGGATCAGGTGGTTCTGCACGACGTCGTCGACCACCCCCACCTGTTCATAGAAGGAGCCGCGGTTGGCTACATCTCCACGTTCACGAAGCTCGATCGCAACGCGCGCGACGCTTTGTCGGTCGAGGACGCGATCAAGGAGTGCGTTGCTCGTTCGGACGGTCAGCAGGTTCTCGACCGACGCCTTGGCGAGGAAGTGGTCGACAACGAGCAGCTTGTGCTCGCCGAGCGATGAGACCATCTCGTCGTGGAGTTCGCAAGCCGTTGCAGCATCGGATCCGAATGGCTTCTCGACGACGAACCGGACGTCGTCCGGCATCCGGCTCGATGCGATCGCGCGAGCTGCGTCGCCGAACACGGCCGGAGGCAGTGCTGCGTAGATGACCGGCCGTACAGCCTGTTGCAAGATGTTCGCGATCTCGTCGAAGGTGCCGATCTTCGCGGCGTCGCCGCTGACGTACCGCAGTTCGAGTCGGTTCACGAGGTCGGCACCGGTGGAGTCGGTCGCTGCAGCGACCAGTTGGCGGAACTCTTCGTCGGAGCGTTGCCGACGCCCGACCCCGACGACGGGCACGCCGTCGAGTCGATCGCTTCGGCACAATTCGACGAGCGCTGGAATCAGTTTCGATGTGCCGAGGTCGCCGGTGATTCCGAAGAGTACGAGTGCATCTGCGCGTCGCGGCGAGGAGGGCGAGTGCATCCGGGCCTACGCCTTGCCCTCGAGTTCCGACTTGTTCGGCCCGGTGGAGTCGATCGGTTGATCGCCCGGCATGTTTCGGTCGGTGTCGAGAAGGTCGGCGGGGGACCCTTCGCTTCCCTTGGCCGCGCCGAGGCGAGAATCACGTTTGCGCTCGTGGTCGTCGACGCGGTCATCGTGTTCAGGTTGAGTGGATGTCATGACTCGAGTTTTCTCGTCGGAACCACGATCGAAACTCGCCCTCACTGCGAGCCGGGTGCTCGATGAGGTCGTCCTTCGTGATGTCCATCGACCCTCGATGTCGAGATCCAGCGCCCGGTCGTAGAGAACGTCCTTCGTCCACTCGACCGGGGAGCGAAACGTGACAGCTGATTCCGGTTCCGTTTCGCTCAGGCCCTGAAGCTGTGGTCCCAGTCGGAGATGCCGGCGATCGTCGGAGCGATCAACGCCACCTGTGCGCCCTCGCTGGTCGAGCAGGATGCTCAACGTCGGTGACGTGTCGAGATCGACCGCGTCGCGAGCTTGTTGCCCGCCACAGTGGAGAGCCTGACGAAGAAGTGGAAGATCTTCTCGCGCATCACGAAGTCTTCGATCAGCTGCGGTCCGTGCTCGCCGATGGCTGGACATGGGCGCTGGAGATCCTCAGCCGATCGAGCGTCGATGTCGCCCTCGTCGACCTCCGCCTCGGGAGTGAGGACAGAACCGTGCTCATCCGCGAGGTCCGCACTGGTTGGCCGGAGACGGCGGTTCTCGTGGTCAGTGGTGCCAGCGACGCCGACAACGTGAGCCGAGCAATGGACTCTGGATGCCATGGATATCTGCTGAAGGGCCAGCCGATGCACGAGCTGATTGCCGGCATCGAGGCAGTCGCCCGCGGTGAGCGAGCCTTCGCCCCCGATGTGCGGGAGTTCGTCAGGGTGGTAGCGATCTGCCGGCGCTGTCGGCACGCGAGATCGAGCTGTTGCGTCTGCTCGTAGCGGGAGCTGCAACGTCTGAGATCGCCGACGAGCTCTACATCAGCGGCCACTCCGTCCGCAATCACGTCAAGAGCGTGCTGGGCAAGCTCGGAGCGCACTCCAGAGCCGAGGCCGTGGCGATCGCGCTGCGCCGACGACTCGTCGACATCAGCCCGGAGGGCTGAGAGCGTTGTCAGTGGCGACGTCAATCGTCGGCGTCTCCGTCGGGCAAGCGAAGCGAGTTGATCAGGTCGCGAAGCTCGGTCACCACCTGCGACATCTCCATCTCCACCCCCTCCAGGGCGGTGCGCACTGCGGGAGGAGCGCCGATGCAACCAACGGCCAGACGCATCATCAGCGCAGTCATCGACTGCACCACGCCGTCGTGCAACGCTTCGCTGATTTCAATGCGGGCGACCTGACGCGCCCGCCGCAGCGCGACATCGAGGTCCTCGGGTCGAGGTGAGTCTTCGCTGGTGGGCGCACCACTCATCGCCACAAACTAGTGCCGCTGCGGCTTCGTGATCGAGCGCGCCGAGCACTCGCCGGCAGCACCGTGTGCGCGGCGACGAGGTCGTGTGTGTCATGAACGGGTGGTCGTTCGATCGCGCATGCTTGCAACACGTTTGTCGCGGGTTTGTTACGTACGAACGCGACGATCGGTGGAGTTCGCCGAGGAGGTACCCGCCGTGCAACGACCGACAACGCAAGAACTGGAACTCCGCGAGGCTGCGATCACGATCTCGATGTGTGACGACTGCGTGGTGATCTGTCCGCCATCGCCCCTCGGTCTCGATTCGACGCACGCGCTGGTTGCAGCTGCTGCTGCCGGGGTCCTCGGTGGTTCGATGGTGATGATCGACCTCGATGGCGAGACCGACAGCAGCGAATTGGTTGCGCTCGGCCCGATCTCCGACGGCCTGGTCGACCCGGTGGCCGTAGCGGGACGCGTCGGTGTCGTCGGCGCCGGATCCGTGCGACTGTCGACGGCTGACTCCTACTGGACCATCGACATCTCGGAGGGCCGTTTGTTCCGAGCCGAGACGATCGTCGACCATGATTTCGTCGGTCGAGCGGACTGGATCAGTGTCCAGGCGATCTGGCTCACGTGCTCGAGCATCACCGCACTGTGCGCCGACGGCTCGTACATTTCCGCCCGGATCATCTGGCCCGGCGAAGCCTGACAGCCCGGCGAAGCCGGACAGCCCGGCGAAGCTGGACGTACTCTGTCGTCACGTGACTGGAGATTCCAACGCTGCAGCCGTGATCGGCGAACGTCGCCGCGGGTTGCAGATCGGCCTCGTGACCGTCGTCACGCTCGTCGCGTTCGAGTCGCTCGCGGTCACCACGATCCTTCCCGACATCGAAGCCGACCTCGGCGGCATTGCCTGGTATGGCTGGGTGACCAGCGCGTTCTTCCTCGGCACGATGATCGGCATCGTCTTCGCCGGCGACCAGGCCGACCGTCATGGAGCGGGCCGCCCCTACGTGATCGGTCTGGTGCTGTTCGCGATCGGGTTGGTGATCGGTGGGTTCGCGCCGAGCATGCCGGTGCTGGTGGTCGGCCGCTTCGTCCAGGGCTTCGGGGCCGGAGTTGTTCCGGCGATCGGCTACATCGCCATCAGTCGAGCGTTCTCGGTGCAGGAGCGTCCTCGGATGTTCGCCATCTTGTCGACCGCGTGGGTGGTGCCGGGACTCGTCGGTCCAGTGCTCGCCGAACGGATCGCGCAGGGAGTTGGTTGGCGCTGGGTGTTCCTTGGGCTCATCCCGCTCGTCGTCGTCGCCGGTGCGGTGGTGGTGCCGGCGATGATGCGCCTCGGCCCGATCGCCGATGCCCGGCCGAACGTCGTGCCGTTCATGCGCCGTCGTCTCGTCGAGGCGGTCAGGGTGGCCATCGGTACCGCGCTGCTGGTGGCGGGGCTCACGTTCGATCGGTTGTTGCTCGTGCCTGCCATCGTGCTGGGTCTGGTGATCGGGCTGGGCTCGCTGCGTCGACTCACCCCACCCGGCACGTTGCGTGGCGCGCCCGGGCTTCCCGCCGTGATCGCGTCGCGAGGTCTGATCACGTTCGTGTTCTTCGGGCTCGACGCCTTCGTGCCGTACGCATTGACGAGTGGCCGCGACCGCTCGACGCTGGTTGCCAGCATCGCCGTCACCGTCATCACCGTCAGCTGGACAATTGGTTCGTGGATGCAGCAGCGATGGATCGCCCGCCTCGGCGAAGCATGGTTCGTGCGCGCCGGCTATCTCGTGCTGGCGCCGGGCGTGGCGCTCGCGGCGATGGCGTCGGTGCTCGACGGCATGCCGTTCTGGTTGATCCACATCGGAGGTGTCGGCGCCGGGCTCGGCATGGGGTTCGCCTACTCGGCACATGCGCAGCTGACGTTTCGTAGCGTCGACGAACGCGACGTCGGTTCGGCGACGTCGTCGCTGCAACTGTGCGACAACCTGGGTGTGGCGCTCGGGACCGGTGTCGTTGGCGCCGTCGTGGCGTTCGGTGACGACACGGGATGGTCGCCGGGCGCAGCGGTGGCGATCGCGTGGATTGCTCCGGTTGCGATCGCCCTGTTCGGCGTGGTGATCTCACGTCGGCTGCCACGCTCGGTTCGGATGCAAGGCACCACCGAAACCATGACGCGTGCCTCGGTCGGGGAGGGTTGATCGCCGCAGAGAGTACGGTGGGGCGGAACCACTGCAACCGAGACGAGACATCATGGTCAAGAAAAAGGTTCCCGCCACCCGCTGGCACGATGGAAGCACCCCGATCGAGGAGCTTCCCGCCGACGAACAGCTGGCGCACCAGCTCGTCAGCGAACGCGCCGATCTGGCCCCCTCGGTCGTGCGGATCATGGACGCCGAGCTCACCGACGACCAGCGCAATCATGCGCTGAACGCGTTCAACGTGTCGCTCGACAACCCCGGCGACCCGAATCGCGATCCCCGCACCGCCATCGCCAACGCGCTCAAGGCCGCCTGAACATCAGAGCCCACCAGCTCGCGTAGCGGCGGTTGTGACATCTGCGACTGACCAAAGTTGAGTTGGCCCCTATCATGATTACATGATATCTGTCGAACTCATCGGAATCCAGGTCGACCCCATCAGCGGTGCCGCCGCGCTGGTGCTACGTGAGCACGACGCTCCCAACCGGCTGTTGCCGATCATCGTCGGCCAGGCCGATGCCAGCTCGATTGCGGTTGCTGCGAGCGGCACCCGGTTGCCCCGGCCCATGGCCCACGATCTGATGGCCAGCTTGGTCGAAGCGCTCGATGGTCACCTCGATTTCGTCGAGGTCACCGAGCTCCACGAGGGCTCGTTCATCGCCAACCTCACCGTCAGCGGGCCGGCGGGAGAGCGGCGAATCGATACCCGACCATCCGACGCGATCGCGTTGGCCGTTCGTTTGCAGGCGCCGTTGTTCGTCAGCGAAGCCGTGCTCGACGAAGCCGGGGCGATACCGGCCGAAGCACCCGAGCAGGATCAGTTCGCGATCGATGCCGCCATCGATGCAGAGGTGGATCAGTTCCGCGCCCTCCTCGCCGAACTCGATCCGAGCGACTTCACCGACACCACCGCCACCGACGAGAAGGACAGCGAATCCCCGTTTGCGTGACGTTTCCGGTGGGCCGTCCCACCCGAATTGCAACGCAAACAGGGTTTGGGGGGACATCGGTGGAAGCCACGGCAGGTGACTTCACTAGGTTGGCGCCCGTACCCGGACCGCCCGGCGTCGCTCGATCAGTCAGGAATCTCCCATGCGCGAAGCAGTCTTCGTCTCCTACGCCCGCACCGGTCTCGCCAAGGCAGGCCGCGGTGGTTTCAACATCACGCCCGCCATGACGATGGCTGCGCACGCGATCAGCAGCGCCGTCGACAAAGCCGGCATCGAGCCCGAGCTGGTCGAAGACGTTGCCCTCGGCAATGGTGCTCATGGCGCTGCCAACCTCGGTCGTCTCGCCTCGCTGCTCGCCGGGCTGCCCGTCACCACCGGCGGAAACACCATCCAGCGTCACTGCTCGTCGGGGCTCAACTCGATCGCGATTGCGGCCAACCACATCCGCCTCGACGGTGTCGAGTGCGCTGTCGGTGCGGGCGTCGAGTCGATCTCCATCCCGAGCGGTGGCTTCGGAGGTTCGGTCAACATGGACCCGAAGCTCACCGAGATGTACCCGGCGGTCTACATGGCGATGATCGAAACCGCCGACATCGTCGCCCAGCGCTACAACGTGTCGCGCGACGACCAGGACGAGTACTCCTACACCTCGCAGATGCGCATGGCCGCCGCTCAGGAGAATGGTTTGTTCGAGGACGAGATCGTGCCCATGGACACCAAGATGAAGCTCGTCGACAAGGAGTCCGGTGAGGAGTCGATCGTCGACTACACGGTCACCGGCGACGAGTGCAACCGTACGCAGACCACGCTCGAAGGGCTCCAGAAGTTGCAGCCAGTGCGCGGCGAGGGCAACTTCGTCACCGCCGGCAACGCCAGCCAGCTCTCCGACGGCGCCGCCGCCGTGGTGATGATGTCCGACGAGGAGGCCTCACGTCGCGGCATCGAGCCGCTCGGAGCGTTCAAGGGCTGGGCGGTCGCCGGCTGCGAGCCCGACGAGATGGGTATCGGACCGATCTATGCCGTGCCGAAGCTGCTCAAGCGCCACGGTCTCACCGTCGACGACATCGACATCTGGGAACTCAACGAGGCGTTCGCCAGCCAGTGTCTGTACTCGCGTGACACGCTCGGCATCGACCCCGAGAAGTACAACGTCAACGGTGGCTCGATCGCCATCGGCCATCCCTTCGGCATGACCGGCACCCGCTGTGCCGGGCACGTGCTGCTCGAAGGAAAGCGCCGTGGCGCCAAGTACGGCGTCGTCACCATGTGCATCGGTGGAGGCCAAGGCGCCGCCGGTCTCATCGAGATCTACTGATCCGAAGTCAGCCAACTCGGGCGGTGTGTCAACTGGGGTCTCGTTGGGCTGACAGCCCCGGTTGCCGCACCCTCAGGTCGCGTGGGCGCGGTGGAGTCGCGGGCCGTCGATGCGCACCTGTTCGAGGAACGGTCGTGCGATGCGCTGCCAGCGGGAGGTGGCGGAGCACTTGCTCTCGCATCGGGGTGATCGTGATGGCGTACATCACTGCCTCGGCGAGCGTCGTCGGACGGGGGAGTGGCTGGTCGGGGAACTGGCAGTCGAGCACCACCAGTGACCGGGCACCCATCGCCAACGCCTCGAGCACCGGCACGTTCGACACCAGTCCACCGTGGGAGAAGTCGCGCCCCTCGTGCGTGGCGGCCGGGAACACACCGGGAAGAACGGAGCCGGCCAAGATCGTGGACAACACCGGTCCCGAGGTCAGCTCGACTGGCGCGCTGGTATCGGCATCGACGGCCATCGCAAGGTACGGAATCGCCAACTCGGAGATGTCGTGTTCGGGGATCGCTCCGGCCACCAGGCATCGTCCCGCTCGGCGGCTCGACCGTCCAGATCGCCACCGACCGCGCACGAGAAAGCGACGTCCGTGCGATCACCCGGGCATGGGCCGACGGAGTCGTCGCCGAGTTCATCCCGCGCACGGTTGTGGCGCTCGGCGACAACTTCGTCGGACTCGTCCCCGACTGGATGGTGCTCAGCGGCCCGTGTAGTTCGCTGGACGCTTCTCGAGGAATGCAGCGACGCCTTCGCGGTGGTCGTCGGTGCGGAACAACTCGGCGAGTGTGGAACTCACCCAGCGGCCGAGATCATCCCAGTCCGGGTCGAGCGCAGCTCGCAGTCCGCGCTTGAGCGCCTGCACGGCGAGCGGAGGGTTGGCCGCGATGTCCGCGGCGAGGGTCAGTGCCATCGGCAGTAGGTCGTCATGGGGTACGACACGCGACACGAGGCGGATTTCGCAAGCTTCGTCGGCGTCGATCACCCGACCGGTGAACAACAACTCGGCTGCACGCTCGCGCCCCACGAGCTCGACCAATCGAGCGAGCCCGGCGACGTCGCAGCACAGGCCACGCTTCACGAACAGTTCACCGAATCTGGCGCGCTCGGAAGCGATACGGATGTCGGCCATGAGGGCCAGCTCCATGCCCCAGCCGACTGCAGCGCCGTTGACCGCAGCGATGATCGGCACGTCGGTGCGCAACAGGCTGCCGGCAGCCGGAGTGAGGCGCGGTTCGCGATCGGCTCGTTGGAGGTCGGCGCTGGTGGCGACCATCACCTCCTTGACGTCGTCGCCCGAGCAGAACGCTGGGTCGCGCCCGGTGATCACCAGGCATCGGGCGGTGGTGGTGTCGACCGCGTCGGCCAGTTCGGCGTAGGTGGTGAACGTCAGTGCGTTGCGGGCCGCCGGACGGTCGATCGTGATGATCCCGATGTGGTCGCGAAGTTCGTACTCGATCTCGGTGTACACGCCTCCAGCCTGTCATCCGACGCCGTCCCCGAACGGGGCGGAGGATTGATGGAGGCGGGTTCAGGGTCGGGCAGAAACTCTCGACCACTGATCACCTGGCTCTCACCTTCCTCTGACCCAGCAGCGAGACCCTGGGATCCGTGGAAGATCCCGTCGCACCTCCCTACGCCGACCGCCCGTCCCCGATTCCCAACGAACCGCTCGGGCCGCCTCTCGCTGCTCCCAGCTGGGAACCGCCAGCTCCGACGGGGTCAGCACCACGTCCGCAGCGCCACCGTGCCCGCTTCGGTGCCGGCGTACTCGTCGGGATGGCACTCACTGGCGCCGCGATCGGTGGATTCGCCGTCGGCCAGGACTCGTCGACCACCATCTCGTCACCAACCGCGGCGCCGAGCGTCGTCGCCGAGCCGGTGAGCATGTCGACAGGGTCGATCGGTGACCTCGTCGAAGCCGCGCGTCCGTCGGTGGTGTCGGTGCGCCAGGAAGTCACCCAGACCGGCCCGCTGGGCAACACCTCGCGCGGCCGCGCCGCCGGCACCGGTTTCGTGCTGTCAGCCGACGGCTACATCGTCACCAACAACCACGTGATCGCCGAAGGCGACACTCCAGTCGTCACGTTCGCCGACGGCACCAGCGAGCCGGCCACCATCGTCGCCGGTGACCCGAGCCGCGACCTCGCCGTGCTACGCGTCGACCGCACCGACCTGGTACCGCTGGCCGTCGGCGACTCCGACGAAGTCCGCCTCGGCGACCAGCTGATCGCGGTCGGCTACGCACTCGACCTCAACGGCGAGCCGTCGGTGACCTCGGGGATACTGTCGGCCAAGAACCGGACCATCGTCGCCGAGAATGGCGCACAGCTCGTCAACCTGCTCCAGACCGACACCGCCATCAACCCGGGCAACTCCGGCGGTCCGCTGCTGAACGGGCGCGGCGAAGTGGTCGGCATCAACACCGCCATCGCCGGAGGGGCCGAGAACATCGGCTTCGCCATCGCGATCACGCCGGTGATGAACGTGATCGACTCGCTGCGTGGCGGCAGCGTTCCCGACCGGGCGCTGATGGGTGTCACCACGCAACCGACCGGTGAGGGCCTCGGCGTCGAAGTGACCGAGATCGCTGATGGCTCCGGCGCTGCCGACAGCTCGTTGCGGGTGGGCGACGTGATCGTCGCCGTCGACGACACCGACATCACCGACCCGACGTCGCTCGGCGCCGCGATCGCCGGCTACCAGCCCGGCGACACCGTTACCGTCACCGTCGATCTCAACGGCTCGACACAGGACATCGACGTCACCCTCGGCACCCGCCCCACCTGATCAGGCGGCGGGGAGCGCGTCGAGGAACTCGGCTCGTGTCGCCGGGCCGAGCGACGGCTCGGGCGGTCGCTGATCCTTGGTCTGCAACACCGCGAAGATCCGGGCACCGAAGTCGGCGTCGGTCAGCAGGGCGTCGGGCGGCGACAGCAGGTTCAGGTTGCGTACGAACGAGCGCAGCACCACCTGGTCGGAACGCAATGCGGGCGCCAACCCGTCACGCAGGATCGATCTGGTGAACGCCCTCGGATCTGATGCGTCGCCGTAGGGATCGTCACCGGCGAGCAGCGCTGCCGCCACCCGCCGAGCCTCACGGTCCTGTTCGACCGACGATCGGTACCAGGGGTGGATCTCGGACCGCAGCGCGTCGTCGTAGGCGACCGAGGCGGCGAGCATGTCGTCGGGATGCTCGGCAATCGCGGTGACCAGCAGATACGCGCTCCAATACGCAGTGCTGCAGCCCCGTCCGTAGAGCGGGTTCGTGCACAGCACGGCGTCGCCGACCGGCACCAGGCCGATGGCGGCGGGTTCACCGTCGACGACGTAGTCGCTCCATTTGTTCAACAGGCCCGCCATCATGTGCACGTCGGGTGTGAGCGGCTCGGACCGGCCGTCGAGCCACGGCTTCGTTGCCGGCAGCGACCGGGCTGCTGCGTCGAACGCCGCGGGATCCGACAGGCGTCGACGGAGTTCGTCGTCGTCGGACGGCACGGCGAGCGTGATGCTGAAGGTGCGGTTGTCGCCCACGAACGTGCCGTACTTGACGTAGCCGAGATCACCGCCGATCGGTCCGGTTCGTGGCGGAAGGTCGGACTCGGGCAGCAGCCGGTAGAAGCGGCTCGCGTACACGATCCCGGTGTCTTCCACGGTCTCGATGACCTCGCGGGCGCCGATATCGGCCAACCATTCGGCAACTGCGCTCCGGCGCCCGTTCGCCGCGATCACCAGATCGGCCTCCAGCTCGGTGCTGTCGTCGAGCCGCACCCCCGTCACCACCGGCACACCCCCGAAATGGCGCGCCGGTGTTGCGCTCAACGCAACGTCAGCGGGATTTTTCGGGTTTGGGGTGTTCGGGTTTGGGGCGTTCGGACCGGTGGTGGTGAGGAGGCCGGTGGCGGCGAGGCCGGTGCGGATGGTGACGTTCGGCTCGGCGAGGGCGGCGCGGCGCAGCACCCACTCGAACGTGGTGCGACGGCACGCGATCATCACCAGGTCGTCGTCGCCGGGCTCGGGGGTGAACTCCATCTCGGGCGGCACACCGTCGCCGAAGCGCATCTCGGTGGCACCTTCGGCGAGGAGCGCGTCGAGGATGTCGGGCTGGTGGTCACGCAACAGGTTCCGCAACCGAGCGAGGAATGCGTGGCTGTGGCGAACCTGCGGGGCGCCGCGACGATTCCATTCGAACGCTTCGTCGGCGGTGGCCGGCATCGGCGTGTCGTCGCGTTCGATCACCGTGACCTCGTGCCCGGCCCGTCCGAGCTGCAGCGCCGTCGACAACCCGGCCACCCCGCCACCGATCACTACGACGTTCACGGCTGGAACTCCAGTCCCTCGAAGTCACCCGACGACCGCCATCGGTCGATGTACTGGAAGTAGGCGACTGGACCCTCCGGGTACCCCATCGAGTTGAGCACGCCGCGGCGCCCCGTGGATTGGCCCTCGTTGTTGTAGTAGCCGGGCGTGCAGTCGGGAGAGTTCGTCATCCGGCCAACGGCGCCGGCTTCGAGTCGCTCGACCCACTCCTGCTCGGCATCGGCGGTGACCTCTACCGTCACCTCCGACCCCTCGGCCTCGTCGACCTGGAGTGCATGATCGATGATCGCGGCGATCGTGGCGCCCGATTCGAGGTAGTTGTGCGGCACGTTCGAGATCAGGTTCGCGGCCTGGCTCAAGGTGACCATGAACAAGTTGGGGAACCCGTGGACATGGATGCCGTGGAGGCTCTGCATGCCCCCGGCCCAGTGGTCCGACAGCTGCTCGCCGTCGCGTCCTGTCGTTTCGAAGCCGGATCGGCGGGAGAGCTCGGTGCCGACCTCGAAACCCGAGGCATAGATGAGGCAGTCGAGTTCGTAGTGTTTGCCGTTGGCCCACACCCCGGCGGCGTCGATGCGCTCGATACCTCGGCCGTTCGTGTCGATCAGGTGTGTTCCTGGCTCGTTGTAGGCGTCGAGGTACTCGTCGTGGAAACAGGGGCGCTTGCACAGTTGGCGGTACCACGGCTTGAGCGCTTCGGCGGTTGAGGCATCGGCGACGAGCGCGTCGACGCGTGAGCGGATCTCGGTCATCTTCTCGTCGTCGGAGTCCTCGTATGCCTTGATGAACGTCTCGCGTGTGAACTCCTGGCCGGGGTTCGACAGCACCTTGTCGCGGATGCGCTGGCTGATGTCGGTCCAGCCGTCCTTCACCAGGTCTTCGGCGGCGAACCCGCCGGTCTGCAACGTGGTGAAGTTCATCAGCCACTCGGCCTGCCAACCCGGCTGCAGCGTGGTGAACCAGTCGGGGTCGATGTCGTGGTTGTTGCGCACATCGATCGACGACGGCGTGCGCTGGAACACGTACAGCTCCTCGGCCGTTCGGGCCAGGTGCGGGATGCACTGAACAGCGGTCGCGCCGGTGCCGATGATGCCGACACGCTTGTCGGCCAGCCCGTCGAGCGGAGCGCCCGACGGGTCCCCGCCGGTGTAGTCGTAGTCCCAGCGACTCGTGTGGAAGCTATGACCCCGGTAGGTCTCGATGCCGGAGATGCCCGGCAGCTTCGGCCGGTGCAGCGGCCCGGTGCCCATCGCCACGAACCTGGCCCGCATCTGGTCGCCGCGGTTGGTGCGGATGATCCAGCGCCGGGCGTCGTCGTCCCACGTGAGCGAGGTCACCTCGGTGGAGAACACGGCGTTGTCGTAGAGGTCGAAGTGCCGTCCGATCCGGCGCGAATGGTCGAGGATCTCGGGTGCGTGGGTGTACTTCTCGCTCGGCATGTGGCCGGTTTCTTCGAGCAGCGGCAGGTAGACGAACGCGGCGGTGTCGCACTGGGCTCCCGGGTAACGGTTCCAGTACCAGGTGCCGCCGAAGTCGCCGCCTTTCTCGATGATGCGTACGTCGTCGATGCCGGCTTCGTGCAGCTTCGCGCCGGTGACCAGCCCGGCGAAACCACCACCGATGAAGGCCACGGTGACCTCGTCGAAGAGCGGCTCGCGTTCGGTCGACTCGACGTGGGGGTCGTCGATGTAGCGCTCGAAGATCCCGGTGACCTCGACGTACTGCTCGTTGCCGTCGGTCCGTAGCCGCTTGTCACGTTCCTCGCGGTACTTCGTCCGCAGTGCATCCCGGTCGATGTCGACGCTCGTCCCCATGGTTGCACAGTACAAGTTCCGCCCGCAGCGTTGGATGCCGGAGCTGGTCGCTGCGATCGCGAATCGTGGGAGGCTGCGAACGTGCAGATTGCCGTTGTGTTGTACCCAGGGGTGTCGGCCGACGAGTGCGAGGCGTTCACGTGCGTGTTCGATCAGCTCGACGGAGCCGACCTCGTCGGTGTCGGCGACTGCGTCGGCACCGTGGAAGGACCCGGCGGTGGGCACCTCGTCGACGCCACGTTCGCCGACGTACAACACCCCGACATCGTCTTCGTGCCGGGCGGCATCGGCTGCGCGCGCCGCAACCGATCCGATCCTGCTCGACTGGCTCCGTGCGGTGGCGCCGCGTTGCACCTGGTTGGCTGCCAGCTCGACCGGCACCGTCGCGGTCGCGGCAGCAGGCCTGCTCGGAAACCACGACGCCGCCACGCACTGGCTGGCCGGCGACTTCCTGGCGGACTACGGCTCGCAGCCGTCTGCGGAACGGATCGTCGAGATCGGCAACGTCATCACCTGCGAGGGGCGCATCACCGCCATGCACGTCGCCCTGCTGTTGACGCTACGTGTCGCAGGTGGCGACGCTGGCAGAACCGGAACGATAGCGGTCAGCGTGGTTCGGGACCGGCGCGACCGCGCAATCGGGAACTCGACGCGCCCGACGTGATCGAGTTCGGACCACTGGTCATCCGACCTCGCTGACCGGGTGGCTGAACGGGTGGCGGACGGGTGGCGGACGGGGTCGAACCGGGTGCCACCTTCTACGCTGGGCGCCATGCGCACGCTGTATGACGCCGACCACGAGGCCTTCCGCGACTCCTTCTCGTCGTTCGTCGCCAAGGAGGTCACCCCTCACTATCTCGAATGGGAGGAGGCGGGCATCGCCCCACGCGAGATGTATGCCACGGCCGGCCAGTACGGCTTCGTGGGCATGGCGATCCCCGAGCAGTACGGTGGCGGCGGCACCGACGACTTCCGGTTCAACGCCATCCTCAGCGAGGAGTTGGGCGCCGCGGGCATCGGCGGCGCCGGGCTCGGCCTCACCCTCCACAACGACATCTGCACGCCGTATTTCATCGAGTACTGCACCGACGAGCAGGCCGAACGGTGGATGCCCGGCATCGCATCGGGCGAACTGATCACCGCAGTCGCGATGACCGAGCCAGGCACCGGGTCCGACCTCGCCAGCATCGCCACCACCGCGATCCGCGATGGCGACGAGTACGTCGTGAACGGCTCGAAGACGTTCATCACCAACGGCATCAACTCCGACCTGGTGATCGTGGCGGCCAAGACCGATCCCACCGAGCGCCACTGCGGACTCTCGCTGCTGGTCCTCCAACGCGGCATGGACGGCTTCGAGCGCGGACGCAACCTCGACAAGATCGGCATGCACAGCCAGGACACCGCCGAGCTGTTCTTCACCGACGTGCGCGTGCCGGTCGCGAACCTCTTGGGCGACGAAGGTAAGGGTTTCACCTACCTTGCCGCGAACCTCGCCCAGGAGCGCCTGTCGATCGCGATCGCCGGCATCGCTGCGGCCCGGGCGGCACTCGGCTGGACGCTCGATTACGTTGGTGAGCGCACCGCGTTCGGCAAGTCGATCGGCACCTTCCAGAACACCAAGTTCGTACTCGCCGAGATCGCCACCGAGGTCGACGTCACCCAGGCCTACGTCGATCAGTGCATCCTGCAACTCAACACAAAGACCCTCACACCTGCCCAGGCCGCGCAGGCCAAGTACTGGTGCACCGACCTCCAGAACCGGGTGGTCGACCGCTGCCTGCAGCTGTTCGGCGGCTACGGCTACATGACCGAGTATCCAATCGCCCGGGCCTACGTCGATGCCCGTGTCACGTCGATCTACGGCGGCACCAACGAGGTGATGAAGACCATCATCGCAAAGTCCATCGGACTGTGACGGTCCATCGGACTGTGACGGTCCATCGGACTGTGACGGTCCATCGGACTGTGACGGTCCATCGGACTGTGACGGTCCATCGGACGTGAACCCGTTACATCCTGGGTCTGACGCCTGATGTAATCCTGCGGAGCTGGTACTTCCAGAGGCCGAGCGTGCCCAGGCCGACCGGGATGATCACGAGCCAGGTCAGGATCCGGAACACGAGGATCGCGGCGGTGATCTGATTCACGAACTCCGAACCGGCTGCTGCCGTGAGCAACCCGATGTACGCGATCTCGCTGACGCCTGCGTCGCCGGCGGTGATGGGGAACACGGTGAGGCCCTGCACCAGCGCGAACACCACGAACACCTCGGTCCAGCGCAACTCGCCCTCACCGATCCCGGTGAAGCGCAGGCACATCAGCAACAGCGCGAACCTCGTGGCCGACGTGAGCACCGTGGCCCACGTGGCCACGAGCCACCGGTCGCGCAACGTCTGCACCGCGCTGGCCCGAGCCGACACCATCTGGGTCGGGAGATCGTCGGGTGTCGGCTTGCGGAACAGTCGCAACACCCGCGACCACACCGGAGCGATCAAGCGGCCGGCCTGCTCGGTTCGCTGCTCCGAGCCGAGCACGAACGCCAGCACGATCACCACGAGGCCCACGATCAGACAGATCGTGACCACCGTCTGCATGGTGTCGCCCAGCGGGGCGTCGGAGACGATCAACCCGATCGCGGCGACGGTCGGCAGCACCAGTTTGATGCCGACGCTGAAGATGCCGCCAGCGGCGACGGCCAGCGTCGCCTCGCCGGTGGTGCGGCCCCACGATGTGAGCATCCGATAGCGAATCGGCAGGTCACTCGGGCCGGGAACCACCGAGGTGATCGACGCCGGGCCGAGGAATGCGACGATGCCGTGGCGCACGGCGAGTCCCGGTACCAGAGAAGCGGTCAGCAGGCCTTGCGCGGCGATCCAGATGATCCACATGCTCGCCAGCGAGATGATCTCGGCGTCGTCGAGCGAGCGGACTGCTTCGATGATCTCATCGAGTTCGAGGTCGTCGAACGTGGTGGCGAGGACCCAGCCGGAGAAGCCGAGCGCGACGACGGTGAACACGATTCGGAACACGATCTTGGCGATGCTCCGCAACGGCGCCTCAGACAGTTCCTCCTCAGGCAGTTCCTCCTCAGGCAGTTCCTCCTCAGGCAGTTCCTCCTCAGGCAGTTCCTCCTCAGGCAGTTCCTCGTGAGGTAGCTCGTCGTCAGGGGTGGTCATGGCCGTGCTCGATACTGTCGCGTACGGCCGTCACGAGGACGGACCGTGCCTCGAGGACGGGCGGCACGAGACCAACTCGATCACGCAGCCTGATCCGTCCGATCAGGACCACAGTCTGGCGAACGACCGGTGGCCACACGACCAGCGCCACGATCCCGCCAGCGGCCACCGCCAGACCGTCGGCAACCGCCGCCCACCCGTCGCCGAGCCACATGCCCATCACGATCCAGGTGATCAGCAACGTGACCAGTCCGAGCATGATTCGCACCGTTCCCTTGGTGGCGGGCGACCGCACCAGCCCGGTGCCGACCACGACGACGAACAACGCCGGCAGATGGATCACGGTGACCGTCACCAGCAGCGAGCCGGCCACGAACAACACGATCGCCGAGAGCATGAGCCGCCCGATCGACACCCGGTCGGGGCGGAGCTGGCGGGGGGCGATCCCGAGCAACTGGAGCCGCGTGGCGAAGTCGCGGTAGGCGGCGATCACCCGTTGCCGGCTGTCGGGGGAAGCGGCTGCGAGTTGGCGAGCCACGACTTCGCTCGCTCCGAACGAGGCATCGACCTGGCCGGTCGCATCGCTGCGTTCCTCGCGCGCTGCCGCCCGCAACATCTCGCGTTCGTCGAGGTCGGCGAACTGTGGCGACACCTCCTCGAGTGCCTGTGTGATCCGTTCGGTCAGCGCCGCTGCGTCGGACCGGTCGGGTTCGCCATCTGGGGCGAGGCCAGCGCCCGCGAACTCGGCCACCACGATCGGCTCGCCGAACATCACGACGGCCCGGCTGCGAGTTTCGACCGTGCTCTCGAACGCCATCCCGATCGGCACGATCACCAGGTTCGGTGCGGTGGGCAGCGACCCGAGTGCGATGCGCGCCGCCCCCGACTTCACCCGATCGAGACCGGCGCGATCGCCGGTGGTGCCCTCCGGGAAGATCGCAACCGTTGCCCCCTGCGCGAGCTCGTGATGGCACGCGTCGAACACCGACGCGTTGTCGCTCGATCGGTCGCCGTCGGCGCTGCGGTACACGGGCAGCACGCCGACGAGCCACAAGAACGGTCGGACGGCGATCACCTTCCAGAGCGCCGCCTCGGCGAGAAACCGCGGCAGTCGACCGAGCACGGCGGCCACCACGACGGCATCGACCAACCCGTTGCCGTGGTTTGCAACGATCAAGGCCGGCCGATTGCGGGGCATCCGGTCACGCCACCGCACGTCGACCGATCGGTGGAAGGCCAGCACCAGGCCGCGAGCGATCAGGCCGATCGTGCGGTCGGTGAATCGTCGGAACAGTCGTGGGGCCCGATCCGGGTCGGCTGCGGCGTAGGCACGATCGACCCAGGCGATCGCGACGATTGCCGAGAGCACGTGCCAGAGACCGTGCGGCTGCAGCCACGATTCGGCGCGGCAGGCCGGGCTGTCGGGCGTTCCGAGCGCCCAGATCCCGATCGCGACCGCGCCGAGTCCGAGAAGCGGCCACGACCACACCGCTGCCATCGATCGTCGACGAGCGATCAGCGACGCGACCGCGATGACGGCCACCGTCACGCCGACGGCGATGTTCGTCGCGCCCGGTGCCAGCGCCCACAGCGCTGCCGACACGACCAGACCCACTGCCGACCCCACGAGCGAGCCGCGATCGGCTCGGTCCCGCAATCGCCCGACGTGCCAGCCCGCCACGAACGCGAGCGCACCGATCAGCGGGACGTCGTGGAGGAACTGGCCGAAGTCGCTCGCAGCCCCGTGGTACAGCAGGCTGCCGAACCCTTCGGCGACCGAGATTGCGGCGAGTCCATACACCGCTCGCGGCAGTCGGGCTCGGCGAACTTCCCACGCGAGCACCAGGCCAGCGGTGACATAGGCCAGCGAGCTCCAGGCGTTGACGTCTTGCTCGAGGAGCCAGTCGTCGCGCAGTTCGCAGTCGGACGTGGCGTCGCTCACGGTCGATCGCTGGTCAGGCTTCGATGCTGGTGTCGGTCGTGGAGGTGGAAGTCGTGGACCCGACGCCGGTGGTCCACGCCTGGCGGAGCGATTCGCGTCGGCGGTCGACATCGGTGAACTGCGCGATGATCCCGCCGACCACGAGTCCGCCGTAGACGACGAACCACCACCAGTTGTCGACGACGTTCTGGGTGGTGACACCGATGTCGAAGTCGTCGACGTCGACGGTGCCGAACAGCAACATCAGTCCACCGACCATGGTGCTCGCCCCGGCGAGCGCCGTGAGAATGGTGAGCAGCACCATCGGCAGGTCGCCGGCGATCGCGACGACCGCGAGCACCACGGCGAGCACCACACCGCTGAGCACGATCACCCAACTCCAGGTGACCCCGAACGCGACCATCAAACTGGTGCCGAGCACGAACCCGATGCCCATCATGCCGACGATCACCGACACCGAGTAGAAGAGGTACGCGATCACGCCGAACACGATCGCCACGCCGAACCCGATGAACCAGCCGAGGGCGTTGCCGAGGAAGCCGGCATCGCCCGACACGATCCCGGCACCGATCAGGAATCCGGCGAACGCTCCCCACACCGGGATCACCAGGCGCATGGCGAGATAGCCACGAAAGCAGAACACGGCTCCCGTCAGCAGGGCGATGATGCCAAGCGCGATGTCGTTCATGGTCACATTCTCGCAGAGCCATCGGACCCTGGTGCGATCATCGTCGCCGTGCGAGACTTGACTCATGGCTGCTTCTCTCGTCCTGTTGTGTACTGACGGCTCCGACCTCGCGCTCAGCGCGATTCGCCAGGGACTCGACCTGCTCTCACCGCCTGATCGGATCGTGGTGGTGTCGGTCGCGTCGCCGATCGACCCGACCCTGGTCACCGGCACTGGTTTTGCCGGCGGGGTGATGACCTACGACGAGCAGGGCGACCTCCTTGCTGCACAGCGAAGTGCGGCGCAGGCGCACGTCGACGACACCGTCACCGCATTTTCACTCGCACTGGCCGACGCCGAGACGATGGTGGTCGTCGGTGACGCCGGCCACGAGATCTGCGCGCTCGCCGAGTCGCTGCCGGCGAGCGTGGTGGTGCTCGGCACGCACGGCCGCAGCGGCATCAAGCGGGCGATCATGGGATCCACCTCCGACTACGTCGTGCGCCACTGTCCCTGCCCAGTGCTGGTGCAGGGCGCTGGCTGACGGCCCGAGCGAAGTTCCGAACGCGTTCAGCAGGTGGATGTCGAACTCCACGCGAGCGATGAGCCTCCGCTCGGACAGGTCGCGGGAGACTCATCGCTCGAGCGTCTGAAGGTGGCGACGAGGAAGACGACGAGTGCGCCGAGGAGACCTCTGATCATCGTGTGCTCTCTTCGTTCGAAGGTCCGTCGAGGTGGCTGTCCCGCTGGCGAACGCACCCACTGCGATAGCGTGCGGCCGTGCCCATGTCGGGAATCACCGTGTTCGGCCTCGGCGTGGGCTGGGCTGCGCAGTTCATTCTCAACCGTGACGGACAGACCACCGATTGGACCATTGCGATCATCGCCGGGCTCGGTGGTTCGTTCGTCGGCGGATTCCTCTCCAGCCCGATCGCCGGCGACGGCGGTCGGCGTGGCCGCCGAGAAGGCCGCTCGCTCCGGGCGCCGTCACTGATCGACGACGATGGACGCTGACACGACGCCCGGTCTGGTCTGCGCCCATCACCACCTCTACTCGACGCTGGCGCGCGGGATGCCGTCGCCGCCGAGCACGCCAACCGACTTCCTGTCGGTTCTCGAACAGGTCTGGTGGCGCCTCGACACCGCCCTCGATCTCGACATGCTCGCCGCGTCGGCCAAGCTGGGTGCACTCGAAGCGCTCGAGGCCGGCTGCACTGCGATCATCGATCACCACGAGTCGCCGAACGCGATCGAGGGGTCGTTGAGCGTGATCGCTGACGCGTGCGCCGAGGTCGGGGTGCGCGTCGTCACCTGTTACGGCGTCACCGATCGCCACGGCGCCGACGGTGCCCGCCGGGGTCTCGATGAGAATGATCGATTCCTACGCGAGGGTGGCAGGGGGCTGGTCGGGGTGCACGCGGCGTTCACCTGTTCCGACGCCACGCTCGCCGGCGCCGCTGAACTCGCAGTACGTCACGGTGTCGGTGTGCACATCCACGTCGCGGAAGGCCATGACGATGTGGGCGCCGTCGATCGGCTCGCCGAGTTGGCGACCGACGACTGGTTGCTGATCCACGGTGTGCACCTCCCCGCCGATCACGGTCTGCGGGGCACGATCGTGCACAACCCTCGATCGAACATGAACAACTCGGTCGGCTACGCCCGCCCGGTGCGGTTCGACAATCCGGTGGCGCTGGGCACCGACGGGATCGGCGCCGACATGCTCGCCGAGTTCCAACTCGCATTCGTCGCAGCCCGTGCAGCCGATGTCACGTTCAGCCCTGACACGGCATGGTTGTGGCTCGCCGCCGGGTGGGATCTGGTGCCCGAAGCCCGCACCGACCGGGTCACCTGGTCGTACTCGCCGATGGAACCATGGCACCTCGCCTACAGCCCGACGGTCCGGGCGATCGACGTCGACATCGACGGCGAGCCGGCGCTGCGCAACGGCGTGGCCACACGGGTCGATGCCAACGAAATCAGGGCCAAAGCCGCCGAAGAGGCCGCCCGCCTCCACGCCCGGCTGTAACGATCAGGTGACGACGACGGTGGTGCCGACGTCGGCGAAGTCCCAGAGGAACGCAGCGTCGAGGTCGTTCTGGCGCTGGCAACCGCCGGAAAGACGGGTGCCGAGTTCGGCGTCGGTCTGATACGGCGAATTGTCGGACACATGGCGCGGGATGCCGTGGAAGCCGATGTGGCCGATGTCGGTTTGCTGGTAGCGGATCATGTTCGGCAGAAATGCCTCGCCGTTCCACGCCGTCGACATCTCCGACTTGCTGTAGACGGTGTGGGTGCCGGGCATTTCGTTGCTGTATTTCGAGCCGGACACGAGCCACGACCGCACGACCTCATCGTTGCCGTCGACCGCCCACGCCCGCTGGCCGGCACGGTCGTAGACCACGCGACGGCCCGATCCCGAGTTGTCGGGAAGCGGCGGGGCGTCGTCGCCGGTCGTGGCGACCGGCGACAGGTAGAAGCCCGTGGAGTCTGGCGTGTTCGGCGGTGGGGGAGGGGTGCGGACCACCAGGGACTCTTCGTCGGGCCAGATGCCGAGTTCGATGGAGCTCTCGCGCCCGACCACGCCATCGACGAACAGCCCAGCCTCCTCCTGGTACGCCATCACGGCCGCCAGGGTGGGGTCGTCGAAGTCGCCGTCGATCGCACCGTCGTAGAGACCCTCGTCGGTGAGCGCCTGCTGGAGGCATGCGACGCCGTCGCCCTGCGAGGTGAGACGAATCGCGGTGGCGCCGATCGTGCAGCCGCCGTCGGCGCGTTCCGGCTCGACCGCTTCCTGCGGCTCTACTTCGTTCTGACCGAGCTCGCCTTCGAGATCAGGCAGCGCGAGCCCGACGGGTGTGATCGCCGCGTCGGCAGCAGCCGCACCGTCGGCGGCCGGATCGTTGGTGGCCGGATCGTTGGTGGCCGAGATGGCGATCGAATCCGGTGTGGGCCCGTCGGCGGTGACAACGGCACCCACGGCTGCTGCAGCGAGCACCGCGCTCAGCGCAAGACCTACAGCGAGACGGCGTCGGTGATCGGAGGCGGCCGACATGTGCCAAGGCTACCGAGCTTTCGGTGCCGGCCGTGTTCACCCCTGTGGTCAACGCGTCAGGGCGACCACGGTCGCCGCCGCGAGGCCGGCACCGGTGCCGGCGATCGTGGCGAGTCCGACCCAATGGACTGCCGACGGATGCACCACGTCGGCGCCGCGACGCAACGTGCCGTGCAGTTCCTCGTAGTGGGCCCCCGACCACACCAGCAACACGGCCCCGAACACCACCTGTACCATGCCGCCGACGGCGAGCAGCCAGAACTCTTCGACGGCTGCGAAACGGCTCAGCAGCAGCCCGGCCACCATCATCGAGATCGCTGTGCGCTCCCAAGCGAGCGACGTACGCTCGTGCTGCAACCCGGTGTCGAAGACCTCGGTCGGTCGGCGGTCGTTCACGCCTGGTCGACCACCAGGATCACGGCGGCCACGATCGAAACGACGGCAGTGCCGACGGCCATCATCATCGGCAGGCGCGACTTCGGCAGCGGTTCGTTCAGGCGCATCGCTCGTTCGTTCAGCGCCCAGCGGCGGTAGGCGCTCGCTGCGGTGACGAAGCTCAGGGCGAGCAGCAGGATGCCGAGTGTCTCGCCCAGCGCGACCTGGTCGAGGAGGCTGATCGCAGCGAGTCCGCCGGCGGCGAGTGCGAGCGCGGTGCGGATCCACGCAAGGAAGGTGCGCTCGTTGGCGAGCGTGAACCGGTAGTCGGGTTCGGTGCCGACCCGTCGTGGGTCAGGAGGCAGGACTCGTTCGCGCAGTGTCACGACGGCCGGCTCAACGCCAGGGTGTCGTCGATCGCAGCGCGGAGGCAGCGGGTGAAGAGTTCGTGGTCGGTCACTGCGGCACGGTCGGCATTCACGCCGAGGTGCACCGTGCCGTCGTAGCTGAACAATGTGATGTTCACGGCTGCGCCGGCGAGCGGACCGAACGCATAGAACTCCTCGACGCGTGAGCCCGCCATGAACACGGGGAACGGCGGCCCCGGCACGTTCGAGGTGGTGACGTCGACGCCTTTGAGCATGGCGCCGAGGATCGACACGGCAGCCGCCGGTCCGAGTCGAGAGATCACCCCCGAGATGTCGTTCACATGTGGCAGCGCCGGCTCGGCTCGCACCCCGAACAACAACCCCTTGACCTCGCTGATGCGGTGAGCCGGCTCGGCGTCGCTGAGCGGCAGCACCATGCGCGCCGGCACGAACTGGTTGTCGAAATTGTTCGCAGCGTCACCGCCGCGAACGCTGATCGGCATGTTCATCCTGACGGCGCTACACGGGTGCCCGAGCGCGTCGTGGTACCGCTTCAGTGTGTCGAGCGTGACGGCGACGAACGCGTCGTTGAGCGTGCCGTCCACCGATCGGGCTGCGGCCTTCATCGCCGTGTACGGCACCGACACCGCCTCGAAATGGGTGTTGAGCGAGCGCTCGGTCATCGCAGGACTCAACGGTGTCGTTGCAGGTTTGACCACCCTCGCGATCGAACCGGTGGTGCGGCCGAGTTGCTCGATCGTGCCGAGCGGGTCGCGCAACAGGTCGCCGGCTGTCTTCAGTGATGCCTTCCCGAGTCGGACACCGGTCTTCGCTTCCGACGCGATCCGGTGAGCGACCGAACGGGCTCCGGGGATCGCCCAGATGGGCGCTTCGATTCGGAGCCGATGGTCGATGGGGGGTTTCGACTCGACGCTGTCGGATGCCGGGTCGTCGGGGTCGACGGGGTCGGGTTCGAGATCGACCATGTGGGCGAGCAGTTGCACCATCCCGAGGCCGTCGGCGATCGCGTGGTGCACCTTCATGATGAATGCCGCCCGTTTGCCCGGGAGCGCCTCGACCACACACAACTCCCACAGCGGCCGATCCCTGTCGAAGGCGCGAGCTGCCATCCACTGCGCGTAGTCGAGTACCTGACGGCGTCCGGGTCGGCGGCCGGGCAGACGAGCCCACGTGTAGTGGTAGTCGACGTCGACGTGGGGATCGTCGGCCCAGCGCGGCGGCGCAACGCCAGGCTGTTCGTCGACGACTCGCTGATGGAGACGAGGGATCTTTGCGACGATCCGTTCGACGACGGCGTCCATGCGTGCCCGGTCGGGGACCGAGTCGAGGAACCACACGCTGGTGATCGTGGAACGCAGCAACGGATCGCGTTCGATGTGCCACAGCACCGAGTCGCTGTCGTTCATCCACTCGTCGTAGTGCAACTCGCTCACGGTCTTATCCCCATCACGACCGAACGTACACCGGCCGCGAGTGCCGCGGCGACGCCGCTCCGGGGTGTCTTTGTCGCGGCGCGAGCGCGAGACTCCGGACGTGAAACAACTGTCCGGCCTCGATGCGAGTTTCCTCTACATGGAAACGCCCAACACCTACGGACACGTCAGCGGGCTCGCCATCTACGAGCGACCGGACGGCGACTTCTATCCGTTCCAGGCTGCGTACGACCGATTCGACGCGCTGATCGGGCGGCTCGAGCCGATGCGCCGTCGACTCGTGGAGGTGCCGTTCAAACTCGACCATCCCTACTGGATCGACGACCCCGACTTCGACCTCAACTACCACGTGCGCCACATCGGGCTCGCCCCTCCCGGCGGTGCGGACCAGTTGGCCGAGCAGGTGGCGCGCATCGTCGGTCGCCGGATGGACCGCAGCCGACCGCTGTGGGAGGCCTACGTCATCGAAGGACTCGCCGACGGACGTTGGGCGATGCTCACCAAGACGCATCACGCCACCATCGACGGCGCGTCCGGTGTGCTGCTGCTCGGCATGCTCACCGATCCGTCGCCGGACACGCCGATGCCAGATCACGTCGACTGGGTCGGCGAAGCCGTTCCGTCCGACCGCGAACTCCTCGAGCGCACCATGCGCAATCTCGCGATGAATCCCGTCAAGGGGATGCGACTGTCATTGCGTCTGCTGCGCAACTTCGCCGAAGCGGCCGGCGTCGACAGCGTGTCGGCCATGGCAGCGCAGGTGCGCGACGGTCTCAAGTCGGTTGCCCTGGGCGGTGCGATCGACACGCCCGAGCCGGTGCACCGAGTGCGCATCCCGCTGTCGCCTGCGCCGCCCACTCCGTTCAACCGGGCGGTCACCCCGCATCGTCGCTTCGCGATGCGGTCCACGGCGCTCGGCAACATCAAGGCGTTGAAGGACGCAACCGGTTGCACGGTGAACGACGTCGTGATGGCGATCTGCACGGGGGCGTTGCGTGAGTATCTACTGCGACACGATGCGCTACCCGAGGCGCCGCTGCGGGCGATGGTGCCGGTGTCGATCCGCACCGGCGACGAGGAAGACCCCTGGACCAACCGGGTCGGCGGCATCATCGCCGACATCCCCACCAACTCTTCCGATCCCCTCGAACGGCTGCGCGGGTGCCACGAGGCGATGAACGAAGCGAAGCTGCAGATGGACGTGCTTCCCGCCGAAGCCATCGCCGAACTGGCGCAGGTGGCACCGCCGCTCGCAGCGACGGCGGCGATGCGCTTGCAGTCGCGTCTGCGGCTCGCCGACCGGGTGACCCTGCCCATGAACGTTGTGATCTCCAACGTTCCGGGGCCACGCCACGCCCTGTACTTCGCCGGGGCGAAGATGACCAACTACATCCCGGTGTCGATGATCGCCGACGACATGGGGTTGAACATCACGGTGCACAGCTATCTCGACCGGCTCGAGTTCGGCCTGATCGCCGACCGCGAGTTGGTACCCGATCTCTGGGATCTCGTCGATCTGCACATCGACGAGATCGACGTGCTGTTCGAGGCAACCGGAGCAACGCGGTTCGAGCAGCAGAAGGCGCCGTCGATGCGCCGAGGGAGCGCCCGCAAGCCGGCCGCCAAGAAAATGCCAGCGAAGAAGAACGCGCCAGCGAAGAGGAAGCCGGCTGCGAGGAAGGCGCCGGCGAAGCGCGGGTGACGGTCCGTTTCTGATCGCAGCGCGGTGAGCGGTAAGACTTGACATCGATGGATTTCGACCTGCCACCCGACGACCACCCCACTCGTCGCCTCGTGCGCGACTGGGTTGCCGACAACCCGAACCCCACCGGCCGTGATCTGGCCGAGGCCGGCTACGTCGTGCCGCACTGGCCGAAGCCGTGGGGGCTCGAAGCCGACCCGATCGATCAGCTCGTGATCGACGACGAACTCGCGGCGGCCGGCATCAGTCGCCCCGGCAACCACATCGGCATCGGCTGGGCCGCGCCGACCATTTTTCTCGCCGGCACACCAGAACAGCACGAGCGGTACCTCCCCAAAATCTTCAGTGGCGAGGAGATCTGGAGCCAGCTGTTCTCCGAACCCGACGCCGGCTCCGACCTCGCGAATCTTGCCACCAGAGCGGTGAGGGATGGCGACGAATACGTCGTGAACGGCTCGAAGATCTGGTCGAGCGGTGCCCACCACTCGCAGTTCGGCATCCTCATCGCACGCACCGACCCCGACCAACCCAAGCACAAGGGCATCTCCTACTTCATCTGCCCGATGGATCTGCCCGGCATCTCGATGAGCCCGATCGTCGACATGACCACCGCACATTCGTTCAACCAGGTCTTCTTCGACAACGTGCGCATCCCGGCGTCGTTGCGCGTCGGCGACGAGGGCGACGGTTGGCGCCTCGCCAAGGTCACCTTGTCCAACGAGCGGGTGTCGCTGTCGTCGGCCGGTTCGCTGTGGGGCGTCGGCCCGTCCGCCGACGACCTGATCGACCTGATCCGTCGCGACGGCAGCCTCACCGACCCGGTGCTGCGCGACAAGGCCGCCCGGTTGCACATCGAGGCCAAGCTGCTGCACCTGAACCGGATGCGCAGCCTCAGCGCGCGACTCAAGGGCAAGACGCCCGGCCCCGAGGCGTCGATCCAGAAGATCATGGCCGACGAACACGGCCAACACGTGATGGCCCTCGCCAAGGCCGTTGCCGGTGCCGACGGCATGCTCAGCGGGTCCGGGCCGGCCGGCACGATCGACTCGTCGTCGCAGAACGGACCGACCGAGAACAACCTCGGGGCCTCTCGCCAGTTCCCCGACGTGCATCCGATCTGGCACTACGGCTATCTGTTCAGCCCGGCGCTCACGCTCGGTGGTGGCACCTTCGCGGTGCAGCGCAACATCGTCGGTGAGTTCGTGCTCGGTCTGCCCCGTGAACCCAACCTCGAGCAGGGCCTCAGCTGGTCCGAGGCCCGTCAGCAGCGCTCATGAACGAATTCGGCTTCGGCATCGACATCGGCGGTTCGGGGATGAAGGCGGCGATCGTCGACCTGTTCACCGGAGAACTTGCATCAGAACGGATCCGCATCTCCACACCGAAACCGGCCACCCCGGTGGCCATGGCTGACGTGGCAGCCGAACTCGTTCGCGCCCACGGGTGGACCGGATCGATCGGTGTCGGCTTTCCCGGCATCGTGCGCCACGGCGTTGTGCGCTCCGCTGCGAACATCGACGAGAGCTGGGTGGGCGTCGACGCCGATGTCGTGTTCACCGACGCGTGCGGAGTAGACGTGGCCATGGTGAACGACGCTGACGCCGCCGGGCTCGCCGAGATCCGCTGGGGGGCGGGCCGAGATGTCACCGGCGTCGTTCTGGTGTTGACGTTCGGCACCGGCATCGGGTCGGGTCTGTTCGTCGATGGCGCCCTGGTGCCCAACACCGAACTCGGTCATCTCGAACTCGACGGTCGCGACGCCGAGTCGTTTGCAGCGGCGAGCGTGCGCGAGCGCGAGGGGATCGGCTGGAAGGAGTGGGCGCCGCGAGTCGAGCGGTATCTTCGCCACGTCGAGATGCTCTTCTCGCCGGACCTGATCATCGTCGGCGGTGGCGCATCGAAGTCCGCCGACAAGTGGCTGCCGCGAATTTCTATCCTCACGCCGATCGTGGCGGCGGCGATGGCGAACAATGCCGGCATCGCCGGCGCCGCGCTGGTGACACGCCACGCCCACCTCTGACGAATCCGCGCTCAGTGCAACTCGGCCGGAACGTGTGCCCGGCCTCGATACCACAGCGTGGCGATGGTGATCGTGAGGATCGGAACCACGAAGTACAGCATCACGTCGCCGTACGAGTCGCGCACGCTGTGTTCGGTGGCGTCGAGCACCAGCCAGCCCAGGTAGACGGCATAGCCGACGAGGAACACGATGCCCTCCCAGCGGTCGAGCACGTAGCCGTTGGCGAAGATCGGCAGGCAGGCGACGGCGACGGCGACCATCACGGGGATGTCGACCTGCACGGCGCTGGCGGCAACGGTGATGGCGTTCGGTGACACGACCGCGGTGACGCCGAGAACTGCGAGCAGGTTGAACAGGTTCGAGCCGATGGCGTTGCCGACGGCGAGGTCGCGTTGGCCTCGCATCGCAGCCAGGACCGACGTCGCGACCTCGGGCAGCGAGGTGCCGATCGCCACCACGGTCAACCCGATCACGAGGTCGCTCACGCCGAGGTCGGTGGCGATGTCGCTGGCGGAACTCACCAGAGCCTGTGCGCCGAACACCAGCAGTACGAGTCCGAGCACGAGGAAGCCGATGTCGGATGCGACCGACTTCTCGGCGAGCGCCTCGGGGTCGAGTGCGTCGTCGTATTCGGTCACCATGTCGGGTGGCGAGCTGCGAGTCGCTGCGATCACCGTCCACACGAGATACACCGTGAGTGCAGCGATGAGGATCAGCCCCTCGATCCGGCCGAGGCTCTCGTCGAGCACGAAGACCAGCACCAGCACCGAGGCACCGATCATGATCGGTACATCGAGGCGCACGATGCGCTGCGCGACGAGCAGCGAGCCGCCGACGGTTGCGGCCAGGCCGAGCACGAGCAGGATGTTGGCGATGTTCGAGCCGACCACGTTGCCGATCGCGATCGATCCGGCCTCGGGTCCGCCGCGGAGTGCGTCGCCGACGCTGACGGCCAGTTCGGGGGCGCTGGTGCCGAAGGCCACCACGGTGAGGCCGATCACCACGCTCGACATCCCGGTGCGGGAGGCGAGTCCGGCCGCTCCTCGTACGAGTGCCTCGGCACCGAGCACCAGCGCGACCAACCCGCCGACCAGGAATGCAATCGTGCCGATGCCCATGGCCACCGGAGGCTATGAGCGAAACGCTGGATCAGCGGAGTCGGCGAGCCAGTTCGGTGCGGTAGGCAGCGGCCCGGGTGAGTTTGATGTCTTCGTAGCCGCGCACCTGATCGGGCAGCGAGGCGATCTCGACCGACTCGTCGTAGTTGTCGTTGCCGAGTCGGCGGTTCAGGGTGGCGATGGCGTCGATGAACTCGGCGAACATCGCCCGCTCGACCCGGCGAACCTTCGCCCACCGGAACGGATCGGCCATCGTGCCGCGCAGCCGCTTACTCGCTCGGAGTATCCGCAGCACCGGGACCGCGGTGCGTTACAGCTTCAGCTTGCGGTCGAGGCCGAGCGAGCGGAGCATCGGGGGATGGAGGTCATCAGTTTGTGGAGGTTGCGGGCCACCGCCTCGCTGTAGCACGTCGAGTCGATTCCGAGCGCCCGTTCGACGGCCCTGGCGTCGACGGCCCAGGCCCGGCCCCACCGGAACGCGGTGAGGTTGGTGTCGACGGCCACCCCGTTCAGCGTGATCGCCTGCTCGATCGCGTCGACGGGAACGGGTATGGCGCCAGCTTGCACTGCGACGCCGAGCAACAGGATGTTCGCCGTGGTCGTCGAACCGAGGAGGCCGTCGGCCAGGCCGGCCGCGTCGAGGAACAGGTTCTCGCCAGAGCGACTCACCTGGGCGACGCGCTCGATGAGGACGGCACCGTCGGGCGGTGCGATGTCGGGGTGGGTGACCATCTGTCCGGTGGGCACGGCGTCGGTCGACGCCACGACCACCGTGCGCTCGGTGCGCGTCCCGGTGAGATTCGAATCGCTCGCTCCGACGAGCAGATCGAACGCCAGCAGACAGTCGACGCCTGACACGTTCGCATGGTTCGATGCCGCGGTCTCGCCTCGAGTGATCCTCAGATCGCTGACCACCGGCCCCGCCTTCTGTGACAGCCCGGTCTGATCGAGGCCGCGTACCTGCAACGCGGCGAGCATCGCCGCTGTGCCGAGCACCTGGCTCACGGTGACCACGCCGGTGCCCCCGATGCCGGTGAGACGCACCGTGAAGTCGTGGGCGTCGACGACGAGTGGCGCTGCGGGTGGGGTGAGGTCGGTCGGCGCCTCGGGCCGTGCGCGGCGCTGCTGCGAGCTGGCCTCCTCGGGGTCGACGGTGACGGTGGCGAACGACGGGCTGCACAGACAGGCAGTTGCTCTTGTCGCCGCAGTCGCCGCAGCCTTCACACACCCGCTCGTTGATCACCACCCGGAACCCCGGCGTCGCAATCGTTCCGCGCGCCGGTCCTCGCCGGTTCTCCGCAGCGCACGCCTGGTCGTGGACGTGCACGGTCACGCCCGCGATGTCGGCCAGTACCCGCTGCGCCTCGTCGAACCGGCTGCGGTCCCACACCTCGACGCTCGCCGGCATCGACCCCGCCGGATGTCGATGGGGATCATCGCTGGTGACGATCACCCGCTTCACACCTTCGAGTAGCAGCATCGCCGCCACATCGGGCACCGACATCTGGCCTTCTGGATCTTGTCCACCGGTCATCGCGACGGTGCCGTTGTAGAGCAGTTTGTAGGTGATGTCGACGCCCGCTGCGACTGCTGCACGCACGGCCAGCGAGCCCGAGTGGAAGAACGTGCCGTCGCCGAGGTTCTGCACCAGATGGTTGCGGCCGACGAACGGCGCCATCCCGATCCACTGGGCGCCTTCGCCGCCCATACACCTGAGTCCGACGATGTCGCCTACCCGTTCGGGCTCCATCATCGCCACCATCGCGTGGCAACCGATGCCACCGCCGACGAGCGTGCCCGGCTCGGCGCGGGTGCTGCGATTGTGCGGGCAGCCAGAACAGTAGAACGGGGCCCGATGCACCGTGAGCGGGATCGGCGTGCGCGGTGGGCTGATCACCTCGTCGAGCGGGCTCAGCCGACCGGTGAGTCGAGCAGACAGTCGGGCGTGCAGCGGGGCGAGCAACGCGTCGACGTCGAGCGACCCGTGGCCGGGGATGAGCAGATCACCCCGCTCGTCGCGTCGGCCGACGACCCGCGGGTGATGGGTGCCGTCGTAGAACGAACCCTTCAGGAGCCCTTCGAGCGTGTGGTTCTTCTCCTCGACGACCACCACCTCGTCGAGGCCCTCGGCGAACTCGCGGGCCTGGGCCGGGTCGAGCGGTACGGGCATCAACAGTTGGAACAGACGGACGCCTGCGGCACGTAGGTCGTCGTCGGTGGCGAGCCCGAGCACCCACAGCGCCTCTCGGACTTCGCGGAACGGGTGGCCGCCGACGTCGATCACCGGCGACGACGCCCGGACCCGATCGGGGTGCACTTCGACGGTGCCGGTGCCGTCGGCCACGGCGGTCACGAGCTTCAGCCCCGCCCACAATCCGCACGACCGCGACCGCGACCGCGACCGCGACCGCGACCGCGACCGCGCCACGGCGTGTCGGCTCAGGTCGAGCGCTTCCTGCACGTCGCCGGGAAACAGGATCGGCACGTGGAGATCGACCATGGTGGCGTCGCTGGAGGAGGGCAGGGTGGACGACTTGGCGGCCGGGTCGTCACCGACCACGGTGACCACACCGCCGTGCATCGATGTGCCGCAGAACACGGCGTGGCGAATCGCGTCGCTGCTGCGATCGAAGCCGGGGCCCTTGCCCTACCAGATCCCGATAACCCCGTCGTAGCGGGCATCGTCGAGCGTCATCGCCAACTGGCTGCCCATCACCGCGGTTGCGGCCAGCTCTTCGTTCACCGCTGGCTGAATGACGATCGTTGGATCCGGCACCGTGGCCGACGCCCGCCGGAGTTCCTCGGTGAGGGTGTCGACCGGCGAGCCCTGATAGCCGGATGCGAAGGCCGCGGTGGTGAGACCGAGCCGACGGTCGAGGCGCAGTTGATCGGCAGCGAGACGGGCGACCGCCTGCACGCCGGACAGGAAGACGGTGCCGTCCTCGAGCCGGAATCGGTCGGCGAGCTCGTACGGCCGCTCCGTGTCGACCGGTTCGGTGTGGTTGCTGTCGATACTCACGATCCCTCCCTCACTCGGGCGCCCTGTCAACAGATCTAGTCCACTGCGGCCTCGGGTCAGAACACAGCTCAGAACACGGCTCAGAACACGGCTCAGACGAGGTGGTGGCGCACGCCGAGGCGTTCGGCGGAGTCGTCGCCGGGGACCGGCAGCTGGGCGACCACTCGCAGCGCTGGCCATTCGGCCGGGGTGAGCTGCTGGTACTCGAATGTCAACTCGCCGGCGGTGGGGTGATGGAACCGACGCAGCCGGGTCTCGAACCCCGACACGTCGTGCTCGGCCCACCAGTGAGCGAACTCGTCGCTCTCGTCGCGCAGCACGGCGATCAGCTCGGTCATCGCCGGGTCGTGGCGCACCGACGACGTAGCCGAACGGAACTCGGCGAGTGCCTGACGGGCATGGATGTCCCAGTCGACGATCAGCTCGTGCGTCGCCGGATCGGCGAACAACACCCACAGCAGGTTTCGACGGGGCGGCTCGAGTTCGACGATGCGCGGGTACAGGCGCGCCTGCGCGGCGTTCCAGCCGACGAACTCCCAGCGTGGCCCGAGCACGTACGCCGGCGCCGGCATCAACGAATCGAGGAGCCGCACCAGTGCGCTCGGCGGTTCGGTCGGGGCGTCGACGGTGGCGGTACCGGGCTCGGTGAGCGACAAGAGGTGTTCGAGGCCGGCGGCATCGAGCCGCAACGCCCGCCCGATCGCCAACAGCACGTCGTCGGACGCATTGATCCGTCGGCCCTGTTCGAGCCAGGTGTACCAGGTGAGCGACACCCCGGCGAGCAGGGCGACCTCCTCGCGTCGTAGCCCTGGTGTCCTCCGGCCACGAGCAGAAGGGAGCCCGACCTGCTCGGGGCGCGTCGCCTCGCGTCGGGCGCGCAGGAACTCGGCGAGTTCCCGTCGGTGATCGGCCGCAGCGGTCGTGGGCATCGACCCACAGTCAACCAGCAACGCTCACAGCGCGCGAGGCGCGAGGAGTGAGGGCTACCGTGGGGTGGGTGATCATCACGACCGATGCCGCCCTCTCTGTCGACGCACTGCTCGACGATCTGCGCACGCTGGTCGAGATCGAGTCGCCCTCGCTCGACCTCGCTGCGTTGCAGACGTCGGCCGAGGCACTCGCGGCGATGATCGAGCGGCTGCTCGGACGTCCGGCGACGCTGATCGACAGCCCGGTCGGTCCGCACGTCCACTGGTCCGGCGGAGGCGACCCGAAGGTGCTGCTGCTCGGCCACCACGACACCGTGTTCCCGCTCGGCGCGCTCGCCGTCCGCCCGTTCACCGTCGCCGACGGACACGCCACCGGACCAGGTGTGTTCGACATGCTCGCCGGCATCGTGCAAGCCCTCCACGGCCTGGCGACACTCGACGACCTCTCGGGCGTGGAACTGCTGTTCAGCGCCGACGAGGAGGTCGGCTCTGCCGCCTCTCGTGAGCTGATCGAGGAACGGGCCCGGGCCTGCGGTGCGGTACTCGTGCTCGAACCGTCGGCCGACGGGGGAGCGTTGAAGACCGGACGCAAGGGGTGCGGCACGTTCGAGGTCGTCATCCACGGTCGGGCGTCCCATGCCGGGCTCGACCCGGAGAAGGGCGTCAACGCGCTCGTCGAGGTGGCACATCAGGTGCTGGCCATCAACGAACTCGGACGAGCCGACGTGGGTACCACGGTCACCCCGACGGTCGCGAACGTCGGCACGGCCGACAACGTGGTCCCAGCGCTCGGCCGGATCAAGGTCGACGTGCGTGTCGAGTCGGCCGACGAGAAGGATCGGGTCGAGGCCGCCATGGCGGCGCTGAGTCCTGTCGATCCCGATTCGACCATCGAGGTGTCCGGTGCGATCAACCGCCCACCCATGCCCGAGTCTGCATCGGCCACCTTGCTGCCCTTCGCCCGAGCGGTGTCACCGGGTATCGGAGGCTACGCGGTCGGCGGTGGCAGCGACGGCAACTTCACCGCAGCGATCGGCGTGCCCACGCTCGACGGCCTCGGTGCCGTTGGCGGCGGCGCCCACGCCGATCACGAGTACGTCGTGGTCGACACGATGCCCGAACGCGCGATGCTCATCGCCGGCATCGTCGAGCGCATCTGCGCCGTCTGATCGAGCGGTGCCGGCACAGCCGGTTCACCCGACCTCGATCGTCACGCTCAAGATGGTGGCGAGGGTGAACAGGCGTCAACGGTCCAGCGCTGGCGTGATGTCGCCGGAACCGAGTGAGCCGACCTTGCGGTACACGTCGAGCTTGTTGCGGGTGTCGACGATGTCGAGGTTGCGCATCGTGAGCTGCCCGATGCGGTCGAGCGGCCCGAACGCAGCATCCTCGACCCGTTCCATCGACAGGCGGTCGGGCTCGTAGGTGAGGTTCTCGCTGACCGTGTTCAGGATCGAATAGTCGTCGCCGCGCCGTAACCGCAACGTGACCTCGCCGGTGACGGCCGAGCCGACCCAGCGCATCAACGGATCGCGCAGCATCAGGCTCTGCGGGTCGAACCACCGACCCTCGTACAGCAGGCGGCCGAGGCGGCGGCCCATCGTGCGGTAGTTCTCGATCGTGTTCTCGTTGTGGATGCCGGTGATCAGCCGCTCGTAACAGATGTGCAGCAGCGCCAGCGCCGGGCCCTCGTAGATACCGCGGCTCTTGGCCTCGATGATGCGGTTCTCGATCTGATCGCTCATGCCCAGACCGTGGCGACCGCCGATCGCATTGGCCTCCATCACCAGGTCGACCTGCGAGGCGAACGTCTGGCCGTTGATGGCGACCGGCCATCCCTCCTCGAAGCGCACCGACACGTCTTCGCTGGCGATCTCGACGGCAGGATCCCAGTGGGCCACACCCATGATCGGGGTGACGATCTCCATGGTGGTCGCCAACTCTTCGAGCGACTTCGCCTCGTGGGTGGCGCCCCAGATGTTGGCGTCGGTCGAGTACGCCTTCTCGACCGAGTCGCGGTAGGGGAGGTTGCGTTCGGTGAGGAACTCGCTCATGCCCTGGCGGCCACCGAGTTCGTCGACGAACGTCGGGTCGAGCCAGGGCTTGTAGATCCGCAGATTCGGGTTCACCAGCAGCCCGTAACGGTAGAAGCGTTCGATGTCGTTGCCCTTGTAGGTGGAACCGTCACCCCAGATGTCGACGCCGTCGTCGGCCATCGCCCGCACCAACAGCGTGCCGGTGACCGCCCGGCCGAGCGGTGTGGTGTTGAAGTAGGTCTTGCCGGCAGTGGTGATGTGGAACGCACCGCACTGCAGCGCGATGAGACCCTCGCGAACCAGTTCGTCGCGGCAGTCGACCAGTCGGGCTTGCTCGGCGCCATAGACCTTGGCCCGCTCGGGGACCGTGTCGAGTTCGGGCTCGTCGTACTGGCCGAGGTCGGCGGTGTAGGTGTACGGGATCGCCCCGCGGTCTCGCATCCATGCCACCGCAGCAGACGTGTCGAGACCACCGGAGAAGGCGATGCCGACGCGTTCACCGACCGGCAGCGACATCAGGACTTTGGCGTTGGAGGCAGTGTTCGGTGCGTTCGTCGCGTCGGGGTCCGGCATGGCCGACGACGCTACCCCGAGTGGTCGGATCGCGGCGCCCGATACATACCGGTGAACGATGCCAACGACACGAGCAGCACCGCACCGGCGATCGCGAACTCGATGGCGGCCAACCCAGTCGAACGTGACAGGTCGGGCACGGCGATCGCCACCAGGAGGCTGGCGCCGATCAGCCCGAACACCGGCAAGCGGCGAACGTTGTAGCTCGCGAGGATCCCGAACACGGCGGTCACGGCGAAGGGGATCAGACGGATGGCGACCGGTTGCGGGCTCGATCGTGGTCCGAGCCACCACGTGGCGACACCGAGTTCCTCGCTCGCCTTCCACACGGCGAGGTAGGCGACGAAGACCCCCACCCACGTGGTCACGACCATCGCTCGCCACGCTGCGGTGAGTTGGCCTGGTCGCAGTCGGCGCGATGGCAGTTGGGTGAGCGCTGGCGCGCCAGGCATCGGCAGGGCCCACGGTGTCGCCACGTCTGGCGGCCCGGGCGGCGGCAGTGGGCCACCCGGGGGAGTAGTGGCGTCCGGCACGATTCCGCACACTACGGCCGGTGGCGCTTCGATGCGACGCGGTGCCCGTGCTGGCTCGGTCGGTTACCCTCGCTGCGATGTCATTCGTCGACACCACGCTCGGTGACCCCTTCGAGAAGCTGTCGATCTTCTACCCGATGTGGAACGAAGAGGAGTATGTCGAACGGGCGCTCACCGCCGGGCGTCGGGCGTGCGAGCAACTGGTGCGCAGCGGTGACATCGGTGACTACGAGCTGATCGTCGTCGACGACGCATCCACCGACAGGACCGCGGCGATCGCGGACCGGTTGGCTGCCGAGGATCCTCGGGTCAAGGTGGTGCACCACGCCCGCAACCGCAAGCTCGGTGGCGCGATCAAGACCGGCTTCGCCACTGCGACCGGCGACGTGATCTTGTACACCGACGCCGACCTGCCCTTCGACATGGCCGAATTGCCCCGTGCGGTGCGGCTGTTGCGTGAATACGACGCAGACATCGTCAGCGCCTACCGATTCGACCGCACCGGCGAGGGCTACCTGCGCTCGATCTACACGTTCATCTACAACCTGCTGATCCGCACCATCTTCGACGTGAAGGCCCGCGACATCAACTTCGCCTTCAAGTTGTGCCGCGCTCGGGTGTTCGACCACGTCGAGCTGCGCAGCGAAGGGTCGTTCATCGACGCCGAGTTGGTGATCCGAGCCACCCGACTCGGTTACGAGATGCTGCAGTTCGGCGTCGACTACTTCCCGCGAACCCGAGGAGAGTCGACGTTGAGCTCACCCTCGGTGATCACCACGATCCTGCGCGAGATGTTGGAACTTCGGGGCGACCTGCAGAACATCGAGCCGGTCGTCGAGCGGCACTGAAACTCACCGTGGGGCCGCGGCCACCGGCCTGACCGGCATTGCTAGCCTGCACTCGAGCCGACTGGTACGGACCTTCGACCGGTTGCGGTCGTCCCTGCTGATCGCCACCATCGCCGTGAACGACCGTCCGACCCTCTCCCCTGAAGCACGCAAGTGGATGCCTGCTGCCGCTGCTGCGGGCGTCCTTGCCATCGTCGTGGTTGCAGGCGTTGTGCTCGGCGGTGGCGACGGCGAGAGCTCGGCACCGTCGGCAAGCCTCGACACGGTGGCGTTCTCGTCGCTGGTCTCGGTGTCGCCGATCGAGGTGGTCGAGACTTCGGCCCCTGTGGTCAAGACCCAGCTCGCGCGTGCGCTCGCCAAGGGCATGGCCGGCGACGACGTGACGGAGGTGCAGCAGCGCCTCACCGACCTGGGATTCTGGCCAGGTCCGGTCGACGGGTACTTCGGCGACGAGACCCGACGCTCGATGTGGGCCTACGAGAAGCTGGTGCTGGGCGTGGCATACGACGAACCGACCGGCCAGATCACCGCCGAGATGTGGGACGACATGCAGGACCCGTTCGTGATCCAGCCGCGTCGACCGAACTCCACGCCGAACCACACCGAGGTCTACCTTCCCGAGCAGGTGATCGCCGTGTTCCACGACGACCAGGCCGTGTTCATCAGCCACATGTCCAGCGGCGACAACGAGGAATGGTGCGAAGAGGTCACGATCAGCCCCGGCGAGTGGAACAATCCGAGCGACGAGCCGCTGGTGCGTGGCGAGTGCGGCAGGTCGAATACACCAGGTGGTGTGTTCAACTTCACCCGGCGCATCGAAGGAATTCGCCAGAGTTCGCTCGGCGGCATGTGGGACCCGGTGTACTTCAACTACGGCATCGCGGTGCACGGTGCGCTCAACGTGCCGTTGGCGCCTGCCTCACACGGCTGCATCCGCATCCCGTTGCCGCTGTCGCCCACGTTCCAGGACGTGACCGCCACCGGCGACCAGATCTTCGTGTTCGACGGTGTGAAAGAACCCGAGGACCACGGCGCACAGCTGCCGTATTTCAACCGCATCGACCCCGACTACTCGCCCACCACCACCACCACGACCACCACCACCACCACGACCACCACCACCACCACCACCACCAGCACCAGCAGCACCGTGCCGCCCTCGACCACCACCACGCCACCGCCGGCCGCGACGATCACGGCGCCGACCACCAGCACGGCTCCGAGCACCACGACCACCGCACCTGCTTCCCCGTAGCAGGTTGCGTTCGTTCGGGGTCGGGTGTTCGTGACAACGTGGCCGGCGTGAGCAACGTCGCTGCCAGTGCCTACGACGAGTTCGGACTGTTCCACGAGAACATCGCCGAATTCGACCTCGACGTCGACGACCTGCCGCAGGTGGTCAGGGTCGAGACGCCGGTCGGCGACGGCGACGACGGTGAGGGTGGCGAGGGCGGCGCCCGCATGGTCAGTGCCCTGCGGTGGGGGAGCGATGAACCCGAGTTCGTGCTCGTGCACGGTGGAGCGCAGAACGCCCACACCTGGGACACGGTGGCGCTCGCGCTGGGTCGTCCGCTGCTCGTCGTCGATCTGCCGGGTCACGGACATTCAGAGTGGCGCGCCGATGGGGCGTACAGCCCGATGAACCTGGCCGACGACGTCGCTGTGGTGGTGGCCGCACATGCACCCAGGGCGCGAGCCGTCGTCGGGATGTCGCTCGGCGGGCTCACCTCGATGGAACTCGCCACGCGCCACCCCGCAACGGTGCGTTCGCTGGTGATGGTCGACATCACCCCCGGTGTCAACGCGACGAAGACCAAGGCGATCACCGATTTCGTCGACGGTCCCCAGGACTTCGCCAGCTTCGACGACCTGCTCACGCGCACGATGGAACACAACCCGACCCGCTCGGAGTCGTCGCTGCGTCGCGGGATCCTCCACAACGCCCATCAGCAACCGGACGGTTCGTGGCAGTGGCGCTACGACCGGGGCAGTCACGCCCGACTTCGTGACATGCAGCCGCCAGCCGTTGCGAGCGACACGCCGGCATCCGACGAGATCGCCGGCGCACTGTCGCCGTTGTGGGACCACTTCGGTTCGATCGTGTGCCCGGTCGTGATCGTGCGCGGTTCGCTGTCGCCGGTGGTCGACGACGACGACATCATCGAGGCCCGTCGGCGTCAACCAGGTCTTGTGGTGCACGTGGTCGACGGGGCGGGACACAGTGTGCAGGGCGACCGCCCGATCGAACTCGCAGCGATCCTGGCCGCTCTCGACTGACGAACGACGTCAGAGTTGTGTGAGGCAGGCGTCGGTGCCTTCGAGGACGCCTGTACGGAACGAGTCGATCTTCTCGAACGCATTGCCGATGACGTTGTCGTCGATGCCGGTATCGCCGATGCGCAACACCGTCTGGATGGCCTCGTCGAGGTCGCCGGCCGAGATGCGCACCGAGTCACGGGTGGCCAGCCGGGGTAGCGGCAGAGCGAAGTCGATCGGGGTGACCGTCTTCACCCAGCCGCCGGTGAGGCAGTCGTTCAGCAGAGCACGGGCTTCGCCGGTGAGGTTCGAGCCCAATGCCTCCTGCACCGCCTCGCTCCACGCTGCGCCGAGGGCGTAGCCCACCGAGAAGTCGCCGAGCGAGCCGTAGAGATCGAGCGCCACCGGCTCGTTGAACAACACCTCGTTCGTCGAGGCGCACCAGGCGGCGCCATGGGTGAGGTCGCCGCGCAGGTCGTCGCAGGCCTCGTCGTCGGTCGAGCGCACCACCACCACGCTCAGGGGGTCGAGTCCGGCGATGTCGAGTTCTTCGTCCCAGTACCGGTTGAGGTCTTCGGGGAGGAATCCGACGAGTTCGTTCTCGCCATAGCCGAACGCGGCGTCCCCACCGTTGCTGAAGTCGTCGGGGGTGAACTCGTTCGGTACGAGCGGGAGCGGATCGTCGAGCAGTTCGGCGCAACGCGCCGGTCCTTCGTTGAAGCCCACCTGGAACGCACCGACGCGGTCGAATGCCGAGCCGTGTCCGCCGGGCACCAACTGGTCGATGCCGACCGGGTCGGCCACCTTGGTCATGGCGATCAGGCCGGCGCGCACATCGCCATCGCTGAAGCGCACGGTGGTGGCCTCGCCGCGGGCAGCGCGGCCGGTCCAGGCGCCGGCGAAGCAATCGGCCTGCTGCTCGGTGGTGATCGTCGGCAGGGCCCGGTCGAGCCCGCCGTTGCGGAGTTGGATGGCGTGCGCGAATTCGTGGGCGAGCACGGTGCCGATGGTGGCGGCGCCGTACTCGCGTGCGAGTTCGGCGAGCAGGCCATCCTCGCCATCGTCGTACACGATGAAGTCGCCGACACCGCAGTAGAACGCCACGTACTGCGCCACGTCGTCGTAGGTGGTGCGCGGCGTGCCACAACCGGGAATGTCGTCGGGCCGCCCGGGGTAGGCGGCGTACACGTCGCCCTCGAGCGGCGTGAACTCCTCGCCGTAGATCACCGGATACTGTTCCGTCCACCAGATGGCGAGATCGGTCATCACAGCGAGCAGGAAGTCGTCGTAGGCCCGTTCCGGTTTGTCGAGGCCGAAGTTGATGGCGCCCGGATCGACGTCGCCGCTCGGTTGTACCGGTGCCGTGGTGGGCGGCGATCGACCGGGATCTCCAGGATCTGGGTCAACCGGTGTCGGCGTGGTGAGCGCCGGATCGTCAGGCGTCGCCACGCTGACGGGATCGGCGCGTTCGCTGGTCACCTCGACGGCTCCAGCGCACGCGCTCACCGCCAAGGCGCCGGCCGCAGCCACAGCGACAGCGAGCAGCGTCCGACGTTGCATACGGGCGATGTTACGTCGAGTGCGGCTTGCAGCCTCGGCGCAGCAGCGTTCTGCACGGTGTTCCTCGGCCCGACCCCACCGCTCGGACGCCCCACCCGACTTCACCGCCCGACCGATGACGGTTCTCGCCGCTCGGATCGACGGGGGAGCGGACAGCTGTGACGTCCGTGTCGACGCTGCTACCGTGACGCTCTTTCAGCCGCCGAGTGCGGCCCAGGGGAAGGACGATCGGTGGCACTACTCGAAGTCGAAGAGATCTCGGTGACGTTCGGCGGGATCGTCGCGCTCGATGGGTTGTCGTTCGAGATCGCCGAGGGCGAGATCCTCGGGCTGATCGGCCCGAATGGCGCCGGCAAGACCACGGTGTTCAACGTCGTCAGCCGCATCTACGACCCGACGCACGGTCTCGTCCGGTTCGACGGCCAGAATCTGCTCGCCGTGAGCCCTCATCGCGTTGCCGGCTTCGGCATCTCACGTACCTTCCAGAACCTGGCCCTGTTCCCCACGATGAGCCTGCTCCAGAACACGATGACCGGAGCCCATCATCTCGGCAAGATCGGTTTCGTCCGGGCGATCACTCGCATCGGTGCCGCTCGCGAGGAACGGGAACTGGCCGCCGATGCGTTCCAGATCCTGCGTTCGCTCGATCTGCACCACCTCGCATTCCGACCGGCTGCCGGTCTGCCGTTCGGCACGCTCAAACGACTCGAGTTGGCCCGAGCGCTCGCCGCCCACCCCCGGCTGCTCCTGCTCGACGAGCCGGCCGCCGGCTTGACCCATCAAGAAGTTGACGAACTCGGCGCCACGATCCGTCGGGTCCGCGACGAGTACGGGCTCACCGTGCTCCTCGTCGAGCACCACATGGGCATGGTCATGGGTATCTCCGATCGGGTGGTGGCAATGGAGTTCGGCCGCAAGATCTCCGAGGGAACACCCGCCGAAGTCCAGAGCGACCCACGAGTCATCGAGGCCTACCTGGGGACGCCGGCATGAGCGGCGCAACGTTGTTGAGCGTTACAGGGCTCACCGCTGGATACGGGCCGATCGAAGTGCTCCACGGGCTCGACTTCACCGTTGCCGAAGGCGAGATCGTGGTGATCCTCGGCGCCAACGGCGCGGGCAAGACCACCACGATGCGTTCGGTGTCCGGTTTGATCCCCCGTCACGGCGTCATCGAGTACGCGGGCAACGACATCAGCGGGGCGAAGCCCGACGCGATCGTTCGGGCCGGTATCTCCCAGGTCCCCCAGGGTCGCGGCACGTTCACCGACCTGTCCGTCGAGGACAACCTGATGGCGGGTGCCTACACCGTTCGTTCCGACACCGCCGCCGACCTCGATCGCTGGTTCGAGGTGTTTCCACGGCTGGGCGAGCGCCGAGATCAGAAGGCGGGTTCGCTGTCGGGCGGCGAGCAGCAGATGTTGGCGGTGGCGAGAGCCATGATGAGTCGGCCGAAGCTGCTGCTCTGCGACGAGCCGAGCCTCGGGCTGGCCCCGCTGATCACCAGAGAACTGTTCCGGGTGCTCGGCTCGTTGCGCGACGAGTACGGCATGTCCTTGCTGATCGTCGAACAGAACGCCGGCATGTCGCTGGCACTCGCCGACCGGGCGTACGTGCTCGAGATCGGCACCATCGTCGCCACTGGCACGGGCGACGAACTGCTCGCCGACGACACCATCAAAGAGGCCTACCTCGGAGTGGTCAACTGATGTCGCTGTTGCTCGAACGCCTCGTCAACGGATTGGCCGACGGCTCGATCTACGCGCTGCTCGCCCTCGCCCTCGTGGTGGTGTTCCGCTCGACCGGCCAGCTCAACTTCGCCCAAGGCGAGATCGGCGCCATGGGAGCGTTCTTCGTCTCCACGCTCACGCTCGCCGGCCTGCCCGTGTGGCTCTCGATCCTGTTCGCGATGGTGCTCGGATTCGTCGTCTCTGCAGGCGTCGAGCGCGTGGTGGTGCGCCCGATCGAGCATCGCAACCCCGGAGCGGTGATCGTGGCCCTGATCGGCGTGTTCCTCGGTGTCAACCAGCTCGTGGCGATGATCTGGGGTGTCGATCCGCGCAGCTTGCCGAGTGTGTTCCCGGATGCTGCCGACGACTTCATGATGATCGGTGGAGCACCGATCCGTATCGCTCGCCTCGGCATCATCGGCGTGTTGATCGTCCTGCTGTTCCTGCTCTGGTTGCTCTTCAACAAGACCAAGATCGGTCTGGCGATGCGTGCGGTCGCCAACAACCAGGAGTCGTCGAACCTCGTCGGTATCCGAGTCGGATCGGTGCTGGTGCTGGGGTGGGGCCTGGCCGGAGCCATCGGTGTACTGGCGGCAGCGATGCTCGCACCCTCGGCGGGGCTCACCGGCACGCTCATGCTCAGCCCCTTCCTGCTCGCCTCGGTCGCCGCCGTGCTCGGCGGGCTCGACTCGCCGCTCGGCGCGGTCGTCGGCGGCTTGGTCATCGGGCTCTCCGAAGCATTCATCGTCGGCTACGTCGACTTCCTCGGAGCCGACATGCTGCTGCCGGTGATGCTCGTGATCTTGCTGGTCGTGTTGCTGTTTCGACCATCCGGACTGTTCGGTTCAGCGAGAGTGGAGCGCGTGTGATGGACCTGCCACGTCGATTTCCCAAAGGCAGTTGGCAGAACTGGACTGGCCGCACACTGGTGTTCGGCGGGGTCGGGCTGTTCATGTTCCGTGCCGTCACCGAATGGAGCCGCTCTGGGCTCGGGTTGCTTGCTGACGCGCTGATCATCGCCATTGCGGTCACCGGCCTCAACCTGATCACCGGGTACACCGGGCAGTTGTCGCTCGGCCATGCAGCGTTCTTCGCCATCGGCGCGTTCACCTCGGCAATGCTGGTCACCGGCAAGATCTGGACGCCGTTCATCGGCGACAACGTCTGGACGCCGGGCTGGACACTGCTGGCGTCGGCGGTCGTGTGCTTCCTCATCGGTTTGGTGGTCGGGATCCCCGCGCTGCGGCTCAAGGGCATCTACCTGGCATTGGTGACCTTGGTCTTCACCGAAGCGATGCGCGCCGTGTTGAAGTACGAGGAATTCGCTGGTGTCACCGGTGGCGCGACGGGCATCAAGGGCTACAACTATCTGCCGCCCTCGTGGACGGGCCTCGATGGCCGCGGAGACCTGGTCACCTGGTTCTTCTGGCTGTCGCTCGTGATCTTGATCGTGGTGTCGATCCTGTCGGCGGGGTTGTTGCGCAGCCGGATCGGACGAGCCATGGTGGCGGTGCGCGACAACGAGACCGCGGCCGCGGTGATGGGTGTCAACTTGTTCACCACCAAGACCCTCGTGTTCGGCTTGTCCGGTGCCATTGCCGGAGTCGCCGGCAGCTTGTTCGCGCTGAAGCTCTCGCTCGTCGAAGCCGACATCCCGCTGTTCGGTCTGTTCGGGTCGGTCACGCTGCTGGTCGCCATGGTCGTGGGCGGTGCCGCCCAGAACTGGGGCCCGTTCGTCGGCGCGATGTTCTACGTGTTCGTCAACGACTTCGCCCGCAGCGTCGGTGAGGACCCGTCGAACAGCCTGTTTCTCGGGTGGTTCGTCGACGAAGGAACCAAGATCGACGGTCTCGGTGGCGTGACGTTCGGAGTGCTGTTGATCCTGTTTGCTCGTTTCGTGCCCGTCGGTGCGGTGGGCACCATGAAGATCTGGCGTGCGAAGGTGGTGCAGGTGGTGCCTCGGGTGCCGCTCTCGGCGGGTGTGCCCAACGACTCTGGTACGGCTCCGGAGCTTCCCGGTAATGTGACACACGCCGACTCGTCCCCCGTTGGGGATGACGAGTCCGCTTCGTGAACAACTCATCCACCCACCCAGAGGGGGAACTCTGACCATGGTCAAGACCAAGAAGCTGATGGCGCTAGCCGCCGTTGGAGCACTCACACTCGCTGCCTGCGGCAGTGATGACAACGCCACCGACACCGGGGACACCACCCCCGTTGCGACCGATGCACCCGACACCACCGATGCACCGGATTCGACCGACGTTCCGGATTCGACCGACGCTCCCGCCACCACCGATGGCGTCACCGCCTCCGGTGCCGCGTTCGTCGTTGACGCCGAGGCATGCGACGACCCCGAAGACGCCACGGCGCCGATCGAGGGCTCGCTGAAGATCGGCACGTCGCTGCCGCTCTCCGGTGGCCCCGCCGTGCTCTTTGCGCCGCTCGCTGCCGGCCAACAGGCCTACATCGACTGGTACAACGCCGAGAACGGCGGCATCGACGGCCAGCCCATCGAACTCTTGATCAAGGACGACCAGTACCAGGCCGACGTGACCAAGGCCAACGTCGACGAGTTGATCTTCGACGACGCCGTCGACGTGCTCTCCGGCATCGTCGGCACGCCGAACAACCTGGCGATACGCGACGACACCAACGCTCAGTGCATCCCACAGCTGGCAGCAGCGTCGGGTGCCCCCGAGTGGGGCGACATCGAGAACTATCCGTTCACGACCGGTCTACTCGTGCCGTACGAGATCGAAGTGCAAGTGTTCGGTGACTACGTCGTCGAGCAGTTCGGCGACGGCGCCACGGTCGGTCTCATCTACGTGAACAACGAGTTCGGTCAGGCCTACGTCACGCTGATGGAGGCCTACGCTGAGGAGAACGGCATCGAGATCGTTGCTCAGGAGACCATCGACGCCGCCGACTCGGGTGCCCCGAGCGGCCAGATGACCAACCTCATCCAAGCCGCCCCGGACGCGATCCTGGCAGTCCCGCTCGGCGCCCAGTGCATCGCATTCATGCAGGAACTCGGTAACGCCCGAGCGGCCAACCCCGGCTTCGATCCCGCCGTCTACCAGACCGCCACGTGTTCTGATTCGCTGTTCTTCGGAGCTGCGTCGAACGGTGGCGCCGACGGTGTGTTCACCACGTTGAACATCAAGGACCCGAACAACTCGATCTATGCCGATGACGAGGGGTTGCAGACCTATCTCGAGGCGATGGCGACCTACGCACCCGACGCGAACGCACTCTCGACCATCGCGATCGCCGGTTGGAGCTCGATGGAGGTCGCAGTGCAAGCTGCAGTAGCGGCGTTCGAGGCAGGCGACTTCAGTCGTGTGGGCATCATGAACGCCGCCCGCAACGCCGATTTCGTCCCCGTGCTCCAGGTCGATGGAACTCGGGCGATCATGAACGCCGAGGACGGTTACACCTCCGAAGGCACGCAGTTGGTGCAGTGGTCCGACGCCAATGGCTACCTCGAGCCGGTCGGTGACGTCGCCGACTTGGAAGGCTCATTGGGCATCTACACGCCCTGATTCGAAGTGAACAGCGGCATCGCCCGGTGATCACCACGGCGCCCGCCTGCTCGGAGTTTGCTCCGGTGCGGCGGGCGCTGTCGCGTTCAGGAACCGAGCGGCCGGCGCGAAACGTTGACGTCGTATCCAGCGGATCCGGTGATCACGATCTCGAACTCCCAGCTGCCGCCGACACTGTCGACGGCGGTGCACGCGAATGTGGTGCCCTCGTCCTGGTTCGCCGGCTCGGAACACGTCGCAGTGGTGAACGCAACATCCGAATCGGGGAAGGCCGCATCTCGCAGATCCGCGTCTTGCACGATGAACGCCTCGGCGTCGGCGCGAAAGTCGGCCGTCGTGGTGAAACAACCGGTGATGGCAGTGAGGAGCAGGGCGAGTCCAGCGGCGGTCGGCAGCAGCCTGCGGGATGTGTGACGCATGTTCGGAACGTAGCGCAGTCAGCGGTGCGCAAAGCGGCGTATGAAGTCGCTATGCCGGTCCGTCAGGCGACGGGTTCGAGCATCGACGAGCGTCGGTGCGTCGCCACCCGATCCCACATCACGACGAGCAGCGCGGCCCACACGAACGCGAAGCCGATCGCCCGGTCGAGGGGCACCGATTCGGCGTAGAGCAGCCAACCGAGCCCGAAGTTGATCACGGGGACCAACAGGTTGAGCGGCCCGAGGAGGGTGAACGGGATCGACTGCGCCGCGGCCGCGAACAGCATCAACGGTATGGCGGTCACGATGCCGGTGCCAGCAACGAGGATCCAGTCGGTGGTGTCGGCGGACTGCACCACGCTGCCCGACGCGGTCGAGAACGCGATCACGGCGACCACCGCTGGCACGAACAGCACGAACGTCTCGCCGGCGAGGCTGTCGACGGCGCCGAGCGGAACCCGACGCTTGGCGAGGCCGTAGAGACTCCACGTCGAGGCGATGAGCAGTGCGATCCACGGAGGCCGGCCGTAGGAGATCGTGAGGATCGCGACGGCGATCGCAGCCAGCCCGAACGCGGCGCGTTGGGCGCTCGTCGGGTGCTCCTTCAGTACGAACACCCCGATGGCCATCGTGGCCAGTGGTGCAATGAAGTAGCCGAGCGCGGTCTCGATCACGCGGTCGTTGGTGACCGCCCACATGTAGCTGCCCCAGTTGACGGTGAGCAGCACTGACGCCATCACCAGCCGCCGAGCGGTGGGCCCGTGGCGCAGTGCGCTCACGATGTTCGGCCACGTTCGACGCGCGGTCACGATCACGGCCATCACGACACCGGCGAACGACATCCGCCAGGCGATCAGCTCGAAGGCGTCGAACGCCTTGAGCTGCTTCCAGTAGATCGTGAGGAAGCCCCAGAGCAGGTAGCCGGTCACGCCCAGCTGGACTCCCCGCTGCACGGTGAGAGCCACCGGGCGCGTGGTGGTCGTCGGGTTCGGCGCTGACATCGCTGCCTACGGTACGGCCCCGCTGCCGCGTCCGGAGTGGTGGTGGTAACGGTCCTCTACCGTGGGGGTGTGGAGCTACGCGTGACCGATGACCCCGCTGCCGACGCTGGCCGGTGGCTGGCGCGGCGACTCCGTGACGCCGTTCGACGGCGTGGGCACGCAGCGTTGGCGGTCAGCGGCGGGGGTTCCGCGCCGCCGATGTTCGACGTGCTGCTGGCGGCGGACGTGCCGTGGGACTCCGTCACGGTCTGGCAGGTCGACGAACGGGTCGCCCCCGATGGGCATCCAGAACGCAACGCACTGCAACTCGTCGACTTCCCGTGCCGCGTCGAACTGATGCCGGTCACCGATCACGACCTCGCTGCGGCGGCCGAGCGCTATGCGGCGGGTCTGCCCGATCGGTTCGATGCGGTGCATCTCGGGCTGGGCGACGACGGGCACACCGCCTCCTGGCCGCCGGGCGATCCGGTCGTCGACAGCGATCGCTGGTGTGAGGTGATCGGTGAGTTCAACGGCTATCGACGGATGACGTTGACTCCGCTGATTGTGAACGCTGCGCGGACGCGACTGATACTCACGTTCGGCGACTCGAAGGCGTCGATGGTGCAGCGTTGGCTGTTGTGCGACACGACGATCCCCGTTGCTCGGCTCCGACGAACCAGCACCTGGATCATGATCGACGCGGCCGCGTCGGCCGATCTGCCAGACTCCGAGCCTGGCGGCTCGCGATAGGTTCGGCGTCGATGGACCCCGCCGATCTCGTCTCGGCTCTGGCCGAGCTACCCCGACCATCCCACCTGCGCGAACTGTTCGCCGACGACCCCGAACGCGCCGAGCGCTACGTGGTCGGTGTCGGCGACCTACGCATCGACTACTCGAAGCACTGCCTCGACGACACCGTGCTCGACCGTTTGCTCGAGTTGGCCGAGCGCGCTGGAGTCGAAGCTCGCCGCAATGCGATGTTCGCCGGCGAGCACATCAACGTCACCGAGGATCGCGCGGTGATGCACGTCGCGCTGCGGGCGCCGAAGGGTTCGGTGATGTTGGTCGACGGTGTCGACGTGGTGCCCGACGTGCACGCCGTGCTCGACCAGATGAGCGAGTTCGCCGAACGCATTCGCGACGACGATCGCATCACCCACGTGGTCAACATCGGCATCGGCGGCTCCGACCTCGGCCCGGCGATGGCCTACCGGGCCCTCGACTCGTATCGCCACGAGCGGATCCGCTGCTCGTTCGTGTCCAACGTCGACGGCGCCGACATCGCCGCGGCGCTGGCCGGCTCCGACCCTGCTTCGACGCTGTTCGTGGTGGCCTCGAAGACGTTCGGCACGATCGAGACGCTCACCAACGCCCGCACCGCCCGCGCCTGGCTGGTCGATGCACTGGGCGAGGCGGCGGTCGCCGACCATTTCGTCGCGGTGTCCACCAACGCCGAGCGGGTCGCCGAGTTCGGCATCGCCGCCGCCAACATGTTCGGTTTCTGGGACTGGGTGGGCGGCCGCTACTCGGTCGACTCGGCGATCGGACTGTCGGTGATGATCGCCATCGGTCCCGAGAATTTCCGCGAGTTCCTGCACGGTTTCCACCTCGTCGACGAGCACTTCCGTACCGCCCCGCTCGCCGAGAACGTGCCGGTGCTCATGGCGCTGTTGGGCATCTGGTGCGTCAACGGGCTCGGCTTCGGCACCAAGGCCGTGCTGCCGTACGCCGAGGAACTGAGCCGCTTTCCGGCGTACCTCCAGCAACTCGACATGGAATCGAACGGCAAGTCGGTGCGCCTCGACGGCTCGCCCGTGGTCGGCCGGACCGGTCCGATCGTGTGGGGTGAGCCGGGCACGAACGGCCAGCACGCGTTTTATCAACTGCTCCATCAGGGTACCGACATCGTTCCGGTCGACTTCATCGGCTTCGCCACGCCGCATCACCCGTATCGAGAGCATCACGACCTGCTGATGGCGAACCTGTTCGCCCAGTCCGAGGCGTTGGCGTTCGGGCGCGACGCTCCGCATGGCGAGCCGCATCGCCAGTTCGACGGCAACCGACCGAACACGGTGATCCTCGCCGAGCAGCTGACACCGTCGGTGCTCGGGCAGTTGATCGCCCTGTACGAGCACATCGTGCACGTGCAGGGCACCATCTGGGGAATCAACAGCTACGACCAGTGGGGCGTGGAGCTCGGCAAGGAACTCGCCAACGAGATCACCGGCGAATTCACCGGCGAGTTGACCGGCGACCCGGTGCCGGCAACCCACGACACCTCCACCAACGCCCTCATCGCCTGGTACCGCGCCCGCCGCTGACCCCTAACCCAACCCGAACCCAACCCGAACCCAACCCGAACCCAACCCGAAAAATCCCGCGAGCGTCGCGCTGAGCGCAACGCTGACGCGCCATTTAGGGGTTGGTGGAGGATCGTCGGGTTGCGAATACGGGGAGGGGTACGCTGATCGGATGCGATTCCCTGAGGAAGTCAACGACGATGTGTTGAAGCGGTTGCGTCGTCTCGAGGGGCAGATCCGCGGCGTGCAGCGGATGATCGAGGAGGGCCAGGACTGTGCCGACGTCATCACCCAGCTCTCGGCTTGCAAGGCGGCGCTCGACAAGGTCGGCTACCGCTTGGTCGTTGCCGGAATGCGCCACTGTGCCGCCGTCCAGAGCGGTGATGTCGTCGATCCGGAGATGACGGACTCGGGCATGAACGCCGACGAGCTCGAACGCCTCTTCATGAAACTGAGCTGACGCCGCCGGGCAGCTCGGTTGCGACGCACGGGCGCCGACACGCGAGACTCGGCGGATGCGCGACTACACCAACATCTACATCGACGGTGCCTGGGTTCCCTCCGACGGAACCGGCACGATCGAGGTCATCAATGCCGGCACCGAACAGGTGATGGGCTCGATCCCGGAGGGCACGGCCAGCGACGTCGACAAGGCCGTTGCGGCGGCTCGCCGGGCGTTCGACTCGTGGGCCTCCACCCCGGTCGAGGAGCGCCAGAAGTACATGATCCGCCTCAACGAGGCCCTGCAGGCACGCTCGCCGGAGATCGCCGAGGTCATCGCCGGCGAAGTCGGCATGCCGATCACCTGGTCGACCATGATCCAGGCCGGCCTGCCCGCTGGCAACATGCAGACCTACGCCACCCTGCTCGACACGTTCGAGTTCGAAGAGACGATCGGCAACAGCCTCGTCGTCAAGGAACCGGTCGGTGTCGTCGGCGCGATCACGCCGTGGAACTACCCGTTGCACCAGATCATCTGCAAGCTCGGCGGCGCCCTCGCTGCGGGCTGCACGTTCGTGCTCAAGCCGTCCGAGGTCGCCCCGCTCAACGCGTTCATCCTCGCCGAGATCATCCACGAGATCGGCCTCCCGGCCGGCGTGTTCAACATGGTCACCGGCACCGGTCCGGTCGTGGGCGCAGCGATCTCCGAGCACCCCGATGTCGACATGGTGAGCTTCACCGGGTCGACCCGCGCCGGCAAGCAGGTCGCTGCTGCCGCCGCCGCCACTGTCAAGCGCGTGGCGCTGGAGTTGGGTGGCAAGTCTGCCAACATCATCCTCGACGATGCCGACTTCGCAACGGTCATCCCGAAGGGCATCTTCGCCGCGTACCTCAACTCTGGCCAGACCTGCACCGCCCACACCCGCATGCTGGTCCCCAACAGCCGCTACGACGAGGCCGTCGCCATCGCCGCAGCCGCCGCCGAGAACATGCCGGTCGACGATCCCGCCAAGGAGGGCATGCACCTCGGTCCGCTGATCAGCCAGGCCCAGTGGGACCGCGTGCAGGGCTACATCCAGAAGGGCATCGACGAAGGTGCCGTCGTGGCCGCTGGCGGGCTCGGCAAGCCCGAAGGTCACGAGACCGGTTATTTCGTGAAGCCCACCGTGCTCGCCAACGTCACCAACGACATGACCGTCGCCCAAGAGGAGATCTTCGGGCCGGTGCTGTCGATCATCGGCTACGAGGACGAAGACGATGCCGTGCGTATCGCCAACGACAGCCTCTACGGCCTCTCGGGCGGCGTGTGGTCGGCCGATCAGGACCGTGCAATCGCGGTCGCCCGTCGTATGCGCACCGGAGCCGTCGACGTCAATGGTGGCGGCTTCAACATCGCAGCGCCGTTCGGCGGCTACAAGCAGTCGGGCTACGGCCGTGAGAACGGCCCGTACGGTATCGACGAGTTCCTGCAGACCAAGTCGATGCAGCTCTGAGCTGACCGCGGCTAGCGTCGACTGCTGATGGTCGACCGCATCGAGCGCCTCACCAACCTGTTGGCGCTTCTGCTCGAAACGACACGGCCGCTGAGCCTCGTCGAGATCGCCGGTGATCTCGACGGGCAGTATCCCGACGCCGACAAGGCTCGGCGGGCGTCGTTCGAGCGTGACAAGTCGGCGCTGCGCGACATCGGGGTGCCGATCGAGACCGAGATCGTCGGGGGTGGTCCCTTCGCCGGACAGACCACCTACCGCATCGATCGACGCGCCTACGAACTCGCCGACCTCGATCTGACGCCCGACGAGATGCGGGCCTTGCAGGTGGCGGTCGCCGCCGTGCGCAGCGACCCCGGCAAGGAAGCGATCTGGAAGCTGGGCGGAGCGCTGGGCGACGAGCGTCCACCGGTGTCGGCGATGATCCCCGAACGCCCCGAACTCCCGGCGATTCGCGCAGCCGTCGCCGCTCGGGCCTCGATCGAGTTCGGTTACCGGGGCGAACAGCGCACCCTCGATCCGTGGGGTCTGCTGTTGCGAGGCGGTTTCTGGTACGTGACCGGCCACGACCATGCCCGTGGCGAGCGACGCACGTTCCGAGTCGACCGTTTCGAGGGCGGGGCCGACGGCGTCGGCACGGGCGACCCGGGCTCGTTCGAGCGGCCGCCATCGTTCGATCCACGCACCGCGTTCCCGGCCGACCCGAAGCAGATCGGATACGTCGCCGACGAGAGCATCGACGCGCTCGTGCGGATCGATGCGCTTCGTGCCGTCGCCATCGAACGAGAACTCGGCGCCGATCGTGTCGTCGAGCGCAACGACGACGGCAGCATCTTGGTGTCGGTGCCCGCTGGCAATCTCGCAGCGTTCAGGTCGTGGGTGCTCGGGTTGCTCGATCATGCGGTGGTCGAATCGCCGCCCGAGCTCCGAGAGCACCTGATCGAGTGGCTCACCGCCGTCGTCGACGGCGCACCCGGATCTGTGCGTCGATGAGCGGGCCGCGCAATGCCGAGGACCGTCTGCGGCGCCTGCTGGTGATGCTGCCGTGGTTGATGGAGGTCGGTGAGGCCCCGCTCGCCGACGTAGCCCGTCGCTTCGAGATGACCGAATCGCAGGTGCAGAGCGATCTCGAACTGGTGGCGATGTGCGGACTGCCGCCCTTCGTCGACGAGATGGTCGACGTGTTCGTCGACGACGGCATCGTGTTCGTCGGGATCCCACGCCTGTTCACCCGCCCGCTACGTCTCACCGCGCCGGAGGCCTTCTCGTTGCTCACGTCGGCACGAACGGCAATGGAGCTGCCCGGGGCGGACGCGGCGGGAGCGCTGGGTCGAGGCCTCGCGAAGCTCGCCGCCGTACTCGCCGACGCTGGGCTCGCCACCACCGGTGGGGGCGAAGTCGACGACACCGCCAGCGTCGTCGTCGATCTGGCCCGACCCGAGTTCGCCGATGATCTCGCCGAGGCGGCAGCGTCGGGAACAGAGCTGGAGATCAGCTACTACTCGCCGGCACGGGCCGAGATCACACGCCGCTCGATCGTGCCCCGCCACGTATATGCCGACGTCGGCAACTGGTACGTGTCGGCCGACGACGATCGTTCGCAGTCGCGTCGCACGTTCCGAGTCGATCGGATCGAGTCGATCACGGCGACCGGCCGAACGGTGGATGTCGAAGCGACCACGTCACCGGGTCGGTTCTTCGAAGACGTCGATGTCGACCGGGCGACCATCCGTGTGTCACCCGATGCTCGATGGGTGCTCGATCAGTATCCGATCGACAGCGTGGTCGAACTCGCCGATGGCTGGGCCGAAGCCCGGCTGCCCGTGTCGAGCGATCGCTGGATGGCCAAGCTCTTGATCCGTCTCGGCCCCGACGCGGTGCTGATCGAGCCCGCCGGCGAGAGCCCCGCGGCGGCGATCGCCCAACGCGTGCTCGATGGCTATGGCCGCGCTGGTCCTCAACGGACGTAGAACGGTTCGAGCTGCGCCACGTCGGTGATGCCGTGTGCAGCGAGGAGATGGGGGAGCACCGCTGCGGTGGCAGCGGCGTCGCCCAGGGCATCGTGCGGCCGATCGAGGGCGACCCCGTAGCGTTCGCAGACGTCGCCCAGTCGGTGCGACATCGTGCGCTCGGGATCGAGGCGTCGTGACATGCGCAGCGTGCACAACCGTGGTTCGAGGCCGAGCCGGACGGGATCGCCGGCTGGGCGGCGTCGAACGGCTCGGGTGAGGAACTCACTGTCGAACCGGGCGTTGTGAGCGGTGAAGACCGAGCCGTTCATCCGGTGGCCGAGTTCGTCGAGTGCGGCGTCGAGACGCGGCGCACCGCGCAAGGTGGAGCGGCTGATGCCATGGATGTGGGTCGGGCCGACACGCTGCAGCGGCCAACGCAGCTGGACGAGAGACGACCACTGGTCGACGACGGTGCCGTCGGCCTCGATGACGACCATGCCGAGTTGCAGGATGCGGTGCCGGCGGGTGTTCAATCCGGAAGTTTCCAGATCGACGACGGCGAAGCGGGGGAGGACCACGGGCACCACCCTAGACAGGGGGTGTCGCAGCCTTCGTGGGCCAGTGAACGTGAGCGGTTCAGCCGGTCTGTTGCGCCAGCCGTGCGCGCACGCCGATCGGCGCCGACACGGTGAACCCGGCGAGGTGGCGGTCTTCTTCCGATTCGCCAGCCCAGAAGCCGTATTCGTGGTTGGACCTGGCGTGCGAGCGACACGGCTCCTGCACGGGGCACGACTCGCACAATTTGTCGGCTTTTGCCTCGCGTCGGGCCCTGGCCTGGGGTCGTTCGGCCTTCGGAGGGAAGAACAGTGTCGTTCTCCCCTTACACAGCGCGTAGTCCTGCCAGGGTGTGTCGTGATCGTAGTCGAACAACTCTGCGACGGCCATCGGGTGCTCCCTTCGTGCTCGTGAGCGGCGAGAAATCGGAGGGGTCATCCTCCGCCGCTGCATTTAACACTAAATGTTCGGAGCCGGTCCTGCAACTGGATGACCCCGATTTCGAAGCACCGTTCGTCAGACGTCCGACGTGGGCTCGTCAGGCGGGCGAGCTCAGAGCAGTTCGGCGGCGAGGCTGGCCACGTCGCTGCGTTCACAGGCGGTCAAGGTGATGTGCCCGAAGCAGGATTGGCCGGCGAACGCGGAGGCCAACACGCTCAACGCGTTGTTCGTCTCGCCGAGGTAAGGCGCATCGATCTGGCTGGTGTCGCCGGTGAAGATCACCTTGGTTCCGTGGCCCACGCGGGTGAGGATGGTGCGCAAGGTGGTCGGCTCGAGATTCTGTGCCTCATCGACCACGACGAACTGCTGTTGCAGCGAGCGGCCGCGCAGGAACGTCACCGATTCGAGCGACAGCTGCCCTCGGGTGGTCAACTCGTCGACCATCTTGCGGGCGTCGTTGGTACTGCCCCGATCGGTGAGGGCGACCACCGCATCGTGGATGGCTGCCATCCACGGGTCGAGCTTCTCGTCGAGGCCACCCGGCAGGAACCCGACATCGGCGCGCCCGACGGGCACCAAGGGCCGGTAGACGGCGAGACGTTCGTATCGGTTCTGTTCGACGACCTGATCGAGCCCCGCCGCGATGGCGAGGATGGTCTTACCGGTGCCGGCGCGGCCGTCGAGGGCGATCACCGCGATGTCGGGGTCGAGGAGCAGTTCGAGGGCGAAGCGTTGTTCCTTGCTGCGCGGGCGAAGGCCCCAGGCCTCGGGTGTGCGTTGCGAGAGCAGGACGAATTCGCCGTGCACCGCTCGCACGAGCGCTGATTGAGAGCCCGAGCGCAGCACGGCGAACTCGTTGTCGTTGAACTCGGGCGGGTCGTCGGTGACGCCGGGACCTCCTGTGACGCCGGGACCTTCTGTGACGACGGTGTCGACGGCGATGGCGCCAGCGGCATAGAGGCAGTCGATCGCTTGGTGTGGGGCCTCGATCGTGGTCCAGCCAACGGTGGGTCGGTTGCGGTCGGACCGCGTGAGGCGGTGCTCGGCGGCGTCGACGCCCAGGTGGGCGGCCTTGATGCGCAGCGCGGCGTCGTTGCTGAGCATCGTGGTGGGACCGAAGTCGGACTGCCCGATCGCGGCGCCGATGATCCGGTTGTCGGGCACAGCGGGGTCGAGGCCGTGCTCGATGAGTAGGTGCTTGCGGATGTTGTTGATCTCGATCTGGAGCGTCGTGGTGCCGTTGCCGGTGGGCACCGGCTTGGCGAGCGAGCCGCCATGGGCGACGCGCAACTCCTCGAGCGTGCGCAGCGCGGTGCGTGCGGATCGTCCGACGTCGTCGGGCCGGCTCTTCAGACCGTCGAGTTCCTCGACGACGGTGAGCGGGATGACGACATCGGCATCTTCGAATTCGAGCACACAGGTGGGATCGGCGATCAGTACCGACGTGTCGACCACCAGCCGGGTCCGTTGCACCCCCTGCGTCGGCTCGGACCCGGTCGCTGCCCCGTGGGGCTCGCGGGTCGGTTCGTCAGTGGACGCAAGCAGGTCGGTCACCATCACTCCTCGGCGGATGCCTCGTGGACTCGGTGCGAATCGTCTCTCATACCCAACGGCTGCTCTGTGTAGTTCACGGCTCGAACGTCGTGGTGGATACTGCCGATCTTCAATACCGGCAAGGGCCAGTCCCGCATGTCATTGCAAATGCAATGACATCGGTGCTTGAACACGGGTGGTCAGAGTCGGTCTCATGGTCGTGTACCGCTGGTGAAACGGCGGAAACGGTCTCGGTGCGAAGCGCCGGGGTGAACAGCATCAACACCCATCCGAAAGAGGATTCCATGGCAACCAAAGCAGAACTGATCGACGCAGTGGCCGACGCCGCAGGCGTGTCGAAGGCCGACGCAGAGCGCACGCTCGGCGCCTTCTTCGACCACGTGGTCACGTCCACCAAGGGCGGCGAGAAGGTCGCATGGCCGGGCTTCGGTTCGTTCAGCACCACACAGCGCAGCGCCCGCACCGGCCGCAACCCGCAGACCGGCGCTCCGGTGCAGATCAAGGCCTCGACGGCGATGAAGTTCAGCGCCAGCTCGACGCTGAAGACCGCCCTGAACGGTAAGTGACCTGATGGCCGCCAAGAAGGCTCCTGCCAAGAAGGCTCCTGCGAAGAAGGCTCCTGCGAAGAAGGCTCCTGCGAAGAAGGCTCCTGCGAAGAAGGCTCCTGCGAAGAAGGCTCCTGCGAAGAAGGCTCCTGCGAAGAAGGCTCCTGCGAAGAAGG
>Ga0209491_10000731_pt1 | contig 65999 bp, 65 predicted proteins | sample BON02_FD_187213 | JGI IMG/M metagenome (GOLD analysis project Ga0209491, IMG submission 187213) | Freshwater microbial communities from Lake Bonney liftoff mats and glacier meltwater in Antarctica - BON-02 (SPAdes) (version 2) | ecosystem: Environmental > Aquatic > Freshwater > Ice > Glacier... | reverse complement strand
CTTACTGTCGCCTGGTGAGACGGATCCCTGAGATCGAAGCCGATTGGGAATTGACAACGACGTGAAATGATTGAATGCCTACTGCAGGTTTGGTTAAGATCTACACGCTCACGTTCAAGCCTACTAGAAAGAAACCAACTATGACTGACGCAGCTCCAACTCCGCCCACGGCATCCACTGCAGAGGCAACTATTGCCGTCCCTCAGGGAACCGTGTTGTCCACGATCGGCAAGCGTTTCGCCGGTGCACTCCTGACCGGCGTCCTGGTCGTGGTGACCCTGGGTATTGGTTACCTCATCTGGGCAGCAATCGCCTACGGCAAGGGCCAGACCCCGGCCAAGCAGATCCTGAAGATGTACGTCATCGACACCGAGACAGGCCTCCCGGCGACCTGGGGCAAAATGTTCATGCGCGGTTTCGTCATCGACGGCGTGCTGAACAGCGTCACGGGCGGCATCTTCAGCCTCGTCAGCGCCATCTGGATCTTCACGAACCCAGAACGCCAGCGCCTGACCGACAAGATCATCAAGACCATCGTCGTCGACGCCCCGAACGGCCTCTGATCCATTGATACCCGGGCAGCTGCACAGCTGTCCGGGTATCAGCAGATACAGGGCAATGCACTGCACTTCGGGCAGCCGTCAGCAAACCGCTGGACTGCCTCGGTGAGGTCGATGCCCTGTTGATTGGCAAGCGTCGCCACCCAGGCGACAACGTCACCGAATTCGTGAATCTGTTGATCGCGCGTCCCCTTGCGGACTGCCTGCGCCAGTTCACCAATCTCTTCGGCCAACCAGGCCACCGTTGCCGAAACACCGCGCTCTCGATCGCGATCTCCGTACGTCCGCTCGATCACCCTCTGCAGCTCAACCAGATCCATGCGCGCACTGTACCGAACGGGCCAAGGCGTGCCCCGAAAACGAAACGAGCCGCCCTGTCCACAGACAGAACGACTCATTGGTCGGGGTGGGGAGATTTGAACTCCCGGCCTCCACGTCCCGAACGTGGCGCGCTACCAAGCTGCGCTACACCCCGTAGCGAATGCGGATGTTATCCGGCGGTTGCCGGTTCTTCCTCGGTCGATTCAGCAGCTTCGGCCTGATCCGCCTCATCCGACATCGCGGCCTCGGGAACCGCTATTCCCTCGGTGTACGTGCCACCGTTCATGATGGCGCTCGCCGCACGCTTCAGACGGAGAGCGTCGAGCGGCTTGATCAGCCAACCCTCGGCGCCACTTCGGCGAGCGAGGTGGAGATCGGCCTTTCGATCGAGCAGCATCAGCACAGGGACGTGCGGCAAGGTGTCTGCCGACTCGTCGAGGCGCAGCGACATGGTGACTGCCATGCCACCCATCGAACCAATCTGGAGATCGAGGATCGCTAGGTCGGGCAGGCGTTCGGCGACTTGATCGGCCACAACTCGGCCTTCACGGCACACGGTGAAGGTGACACCGTCGGCGCCAAGCGCCGCCGTGATGTCATCGACAACCCAGGTGGCATCGGTGGCAATGAGGATGTTCACGAGTCGAGACGTTATCCCCTCAACCCACATCGACCCGTGTTGTCACAGTTTGGTCTGACCGGAGCGTGACACTTTGCCGACACGAGACGCTTCAGGACCGTCCGAAGAGGTGGTCGGCGATGGTGTACAGCCCATCGAGGTCGTGGACATCGCTGTCGAGCAGCGGAAGCAGCGCCACCCGGTCGTGGCCGACGGCGTCGCCCAGCGGAGAGATCACATCGTGCTCGGCCTCGCGCAGCGTTCGGAGGTCAGCGACGTTGTGCCACAGCGCTGCGAGTTCACCAGTGGCGGCCTCAGCAGCGCCTCGAGCATCGACAGCGGTGCCCTCGCCAAAGGCTGGCTGTGTGCGGTTAATGATGGCTGCGCTGATGTCCACCTGTTGATCGACCAGCTGTTCGGCGAACCAGACCGCCTCGGTGATCGTGTCGTGACGCGGGGAAGCAACGATGACGAACGAGGTCTCAGGTGCTCTGATCAGGGCAACCACTTCGTCGGCACGATCACGAAACCCTGACTCCATTCCGGCAAACGCCTGGAAGAACGCCACCGCATCGGCAAGCACATCTGATCCGACCACCCGGCCGATGGCCTTCAGGATTGGTTGCGCCGCGACCCCGAGCACTCGGAGCCCGCCCTTGGTCGGCAGCATCAGCAACTTGAATGCTCGATGGTCGAGGAACCGGGCGAGCACACCGGGAGCTTCGAGGAAGTCGAGGGCGTTCCGGCTTGGCGGCGTATCGACGATGACAAGATCGAACCGTTCGTCGCCGTGCAGGGTGTGCAGAGTCTCGGCCGCCATGTACTCCTGGGTGCCACTCATCGCCCCGGCCATGTTCCGGTAGAGCGGGTTGGTCAAAATACGTTCGATTTGGTCAGGGTCCGAGGCGTGTCGAGTGACCAACCCATCAAACGTTGCCGCCGTGTCGAGCATCATCGCCCACAGTTCGCCGTTCGGCGCATCACCTGCTCGGGAATCGAGTTCGATTCGCTGGGGCTCTGCTGCCAGGCCGTCAACGAGGCCGAGTGCATCCGCCAGACGCCGCGCGGGGTCGATGGTGACGACCACGGCTCGGCGACCCAGACGCGCCGCCTCGAGCCCGAGAACGGCCGCAGTTGTGGTCTTGCCGACGCCACCCGAGCCACAGCACACGATGACCGACGAGTTATCGATGACGGCACCGAGATCAGCCACGATCAGCCACGATCAGCCTCTGATGCAGTTACTGATGCAGTTACTGATTCGGCCAGTACGTCGGCCATCAGGTCGATGTCGGCGGACGTAAGGCCGGCCACGAGGCGGGCAGGGAGATGCAACTGGGCAAGCGGCATCTCGTTGGCTAACCGCCCAATTTCGTTGCTCTCCATGGCCCGGCGGGCGCGTCGGAACGACGCCGCAGCGCGAAGCACATCGCCGTCGACACCGGTCATTCCCCGGAGTGCCGCGTCTTGCGCGGCGACATCGGGGAGCGCTGCACCGTCGTCGACTGCGTTCACCACGATCGGGCCGAGTTGGATGCCGACATCGTCTTCGAGCGCAAACGCCGTTTCGATGACCTCGTTCACCGGAGTGGTCTCGGGAAGCGTGACCAACACGACCTGGCACCGCTCGACATCTGTCAGCAGTTCGATCACGCCGTCAGATTGCGTTCGCACGGGGCCACTCCGCACGGCGTTGGCCAAACCAGTTGCCGACGTGAGAAATGTGATCGCATGCCCGGCGGCAGGGCCGTCGACGACAATCACGTCATAATCGCCACTTTGTTCGTACTGCCGAATTTTGCCGAGCACGACCACATCGTCGATTCCCGGCGCAGCAGTACCGACCATGTCGATAACCCCCGTTTTGTTCAATCGCTTGGCAATCCGTTGGAAACCATGGTCCCGGAGGTACTCGTCGAGGGCATCAGCGGCAGAAATATGAACGACTTCGAGAGTGCCGCCCGGCGGGTCAGCGCCGTCGCCATCACTCTCGCCCTCACTCTCAACCTCACTATCGCTGTCGCTATCAACGTCATTGCGGAGGAGTTCGTCGAGGGTCGGCTTGCCGTCGAGTTCGACCACGAGGACACGTCGTCCGTCACGGCTGGCCGCGCGAGCGATGACAGCCGTTACTGTTGTCTTCCCTACACCCCCCTTGCCCGCCACAATCACAACATTTGTGGCGGTCAACGACTGCAGCGGACTCTCATGTTCCGGAGGCACCTTTGCGCAGACTAGCGATCGCTTTGCTCACAATGGCGGCCGGGCTCTCGATGTTCGGCGGCGCGGCAAATGCACAGACCGACAACGAAGGCGACGGCGTCGACACCGTGACAACTCCGGGTGGCGCTGACATCGCCCCGGTCGACGTGCTGCAGGTGAGCGGATTCATCGACGACATCTTGATCGACGAGATCGGCAACGCCATCGAACGGGCCCAGAACGGCGGCGCCCAGGCACTGATCCTCCAGGTCAACAGCGATGGGACAATCGTCGACGACAATGTCGTTGCCGAGCTGCTCGACAGCATCGCACACGCCCCCATACCCATCGGCGTGTGGGTTGGTCCCACCGGTTCCCGCTTTTACGGGCCAGCTGCACAGATACTGGCCGTCGCCGACGTCACGGGGATGGCACCCGGCGCCCGCGTCGGCTACATCGGTGTGCCGCTGAAAGTTCCTTTTGTTGACATCAACTTCGGTGTGGCTGAAGAAACCCTCCGCAACGGTTCGGTCGGCCTCAGCGAAGCGCGAGCCCTCGACATCTTCAAGCAACGCATCGACGACGAAGGCATCCCCACGGTCACCTCGATGCTGCAGGCCATGAACGGCTACGAAGAGTCCGGCACGACCCTGCTGACCACCGAACAGGTTGTCACCGACGACGGCAATTTGCGGTTCGACACCGTGGCAACGGTGCGCTTCTCCAAGCTGTCACTGATCGACCAGCTGTTCCACACGGTTGCCAGCCCTCCAGTCGCCTATCTGCTGCTCCTGACCGGCCTCGCACTGCTCGTGTTCGAGTTCTACACGGCCGGCGTCGGCGTGGGTGGTGTGGTCGGCGCAGTGTGCACGTTCCTCGCCTTCAGCGGGCTCTCAGTGCTCCCGACTCGAACGTGGGCCATCGTCGTCATTGGCGTGGCGATGCTTGCCTTCGCCGTCGATGTTCAAGTGGGGATACCCAGGTTCTGGACAGGTATCGGCTTGCTTCTGACCGTCATCGGAACGTGGTTTCTGTTTGAATCGCTGCCCAGCGCAAGCATGCGTCCGTCGTGGATCGCCCTGCTTGCCGGCATCGGCGGCATCTCACTCACGTTCATCGTCGGCATGCCGAACATGGTCCGCACTCGATTCGCCACACCGACTATCGGTCGTGAGTGGATGATCGGCGAAGTCGGCACCGCAATCACTGACGTCGACCCTGACGGCGTGGTCGAGATCGGCGCCGGCCGCTGGCGAGCCCGCACCAACCGAGCGACTCCCGTGCTCGCAGGCGAGCAAGTTCGTGTCGCCGAAATCGATGGGATCACTCTCGAAGTCGAGCCGCTCGAAGGCGCCGCGAAGGACTACCGCGAGATGCGCGGCAAGGACGACGCCGCAGCGCCCAACGACGAAAACGTGAACGACGAGAACGTGAACGCCGGGCCAACTTCACCCACAGTGCCGGAATAGTCGGATTTCCCAACCAATTGACCCTTGACCGGCGCAGTGTCCACCACCTACCGTGAACAATGTGCAGTTGGTTCCATCGCAGCCGGGTTTATTCGACTGGCGCAGCAAGGCCGCCTGTCAGGGCGACATGGGCAGCGCGTTCTACCCTCCGCTCCGTTCCGAGAAACGCTCGATCAAGGAAGCTCGCGAAAAACGCGCGAAGAAGGTCTGTGCATCATGCGTGGTGCGCACGACCTGCCTCGACCAGGCCCTTCACCGCGGCGAGCGCTACGGCATCTGGGGTGGCCTCACCGATCTCGAACGACAGCACCTACGCGCCAGCTGACCGGTCACACTGTGTCAGGCACAGTGTGACCGTGTCAGGCACAGTGTGACCGCTACGCCGGAGGAAGCCGGGGACCACCAATACGGACATCTTCGCGGCGTCGTGTGACTCCGCGAGCGTCGAGTTCGGCAACGAGTGGCAGCACGTACTTACGGCTGGCGCCGGTGGCGTCACGGAACTGGGCCACAGTGAAGCCATCTGCGTGTTCAGCAAGCAGTTCCGCAGCGACGTAACCCGCTGCCTCAATCGCGTCGCGGTGGAACCCGATCCCGTCGCGTTGAATGACGTGGCCACGCCGAACCAGCTCGCGCAGGTCGTTGCGATCGACATCGGCAAGTGACGGCGGCATGAATCCACCGCCGAGCAATTCGGCCAGCACCGGGTGATCCTCGTACGGATCGATTGCATCAGCGGGCTGGACGAGGCCGGCAGTGACAACAACCTCGTCGAGAGTCAGAAGTACCGCCCGCTCACGATCGTCGAATGCGGCGAGGTCGACGCCTGCAGGGCCGGCCTCTTCGACCCGGGCAATGACCGTCTCGACCAGTTCGGCGAGCGACTCCGGCGACGTGACCCATTCACCGATCACCGGATCGACGACCTCGCCAGTGAGCTGCTCGATTTCGTCGATGGTCAGCCATCCTCGCTCGCTGACCAGTCGATCGATGCTGCGATCGGGTGCGGCCCGAGACGCTCGCAGCACGGGATCAATGTCGAGCACTTCTCCCCCACCGATTGTCTCGTCACGACCGGATTCACGCAGGACAAAGCGATCACCTGGCAAGAGCGGGACTGCTGCCGGGAGAAACAGCCTGACCGCGCCGGTGCTTCCGGGCGACAATTCCTCAACGCCGAGCACGCGCAGCTTGACTGCGTATTCACCAGAACCGATGTAGGCGACGTACGCACCGCGACGCGACACATCGTGATCGAGTGCATCGAGCACTCGCAACGAGGCATCGAATCGGCTCGTGAGCCGCCAACGATCGGGTTCGATCACTGCATCGCCGCGCTTGAGGTCGTTGTGGTCGACGCCAGCGAGGTTGACCGCAACGCGGTTGCCCGCGCCGATCTCGTCGACTGTCTGGCCAGCAGTCTGGATCGCACGGACACGCGCTGAATGACCGCCAGGCTCGATGCTGACCAACTGGTCGTTACGTAACGTGCCACCCACCAACGTGCCGGTACCGACAGTGCCGCTGCCTTTGGCCGCGAACACGCGGTCGAGCCACAGACGGGGTCGCTGACGGTCGGCTGCTGCTGAGCTGCGGGCGATCAGGTCATCGAGCGCCACGCGCATCTCGTCAATGCCAGCCCCAGTTATCGACGAGACCGGCAGCATCGGGGCGCCCTCGAGGAACGTGCCGGCGACGTGCTCAGCGACTTCGAGCTCGGCGAGTTCGAGCCACTCGCCGTCGACGAGGTCGACTTTGGTCAGGGCGATGATGCCGTTCTTGATGCCGAGGAGTTCGAGGATGCGGAGGTGCTCTTCGGACTGAGGCTTCCATCCTTCGGTTGCGGCGACGACGAACACGCATGCGGTGACGCCGCCGACTCCGGCGAGCATGTTGCGAAGGAACTTCACGTGTCCAGGTACGTCGATGAAGCTCAGCTCAGCTCCGGAGGGCAACACCGTGTGGGCGAAGCCGAGGTCGATGGTCAGCCCGCGCCGTTTCTCTTCTTCGAGGCGGTCAGGGTCGGTACCCGTGAGCGACTGGACGAGCGACGATTTACCGTGATCGACGTGCCCAGCCGTTGCGATGACCGTCATCTGCCTGCCGCCAGCAGCGCATCGATCACTCTCTGATCGTCGACGGGGTCGATCGAGCGAAGATCGAGCGATGTCCGGTCGTCACGCGAACGCGCAATCACCGGCGTGGCGAACTGCCGGAGCGGTTTGAGGAGGTCGCCGTCGATCACCACGCCGACCGAGGGCATCGTGACGCCAGGGGCAGAGCCCGCACCCGGCAATGCTTCGGTCGACTCGACCCGGGCGCTCGGATGCGCCACCCGGACGGCATCGACGATCGACTCGGCCCGCGTTTGCAGCGCGGCAATCGGGGTGGCAACCATCCTCCAGAACGCGATGTCGGTCGCAACACGCTTGTCGAGATACGTGAGCGCAGTTGTTTGCAGCGCGGCGAGCACCAGGCCTCCGGGCCGAAGCGCCCGTGCAAGCGGATGACGCAAGCACTGTTCGACGAGGTCGGCACGACCGGCGATAATCCCGGCCTGGGGACCGCCGAGCAGCTTGTCGCCACTGAAGGTAATCAAATCAGCTCCGTCGGCAATGGCCTGCACGGCGGCCGGTTCGCCAGCCAGCCAGGCTGGCGGCGCTCCAGGCAACCACGGACATGTGGCGTCAACGAGGCCGCTGCCAATGTCGGCAACCACGGGCACGTTGAGCGTCGCCAGGTCGGCGATCGAGGTCTCCTCGACAAAACCCTCCACCCGATAGTTGCTCGGGTGCACCTTGAGCACCATCGCCGCGTCGACATCGGGGCGAGCGATCGCTTTCGCGTAGTCGGCGACTCGCGTGCGGTTGGTGGTGCCGACGTCGACAAGCCGGGCCCCGGACTGTTCGATCACTTCGGGAACGCGGAACGACCCACCGATCTCGACGCTCTCGCCTCGGCTGACTGGCACATCACGCCCTTCGGCGAGCGCCGCGACGACAAGCAGCACCGCAGCCGCGTTGTTGTTGACGACCATTGCCTTCTCAGCGCCGCACAGCCGGGCGAAAAGTTTGCCGACGGCGGCCTGCCGCGATCCTCGTTGACCGGTCGACAGATCAAACTCGACGGTCTGCGCTGCAGCTGCCTGCTGGTGGGCGAGCGGTGCCCGGCCAAGGTTCGTGTGGAGAAGTACGCCGGTTGCGTTGACCACCGGTGTCAGCAACGTGCGCCGAAACTGCTCCGCTCGCGCAGCTGCCGATTCGTGATCACCTGCGTCGATCGCCTCACGGGCAATGTCGACGAGGATCGGGTGTGGGAGACCGGAGGCCTTCAGCGAGCGGGCGAGTTTGTCCACCGACGGTGGACGGGAAGGCGCAGTCATGTCGCACCTCCCAGAAAGAACGGTCGAGTTGCCACGCTGCACAGCCTACGAGGCACCGCGAAACGTTCCCTGTCGAGGCCATGCGGTCGACCTAACGTCTGGCCATGGACGTGCTGGAACTCGACCCCGCCAACGCCACCCACATCAAACAGTTCAGCGAGATCCGGCTGCGCGCGCTGCATACCGACCCGGCAGTATTCGACTCCACCTACGAACGAGAACTCACTTTCAGCGACGCACAGTGGCGAGGACGTCTTGAGAGCTTTGCCGGGCATCCTGGCGCTGTTCTCGCCGCCTTCACTGTCGTTGCCACAGCGATTCGTGCCGCGACTGCCACAGCAACGGGGGTCGGGCCGAACGAAACGGTTGCTGCACCCGTTGGCATCGTCGGCGTTGGTCTACCCGAGCCAACGGACGCAACGATCTGGGGCATGTGGGTGGCGCCCGAGTGTCGGCTGCGAGGCCTCGCAGCAGAACTCCTCCACAGCGCTGAGGCGTGGGCAGTCAAATCCGGTGCGGACACCGCGACCCTGTGGGTGCACCACTCGAACGATGGAGCTCAGGCTCTCTATCGAAGCCGAGGCTACGAACTCGTTGAACCGGACGACCTCCCGGCCACCGTCCCCGATGCCTGTTGCGGAGAAGTCTGCATGCGGGCACGTCTCGCAGCTACCTGAGCTGCTCTACGCTGATGTGCTGTGAGCCCGCTGCTGATTCCGATCGTTCAACTCGACCCCGACCTGCCGCTGCCGAAGTACGCCCACGAGGGCGACGCCGGCCTCGACCTGTACGCCGCTGAGGACGCGACGATTGCCGCCAGCGGTGGCCGTGCGCTTGTCGCCACCGGCATCTCGATCGCGATCCCGATGGGCTACGGCGGCTTCGTGCTCCCTCGCAGCGGCATGGCGCTGAAGCACGGCATCAGCGTCGTCAACGCGCCCGGTCTGATCGACGCTGCGTACCGTGGCGAGATCAAGGTCATCCTGATTAATACCGATCCAACCAGCGACTACTCGCTGACCAAGGGTGACCGTGTCGCACAACTGGTCGTCCAGAAGGTCGAACAGGTCGAGTGGCAAGTCACCGACGACCTGGATGGCCAAGACCGCGGCGGCGGCTTCGGCCACTCCGGCACCTAGTCCTCAACCCCACGCGAACACGGGTTGTTCGAACTCACTGACTCGACAGCTGGCGCCAGTCTTGCCTTCGAGGCCGACCCAGCGGAACTGCAGAATCACCGCGCCGGTGGGCGCATGAATGAGATCGCCGCTGAGTGGAACCTGCACGACAGGTCGGTTGCTCTCGGGGATCTCGACGAAGCGCGGCGAATCATCACGGCAGAGCTCATGCAAGCCGATGCGGTAGGCAGCGAGCACCTCGTCCGGGCTCGGCTCGAGCACCAGATCAGCGCCACCCCACACGACGACCGGTGTCATCACGTAGCCCGATCGAGTCGCGTAGTCGTCGAGGAGCCCAAGCACCGCTGACTCCGGCAGCCGCACCCCAACTTCCTCGTCGGTCTCGCGCAGTGCCGCTTCGATCACGGTTTCACCAGCGTCGATCCGCCCGCCAGGAAGTGCCCACTGCGCCGAATGGGTGTTCAGTCGGACCGCTCGGCGGCAGAGGACGAACGCCGCGCCACCGGCCACACCTTCCATTCGACCGTCCAGGAGGTGCGCGATGTCATCAGCTACCACGAGCTTCGACATCCCGTCCTCCGTCGACGGATGCGCATCGACACGGTCCGAACCGTGCTCGGAATCGACAACGACGATGGCCACGGCGGCGTGACGGCGACCATCGAGCGGAAGTTCGAGACGATCATGCGCCGCGAGATTCAGTTCGATCCGGGAGCGAAGGGCATCGTCATACGTGATCACCGGACCAGCATCGCCGATCGGCCCGCCACCGGCCGGATCGGATCGTTCACACCTTGCTCCCGGCCGATTCGGGATCAGTCCGTTCGAGGCCAAGGAAGCATGAACCCGAGCAGGCCTCCGCCAACGAGTGGTGAGGCCTGACGCCTGGACCGGACGAACTTGACCGAATCAGCCGCGGTACGAGTGGGTGATGGGGAGTCGGCGGTCGCGGCCGAAAGCTTTGGCGCTTACGATGACACCGGGCGGACACTGACGGCGCTTGTACTCGGCAATGTCGACGAGCCGGGTGATGCGGCGCACCATTACTTCATCGTGGCCGAGTTCGATGATCTCGCCGGCGGTGCGGTCCTGCTCGACATACAGTTCAAGGATCGGGTCAAGCACGTCATACGGCGGCAGAGAATCGTCGTCGCGCTGGTCGGGTCGGAGCTCGGCTGAAGGCGGCTTCGTGATCACATCGACAGGGATCACTTCGCGCCCCGCAGCTTCGTTGACATAGCGGCACAGCTCGTACACACGCAGCTTGAGGACGTCCTTGATCATGGCGTAGCCGCCAACCGAGTCGCCGTAAATCGTGAAATAGCCGACGGCCATCTCGCTCTTGTTGCCAGTGGTCAGCACCATCCAACCGAACTCGTTCGACAGCGCCATGAGCAACTGACCGCGGCACCGGCTCTGAATATTCTCGTAGGTCAACCCGACGTCACGACCCTCGAAGGCGTCACTGAGCATCTCCTGATAGGCCGCGAAGGCCGGCTCGATGGAGATGGTCCGGTAGTCGATCCCGAGGTTCGCGGCGAGCTTCGCAGCATCGGACTTCGAGTGGTCGCTCGAATAGCGCGATGGCATCGACACACCATGGACGTGCCCAGGGCCGAGGGCGTCGGTCGCAATGCATGCAACGATCGTCGAGTCAATGCCGCCCGACAGGCCGATCACCACATCGCTGAAGCCGTTCTTCTGGCAGTAGTCACGAGTGCCGAGCACCAGTGCGTCGTACAACTCTTGGTCAGAACTCAGTGGTTCGGTGATCGGCGCGAGCAGCGGCTCGGTTGGCGCTGCGGCACGGCGCGGCTCACTGGAAATCTCGATGGTCGGCAGGAGCGCGTTCGTGACACGCCCTCGCGGGTCAAGCAGACGCTTGCGGTACACCGGAGGCACCGGGACGTCGACGATCGTGATGTCTTCGACGAACTGCGGCGACCGAGCGAGCAGCGTCCCCTTGTGGTCGACAGCGAACGAGCCACCGTCGAAGACCAACTCGTCTTGACCGCCGACCTGGTTGACGTAGACGACGGCGCAGTGCGAGTCAGCGGCACGCATCGACACAAGCTGCTCGCGCACCAGGTCTTTCTCGACGCGGAACGGTGAACCGTTGATGTTGATGTTGATCTCGGCACCTGCTGCTGCTTGTTCAGCAAGCGGACCGGTCGGGCTCCAGATGTCTTCGCAGATCGACACGCCAACCTTGACGCCACCGATCACAAACAGTTCAAGCGGGTCGGAGTCGTAGCCGGCTGTGAAGTAGCGCTGTTCGTCGAACACGGTCGTGTTGGGCAGCAAACGCTTGTGATACACCCCGACGACCTCGCCGCCAACACACACCGCCGCCGCGTTGTAGAGGTCTCGGTCCTGGTCGACAAACCCGACCACTGCAACGCACTCGCCCGTCGCAGCAGCGAAGGTGTCGAGCGCTACACGGTTGTCAGCAACGAACCCCGGCTTCATCACGAGGTCTTCTGGCGGATACCCGGTGACCGACAGTTCGGGGAACGCAACGATGTCGCATCCGGCCCGCTCGGCTTGACCATAGGCCTCCATCAACTTCGCGAGGTTGCCGTCGAGATCACCGACCGTTGGGTTGAGTTGGGCGAGGGCGACACGCAGAACCGTCACCGTTGCAAGGATAGTCGTCCGAGATGCCCGGCTCACTGAAGAAATTCCAGCAAAGAGTGGCCTTCAGTAAAGATCCAGACTGGTCTTCTGGCACTATTGGCGGAGTGCGTTGGAAGGCCTTGGCGATCGTCGGAGTGATGTTCACGGCCGCGTGCACCCCTGGCGAGGGCCCAGGGTCGATCCCGCTGCCGACATCAGGCGATACGACGACCACGAGCACCACGAGCACCACCAGCACCACCAGCACGACAACCACCACCACGCTGGTTCCCCCTCGGCTCGAGGTGACCATTCGCCGGACGACCGACGGCGTGCCGCACATCATCGGCAACAACCTCGAATCCGTCGCGTACGGCCAAGGCTTCGTCAGCGCGCAAGACCACGGCTGCACACTCATCGACCAGATCCTGAAGGTGTACGGCGTCCGGTCGGAGAACCTGGGCCCCGGCGACGATGGACGTAACACCGAGAGCGATTTTGCCTGGCGCGCCATCGACATCGCGAGCATCGCGACAGCCGACTACAACGACGCTTCGAGCGACGTGATCACGCAGTTCGAAGCATTCGCCGAAGGTTGGAACGCCCACCTCGCCGAGCAAGGCGACGACGGGCTCACCGGCTGGTGCAACGGCGCCCCCTGGATTCGGCCAGTCCAGCCGGTCGAGGTCTACGTGTACGCACGGTCGATCGCCCTACTCGCCAGCAGTAGCCGTTTCGCCGAATTCATCCCGTCAGCGCAGCCACCCGTCGTCGCCGAAGTCCTCGGATTCGCCCCGACCAAGCCGGCTACAAACGCCGACGATGCCGACGATGCTGCCCCAGACTTCTCGGTGCTCGAGCCGATCGACCTCGGCAGCAATGGGTGGGCCGTCGGCAAAGAACGCACCGCGTCCGGTACAGGCGGGCTGCTCGTCGCCAACCCGCACTTCCCCTGGGAAGGCGAACTGAGATTCGCCGAAACACACCTCACCGTTCCGGGTGAGGTTGACATCTACGGCGCCCAACTCCTCGGGCTGCCTGGCATCGGAATCGGATTCACCGACGGAGTCGCGTGGACCCACACCGTTTCGGCTGGCAAGCGGCTGACGGCCTATCTCCTGACGCTCGACCCCGAGTCACCCACGTCGTACCTCGTCGATGGCGAGTCTCGCCCGATGACCTCGACCGATTACACCATCTCGATCTTGCGTGCTGACAGCTCGATCGACAACGAGACGCGCACCCTGTGGCGCAGCGAGTACGGCCCAATCGTCGACTTCCCCGGCCTCGGCTGGACTGACTCGGCGGTCCTCACCTTTCGCGACGCGAACATCAACAACAACGAGTTCATTGAGCAGTACCGAGACATGATCGACGTACAGAGCCTCGACGAGCTGCAAGCCGTCTACGAAGAACACCAGGGCGTCCCGTTGTTCAACACGGTCGCCACGGGCTCCGATGGGCGCGTCTGGTACGCCGACACCGCTGCCACGCCGAACCTTTCGGCCGAGGGCGAGCAGCTGTTCCTCGAGAAGCTGTTCACTGATCCAATCACCCAAATTGGGTATGACAACGGCGTCATCCTTCTCGACGGAGCCGACAGCCGGCTCGCCTGGGAAACCGTTCCCGGCGCTCGTGACGACGGGCTTGTGCCGTTCAGCGAGATGCCCATGGTCGAACGGAACGACTACGTCTTCAACGCCAACGACAGCTTTTGGGTGTCGAGCGACGAATTCACCACCACCGGCGATTTCTCGATCCTCCACGGCGAGCAGAACACTCCGCTGTCAATGCGCTCTCGGCAGAACGCCGCTGTACTCGGGTCAGACAATCGGCTCGGTCTCGCCGGCGACGACGGCAACTTCTCTGGCCTTGAACTGCGCGACGCGGTCTTTGACAATCGGGCCCAGACCGCACTCCTGCTGCGCTCCAACGCCGTCGACCGATGCGTCGCCAATCCACTGATCGAAGTCGTCGAAGTCCTCGCCAACAATGAGACCATTGCATTGCCCGCCGAAATCGTCGACATCTCGGCCGCCTGCGACGTGCTGTCGGTCTGGGACGGCCGCTATGACCTCGCAAGCTCTGGCCCGCTCCTGTGGCGCGAGGTAATGACCCGCTTCACAAATGCCGATCGCACGACCACCGGTGTGCTCTTCGGCGACGATTTCGATCCGGCCCGCCCCACCGTCACCCCCGGGGTCCCTGCCGTTCCTGCGGCAATCGGCAATGGCGACCCCATTCTTCAAGCGATCGCTCGGGCAGTTCAGACATTGACCAAGGCCGGGTTTGCTGTCAATGCTTCACTTGGTGCAGCACAATTCACCGTGCGCTCCGGGATTCGCATCCCGCTGCACGGCGGCACCGACACCGACGGCGTCACCAACGTCGTGACGTGGAGCAACAACAACTCGAGCTCCGAGCCATCATCGGCGCGCGGCGATGCCGTCGCCCCCGGCAGCGCACTTCGGGGCGAAGGTGCCCCGGTCAACTTCGGGTCGAGCTTCATGCTCGCCGTCGACTACTCCGGTGACCGCCTGCAGGCGTGGGCGATCACGAGTTACGGGCAGACCGGCGATCGCACGTCGCCGCTCTTCGAGCAACAAACGAATCGGTTCAGCGAAAAGAACTGGCGTGACGTTGCATTCACCGCCAAACAAATCGCCGCGGACCCCAATCTTACCGAACGCACGCTCATCGTCCCGTAGCGCACTCACGCCGATCAGACCGCGACGCGGGATCCATTTTTGGTCACAGATGCCCACTCCAATTCACGCGCCGTTCACAGAGACGCAATACCAATCTGGGTCGTTGCTGCGACAATTCTCGTCGTTCACGGGTCGCGGCCTAACCTTGTCCCGCCCCACCAACGAGAGAATTCGAGGATCACATAGTGGCTATCAAGGCTGAATACATCTGGATCGACGGCGCCGAGCCGACCCCGCAGCTTCGTTCGAAGACGAAGATTCTGGACGATGACAACGGTGTCGAGCTTGCCGACATGCCCCTGTGGGGCTTCGACGGCTCGTCCACTAACCAGGCCACCGGCGACAAGAGCGACTGCGTCCTCAAGCCCGCTCGCGTCTTCCCGGACCCGATCCGCGGTGGCAGCAGCATCCTCGTCATGTGCGAGGTGATGCTTGTCGACGGCAAGGCCCACCCGACCAACACCCGTGCAGCAGCGGCACGCACCGCCAAGAAGTACAAGAAGCACGAGCCGATGTTCGGGATCGAGCAGGAGTACACGATGCTGAAGCCCGACGGCTCGCCGCTCGGCTTCCCCGACAACGGTTTCCCCGCACCGCAGGGTCCGTACTATTGCGGCATCGGCGAAATCGCCATCACCGGCCGAGACATCGCTGAAGACCACATGGATGCATGCCTTGACGCCGGAGTCACGCTCTCGGGCATCAATGCCGAAGTGATGCCCGGCCAGTGGGAATTCCAGGTTGGGCCAGTCGGCCTCCTCGAAGTGTCCGACGAACTCTGGATCGGCCGCTACCTGCTGCACCGCATCGCCGAGGAGTACGGCGTGATCATCGACATCAGTGCCAAGCCGGTCAAGGGCGACTGGAACGGCGCCGGCGCCCACACGAACTTCTCCACCAAGGAGATGCGCGAAGATGGCGGCATGGCGCATATCGAGGCTGGCTGCGTGGCCCTTGGCAAGAAAGCTGCTCTGCACATCGCCAATTACGGCGCTGGCGTCGAGGATCGTCTCACCGGCGCCCACGAGACACAGCGTTATGACCAGTTCAGCTACGGCGTCTCGGACCGCGGCGCATCGATCCGCATCCCCTGGCAGTGCTCGATCGACGGCAAGGGTTACCTCGAGGACCGCCGCCCGAACGGCAACATCGACCCCTATACCGTCGCCCGCCTCATGACTGAGACCATCTGCTCCGCCATAAAGTGAAACGCGCTGAGACGGTCCGGAACGACCGATCCTGTCTCAGTTTGGATGAGTTATAGATACCTGAACAGCAACGTGGCTGACGGGGTGGGGGCCTTGCGTCCCTACCCCGTCGCCATTTTTCACGCAATCTGAAAGACTGGATCGAATGAGCAGTGAACAGCAACGGGAATACGTCCTTCGCTCGGTTGAAGAACGCGGGGTGCGCTTGGTCCGACTCTGGTTCACCGACGTGCTCGGGACCTTAAAGAGCCTTGCGATCTCCCCCGCCGAACTCGACAATGCCCTCAACGATGGTATGACCTTCGACGGCTCATCGATCGACGGGTTCTCCCGCGTGCAAGAAGCCGACGTGCTCGCAATCCCTGACCCCGACACGTTCGAGGTCCTGCCATGGGGCGACCCCAAGGTCCCCGAAGCACGGATCTTCTGTGACATCTACAACCTCGACGGCACGCCATTCGCCGGCGATCCGCGTCAGGTGCTGCGCCGCCACATGAAGGCCGCACACGAAGCCGGCCTCACTTTCTATGTCGCACCCGACATCGAGTTTTTCTACTTCGAGCCGCTCACGCCCGGCGCCCTGCCCGTGCCGATCGACGACGGCGGCTTCTTCGACCTCACCACCAACGACATCACCGGCGAACTCCGCAAGAAGACCATCCGCACGCTCGAAGCAATGGGTATCCCGGTGGAATACAGCTTCCACGAGGACGCACCTGGCCAGCAAGAGATCGACCTCCGCCACACCGACGCTCTCACGATGGCGGACAGCATGATGACCTTCCGCCACGCCGTGCGCGAGGTTGCTGCGAGGAACAACGTGCACGCCACGTTCATGCCCAAGCCCCTCGAAGGAATCCAGGGATCGGGCATGCACGTGCACCTCTCGCTGTTTCAAAACGACGAGAACGCGTTCTACGACGGCGACGATCCATACAACCTGTCGCCGACCGCCAAGGCCTTCATGGCCGGTCTGCTGCGCCACGCTCCAGAGATCACAGCGGTCACCAACCAGACTGTCAACAGCTACAAGCGACTCGTCCCCGGGTTCGAGGCTCCGGTCCACGTCAGCTGGGCCCGCAACAATCGGAGCGGCCTGATCCGTGTGCCGATTGCGAAGAAGGGCAATCCGACCGCCACACGGCTCGAGTACCGCTCGCCCGACCCGGCTTGCAACCCCTATCTTGCCTTCAGCTTGATGCTGGCGGCCGGCATGAAGGGCGTCAACGAGGGCTACGAGCTGCCTGACGAGGCCGACGCGAACCTCTTCGAGATCAGCGACGACGTCCTCGCCGAACTCGGTATTGGACAGCTCCCCGAGTCGCTTGCGGCCGCACTCGAAACGATGGAGACCTCGACACTGGTCCGAGAAGCACTGGGCGAACACATCTTCGAATGGTTCCTCCGGAATAAACGTCGAGAGTGGCGGGCGTACAAGACGCATGTGAGCGCGTTCGAGCGAGATCGGTATCTGACGGCGCTGTGAGCGCAACGCTGCCAGCCAAATCGATGCTCGTCGTCGTCCCCGATCCGGCGACGCCGGAACTGGCGCGCACTCTCGACCTCGGCGGTTACAGCTGGAAGGCGGTCAACACAACGACCGCAGCCGGCGAGTCCGAGCCCGATGGCGGATGGGCCGGAGCGATCGTCGACGCGACCGGCGATCCCGAAGCTGCGTGGGCATTCCTCCGAACGCTGCGCAAGCAGCCGGAGCGTTCGCTGCCGGTGCTCGTGTTGATCGGCGGCGCGCAGCTCTCCGAACTCGAACACCGTGACGACCTGTTCGACGACTTCTGCCTCACACCTTTCCACCCCGCCGAGGTCGAAGCCCGTCTGCGACATCTGCTTGCCGGTGAAGTGCAACTCGTCAGCGCCGACCTCGTCGAGTACGGCCCGCTCAGCCTCAACCTCGAGACCTACCAGGCGTCGATGGCCGGCAGGCCGCTCGACATGACCTACATGGAGTACGAGCTCCTCAAGTTCCTCGCGCAGAACCCTGGCAAGGTGTTCACTCGCGAGATCCTGCTCAGTCGAGTGTGGGGCTACGAGTACTACGGCGGCGCGCGTACTGTCGATGTCCACATTCGTCGGTTGCGAGCCAAGCTCGGTGAGGAACACGCCGGCCTGATCCAAACCGTGCGGTCGGTCGGCTATCGCTTCGGCGAGTCTCGCTGGGAGAGTTAAGTCAGTTGCAGGAAATCGACGATCGTCGCTGAGATAACGTTGGCGAACACTGCGCAGCCCTGCTTGCGCGGGTGCACCCCGTCGTCGCGAAGGTTGCCATCGTCGGCAGCCACCGAACTCCACCGAGCAATCGCGCTGTTGCCGCGATCAAGCACCCGGTCAGTGATTGCACCGTTGATAGCGTCGGCCCCTTCCGGCTGATCCTCGAAGTAGGTGTCGACCCAGATGAGCGGGGATTCCTCAGGGATCGTCCGCAACATCTCAGTAATCACTGCAGCGCGCTCGGCGGCATCGCCGTACTGGTTGATGTCGTTGGTTCCCAAGGCGACGACCCAAAGCTCGTTCGAATGATCGTCGTCGCGATCCGGCGAGCTGACGATAAAGCTGGCGATGTCGACCCCACTCGGGTTGCTTCCAAAGGACAGCGCTGTCCGCTTACCTTGCTTCGACTCGATGATGATCTCGTCGAAGCCGAGCTGTTCGTAGGCTTCTTGCAGCGCAGGCGTCGACGCGACGGTGATGGAGTCGCCGATCATGATGACCGTGTCGATGGCGGTGTTCGACGTCGGCAGAACATTGGCATCGACGACGGCCTCGCCGTTCGGTTCTGAACCGACCCAGATCGTCGGAAATGGCGCATCGTTACCGGCCGACGACGTCAACTCGGAGCAGCTGGCGACAGTGAGTGCAACCGCGACAAGGCAAACGGAGAGCGACCGAGGCGACATTGCCTCTATTGTGCCCACTGCGGCCAACTGCGGTCTGTCACTCAAGCGAGATACGCGTCACGTGTCCACTTGCAACCCGAGGGAATGGGGTAGTCAGTCCAGCTTCTGGATCTTCCGGGAGAGCGCAGCATGAGCGCCGAGCATCTCCTCGAGGCGACCGCTGACGAGCATGCCGTCCGCGACAATGGGCTCGCCGTGCACGACTGTGTGGCGCGCACCAGTCGGCCCGCAACGCAGCCAGGCCTCAATCGGGTCAGCCAGTGCGCCTGCAAACTGCGGCCCGACCAACGACCACACCGCGACATCGCCAACGGCACCCACCTCAAGCACGCCGATCTCGCCTTCACGGCCGAGGCAACCGGCGCCACCGAGCGTTGCAACTTCGAGCGCCATCCGAGCCGTGCCCGCATCGGCACCGTCACGCAGTTTGGCGAGCAACATCGCCTGACGAGCTTCGAGCCAGAGCGACCCTGAATCGGCTGACGACGAGCCATCGACACCAAGACCAACCTTCACCCCGGCGGCGCGCAGGTCGACGATCGGTGCGATTCCCGACGACAAGATCATGTTGCTCGACGGGCAATGGGCTGCACCGACGCCGGCCGCTCCGAGGCGTTGGATCTCGTCGTGATTGGGCATCACGCAGTGCGCAACCCAGGTGCGGTCGGTGCACCAGCCGGTGCGTTCGAGGTACTCCATTGGTCGACATCCGAAGGTGGCGAGGCTGAACTCATCATCTTCGGCATTCTCGGCAAAGTGGGTGTGGAGGCGGACATCGAGCCGTTCAGCGAGCTCGGCCGAGCGAACCATCAGGTCTTCGGTGACCGAGAAAGGTGAGCACGGCGCCAGCGCCACGCGCGTCATGGCCCCGTGCGATCGGTCGTGGTGGCGAAGTACCGCTGCTTCGCTTGCCGCAAGGATCTCGTCGTCGTCGTCGACCACGTCATCCGGTGGAAGGCCGCCATCTTTCTCTGACAGCGACATAGAACCGCGAGTCGGGTGGAAACGGATGCCGAGATCTCGGGCGGCCTCGATCTCGGCAGTCAGCAGGTCGCCCGCCCCATGGGGATGGAGGTAGAGGTGGTCGGACGACGTCGTGCACCCGGACAGTGCGAGTTCGGCCAGGCCGACCCAGGCAGACACGTAAACCGACTCGGTGTCGATGGCCCGCCACAGCGGATACAGCGACTGCAGCCACCCGAACAGCGGCTTGTCAGTCATAGCCGGGAACGCCCGCGTCAGGTTCTGATACAGGTGGTGGTGAGTGTTGATCAGCCCAGGGGTGACCAGGCAGTCGGTGGCATCGATCGTCTTGGTTGCTTCGGGAGCCGGGCCCACGCCAACTGCAGAGATCAGACCATCGGTGATGGCAACCCAACCACCGGAGATCTCGCGGCGAGCGCCATCCATCGTTGCGACACATCGCGCGTTGGCAATGACCAGGTCAGCGACAGCGTTGGTCATGGACAGCCCTTCAGTGACGCCGAGTCAGTCGGGAATGTCAAGGAGTTCGGAACCCTCGTGGCGACGCTTGCCGTCGCGGTGCATCACTTCTCCGAGCACGGCTGAAGCAACGGCGCCGGTCATCAGGACGCCGACCGGAATCAGCAGAACGACGAAGATGATGGCAATGCCTCCGAGCATGAGATCAGACTACTGGCCACCACTCACGGCACTGCAATTCTCTGCCGACACCGGCGCCGACGACGGGAATCAGAGCGGCTTGTACGCCCATGCTTCGACTTCGACGACGAACCCAGCAGGCAGCTCAGCGACCGCAACGCACGACCGTGACGGCCGATGGGTGCCGAACGCCGCTACGTAGGCCGTGTTGAACCTGGCGTAGTCCTCCATGTCGGTGAGAAAGCAGGTCGTCTTGACGACGTCCTTCATCGTGGCGTCCATCGTGGCGAGCAGCGACTCAATGTTCTTCATCGCCTGCTCGGTCTCCGGGACCAGGCCACCGTCGACCTTAATGCCGTCGAGGAGACCGCCCTGTCCGGAGATGATGATGAAGTCGCCGGCGCGAACGACGGGCGTATAGGGGCCGAGGGGCTTACTCATGAGGCCGAATCTAACTCAGCCGAGGCGTGTACTCAGGTGCTGTCGGGAAGGTCCGCTATCAACTGCTGGAAATCGGCCCACCGTCCGGCGGCGAGCAGCCCGGCCTGGCCCGGCCACGAACCCGGCTTGTGCATCTGAAACCGCGAGCCGGCATCGTTCAACATCGACTGCAACGTCTCGACCTCGGTGGCAGCCAGCTGTGCCCAGGTGGTGATGCCGATGGCGTTGCACAACTCGGTGATCTTTGGCCCGATGCCTTCGACCACAGTGAGGTCGTCAATTCGAATCTTCTGGCCGAGCGCTGCAGATGCTGCAGCCGGGTCAAGCTTGGATCGGGCTTCGGGGGCCGGGGCCGCTGTCGCGTCAGCCACGCGCGACGTCAGTTCTGTACTGGCCACGTCGGCAAAGGATGCAGGCATTGCTTCGGGGGCGTCGTCATCCGCGACGAGGTCATCGAGAACGATCGAGGTGTTGGCTGTCGTTGCGAATCCGAGTGCCCCGGCACTTGAGCCACGAACATCGGCGAGTTCCATACGGAGACGATCACGTTCGGCAACCACCGGTTCGAGGTTGGCGAGACGACCCCGGAGTCGATCGAGCTCATCGTTGTCAACCGTGATCGCCTTGGCACGAGCGACCTGGGCGCGGCACGTGAGGCTGCGCAACAACCAACCGATGACGCCTCCTGCCAGCGCCATGAGGAGGCCCCAGAAGAAGAATTTGGCAAGTGTGTATGGCACGACGGTTCCTGTCTGGGTGCTCGTTATTGGACGGTGACGACGAATTCGACTCGACGGCTGGCCGCCTTGTCTTCAACTCCAGCCGCATCGACGATCGGCTGTGAACCGCCGAAGCCAGCGGTGGCGAGTACACCGACGGCGATCCCGCGGTCGACGAGCGCCGCGCCCACCGCTGCGGCACGCCCTTCGCTCAGCTCCTGATTTACTTCAGCCCGGCCGTCGGTGTCGGTATGGCCTCTGATCTCGATGGTGACACCTCCGACACGGTTCGAGATCACAGCGACTCGGTCGATGATCGCTGCTGAATCAGCGGTGATCTTCGTGCTGCCCGGATCGAAGAGGATCGGGTTGGCGACCACGAGAGCGTTGAGATCGGCCTCGAGCGTTGCCGCGTCGGCCTCGGTCGCGACAGCGCGCTCGGTCAAGTCGAAGGTGACGTCATCAGCCGACACGCTTTGCAGCGTCGCGTTCTGCTCGTCGGTCGCGTAGACGCCGATCAGCGTCACACCCGAGCTGGTGAGCGTGGCCTGGCCACTGACGAGATTCGGGACCATCAATGAAGCCAGGTTGGCGAAACCTTCGACATCGGCATCGATCACCGCAAAACCGGGGTCGACGATCAGGTCGTCGACAACGTTCGCCGGGTTGATCCGGACGCCGGCGGCCTTGATCAGCGCGGCGCGCTCGGAATCCGTCGCCACGGTGCCGCTCAGGAAGATCTGGCCATCCGCGACCTCGGCGGAGAGGATCGGCTCGTTGGTCTCCGCGCCGATCGTCATCCCAACGGGCAGGAGCACATGGTCGATGGCGTGAACAACCCCGTTGTCTGCGATGAGGTCGGGCTCGGTCACCGTTGCCTTCGATGCACCGCTGGTGAGCGTCACGCTGTCTGCCACCTCGACGGTGATCGATGATTCATCGAGCATCTCGACGACTCCACTACGGAGATCAGCGCTCACGACAGCGGCGGCTGTCACATGGTGACTGAGCACTGTGATGAGGAGTTCGGTGTCGCGTCCAAGCGCGGCAATCGCATCCGGTCCGAGGGCCTGGAATGCTTCGTTGGTCGGAGCGAACAGGGTGAACGGTCCGTCGCCAGCGAGGGTCGCGTCGAGCGCGGTGTCTTCCAAGAGACCCTGCAACGTGGAGAATTGCGACCCAGTGGCGACCAGGCTGGCCACAGTTTCAGCGTCGGCGGACGGCAACGTGGCCTCCGACTCGGTTGTCGCCAGGGCTTCGGTGGTCGACACCGCCGAAGCAACGTCATCCCCCAAGATCGCAACCTGCGTGCAGGATTTGTCAAAGTTGAGTGAGGAGACGCCCCACAGGGCGCGGCTCCGCTCGAGAAGGTCGTTCGGGACGTCAACGGCACCTTCGGGACACAGCAGCGTGCCGTTCTGGCCACTGAAGCTCGCCGTCACGGGCCCGACTTGAGCATTGTTGAACTCTGCAACGACGCGTCGCTCCAGATCATTTTCGACGCCGGCCCCAAAGATCGCCGCGCCAACCGCAAAGACCCCGAACACGCCGACTGCACCCCACCCGAGTATCCGACGGCGATATCGTCGGAGTGGGATCTGATTGCCAGGCACGTTCATGACCCGCAGAGATTCGCACGTTCTCGATGCTCAGTGCAACGACCACCCTGGCCCTCCTCCAAATACAGCGTCAGTCACGACCCGCGCCCTCTCTCCTCTCTCCCGCTCTCCCTCTCTCCCGCTCTCTCCCCTCCTTCCCCACAACAGTTTGCGAGCAGCTCACATGACGAACTTTCCTCGGCTCATCGACCTCGGAACCGGTATCAGCCGACGACGATTCATCGCCGGCGTCGCCGCATCAGGCGCACTGGCTGCCTGCTCTGGCTCTGACGGCGGCGCTTCGTCTGGCGTCGCTGGCCCATCGGGCGAAGGCTTCACGCTCGTCCAGCGGTTCCCGAATAACGTGCTGGTCCCCGGCGAGATCCGCATGCCGATCACACTGTCGACCGGTGCTGCCGAATTCATCCAAGATGGCCCAGTCACACTCGGCGCCCGCGTTGTCGACATCGACGGCAACCCGATCGGCGGCGCGTTCACCGCGGTCAAGCGGACCGTCGCACCAGCGCCGTACTACGACTTTCGCACCACGATCAACACGCCGGGTGTCTATGCCCTCGTCGTCGATGGCGGGCCCGACACGGGCGCTGCGTTCCAAGTCTTGGAGCCCAGCGCGGTCGCGGTGCCAACGCCGGGACAGCTGCTCCCAAGCTTCGACACACCAACGATCGGCGACGAACAAGGCCTCGCGGCCCTGTGCACCCGGGCGCCGGAACCGTGCCCGTTCCACACCGTGTCCTTGGCCGACGCACTCACAATGGGCAAGCCGGTTGCGTACTACGTGGGCACACCAGCATTCTGCTCAACCGGCAGTTGTGCGCCTGCGCTCGATGCACTGGTTGCAAGCAGCGAACTGTTCGGCGACAAGATCATCTACGTGCACGCCGAAGTGTTCACCGACGATGCTGGGATCGACATCGCTCCGGCAGTCACCGCGATCGGCATGACCTACGAGCCGGCGCTGTTCCTGACCGATGCGAGCGGCGTGGTCGTCGAGCGCCTTGATGCCGTCTGGGATTCCACCGAGCTCAATGCCCGCCTCACCCTCCTCACCTCCTGAGCGGTGATCAGGCCGCCCGATGCCTGTGTTGCGAGGGCTCCTCATTGAGCTTGCTCAATGAGGAGGCTCGCAACGCGGAGATCGGGAAAACTGAGTCAGGAAAAACTTTGGCCGCAGCCGCAGGAGCGGGTGGCGTTGGGGTTGGTGACGGCGAAGCCGCTCTGCTCGAGCCCATCTTTGTAGTCGAGTGTGGCGCCCTCGAGGAGCTGCGCCGAGGCCGCGTCGACGACGACGCGGACCTTGCCGTCGTCACCGAAGTTTGTGACGCTGTCGTCGGCGGCGAAGTCGCCGTCGAAGAACATTTCGTACGAGAATCCGCTGCAGCCGCCGGGGCGGACAGCAACGCGGAGTGCGAGGTCTTCGGCGCCTTCTGCTTGAAGCAGCTGGCCGACCTTGCTGGTTGCGGTTTCGGTGAGTGTGATCATGTGACAGTCCTCCTCAGGAGCTCTCTCAGTGTGCAATTAGATTATCTGCTGGAAACGGTGACTCGGCAAGGGGTGCGGCTCATGACATCGCAGAATTCACCGATCTGAGTGTCGCCCATGTCGGCCACGAACCCGATGACGAGGCCGCGATGCAGGCTGCAGACCAGGTCAGGGTGTTGCTGAGCAAGATCAGCGAACGGGCAGTTGGCGAACGAGACCACCGCCGCGAGGTCGTCATCGGCGGTTGGATCTCTTCGCGGATCATCGCTCACGACCGGGTCGAATCCGAGGCGATCAAGGTCGGCGACCAACGCTTCAAGTGTCGACGGTGTGGCCCGGTACCCCATTGCCCGGTTGCGACCTTCGTCGTATCCAACGGCCTCGGCGTCGCCCGGGGTGGCCTGGAGGCGCTTGGCCATCGAGAGCACCATCCGGGCAAGCACCGGCATCGTGGGAGGCTCGAGCCCGAGCGACGGGGCATCGGGCGCGATCGAGTAGCGATGCTGCGGACGGCCAACGTCGCCGCGCCCGCCGACTTCGACCGACAGCAGGCCGACCTCACGCATCCGTTCGAGGTGCGGCCTGACTGTATTCGGGTGCAGCGAGAGCGTGTCGGAAATCTCGGCGGTGGTCTTTGGCGCGGACGCTCGAGCGAGCTCGAGATAGATGGCGTAGCGCGTGTTGTCGCCCAAGGTCTTCAGCAGGTCGAGTTGCGACGTGGGCACATAACGAGATTACACGGTTGCGGCCGGTAAAATATCTGTATGGCTACAACAAAGCCCACAACAGCTCCACCCCCGGGACGCGACGAGGTGGAGGAAGTGCTGCGATCGGTGATCGACCCAGAGTTGGGTGCCGACATTGTGTCGCTTGGAATGGTCCCCTCAATTGTCGTACATCCTGACGGGATCGTGAATGTTGAGATCAAGCTGACAATCTCCGGCTGCCCGATGCGTGCCGAGATCCAGAAAGAAGTCAAAGATCGGGTCGAGTTGCACCCGGGCGTCTCAAAGGTGAAAATCACCTGGGGCGAGATGAACTCCGAAGAACGCAGCGAAGTGATGACCAAGGCCCGCTGGAACGCTCGTGAAAATGCAGCGGCAACCGAAGTACCGGCGAACTGCAAGGTGCTCGCCATCGCCAGCGGCAAAGGCGGCGTCGGCAAGTCGTCCGTCACCGTCAACCTCGCTGCTGCGATCGCCGCGACCGGGCTCACCGTCGGGGTGCTCGACGCTGATATCTGGGGATTCTCGGTTCCGCGTCTGCTCGGCATCAGCGACCGACTCGAGGCGCATCCCGTGACCGGCGACGATGGTGAGCCCGGCATGCCGAAAATCTTCCCCAACGAACGGGTGGTCGGCGACGGCCTGCTCAAGGTTGTCTCGACCGGCTTCATGGTCGACGAGGAAACCGCACTCATGTGGCGCGGCCTCATGCTCACCAAGGCTGTCGAACAATTCCTACGCGACGTGCGCTGGGGCGAACTCGATTACCTCCTGATCGACATGCCTCCGGGTACCGGCGACGTACAGATGGGTCTCGCCCGAATGTTGCCGAGCACCGAACTCCTGGTTGTCACCACACCAGCGCTTGCTGCACAAAAGGTTGCCCAGCGCGCCGCCGACATGGCCCGCCGCAGCTTCCTGAAGGTCCTCGGCGTCATTGAGAACATGAGCGCCTTCACCTGCGACCACGGCGAGTCGTATGCGCTGTTCGGATCAGGCGGTGGCGCTGCATTGGCCGAAGCCATTGGTGCACCACTCCTCGGACAGATCCCGCTTGAGCCGACGGTTGCCGCTGGCAACGATGCCGGTAGCCCAGTCGCGATCGACGGCACCGGTGCCGCCGCCGACATGTTCCGGTCGATTGCCCAGCGGATCATCACCGACATTGCTCCCCCGTCGCTTCCCAACGACCTCGACATGGCCGGCTGCTCAGCCCACCTCTCCGACGGCGTCAACGAGGCTTTCGTGAAGGTCAACGCGCGGTCCAAAAGCTCACGCTGACGCGGTGCCCGGTCACACTGTGCCTGACACAGTGTGACCGGGCGCAAGCCACAGAGTTGCGAAAGGGGCCTGACCCCATACGCAACTCCAGACGTCTCTATTGGAGGGTGTCGTAGTCGGCGTCGCCGGGCATGGCGATCGAGATCTTGCCGCCGTCGATCGAGCGGAGCTTGGGCAAGATGCAGGCAATGTCGGTGAGTGCCTCGCCAGCGGCGACCGCATCAGCAGCGGTCGCCGACTGCGTCAGGCGACGCAGGTTGTACATCGTGGGAGGCATCATCATCAACTCGCCCGCCTCTTGCATGTCGAGTGCTGTCTGCGGGCTGACCCACAAGCTGTCGGTGGTCTCCTTGTCATCGTGGAGACCCTCCTGACCGGCAGGTGCTTCGGTGACGAAGAAGCGCGTGTCGAAGCGCCGCTGCTCGCCGACCGGCGTGATCCAGTGATCGACGTAGTGCGTCGTCGACAGGTCGAGGACGAGATCGTGTCGCTTACACAGTTCGACCATTGACAGTTCGCCGTCGTGCACCGCGTGGCGCTCGTCGTCACCGAGGTCGAGCGGTTGACCGTCACGACGCTCAGCGAGCAGCACACCGGCTTCTTCGAAACACTCGCGAATCGACGCGACCCAGAACGCCAGGCCGCCATGGTCGATGCCGAGCTGCGCTGACGCGTCAGCATCTTCAAGGCCATCGCAGAACGGTGCGATCTCGTCGGCATGGTCAGCGTCATCGACGCGACCACCGGGGAACACGTACATGCCAGCGCCAAACGACGCCTTTCCGGTACGACGCAACATGAAGACCTCGAGCCCAGGCTCGCCGTCGCGCACCATCATCACGGTGGCCGCGGCCTTGATCGGAACAGTGGTCGGGTCGAACGTCTCAGTCATGCACGTTCGACACTACGGAGCGAGACGCCCCAGGTTTCAGTTGGGGTCTGACCCCAACTGAAACACAGGTGGTCAAGAAACGGATTCTGACTCAGCCGGCGCTTCGATCTCCGGCTCAGCTTCCTGGCGGAAGGTGACGTAGGCGACAGCTGCAGTGACCGTTGCCGCGAGAACGATCCCGACGACCTTCCAGTTGTCGTTCAAGAAGGCTGTTGCATCGGCCTGACGAGCGAAGGCCCAGTCGGTGATTGGATCGCCACCGTTGTCGAGGTCGACCCAGTAGAAGTACCAGGCGAGGTACAGGCCCGACAGCACCACGAATGCCGCAGCGACTCTGTCGATGTACTGCATGGAGCTGCGAAGGAACTTGAGCAGGCTCGTGTTGGCGAAAGCGAAGCCGACGGTCAATGCGCTGACCAAGAGCGCCATGCCAGCGCCGTAGGCCACCATGTTGCTGACACTGTCAACAAACGTCTCATCCGGGTGGGCACTGAAGACGGTGGCGAGGAACAGGCCAATCGTGCAGCCGATGGACGCGACTGCGTACGCCACGCCGTAGATGAACATCGACTTGACGGTCTGGTCTTTCTTGCCCGAGTCAATCTGCGGCGTCATGAACGGAGGCTTGTAGCCGAACAGCATCGCAGTGCCGAGGACGATCAGCGCCACAGCGATGAAACCGGTGACGTATTTGGAGTTGGACGAGATTGTCGAGCGCAGTGGCACCGATAGGAACCCGATGACCAGGAACACGGCAAGGAAGCCTGTCGAGACGGCGGCGCTGACCTTGAGCGCTCGTCTGAGCGACGCCTTCTGCGTGCCAGGCGCACCACCGGAGACTCCGAGGAAGTACATCAGATACGTCGGGAGCAGAATGAACCCACATGGGTTGACAGCGGCAACAAGGCCTCGGATGAATGACAGGCTCACGCTGAGGCCTCCAGCAACTGGTTGATTTCAGTACGCAGGTCATCGGCGTCGATGACGCCGGTTTGCTCGATAATTCTGCCTTCGGGCGTAACGAACAGAGTGATCGGGAAGTTGACAGCGCCGATCGCATCGGTGAACTCGGCGAAGTCGTCGCGGTAGAGCTCGTAGTTGACGCCTCGTTCCGACGCGAAGCGCTCCATCTTTTCGATCGAGTCACGCGGATTGACTCCGATGAAGCGCACTTGGTCGCCAAACTCGGCGTGCGCTTCGGCGAAGTCGGGGAGTTCCTTGGCGCACGGAGGGCAGTCGGCGAACCAGAAGTTGACCACCAACGGCTGACCGAGGAACGACGCCGTGTCAATGTCGTTGCCATCGCGATCGCCGAGCGTGACGAGCGGCAGCGGATCGCCTTCGAGATCTTCGTTGGCGAGTCCGTCGTCAGGGAATCCGATGACCTCACGGCTATCGGTGAGCTGTGCATCGAGTTCGTTATCGCCTCCATTGGCGGCGACGACAGCCAAGGCGACAACAAGCAGAGCAGCGACTGCGAGCGAACCGGCAAGGAGTCGTGGTCGGGCGATCTTCACCCCTGCAAGGGTAGTGACACAGTCCGTGCTGCCGCTCGGCGTTCAGCGAAACGATTCCTTACAGAATCAGGCCCAGAATCAGGCCCAGAATCAGGCCCAGCAGTTCGTCTGTCACTGGAAAGCTGACGTCGGGTGTTTCCGTCTTGCCGGGTGTTGCAACGCGGGAATCCGCGCACGAAACACCCGACGCCACGGAAAGACCCGACGGGTTGGGGGGGTTGGGGGGTTGGGGGGTTGGGATCAGGCCGAGATGAGCGGCGCGCCGACCGGACCCATCTCGTCGTAGATCACTTCGGGACGAGGGATCTTCGGCGGCCGGCCGCAGGGCCGCTTGCCAGCAATGATCCGGCCTCCCGAGAGCGACTGGCCACCCCAGACGCCCCAGGGCTCTTCACGCTCGAGTGCATCGGCGAGGCACTGTTGGGCGAGAGGGCAGAGTGCGCACATTGCCTTGGCGCGGGCGATGTCGACGACGTGGTCGGAGAAGAAGAGGCCGAGCATGGTGCCATTGCCATCGGCACATCGAGCAGTGGGCGCCCGCGCAGCGAGCGACTCATCGGCCACGCCATCACCGGATAAGTCCGGTGGGCGTTGTCTGTCGGGATCGAGTTCATCGAGTTCATCGAGGGGAGCGAGGGGAGCGAGGGGAGCGAGGGTGCTCATGGGAAGTTCCGTTTCGAAAGAAGTGTTGACGTTGCTGTTTGCGACGGCGCTGTCGCGGGCGGGCCAGATGCCTGCCGGGTTGGCGTGGGTGGTGTTTGGAAGGTTCTTCATGTCGTTGGTGCTTTCTGTGTCGCAGTTGGTGTCGCAGTTGGTGTCGCAGTTGGTGTCGCAGTTGGTGTCGCAGTTGGTGTTACGGACGAGTGGTGGATGGAGAACCGAAACCGGAAAACCAAAAAGGCCGCCGGGTTGGTGAACCCGGCGGCCTCGGAAGAGGTGATCTGACGTAGAAAGTTACGTCAGTACCCTGTCGAGACGGCCGGTAGCAATTCGCTTGGTGAACTGCTTCTTCGAGACACACACGTGCTCGCCGAGCCCACCAAGCCATGCCATGTCGTGACCGAGACCGGTAACGACTGCATTGCCAGTGGTTGCCTGGACGGCATACACGGGCATGGCTTCGGAGACATATGTCTTGCCTGAGGCGGCAAAAGCATGGGGTGCGACGGACGCGTGGGAGGACAGACGCTGGGCGAAGCGCTGGGAAATCAACGTGGTGGTGCTCATCGGCTGGTCCTTTCTCGGCGTGTCGTCGGGTCGCGTGGTCGGTGTCGGTCGCAAGCACGACCAACTGGTTCAAAGACTAGGCAACCACGAAACGCCGTGCTTGGTCAAGCGGGTTTCTTGAGTTGTCGAAATTCCTTGCGCACCAGGTGTCATCGTGCGTTGTGGGCACAGGACAAGAGCAACGAACTGTGCTTGCGTTGTGCTTTTCTTGCAGAAAGTTCTCGGCGGATGCACAGTGGGTCAGTGCAACTCGTCCCCAGCGTCATCGATCTGTCGATCTACCTGGTCGGATGGGTGATTGGCTGGCTACTGCTCTGGCGGCCTCGGCCCATTCCAGCGGTTGGCGCCGGCGATGTTCGCGAGGCGATTGCCGTCGTCATTCCGGCCCGTGACGAAGCAGCCGCGCTTCCCCATCTCATTCCTCCGCTGGTCGCGCAACTCCGCAATGGCGACCAACTGGTCGTGGTCGATGACCACTCGACCGACGGAACCGGCGATGTTGCTGCGTCGCTCGGCGCCACGGTCGTCGTCCCGCCTGAGCTGCCAGCCGGGTGGCTTGGCAAGCCCCACGCCTGCTCGATCGGGGCCGGCGCGACAACCGCCCCGCACCTACTTTTTCTCGACGCCGACGTCCGACCTGCGCCCGACCTTCTCGATCGAGTCGGCACCGAGTTGGCAGCCCATCCTGACTCCGTTGTTTCGGTCCAGCCGTGGCATGCCACCGGCCGGTGGACCGAGCAGGCGAGCATCCTGTGCAACATCACTGCCCTGATGGGGTGCGGTGCCTTCACCGCCGCTGGTGATCGGGTCACCCCGACAGTGGCGTTCGGCCCGGTGCTCGCTGTCGACCGGTCGACCTACGACGCTGTCGGCGGGCATGCCCATCCCGATGTCCGGGCAATGCACACCGAAGACATCGGCCTCGCCCGCACAGTCGGCCGGGGCTGTCTTTTCACCGGCGCCCCCGACACATCATTCCGGATGTATCCCGACGGCTTGGCGCAGACGATTCGCGGGTGGACCCGCAGCATCGCCACCGGCGCTCGCTTCACGACGTGGTGGCTGGCACTTGCCACCCTGCTGTGGGTCTGGTCGCTCGCTGGCGGGTGGCTTGCATCCCCGTTGCTGTATCCGCTCAGCGCGCTGCAGGTGTGGGTGCTCGGCCGCCGCGCCGCATCGGTCCATCCCCTGACGGCTCTGCTCTTCCCCATCGCCGTCGCTGCGTTCGTAGTGATTTTCGTGCGCAGCCTTTTCGCCGTCGTCTTCGGTCGCCAGGTCGCTTGGAAGGGCCGCACCGTCGCAGCCCGCTGACCCAGCGTGACGGGACGGTGTCACACTCACCCTCTGAAACCAAGCAGACCGGAGTGTGACAGGACCGCGCTCCTCCATCTCGTTTGCGCTGATTGAATGAAAGCATGCAAGGCGCCCTCCGTCGCATCCGAGTCATTGCAGTCGTTGCAGTCGTTGCAGTCATCGCTGCCGCTGCCAATGTCTCGAGCGTTGCATTCGCCCACGACGAAATCGAGTCGTCGGTCCCCGAGCATCAGGCACAGATCGACGAACCGATCACCGAAGTCACCATCAACTTCGGCGAGCCGGTCGACGGTGTTGAACTCGGCCTCCGTGGCCCAGACGACGAACGGATCGCCGGTGAAGTCACTGTCATCTCCGACACCAAGGCACGTCTCAATTTCGCCAAGCTGACCGAAGAAGGTCAGTACATCGTCCAGTACCTCGCCGAAGAGGACGGCCACCTGGTCGCCGGCGCCATCACCTTCACCTACGGCGACCGAGCCGAGCAGGGCGCCGCAATCGGCATCTGGATCATTTTCGGAGTCGTCGCTGCCGCGATTCTCGGCGTTGGCGCATTCTTCAGCTTTCGACGGAACAACGCTCCCGACGACACCCCCGACGGCACCGGCCCCATCGACGACGCCGTAATCGCCTGATCAACGAGCGCCATTCAGGCGATGAGGATCAAGCAGCTCAGCTCAGGCGATGTCGATCAGTATCTTGCCGACGTTCGCATTCGTTTCCATGTAGGTGTGCGCCTCGGGGAGTTGCTCGAAGCTGTACCGCGAGTCGATCACCGGACGCAGGGCACCTGATTCGAACAGCGGGAGGATCTCGCTGATGAACCGTTGCATGAGCGAGATCTTGCGTTCCAACGGCCGGGCACGGAGCGTCGTGCCGATCCAGGTGATGCGCTTCATCAGCAGCAAACCCATGTTGACCGGGGCGGACCCGCCACCCATCAACCCAACCTGCACCAGGGTGCCGTCGATGGCGAGCGCCTTCAGGTTCCGATCGGCTTCCTCGCCGCCGACGACGTCGAGGATCGTGTCGACACCATCCGGGATCTCGGCGTTGAGCGCACCGAGCCAGTCGGCCGGGCTCCGCTCGAGCACGAGGTCGGCGCCCAGCTCGCGGCATGCGTCGGCCTTGCCGGCCGAGCAGGTGACGGCGATGCGGGCACCGAGTGCTTTGGCGATCTGGATGCCGGCAGTGCCAACACCAGATGCTCCCGCGTGGATCAGACCCCAGCGGCCCGATGTCAACCCACCCTGCACGACGAGTGCGTCCCAGGCGGTGAGAAACACTTCGGCGATTGCTGCAGCGTCAGCCAGTTCGACATTGCTCGGCACTGGCAGCGCTTGACGACTGTGCGTCACGACCTTCTCGGCGTAGCACCCGCCCGATTCGATGCCCATGACTCGATCGCCCACGGACCAGTTGGTGACCTCGGTTCCAATCGCAGACACCGTGCCGGCGTATTCCAGTCCGGGGATCTCGACCGCACGGTTGCGCGGGTCGTTGTACATCCCCATGCGTTGCAGCGTGTCGGCACGGTTCAGCGCCGTGTGAGCAATGTCGACGAGAATCTCGTCAGGCCCGGGCGTCGGGTCATCGACCTCCTCGATCTGCAAGACCTCGGGGCCGCCATGTTCACGAAGGACGATTGCGCGCATGCCGGCGAAGCTACCCCTGATCGCGCCGCTGCCCAGGTTCGGAACCTCATCGGGACTACGCAACGTGACTACAGGCCGAAGCCCGCGGATCAAATAAGGTGACGCGACGTTGTGTGTGTGTACCGAGTGACCGGATGTGATGACGCCTCGCAACCAAGAGAAGTCGCGGCGGTCCGTGCCGGGAATTAGTTGGCGGTTACATCACCGTCGGCCGACGGCGCCGCAGGATCGATGAAAACCATCGTGCGGTAGTACGCCATCTCGCGGATGGACTCACGGATGTCATCAAGCGCACGGTGGGACCCGTGGCCACGGGGGCGCTGGTGATCAATCTCCGGATACCAACGCTTAACAAGCTCCTTCACGCTGGAGACGTCGATCGAGCGGTAGTGCAGGTAATTCTCGATCTCGGGAAGGTATGCGTTGAGGAACCGACGATCGGTGCCGATCGAGTTGCCGCACAGGGGCACAGTGCACGCTTCAGGCACGTGTGCCTGAATAAACGCCAATGTCGCGGCACCTGCTTCTTCGAGGGTCATCGTCGATGCCTTAATCTGATCGAGCAGCCCTGACTTCGTGTGCATGTCGACAACGAACGGGTCCATGGCAGCGAGCTGCTCGTCGGTCGCATGAATGACCAAGTCGGGCCCTTCAGCAATGATCTCAAGATTGTCATCGGTGATCAACGTGGCAATCTCGACGATCACTTCAGTGGTGTGATCCAATCCGGTCATTTCGAGATCCATCCACACGAGCATGAAGCGAAGCGTAACGGGACTGTTGCTCCAGCTCGCCGAACCTTGATCCCTCCGCCATGATGGACTCGTGACCGAATTCGCAGCGATCCTCAGTACACCCGGTGTGCAAGAGGTCTGTGTGCTCCGACCACACACCCCCGGTCGGCTTGGGTTCATGGCCTACCACGGCGGGAACCTGGAGCTACAGACCGATGTCATTGCCGCCGCCGCGGCCGAGCGCTCGGGTGCCTCGTACTACGGCGTGCTGCAACCCGTGCCGATGCGCGAGCACCTCCCGTCGATCAAGGTGCGCCCCGCCGAGTCCGAACGGCTGGCGGCATTCATCGAACACGTTGATGTCGTGATCACGATCCACGGTTTTGGTCGACGCGGCATGTTCAGCGCGCTACTGCTCGGCGGGAACAACCGGCCACTCGCCCACCACGTCGGTGGCGCATTGCAACGAGCGCTCCCTGCGTACGACATCGTCACCGACCTCGAGACAATCCCGAAGAAGCTCCGCGGTCTACACATCGACAATCCGGTCAACTTGCCACGCCAGGCAGGCGTGCAGATCGAGCTGCCACCGCGCGTCCGGGGTTCCAGCCCCATGTGGTGGGACTGGGAGGGTCCGGGGCTCACCCCCCACACCATTTCGCTGATCGACGGTCTGGTCGAAGCAGCTACGACCTGGCCGAACGAGCCGCGCTAGGAGACAGCCGGTATCGGCAGCGAAATTCGCACGTCGCCGCCCGGACCGTCGCCGAGCACAACTGTGCCGTTGTGGGCAGAGACAATGCCCCGCGCGATCGACAGGCCGAGGCCCGCAGTGCCCGTACGTGTGTCGCGTGCCGGGTCGGCTCGGGTAAACGGCTCGAAGGCTCTGTCCCGGAATTCGGCGGGGAATCCGAGGCCTTCGTCGTGGACGCGCAGTGTCACGCTGCGCTCGTTACGGACTACCTGCACAAGCACGACCGAACCATTGGGGGCGTGGCGAATCGCGTTGTCGAGAAGGTTCCGGATCACACGAGCGAGCTGCGAGCCGTCGGCATCGACCATCACCCGTTCCGTCGCTTCGAGCAGCAACTTGACGCTCCGGCTTTCGGCGAGCGGCCTCACGATCTCCATCGACTCGTCAGCGAGTTCGGTGAGGTCGATGCGAGCACGGCTGAGCTGCAGGGTGCCACTGACCAGGCGCGTGTGGAGTTGGAGGTCGTCGACCAGGAAGGTCAATGCCCGCACCTGACGTTCCATGCCGGCGAGGTAGAGGTCCGGGTCCTCGGCGACACCGTCACGAATCGCCTCGACAGCGGCGCGCAATGCGGCAAGCGGTGTGCGGAGGTCGTGGGAGATCGACGAAAGCATCAATGAGCGTTCGGCCTCGATGGCATTCAGACGGTCCACCATCACATCGAACATCTCGGCAGCCTCGCCGAGCTCATCGTTGCGGACCACCCCGGTCCGGGCAGATAGGTCGCCATCGGCCACTCGCATTGCCGCATCACAGATGCGCTTCGCATCGCGTGCGACGGGACGCGCCATCAGCATGGCAACCATCGCCGCACTCAATACAGCCGGCACCAGCACCCACATCAGGAGCCGTCGGTCGTGGTCGTTGATGAACATCTCGTTGGCGGCGACAGCGATCATCAAGATCGCTACACCGAGGACGGCAAGGTTTGCGCCGAGAAAGCGGCGACCGAGACGATTCATCCGATGGGCCTTGTGGCCAATCTCTCGGAGGGCGACACCCGAGCGGGCGACCCCGCCATCGTGCGTGTGCGTGCTGGTCATACCAATTCCAGCGATCTCTACGGCTCGAACCGGTAGCCGACACCCCAGACCGTGGTGATCCACCGAGGGTGCTCAGCATCGGATTCGATCTTGTTGCGAATACGGCGAACGTGCACGGTCACGGTGGCAGGATCCTGCCACTCAGGGGAGGACTGCCAGACCGACTCGAGTAACTGCGCCCGTGAGAACACTTGACGCGGCGACGAGGCCAGGAAGAGCAGGACGTCGAACTCCTTGGGAGTCATGTCGACGACCTCGCCGCCCATGCGGACCTCACGGCTCAACGGTTCGATCTGGAGCCCGTCGAACGTCAGCGTGGGGGGTGCGTCCTCGACACGACCGGCAGTCCGGCGGAGCACCCCGTTGACCCGCGCAGCGAGTTCGCGAGGTGAGAAGGGCTTGACCACGTAGTCGTCGGCGCCGAGTTCAAGGCCAGCCACACGGTCGGACTCTTCAGCTCGGGCGGTGAGCATGATGACCGGAATCGAGCTGACTGATCGCACACGGCGCAGGATGTCGAGGCCGTTGACGCCGGGCAGCATCATGTCGAGCACGATGAGGTCCGGCGGGTCGGCGTCGAGCAGTTCGAGCGCGGTATAACCGTCGGCTGCCTCGGCGACCTCATGGCCATCGCGGCGCAGGTAGCTGACAACCACTTCACGCACGGTCGGTTCGTCATCGACCACAAGAACTTTGCTTCCCGTCATGTGCACAGCCTCGCCTGTTCACAACTCCTGTTCAACCCTTCGCTCAGGCTGTTTCTTTTTTGGCTCGCCCGGCGTTCGGAGGATTCTTCCAAAACTGAGACCATTTCTCGCCCTCAGCGCCTTGCGATGGTCTCCATTTGGGGTGGGTGCAGACATCTTGCTCGTCTACGGGGCCAGGCGGGTGATATTCCAGGTGCTGTCGCTGGCGGGGCGGTAGCGGAGACGATCGTGGAGGCGACTCGGGCGGCCTTGCCAGTACTCCCACTCGGTCGGCATCAGGCGCCACCCGCCCCAGTTGTCGGGGCGAGGAATGACCTCGGCATTTGCGAACCGTTCGGCCGTCGCTGCAACGAGGTCGTCGAGCACGGAACGACCGGCGATCTCGTCGCTTTGCGGTGACGACCATGCGCCGAGCTGCGATGCTCGCGGACGGGAGGCAAAGTAGGTATCGCTCTCCTCGGGCGACACTCGCTCGACGGGGCCGCGCACCCTGACCTGGCGGTGAAGATCGAGCCAACCAAACGTGGCGGAGGCCACCGGGTTGTTATCGAGCTGCTGGCTCTTCGCCCCGTCGTAGTTCGTGTAGAAGACCAAGCCGCGAGCATCGAGACCACGCACCAGGACGATTCGCGAGTCTGGGACGCCGTCGATACCGATCGTCGACAATGTCATCGCATTCGGTTCGACGACCCCCGCTTCGAGTGCCGCGTCGTGCCAACGCCGCCACTGAGCAATCGGATCGGCATCGAGATCCCCGACGTCCAACCCGGCCGTCTCGTACTGCACCCGACGATCGCGAATCGAATCACTCATTCCCAACACTCTCACCAATCCAGACGCCCGCGCCCAGCCCACAGTGAGATTCAAGATCATCAATGTCGACCGTCCCGTCCCAACAAGCTGAGACGAGATCACGGTTCGCCGCTACCAAGACGCTCCGCGACGACCTTGACTTGTGTCACCGATGAGTTCGAGCAACGCAGGCAGCGGTGAAGCTGGCTCGTCTCAGCGAATGACGGTGATGTTGCGCATGTAGGGGTGGAGCACTTCAGGGACCGTGACGCTGCCGTCCTCGTTCCGATAGTTCTCGATGATTGCGGCCCACACCCGCGGGACCGCCAAGGCCGAACCGTTAAGAGTGTGAACGAACTCGCTGCCTTTGACCGGCTTACCGTCTTCGTCATGGCGCCGAAAACGTGTGTTCCCGCGCCGCGCCTGATAATCGGCGAACCACGACACCGACGACACCTCAAGCCAGGCGTCGACGCCCGGTGCGTACACCTCGACGTCGAAGGTGCGGTGATGGCTCTGGCCCATGTCGCCGGTGCAGATCTCGATCACGCGGTAGGGCAGACCAAGGTCACCCATCGCACTTGCGGCGCGGCCGACCATGTCGTCGAGGAGCGCAGGTGCCTGTTCGGGCGTTGCAAAGGCGAGCATCTCGACTTTGTCGAACTCGTGGGTGCGCAGCATGCCCCGCGTGTCGCGGCCGGCCGAGCCAGCCTCTCGGCGGAACGACGGGCTGAATGCCATCAGCCGGACGGGAAGATTGGTGTCTTCGAGGACCTCACCGCTGAACAGCGACGTGAGCGACGCCTCGGCCGTCGGCACGCACCACAGGTCGTCACGTTCGATCGAATACGCATCGTCGGAAAACTTCGGCAGTTGCCCGGTGGCGGTGAGCGTCGCCGTGGTGACGAGCGACGGAGGACGAATCTCCTCGTGGACGTCAGCGTTACGGTCGAGACCAAACTGGGTGAGCGCTCGAGCCATGGTCGCACCCGCGCCCCGCTGCATCGTAAACATCGCCCCGGAGATCTTGGTCGCTCGTTCGTTGTCGAGGATGCCGAGCGCTTTGGCCGTCTCCCAGTGCGGCACGCGCTGCCAGTCGGGAAAGGTGGCGTTCATCCCGACGGGGCCGGTGATGACCGGGTTGTCGGCATCGCTCACGCCGTCGGGTGCGTCGGCGTGCGGGACGTTCGGTAGACCAAGCAGCAGGTCGTTCAGGAGCGATGACACATCGTCATGCTCGCCGGCAAGGGACTTTTCAGTGGCGCCGAACTGCCGGCTCTGCGCCTGCAAAGCCTCGGCTTCATCGACCTTGCCATCTCGACGAAGCATGCCGACGTCTTTCGAGATCGTGTTGACCTGGGCACGGATTTCGTCTCGTTCGGCCTGGATGTCACGCAAGCGCGTATCGAGCTGAGCAGCGTGATCGACGGCGTCAAGCAACTTCGGGTCGCCACGACGCGACAATGCGGCCTTTACACCATCGAGGTCAGTCCGCAGTAGCCGTTGATCAATCACGAAACGAGACGCTACAGGGCGCCTGTCACGCAGCCCTGACCTGTTTGAGGACCAACGAGCCGAACGACTGCAATGAAGCGACGAGGGGGCAACAGGGAGACGCTGCCCGCTCGACGTTCATTTTCATTCCGACACGAGCCCTCCAGCGTTCTGATCACAGCATCCTCCGATTCGGAAGCAAAAACAATGGACGTTGTCGTGTCATTTTCTTCGGCCATTCGACATCACTTCGCAATAAACCGACGGGGGCGACCGGATGACGCTTCGAGCTGTCAGCGGTCGTCAGTCGGAGCCGTCAGAGAGGCGAACTCCCGCTCAACGTCAGCCGTCGTGAGGATGTCGTCAGAGTCTGCCGACGAAGGCAAGTCGGGCCGGCGATAATCCTGCGATTCGCCATAGCCGTTCGCAAATCGCGTGAAGAAGATATAGACCACGATCGTCCACAGGAAGGTCGAACCACCCAGTTTCATGATTCCTCCGGCCAACTGCTGGTCGACGGTGACGCTCCACCCAAAGACACGGACCGGAATGTCGTACTCCTTATAGACCGCACCCTCGGCGAACGTGAGCCACGCCGCTGGCAAGGTCGGAATAATCGATTGCAGGAAGAGATAAATGCACTTGCTGAGCGGACCGATGTGCAGTTCTTTGAATGGACCAACGATGGGCATCCACATGAGGAGTGAGAGCAACACCACGGAAGCGTGCAACGAGTAGTGCAGTGGACCGTTGCCAAGCGAACTGTTCACGACCATCGGAATGTGGGAGATGATCACCACCACGTTGAACAGCACCCCAGCGACAACTGGCTTCGTGAGGAACTTCAACCCCGTGTACAACCTGCCCTCGCCGATCAGGATGCGCAACAACCACGGTGGCGTCGCGATGAGCGCCAGCGGCGGCAGGAAGTAACTCAGCATCATGTGCTGCAACATGTGCGCCGAGTACAGGTACTCCTCGGAGATGTCGTGGAGTGGCCAGTCGCTAGCGACCCACAGCATCAACATGGCACCGACGAATGCGTAGATGTTCTTGCGAGTGACTGCCGACTCGCCTAACGGCACTGCTTTCGGACCAATCACGCGCACCATATAAATGAACGCACCGGTTAAGAACGAAACGAGCAGCCACACCTCTGGATGCCACTGGAACCTCCAAGGGTCCACAGCAACTGCGATGTCGTTGGCCTGCTCGATCACAGTTCCAAGCTTAGAACCCAGTTGTGCATGCGCCCAGTCGTGCAACGGGGCCGTCGGTCACGTAGGACCGATTCAGCCAGCGAAGAACTGGAAGGTGGACAGCGCAGCTGCATAGACAAAAACGGCCAAGCCCAAACCGATGTAAAACAGGCGACCAAACAGCTTATGGTCGAACTTGATGTGCATGAAATACAGCACGACCGTGAAAAACTTCACGACCATCAAGCCCAGCAGCACCGGCAGGAAGAATGGCCCGATGTCGATGTAGCTGACGGCGACTTCCACTGCGGTGATGCCAGCAAGGATGAAGAAGATCGTGACGAACTGCATGTCACTCGGACCGTGATGCTCTTTTGCATCGTGCTGGTCGTGGGCGCTTGGAGTGTGAATCGTGTCAGTCATTGGTCAAGCCGGAATCAGGTAGACGAGGGTGAAGATGATGATCCAGACGATGTCGACGAAGTGCCAGTAGAGACCGACCATTTCGACCGCCTCGGCCTCATCGCCAGACACCTTTTCTTTCGACAGCATGCCGATCATCGCAACCAGCATGATGATGCCGATCGAGACGTGGACGCCGTGGAAACCGGTGAGGGTGAAGAAGCTTGACGAGAACAGGCTCGTGGTGAACCCCAGGCCCTCACGGTAAAAGACGGTGAACTCGTAAATCTGACCGGCGAGGAACAGGGCGCCAAGCAGCGCCGTGACGCCGAGATAGATCTTCGTATTACGAAGGTCTTTTCGGTTCGCCGCAGACACCGCCAACACCATCGTGAGTGACGAGGTGAGGAGAACGAAGCTCGTTGCAGACGTGAACGGGATGTCCCACAGCTGGTCCGGCCCGAGGTTCTCGGAGTGGCGGTTGCGGTACAGCATGTACGTGGAGATCAGTCCACCGAAGAGCAGGCATTCCGAACCGAGAAAGAGCCACATGGCCAGCTTCGTGTTCGAGAGACCGAGTGACGAGTGGTGGCCTCCGTGGTCGTCATGGTCGCCGGAATGATGGTCACCAGCGTGCACATCGTGCTCGTGCACGTCGTCACTATGATCTTTGACGATCTGGACAGCGTCCTTCACCGTTTCCGTGATGAGCGAATCAGACATTGGCCAGTTCCTTGCTCGTTTCGTCGCCTTCGACCGGCGGATCGAAGTCGGATGCTTCGGCATCAGCTGGCTCGAGAGCCCAGCCGAACATTGCCATCGTTGCGATCGCGCCGCCAGCAACGATCAACAGCGTGTTGTAGATAACGCCATATGCCATCACTGGCAGAGCGAACGCAAGAACCATCGGCCAGTAGGACGGCGCCGGGAGGTGGATGTTCGGGTCAGCGTTGTCTTCTTCGAACTGAATGACCTCTTCGCCGGTCATCCGTTGGACGTACTCGTGCTTGTCACCTTCGCCGACATCGACGTACTTGCGGTGGAAGAACTCGTCGAGTTCAGACACCTGCGGCGTGCGAGCGAAGTTGTACTCCTTGGGCGGGCTGCTGGTGATCCACTCGAGGCTGCGAGCATCCCACGGGTCAGCGGGCGCCGGGCCGGTCTTCGAGTTCGGACGATGCGTGATCCAGATGTTGACCAGGAAGAGCAGGATGCCGACGCCGAGGATGAACGTGCCAATTGTGGCCACGAGGTTCCAGAATCCCAGGTTGAAGAAGCCCTCGCCCGCACGGAACTCGGTCCAGCGGTACATACGGCGCGGCTGACCCTGCAGACCAATGATGTGCATCGGGCCGAAGGTGAGGTTCATGCCGACGATCATCAGCCAGAAGTTCCACTTGCCCAAGGGCTCGCTCAGGAGCTTCCCGAAGACCTTTGGCCACCAGTAGTAAAAGCCGGAGAACAGACCGAGCACGGCGCCACCGAAGATCACGTAATGGAAGTGGGCCACGATGTAGTAGGTGTCGGTTTGCTGCGTATCGGAAGGAGCAACTGCATGCGTGACGCCCGAGAGGCCGCCGATCGTGAACTGCACGATGAGGCCAATGGCGAACAGCATCGCCGTCGTGAACGTCAACTTGCCGCCCCACAGGGTCAAGGTCCAGTTGATGATCTTCACCCCAGTCGGCACGGCGATAGCCATAGTGGCCACCGAGAACACGGCAACCGAGACCGGGCCGAGGCCAGAGGCGAACATGTGGTGGGCCCACACGCCCCAGCCGACGAAACCGATCGCAGCGCCAGAGAAGACGACAAACGGATAGCCGAACAACGGCTTCTTCGCGAAGACCGGAAGGACCTCGGAAATGATGCCGAATGATGGCAACACGAGGATGTACACCTCGGGGTGCCCGAAGATCCAGAACAGATGCTGCCAGAGCAGTGGGTCGGCACCAGCTTCGACGCTGAAGAACTGGGCCCCGAAACTGCGCTGGAACATCAGCAAGAAGAGCGCCACAGTGATGACAGGGATAGCAAAGAGGAGCAACATCTGGACGACGAAGGCCATCCAGGTGAAGATCGGCATCTTCATCATCGACATGCCCGGTGCGCGCATGTTGAGCACCGTGACGATCAAGTTGATCGCACCGACGAGCGAGGCGATGCCGGTGATCTGCAGACCGAGGCCCCAGAAGTCGACACCGTTCGTCGGACTGAATGGCACCGCACTATTCGGTGCATACATGAACCAGCCGCCATCGGCGCCGCCACCGAGGAACCACGACGTATTCAAGAACACGCCACCGAAGACAAAGACCCACAGCGAGAGTGCGTTCAACCGGGGGAACGCAACGTCGCGGGCACCGATTTGGAGCGGGATGAAGTAGTTGGCAAAAGCTGCAGCCATCGGCATCACGAAGAGGAACACCATCGTGGTGGCGTGCATCGTGAACATCTGGTTGTACTTGTCGGCCGACAGGATTGTGCCGTCAGGGCCAGCGAGCTGCAAGCGAATCAGGGCTGCTTCGAGGCCGCCGAGGATGAAGAAGAACATCGCGACGGCGCCATACATGATGCCGATCTTCTTGTGATCGACAGTAAAGGCCCACGAGCGCCATCCGGTCGTTTCGACTGGGCGACGGAGGTAGCCGTAGTTGGTGGAGGCCTTGGGTGCGGGGGCCGGTCCACGATTCGTGGTGGCCGGTGCCTCGGTGGGGCGTTCAATGATTGCCATAAGACGTCAGCTCCTTACTTGCGCTCGAGCAGATAAGCGACCAGCTGGTCGATCTGGTCCTCGCTCAAGGCGAGGTAGGGCATGCCGCGAACAAGACCATTGGTCTCTTCAAGGCTTTCGGGGTCGGTGTACATCGGCTTCTTCGCCGGTGCATTTCGCAACCATTCACGGAGTTCGACCTCGTTGAGGCAACTGTCGGTGACACCGTCGAGGTAGGCCGCACCAACAGTGCTCGGATCGGCGTCCCAAACTCCGGGACGACATTCCTTACTGAGGAGATCCCATGAGGCACCAGCAAAGGTGTTCCGGGTCATGAAGTTGGTGAGGTTGGGCGCTGCGCCTGACCAGACGTTCTGGTCCGGACGAGAGATGATCAGCTCGTCGTTGGAGTCGGTGATGCCATCGACCTGGTGGCAACGCGAGCACTGTGATATGAAAGTCGATTCGCCTTCAGCAGCGAGCGAGCCAACAGCCGGAGCGACGTAGTCCTGAGTCTGATTGGCCTTCCACACGGCAAAGTCTGCCGAGTTCATCGCAATGACTTCCATGCGCATGTTGGCATGGCTCAGGCCGCAGAACTCGGTGCATTGCCCAGCAAAGATTCCGGGCTCGTCGGCCTCAAGACGAACAGTGTGGACGCGGCCGGGGACCATGTCCTTCTTGCCGTTGAGGCTCGGGATCCACCATGAATGGATGACGTCACGGCTGGTTCCTCGCACGAGCACCTTGGTACCGGCTTCAATGACCATCTGGCCGGAGGTGACGATGGGTTCGTCGATACCGCCACAACCGTCTTGCACGGGGTAGTCAACTTCCCACCACCACTGCTGGCCGGTGACGTTGATGACACATTCGGTGTCGGAGGTCTCGGCGAGATCCATGATCGTCCCGACCGTAGGGATCGCGATACCAACCAAAATCAATGCGGGAAGAATCGTGAGGCCAATTTCGAGCGCCGGCTTGCCGTGAGTCTGTTCTGGGATCGGCTGACCGCGATCGCGGAACCTCCAGAGCGCGAAGGCAATCACCGAGAAAACGACGACGCCGACGACACCGGCGATGCCGAACACCACCCAGTCGAGGTCGTTGATCATTTGGGAGTTCGGGCCCTTGGGCTGCCAGGTGTCTTGCGGTGCATCAGTTGCACAACCAGCGAGCAGCGCAGCGAACGAGCCCGCTACGAGGGTTCGAACGAGCCGTGAAGATGACACGGACATCAACGTAGTGGTGGTTTCCACAGCCTGCATTTTCGTGGTCGGTGATTGGTGGGACATGTGCAGGTCGTACGTCACGGCACGACCACATCGATTTCGGCTTCTGTGCCGGGAACGTAGAAGCGGTAGGCCTCAGCGTCATCGGCGTAGGCAAAGCTGGGCTCGGCAAACTTGACGGTGATCAGCTGCGCGCCACCGTCTTCGACGAGCGAGGTGCACGTGAGGTTGCGGTCGCTCTTGTCGCCATGCGACTCATCTGCGCCATGGCCCTCTTCTGCGGCTGCGGCTTCGGCTGGGGCTTTTTCTTCCGGTGCCGGGCCGAGATCGAGCGTGAGGCGACGGGCTTCGCCAGAGTCGTTACGGAACACGATGTTGTTCGCGTTCGAGCGCGGCAGCGAGATGGCTTCGGCGCCCGGGTCGACCGGGCCAGGCACATCGAACTCGAGGTTGCCGGCCGCAGTCAGCGAGATCGTGTAGGTGTTCGACTTCGTGGAAACGGTCTGACTGGCGCCTTTGTCGATCTCGAAGTGTTCGGGCGAATCGCAGAAGAGTGCGGAGTCAGCAGCGATGGTTTCGTGGACGTGGATGTCACGTTCGCCGTCGACACCGGCAGCCACGCCACCAGCAACGATCGCGACGGCACCGAGAGTCAGGGCACCACCGATGGCACCACGCTTGACCGACGGGCGGGCGGCGAAGATGAATGCGATACAAGCAATGACCGTGGCGAGCACGACGAACGCAATGATCGTGTTGGTCTTCGAAAGCCACAGCATGATGCGGCTCAATGCGTATGCGATGCCACCGACGGCGAATGCTCCGAGCAGGGGGTATTCGAGCGGATTGGCGAGGCGACCACGAACTGCCGCGTTGGTGGTCGAGTCGGTCGATGCGCTCTCGGCCCACGCCTGCACGGCCCACTGTGCGCCGGCCGCGAGGAGGATGACCAGGCCAATCGTAAATATCGACTGTTGCGAGACGAGGCCGAGGACCACTGCAGCAGCACCGACGGCGAAGACCATCGGCCAGATGCTGGCGCCGGGTGGGTCGTCGGATGCTTCAGACGTAGCCACCGCAGTGGTGTCCAGAGCGGACAGGTTGGAGTCGGCTGCCCACATGTTGACGCCGGCGAGGAAGGCCATCGCGCATGCCACCGATACGAGGCCGACGATGCCGAGGGCCTCGTTCTGCGTGATGCCGTAGACGACTGCAGCAACCGTCGCGAGGACGGAGGAGCCGATGAGGAGTTTGGAACCAGTAGTGAACATTAAGAACTCACTTGGTGACGTAGACGACGAACCAGATGGCCGTGTAGATGACGGACATGGCGTACCAGTAGATGGCGTGGGCGGCGAGGATCTCGTTGTCGCTGCGCCCCCCGGCGAACCGGAATGCTGCGACGACGGAGAAGATGACACCGATGATCATCAGCGCCATAAACAAACCGGTGAGGGCGTAGAACATGGTGGCGTAAGCGCCGTCGCCGATACCGACACCCATCGATGAGTAGATGAACGCCTGTGCATTGATCACCATGATCGCCACGAGTGCGGTCGCGGAGAGCGCGAAGACGCCGTGACCTCGGTCGTTGCGCTTGGCAGCCCACACGGCCCACTGTGCGAAGGTGCAGATGGCGATGAACGCAATCAGCGCGACGTTGGCAGCGACTTCAGGAATGACGACACCGCTGGGAAGCCAGTTGCCGTCACGCTCGACGAAGTTGGTGCGCTGTTCGGACCAGACGGCGAGCATCCCGCCGACCATCATCACCATGGCGACCACGCCGAGCGTGGTCCCAACGATGATTTGGCGGCGCGGTGCGGCAGCGGGGCCGGCGGTCAAAGCTTGCATCAGCTATCGCCTTTCTCGGAGTGGGTTTGGCCGTAGTCCGACTTGCTGTCGGCCAGTGGTTCAGCCGACATGACTGTGGGTGCTTCGACGAAGTTGTTGGCAGGCGCCGGGGAGGCGGTGGCCCACTCGAGGGTCTGACCGTCGTACGGGTCGGCTTCGGCTTGGCCATCCTGGCTCATGATCGAAGTGGCGAGCAGGCCGATGAAGCCGAGCACGGTGAGTGCCATGAGCACGTGGCCGACGAGGACGAGAATGGCGTAGATGTCGCGCGGCTCGTCGAATCCGGCAACGTAGCTGGGCAGCGACGCGAGCACCGTTGCGAGCACACCGAGGCCAGCGAGCGGAAGCACCTTGGCTGCCTGGAGGTTGACGCCCCAGAGTTTCGGCGCCCAATGCGCCATGCCACCGAGTGCCGCGAGAACGGTGCCGTAGACCACGTAGATCAGGGCGCCTTCGGCAAAGACCGTGCCCTGGAGGCCGAGGTCGTCGATGGCAAACAACGCCGATCCGATCATGCCGACCATAACCATGCCGAGACCGAGGAACCCGAAGGCCAACGCCGGCGTCAAGTTGGGCTTGACGCCCTTGACCGGCTTGGCGAGGAAGAGGGCCATCAGCAACACGATCGTGAGACCCAGCAGCGGAAGCAGGTTGAACATTGCCCACGGCACCACGTCGTAGAGCTTCTGGCGGACGTCGTCACTCCCACCGAGGTAGAACTCGGTGCCAGCCCACGGAACGTTGTGGACGGCGTCTTGGGTGACTGCGCCGAGGGCTGCGACGCCCATCAGGCCGAAGCCAGCGAACACGATACCGCGTGCGGGCGTGCGCTGCTTGAACAGCAGTGCTGCGCCTTCGGCGAGCAGACCGGCGACGGGGATGGCGAACAACACCGCTGCGCCCGGCGAGAAAATCCAGCCGGCCCAGTCGTAGAGGCCAGTGTTGCCACCGAAGGCCTCGCGGCCGTTGCGGTGATCAAGAAAGAGGTAAGCCAGCGTGCCGAAGAGGACCGGCATGACAACGACAAGCCCGAGACCCGTGACCAGAGCCGACATCGAGAAGAACGGCACACGACGCATGGTCATACCCGGCGCCCGGGTGGTGAGCACGCTGGTCGCAATCGAGACGCCGGTTGCGGCGAGGCCGATGGCCATGAGGCCGTGTGCACCGAGGAAGAGGTCGACCATGTCGGGGTTGCCGCCAAGGCCGCCGCCGTTGTTGGCGAGAGCGATCATCGCCAAGATGAGGCCGCCGGCCCACATCCAGAACCCAGCTGCTACCAAGCGGGGGAAGGCAATGGAGCGCGCACCGAGTTGCATCGGGACGATGGCGACGCAGAGGCCGATCGCGAGCGGTAACAGGCTGCCGAACACGAGCCCGACGAGCTGCGCGTCGAAGATTTGGGCGAGCGCATTGTCGTCGATGTTGCCGATGCCAGCACGCTCGACTCCGATGATCACGTTGATGGCGACCGTGGCCAGGAGGCCAAGCAGGCCGCCGCCGAGGAACAATCGGCCGATCTTCTTATGGTCGGTTGATGTCAGCCAATCGGCTACGGCGTCAAGCAGGCGGCCAAGCGCGCTGTCTCCCGGTTCGAGACCCGAAGAAACGGCTTCGGCGGTGGGATCAATGGTTGTCATACGAAGTGGAGCTCACTTATTTCGTTCAACGGATCAGATTCCGACTGTTTGGTCGTGGGACACAACGGCCCGAGACTACTTGCAAGGGGGCATTTCTTCTGAAATCAAACGAAGATTCGTGCCGCACGCCAGAGAACAAGTTCACAAGGCGAACGAGTCAGAACCCGTGCTGCACGAAGACATCGAGCGACATGGCGCCGAAGAGCAACGTGACATAGGTGATGGAAAATCCGAAGAGTCGCATGCTGGCAGATTCGCTGGGGTACTTGCCCAACGCAATGGTGCCGCCCAGGAACACGGCGCCCAGAACAACAGCAGCAATCCCGTAGATCCAGCCGAGATCGGCCACCGGGATCAGGACCAGCGTGGAGATGCAGAGTGCTGCGGTGTACCAAATCATCTGCCTGACCGCTTCGGCCATCGGTACGACGCTTGGCAGCATCGGGACATCGGCAGCGCGGTAGTCATCGGCGTACTTGACGGCCAGCGCCCAGAAATGAGGCGGCGTCCAGAGGAACATCACGATGAAGAGAACGACCGGCGTCCAGGTGACGTTGTTCTGCACGGCCGACCAACCCACCAAAACCGGAACGGCACCGGCCGCTCCGCCGATCACGATGTTCTGCCTGCTCGTGCGCTTCAGCCAGATCGTGTAGACGCCGATGTAGAAGGCGGCTGCAGCGAATGCGAGCAGTGCCGACAGGAGGTTCGCACCGGCCCAGAGCACGCCGAAAGCAAACACCTGCAGGCTCAGGGCGAAGATCAAGGCATTGCGCGGCTCGATCACACCCGTGACGAGCGGGCGGGCCTGCGTTCGCTCCATCAACGCATCGATGTCTCGATCAACGTACATATTCACGGCGTTTGCACTGCCGGCTGACAAGGTTCCGCCGATCAACGTCACGACGACGAGCCACGTCGAAGGCCAGCCTCGTTCGGCCAGGATCATCGTGGGGACCGTGGTGATCAACAGCAGCTCGATGATGCGCGGTTTGGTGAGCGCAATGTAGGCACCGAGAACCGTGGTGGGCGCACGACGATTGCCGTGTGCCACACCGCCGGGCGCGAGCCGCGACGGAACGAGGGGACGGGAGCCGACGGACATTGCTGCCATCGTACGGTCGCGCGCAGAACGTGACCAACGTGGGCGCCGCGTGTTTCGGTACAGGTGTCACAGGGTTCGCTTATGCGGGCCCGCGCGGCACCCGCCCAAGCTGACCGTGAGGCCACCGTGATCGACGCCGTGATCGACGCCGTGAGGGCCACCGTGATCGACGCCGTGAAGGACAGAGTGAGGGACACCGTGAAGGCCGTAGATAGCGAAGGCCGTAGATAGCGTCAGGTAGTGATGGGCCGCAGGTACGACACCGTTTCCTTCCTCACCGATTACGGGACGCAGGACGAGTTCGTCGGTGTCTGTAAGTCGGTGATCCGTGAGATTTCGCCGCACGCTGTCGTGATCGACCTCACCCACGGCGTTGCTCCCTTCGACGTACGCGCCGGTTCGCTCGCGCTTGCCCGCTCGATCAGCTACGTGGCCTCGGGCGTCGTGCTCGCTGTCGTCGACCCTGGTGTTGCCACGTCGCGTAAGGCGTTGGCGATCGAAGTCGCCGACGGCGAAGGCGTGCTCGTCGGCCCGGATAACGGCCTGCTCGCACCCGCCGTGTCGATGGCAGGCGGAGCCGGCCGAGCGGTGCATCTCAACAACGCCGACTATCAACTCCACGCAATCGGCGCCACGTTTGCCGGCCGCGATGTGTTCGCACCAGCAGCCGCGCACCTCTGCAACGGCGTCGATCTCTTCGAACTCGGCGACCCGGTCGATGCCGACCTGCTGCTCCCCGGCGTGATCCCGCTTCCGCAATCGGACGAGACAAGGGTCATTGCCCAGGTGCTCTGGGTCGACCGTTTCGGCAACGCACAACTCAACGTGGGGCCCGACGACATTCCTGCGTCGTTCGGCAATCGGATCGATGTGCGTTTCAGTGCTCCTGCAGATCCGAGCGGCGGCACCACCCGCAACTGCGTTCGCGCCACCTCGTTCGCCGAACTCGCTGGCGGCGCTGTCGGCCTCGTCCACGATTCAAGCGGCATGCTCGCCGTGGCGATGGATCGGCGATCGGCCGCAGAAGAACTCGGCCTCGACGTCGGCGACCAGGTGACGCTCACGGAGAGTTCCGACGCTGGCAATGGCGGGGCCAATGGTCCAGTCACGCAACAGGTCAGTATCCGCCGGAGTTGAGTTCGGCCTGCGTCTTTCGGCATTGACGAAATCTCGGAAAGTGGCCCTTGTCACACCCGCGGATAATGAATTAGTCTGTGCAAAACAAGGATCCGTTCGCCCGACTTATTCGGTGAACGCAACGCGACAGAGCCGGTGCCACCTGGGGGGTTGGCATCGGCTCTGTTCGTTTTCCACCCCCTCGCCGCTCACGATCAGAAGTCGATCAGAGGTCTTTGACCAGGCGCAATGCGTCAACACGGCACCGTGCACGTTGCGGCTCGCGACCGCGTCGCCAATTCTCATCAGCTGAAACATGCCGGCTGCGTTGCGAACCAGCTGCTGCGTTCGGCCTTCCATAAGTGCGCCGTAGTCGACCGCGCCGAGGTTGCTCGACTGTGGTTTCAGATCGAAATACAGCTCAGCGAGCGGCTGCGTGCCATGGTCAACGACGACGTGATCGACGTGGCGTACTGCTCGATGTGCCGAGTGATTGCTGCCGATCTCAACACACAGACGGCCTGCCTCTGGTCGCACCGAGAGCAGCCGCTGGCTCAAGGTGATTCGGGTGTCAGTCTCGTTGAAAGCTCGGGCGTAGGGCGCGTGGTTCATGCCACCCACCTCGATCCCCAGCATGCGTTCGGGCGTGACGATCTCCAGGTCACGGCCAGAACGAGCGATCATTTCGGCCGCGCTCATCGCCGAGTGGGTGCCGTTGTCGTCAAAGAAAGGTACGGAGCCGGTCGGCGTGACATCGCCGCCAAGGACGTCCCAGCTCGACGACACGAGATCGGCACCAGATTCCAGGCCAGGCAGTTGCGGCAGACCGCCGGTCGCAACAAGCACGACCCGCCGCTGAGCTGTCGCGCGTTCGATCACGTGGGGCATCGTGGCTTCACGACTCGTTGCCGCGTTGTGCAGGCACAGCGCTTCGCCGGCTTCGTAGATGCGATCGAGGCAGTAGGTGGCACCGACACAGGGCCAGATTTCCGACTCGCGGCCCTCGATAATCTTGTTGACAAGATGCGGATCGGCGATCTGGGCACGGGTCATCCCGACGAGATCGAGCCTGCCTTCGGCAATCGCATGACGGGCAGTGGCGACGTCGTCGATCTTCGCAGCGTGCAATACGGGCAGCGTCGTGTCCTGGCGCACACGGCCTGCGAAGTCCAGCATTGGTGCCGACGCCATGCCGTGGATCGGGACGATGCTGGTCAGCTCGACATCGTTGTGGATCGAACACTTCGCCACGTTGATGAAGTCGATGAGACCCGATGCCTCCAGCCGGCGCAGTATTTCCATCCCGGTGTCAAGGTCGAATCCGCCGGGAACCGTTTCTTCAAGGAAGATCCGCAGGCCGACGATGAAGTCGGGCCCGACACGCTCGCGCACTGCTTCGAGGACCAGCCACGGAAATCGCAACCGGTTGTCGAAGTCGCTCCCCCACTCGTCGGAGCGACGGTTGGTCCCAGGCGACCACCACGCGTCGAAGAGGTGCCCGTACGACTGCAACTCAATGCCATCGATTCCGCCGGCCTGCATCCGTTCGGCCGCATCGTCGTAGGCGTGCAGATTGCCGAACGGTGGCGGGCTGTCTTGGGCAACAACCGCCGAGCCCGCGGTCATCGTCAACGCCACGCCGCCCTTGGCCTTCTCTTCGTGATAGAGCCGGTAGCGGTCAGTCGGCATGCCGCCCTCGGCGTCAGCCGGCCCGTGCGCCGACGAGAAGATCCTGTTCCGCAGCTCGAGATGCTTGAGTCGATACGGCGTCAGCAGCGGGTCGCTCATCGACGAAGACGAGAACGAGCCGCCGGACCCAGGATTTGTCAGCCGAGTTCGCGGCTGCGCTCGGTTGCTGCGTTGACTGCGCTGGCAAAGATCGAGCGGAGGCCCTGCGCTTCGAGAACGGCAAGACCGGCCGCAGTCGTGCCGTTCGGTGACGTGACGTTCTTGCGCAGCGTCGCAGGGTCACCTTGTTGCGCGAGCAGCGTCGATGCGCCGAGCAGCAACTGGGTGACGATGCGCTCCGCAATGTCGGGGTCGAAGCCTTCTGCGACTGCCGCCTCGATTAACGCCTCAGCCACGAGGAAGACGTACGCGGGACCGGATCCGGCGACCCCTGTGAACACATCGAGCTGGGATTCGGGCAGACGATCGACGATGCCGACGGCGCCGAGGATCGACTCCGCCCAGGCAAGATCGTCATCGTCGGCCGTGCTCCCACCGGCGATCGCCGACGTTCCCTTCCCGACGAGCGCCGGCGTGTTCGGCATACAGCGCACGACAGCAACATTCGGACCGGCTGCCGCTTCGATGGTGGCGATGCCGACGCCGGCGGCGATCGAGAGAAGGCGCGTCGCTCCGGCCGCCGCTGCTGCCGCTGCTGCGCCAGCCACACCTTGCGGCTTCACGGCGAGCACCGCTGAACGGCATGGTGGAATCGACTCGGTGACGATGATTCCCGGGAACATTTCGGTGAGTTCGGTGCGTCGCTCCTCACGCAGTTCGACAACAGCGAGCTGCTCCCGGGAGAACGCCCCAGAGTTGACCATCCCGCCCAGCAGCGCAGCACCCATGTTGCCGCCGCCGATCATCACCAGGTCGATTATCTCGCTGCCGGTCGTCGCGCTCATCGCCGGAACGGTAGCTGGCTACTCGACTCCAACCGTTCCGACTGGTGGGGTTCAAGCCGTGCCGTTCTGCCGTTCCGCCCGGGCGGGCACAAGGGACCGACTCCCCCGATGCGCACCCGCCCGGACACAAACACAGTGGGCACGCAAGCATCGCAAGCGGAAGCTGGCCCCCACACAAAAGCCAATCCCGAGTTTTGTGTGAGCCATTCCAGCGACCGACCCCGCTATCGCTCACACTACATCCGGTGCGGCAGTCAACCGGGGAAGTGGGAGGCGAAGCCGATGCGGAGCAGGCCCTTGAAGCACTGCTCGACGTTGGCGTAGAGCAGGCCGAGTGCCTGATCAATCGCATCGAGATCGACGTGACGCGCCGAGAGTTCTCCACGCAGGAAGATTCCGTCTTCGGCCCCGATGGAGAAACGAGCGCCGACGAGCCGATCGTTCCGACGGAGCACATGCTCGTACAGAGCGGCATGGTTTTCCTCGGGCGCTGGCGTCACGAACGTCTCGTACTTCAGCGTGCGCTGGCCGAGCGTGAGCCACACCGTGGTGAAGTCCTTCTCCTCGCCCCGCATGCGCACGAGCCACCGCACACCAGATTCGGAGCTCGCTTCAGCAACGCGTTCGACGGCGACGATGTGGTCGTGACCGGCATCGAGTTCGCTCAACCATTCATCGATCTGGCGTTGCAGCACGGCCAGTTCGGCGACGTTCATTGGTTCGATCATGTCGACTCCTCGCCGGCATCGTGACAGGTGACAAGTGTTCCGACACCCAGTTCGGCATAGACGTCAAGGAGCCGGTCCGCTGCTGCACGCCAGGTGTAGGCCTTGGCCCGTTCGACGGCGGCCTTACCCATCGACGCGGCAAGTTCGGAGTCGTTGAGAATCGTGCGCATGGCGTCGGCATAGTCGGCCGGTTTGCGGCCTTCGATCAGATAACCGGTTTCCCCGTCGTCGACGAGACTGACCAGCCCACCGACGGCGCTTGCCACCACCGGCACGCCGCACGCTGCAGCTTCGAGCGCAACAAGCCCAAAGCTCTCACTGCGGCTCGGCACCAGCACGATGTCCGCCGCTCGGTACCAAGTGGAAAGGATGTGGTGCGGCTTCGGTTCGATGAACTGCACCTGATCATGCAGACCGAGTTCGTCGACCAGCGCGTGGGCTTCAGATGATTGGACGTCACCGTTGCTGCCACTCGAACCACCGACGATGGCCAGCTGTGCATCGGGTCGGCCGAGTGCAGCAAGTGCGCGAATGGCAACGTCGGGCCCCTTCAGCGGTTGGATACGGCCAACGAACAGAATGAACGGAATGTCCGGGTCGACGTTGATGGCCTTGCGTGCAGCGGCTTGGTCGCCTGGCGCAAAAAAGGCGTGCTCGACACCTGGCGCAATGATCTCGATTCGGCCATGCGGGTCGCCGTAGAGGCGGCGAAACTGTTCTTCTTCTTCGGCGCAGCTCACGCAGATCGCATCAGAACACTGGATGATCTCGGCCTCGGCCCGGTCACGCCACTTTGGTTCCGGGTCACCACCTTCGGCTTTGACTCGGGCCAGCGTGTGAAACGTCGACACGAACGGGACGTCGAGTTCGTGCTTGAGATGATGACCGACGACGCCGCTGAGCCAGTAGTTCCCGTGAATGATGTCGGGCTTCTCGTGAGCCGCGATCCACTCCATCACGCCGTGGCAGAACTGGTCCGAGATCTCCGGCAGCGCCTCTTTCGGGAGATGGTGCGGCCCCGCCTCGATGTGCACCACCCGGTGACCGGGCTCGACGAGTACTTCGGCTGGCAAGCCCTCGCGGTCGGCGCGAGTGAACGTGGTGCACTCGATGCCGATCTGGCTGAGCGACGACACGAGTTCACGCACATAGACGTTCATCCCACCGCTGTCACCGGAGCCGGGTTGGAGCAACGGGGAGGTGTGGAGGGAGATCACTGCGACTCGAAGCACCACGGATTCTGACCCTACCGAGGCAAGGCACTGACCGAGATGTCGTGTTCAGAGTCTCTCGGGACGAGAGACGGTCAGGATCACCCCTCGAGGAGGCTGTCGACGTTGGCTTCGCCGTCGCGGTAGCGGCGAACGAGTTCGGCGCTCAGCGCATCAAGGCGATCGAAACGCTCACGTCGATCCGACGACACCTTGGTCTCGAATTCGCTAATGGCATCAGCGAGAGAATCGAGTTCTGTGTTGTCGAGTTTTTCGAGCCGTCCGAAATGGAATTCGGCGCACACGGCATCCAGTTCGTCGGCAAGCGGGTTGTCGCTGAGGTCCTCGGTCGGACGAGGAGGCCGAGCCGGGCCTCCAGTGAGCTGCTGCGAGAGCACGACGCCGATCTGGGCATTGAGGTCGGCGTCGGGGCCAGCGTCACGCCGCGACAGTTCGGTATTCACGAGATCGAAACGGGCCTGCGCCACACGACGTGCGTAGGAGACGATGTCATCTTCGTGCTGGAGCTGCTGACGCAGCGCGCGCAGATCGGTCAGCGAGAGCCCTGCAGGATCAGGGCTGGTCTGGGTTGTGGCGTCGCTCACGTGCATCCTCCAGATACGGGCGGGAGAACCGCCACTTCGTCATTCGGTCCGAGTGCGGTGTCGAGACCGACATCATCACCGTTCACCCAGACTCGGCACGTGCTCAGCACATCGCTGAATCCAGGCCCATAGCGTTGTTCGGCTGCCGACAGAACGTCAGCCAGCGTGGCACCATCGAAAACGTCAGTTCCCGTCCTAGCGGCCTCTCGGGCCGAAGCAAACAGACGCATTTTTGCCATCGAGTTCAATCTACCGGGCACGCACCGAGTCCTCGGGTGACCCCACAGCTGTTGAGGAACGGCAGATCATCCAACGCTCTACGGGCCAATGAGGGGGTGCATCGGCGTGTTGCATGGTCGACTTGAGGAATTTCTCAAAGAAATTTCTCACGGTGCGACGACAGCAGCGTTGAGAACGTCGACGGGAAGGACTCCGGCGACGAATCCGACGGCTGCAACTGCGAGCGTGAGACCGAGAGCAAGGCGTCGAACCGAGGCCTCTTCGAGGCGACCGGTTGCGCCGTAGAAGCCAAGTTCTGGACGCGGCATCCGACGCAGCGCGAGACCGCCGACCACCACGAGGCCCACCGCGATCGACATGGCGGCGATTCTGGTGTCACGTTCCATCGGCTGCAATCCATGCGTCCATCGATCGCTCATGCCACGCAAGGCAACGGCGATGTTGAGGGCAACGAGCGTGGCCATCGTCATCACCCATCGAATTGGCAACCCTGAGCGGGAGATGCCGTCGCCGAGGCCGGCCCCAATCGATGCCATTGACCACATCAGACGAGCACCCGGGCGGAGATGCCCACCAGAGCTGAACCAATTGCCGATCGACACAAGACCAATGCCGCCGACCAAGAGCGCGATTCGCTCTGTTGAGGGGATGTCGAACGGTATGGCGCCCGTGAAGAGCACGACAAGGAGCACGATGACACTGCACAACCGGCGCAATCCATCGAGCGCGACGACGGACCATGCGGCTTGGCGCAGGTTGTCGCTGGCGAGTCTCGTTCGGGCATCGAGTCGTCGTTGTTCACGGAGCACGCTAATACCGCGACGGGCCCACGCAATCTCGCCAGTGTCGTCGTTGCCGATGCGGCGGACGGCCGGTTTCTCGTCGATGACTGCGCCAAGGCCGAACGCTTCAGCGAGCAGCACCGGGAGTTGACGATCGCGGTCGGTGGCGCGTCGGTCTCGACGTCGGAGCGGTCGGGAAACGGCGAGCCCGGCGCACACCACAAGCGATGCCGCGAACGCAACCAGTTCGAGAGCGAGGATCGCGATATTGACGATGTTGCCGTTGAACGAAGTAGTGCGCCACGACAACCACGCGAACCAGGCAATGAGCCCGGCCCCTGAAACGATGGTTCCAATGACATTCATCGACGCAGGCGCCTGGCGGCGCGTCAGGTCGGCTGAGGCGCCAGGTTGAGCGCTGGCGTCAGGAGTCTGCATATTCGTGTCGATGGTCATGGGGGTCTGGTCAGCAGCAATCGAGCGTGGTAGCCGCCGTCAGTCTTTCTTCGGCAAATCGACGGAACACCTTGAGCACGCGATGGTCACCCGAGAAACTGCCGAAGAAGTGCCCGAAACGTTGCCCAGAAAGATGCCAGAGAAGATGCCTGAGAAGATGACGGTGGCGTTGCCGCTGGCGCCGTCTGCTGCGGGTATCGTCTGGCCCCTGTGGGAACCAATAAACGAGAACGCCAGCGGACCAACAAGGCTACGAAGGACCACCAGGTCGCCAAGGCCGTGACGCGTCAAAAAACCACGCGCACCGCAATGATCGTCGTTGGTGCCATCGTTGCCGTCTTCGGCATCGTGCTGATCGCCAACACGTTCATCGGTGGCGACGACGAAGCCGGCACGACCGATGCCGCCACGACCGACACGGTGGCAAATGCGTACGCCGCCGACGACACCGTCGCCGGCGATTCATCCGATACCAGCGTCGACCCGAACGCAGAGCCACAGCCTGTCGAAGATGACGGCGAAGTCTTCGCTGCGACCGGCGAGTTCGTTCCCGACGGATGCCCGTCGCCCGACGGCTCCGCCAAGCAGCAGCAGTCATTTGACGCGCAGCCACCGATGTGTCTCGATGCAACCCGGTCCTACAGTGCACTCGTCACGACGAACAAGGGCGAGATCACCATCGAACTCGACCAGAAGAAGGCACCGGTCACGGTCAACAACTTTGTGTTCCTCGCCCGCAACCAGTACTTCAACGACACGACGTGCCATCGAATCATCCCGGGTTTCGTTGTCCAGTGCGGCGATCCAACGGCCACCGGCGGCGGCGACCCGGGCTACAAGTTCGCTGACGAACTGCCTGCAGCTGGCGAGTACCAGATCGGTTCGATCGCCATGGCGAACAGCGGGCCCGACACCAATGGCAGCCAGTTCTTCATCATCACCGGCGACCAGGGTGCTGCCCTGCCGCCGCAGTACACACTGTTCGGAGACGTCGCCACAGGCTTCGACGAGACCGTCGTCAAAATGGAAGCGGCCGGCTCAGCGTCGGGTAGCCCGTCCGAGCCGGTCGAGATCCAGTCCGTCGTCATCTCCACCAGCTGATCCCGCTCGCCGGCTGTTCATCCACCGGGCCTGTTCGGAGGTTCTGGCCGGCGGACTTCGATGAGCAGGGTCGGGACGCTCAGTGGGTCAGGCGGGCTTCGAGGTCGGTCAGCACTGCGTTGCCAATGCCGATCGAGGCGAGGTAGTTCCGCACGGTGCCATGGTCGGCAACGAGATCACGCAAAATCTGGCGCATCGCGTCAGGGTGCGCCCCAAACATCATCTGCGGACGCGCGTTCATGTCAGCAGCAGCTTCGGGGGCATGCTCAGTAAGCCACGTTCGCATGCGGGCCATACCGTCGCGGGTGAGTCCGAAGTCTTCGGCAATCACTTCGTGATCCACGCCAAGGCCGCCAAGAATGAGTGCCGCAAGAATTCCGGTGCGGTCCTTGCCTGCAGCGCAGTGGAACACGGCCGGGCCACTGCCGGGGACGGCGAGCGTGGCGATGGCCTGCGCGAACCGGTCGGCGCCGTTGGCCAGCATGTCTCGATACGCCCAGATCAAGAAGTCGATGCCGCCCTGCTCAGTCGCAGGAAAGTCGGGGAAGCCGGTCTCCATCCACGTGGCGTCAATAATCGACAGGTGATGGAACGCCACCGGGTACTTGGCCACCGGGAAGTAACCACGCTCGGCGATCTCTTTCGAGGTGCGGAGGTCGACGACAGTGCGAATGCCAAGTGCGTCGACAACATCGATGTCGCTGTCGTTCAGTCGGGACAGGCCGTCAGAGCGAAAGAGTCGCCCCCACTCGGTGGTCTGGCCGTTGCCGAGGAGATAGCCACCGAGATCGCGGAAGTTGAAGACCGACTCGAGGGGGACGACGCGATCACCGTGTTGCACGATGGCGAGCGCGTCGACGTTCGGTTCAGTGACGCGTGACGGTTCGGTGACGCTGGAAAGATCGACCATGCTTCTGGACCGTAACGATTGCTGTTCGACCGGACCACCAACACTGGGTGAACGCTGGTCACAACGGCTGGGAGATGCGTCACGTCGCCATTTCTGCAAGATGACGACGTCACTCTGGTCGATCGAGGGCGAATCGGCAGCGACTCGATGCGCCAATCACGCCGACTGGATGCTCTGACCTGGTCCAATGGGGCACCCGCAACTCTGTGACACTTCATCCGTACGGTGGTCACCATGTTGATCGTCGTCATCGTGATGGGCCTCGTGCTCGCTTGCTGTGCTGCTGCAGCGGCTTACTTGTTCGCACTCCGCCAGGCCGAGCAGCGCGCCTCCACCAACCTGGCCACCGAGCTCGGTTCGCAGGCAATGACTGTTGCAGCCCTGCAGGCATCGGTCGACAGCGCAGTCCAGGGCGCGGTTGCCGCCGTGCGCCAGCAGGCCACCGAAGAGCGTGACGCGGCCGTCACCGCCGCACTCGCCCAGACCGCCATCTTGCAGCGAGAACAATTGGGCGCCGCCGCGTCGCAGGTGCAGCAGCACGCCAGTGCCGACCTCGCTGCCAAGAAAGACGTCATCGACACACGGCTCGACCAGGTCCACGGCGAAATGCGGAACGAACTGTCGAAATTGAGTGACATGGTCAGTGCGCTCGGCAAGACCAGCGCCGAGAAGTTCGGCCAAGTCGAAACGTCGTTGAAGGCACACGCCGATGTCGCAGCGGCGGTCGCCGAGTCAGCACAGGCACTGCGCACCGCGATCGCCAACCCGCAGGCTCGTGGCCAGTGGGGCGAGCGGATGGCTGAAGACGTTCTGCGCATGGCTGGCTTCGTCGAGAACACGAATTACTTCAAGCAGACCCAGATTGATGGCGCCACCGGCCGGCCCGATTACACGTTCCCGATGCCCAAGGACCACTCGCTCTACATGGACGTCAAGTTCCCGATGGCGTCGTACCTGCGTTATCTCGAAGCGGGTACTGACGCCGAACGCGAAACGCACACGAAGAACTTCCTCCGCGACGTCCGGATGCGCGTGAAAGAACTGGCCAAGCGCGACTACGGCAACACCGGTGACCAGCAGGCAGTCGAGTCCGTGCTCCTCTTCATCCCGAACGAGCAGCTCACCAGCTTCATTCACGAGCACGATCCGAGTCTGCTCGACGATGCAATGAAGCAGCAGATTGTCATGTGCTCCCCGCTCACGCTGTTCGCATTCCTTGGTGTCATCCGCCAAGCCTTCGACAACTTCATGATCGAAAAGACCAGCGACCAAATCCTGCAGCTGATCGGCAAGTTCGGTACGCAATGGACGAAGTACTCCGAACAGGTCGACAAGGTGAAGAAGCGCTTCGAGGCGGTCGACAAAGAGTTCGATGCGCTGGCGGGCACCCGTCGCCGTGCCCTCGAACGGCCATTGCGTGAGCTTGATGGCATTCGCCAGCAGCGGGGCCTGCCCGTCGACGGTGAGCTCTTTGCCCCCGCACAGGATGACGACGAGAACGAGATATCTTTCGGCGGCACTGTCCGCCAACTCGGGGCCTGATCAGGGCCCGACCCGTGCTCGCGTCTGATTGAATCGAGCGCAGTGAGCCAGCCCGCCTTCGAATTCGACGACATTGTCCCTGACGAGTTCGCCGATCCCACGTTCACAGTCGGCGAATTGGCCGAGGCGATCAACGATCACCTGCGGCGTGGGTTCCGGGGCGGCATTTGGGTTCGCGGTGAAATCAGCGACCTGTCGGATCGCGGGGCACACACGTACTTCTCGCTCATCGAAGAGGGCGACAACGGCAAGGCCGTCCTCAACGTCCAGCTGTTCGCCCCAGCCAAGCAGCGGCTCGCTCCGCTGCTGCGCAAGTTCCGCCTCGAACTCCGCAACGGGATGAACGTCCGGATCAACGGCGACCTCGACTTTTGGGCGCAGGGCGGCCGGCTCGGTTTCAAGATGGCGAACCTCGATCCGAAGTTCACCATTGGCGACATTGCCCAGTCACGCGACGAAGTCATGCGCCGGCTCACCGCCGAAGGACTGCTCGACACCAACCGTCGAGTTCGGGTGTCGCCAGTGCCGTTGCGGGTCGGTGTCGTCGCCAGCGTCGGCACGGCTGCGTGGCACGACTTCCGCGACGAACTCGAACGCAGCGGGATCGGCTTTCAGCTCAGCGTCGCCGACGTGCGGGTCCAGGGCGACATGGCCGAAAACATGGTCAACGCGGCTATTGCTCGGTTCGCGCTGCGCCACGACCTCGATGCAATCGTCGTCATCCGCGGCGGTGGCGCACGCAACGAACTTGCTGTCTTTGACTCCGAGAAGATCGCTCGAACGATCGCTGCCTGCCCAGTCCCAGTGTTGACCGGATTGGGCCACGAGGTCGACCGGAGTGTCGCCGACGAGGTGGCGCACACTGCCCTGAAAACACCGACGGCCTGTGCCGGTGCGCTGATCGAGCGCACCCAGCGCTACATCGGCGAGACCGAGCAGGCCTTTGCTTCGATCGTCCAACGCAGCGAGATCGCACTCAACGACGCCACGAATGACCTGTCTGAAGCAGCACATCGCATTGCCCGGCGCACGCACGCCGCTGTCGAACGGTCCGACGAACGGTTGAAGATGCGTGTCGATCGCCTGGCTCGAAGCGGCCCGGCCGCACTCGGCAGGTCGATCGAACGCCTCGACCGTGCATCGGCCCGCCTCCTCGAACGGCCCACCGATCTGCTCGCTCGTTCGACGCAACGGCTCGACGTGCTCGCCGCTCGCGTCGGCGCACTTGATCCCACCCTGCAACTCGCTCGCGGGTGGACAATGACCCACAACGCATTGGGCGGCCTGGTTCGCTCGACCGCAGACCTCGGCGTCGACGACGTCCTCATCACCACACTCGCCGACGGCACCGTCACGAGTACCGTCACCGCCACGCACCTGAAAGACGACACTGATGCCTGATGCCACCGAACAGCCCGGCTACGCCGCAGCACTCGACGAACTCGACACGATCTTGCGCGAACTCGAAGGCTCCGACGTTGACGTCGACCACCTGGCCGACCGAGTCGCGCGGGCCAGCGAGCTGATCACGCTCTGTCGCGAGAAGATCTCCAATGCACAGATCAAGATTGAACAGGTCACCGCCGACCTCGACAAGTGATCGGCCACACCGGTCACACTGTGCCAGGCACAGTGTGACCGCTACTCGGCAGGTCAATCCCCGTCGCCAGTACCCTTGACCCGATGCCGAGTGCTCCCGCCTCACTGCTCGAAGTGGCGACACGCGTCACGGGCCGACTGGATGAATTCCTGGCAACCGAGCGGGCCCGCTGGGTCGAACTCGAGCCTGCACTTGCGCAGCCGATCGACGAGATCCGCCGCTTGGTACTCTCCGGCGGCAAGCGGCTCCGGCCAGCGTTCTGCCACTGGGGATTTGTCGGTGCGGGTGGCGGCGCTGACGATCAAATCGACGTCGACGCCGGCGCCGCGTTCGAACTCATGCACGCCTGTGCACTGTTCCACGACGACGTCATGGACGATGCCGATTCGCGCCGCGGGCAGCGGACTGCCCACATGGTCGCAGCCGACGAGCACGCCGAGCAGGGCTGGGCCGGTGAGTCACGTCGATTCGGTGAAGGCGTGGCAATCCTCGTCGGCGACCTTGCCTTCGTCTACGCCGACCAGCTCCTCGCAGCTGCATCGCCTGCCGCCATCGGCATCTGGAACGAGCTACGGATCGAGCTGAACATCGGGCAGTACCTCGACATTCTGGGCGGCGTGAGCAGGACACGTGATCTGGCCGCATCCGAACGGATCTGTCGGTACAAGTCGGGCAAGTACACGATTGAGCGCCCCCTCCATCTTGGCGCCGTCCTCGCTGCGCCTGAACGCGCCGCCGAACTACTCCCCCACCTGTCCGCCTACGGCCTCCCACTCGGCGACGCATTCCAGATGCGCGACGACATCATGGGTGCGTTCGGCGACGAAGCAGTCACCGGCAAGCCGGTCGGCGGCGACCTCCTCGAGGGGAAGCCGACGCCGCTGCTCGCCCGGGCCACTCGCTCGGCAACCGACGCACAGCGCAAGGTTCTCGAGCTCGTCGGCGATCCCGGTATGAGCCCCGAGACGGTCGCGTCGATTCAGCAGGTGATCGTCGACACCGGCGGCCTGGCCGAATTGGAACAGCACATCAGCGAGCTCACTGAGTCCGCTGTCACGTCGCTCGACGCAGCACCGATCACTGCCGTCGCCAAGACTGAGCTGATAGCCCTCGCCGAATTCGTCGCGCAGCGCACGGTTTGAAAATGAACAAGTTAGAGAAAGATCTCACCATGGATGTGACCCTGTGAACGTTGTCGTCATCGGCGCAGGCCTCGGCGGCCTCTCCGCCGCAGCTCATCTCAGCAAGGCCGGGCACGACGTCACTATCGTCGAGCGCGAGTCCATGCCCGGTGGCCGCGCTGGCATGGTTATCCGAGACGGCTTCCGGCTCGACAACGGGCCGACCGTGCTCACAATGCCCGATCTGCTCGAAGAAGCCTTTCAGGCTGCCGGCGCGAACATGGCCGACCACGTCACAATCAAGCCGGTCGACCCCATGTACCGCGCCTGCTACGCAGATGGGTCGACGCTGTTCGTCAAGCACGGTCGCGAGGCCATGACCGAAGAGATCGCACGTTTCGCCGGCGACAAGGAGGCCGCTGCGTTCGGTGACTTCTCCGACTGGCTGAAGAAGCTCTACACCGCCGAGATGCGGTCGTACATTGACACGAACCTCGACTCGCCGCTCGATCTGATCAAGCCGTGGCGTGACGGACTGAAGATCCTGAAGCTCGGTGGCTTCGGCAAGCTCGACAAGAAGGTGGCCTCGTTCTTCGACGACCCACGGCTGCAGCAAATTTTCAGCTTCCAGTCGATGTATGCCGGCCTCGCGCCGTACGAGGCGTTGGCGATCTATGCCGTCATCACCTACATGGACGCCGTCGAGGGCGTCTTCGTGCCCGAGGGTGGCATGCACATGATGGCGGTCGGCTTGGCCGAGGCGGTCGAAAAGGCTGGCGTGACTATTCGCTACGAGGCCCCCGTCAACCAGATCGTCCGATTCGCGGACGGGTCGGTGCGTGGCGTGCAACTCGGCGAACCCGGCGCCGAGGGTGGCGAACTACTCGAAGCCGATGCAGTTGTGTGTAACCCCGATCTTCCGGTCGCGTATCGCGAGTTACTTGACGGCGTCGACGTTCCGAAGAAGGCGCAGAACGGCAAGTACAGCCCGTCATGTCTGCTCTGGATCGCTGGCGTCAAGGGCGAGCTTCCCGCCGACGCAGCACACCACAACATCCACTTTGGTGACGACTGGAACGGATCGTTCAAAGCACTCATCGAAGATGGTATTCGCATGCCCGACCCCTCGATCCTCGTCACCTTGCACTCGCTCGATGATCCAACGCTCGCTCCTCCCGGCCATAACAACCTGTACGTGCTCGAACCGACGCCAAACCTGAGCGGCAACATCGACTGGTCAAAAGAGCGCGACACGATCGTCGAATCACTGCAGACCAAGGTCGCGAGCCTCGGCTACCCGACCGACGTCGTGCTGGAAGAGGTCTACGACCCGCAGGATTGGGAACGCATGGGCATGGAACAGGGCACGCCCTTCGCACTGGCCCACACGTTCTTTCAGACTGGGCCATTTCGACCGAACAACGTCACCAAGAAAATCCCCGGCCTCGTCTTCGTTGGTAGCTCCACGCTGCCGGGCGTCGGCGTCCCCATGGTCCTCGTCTCCGGCAAGCTCGCAGCCGAGCGCGTCGACGAGTACGCCAAACGCAAATAGTTGCGGATGGGGTCAGACCCCTTTCGCAACTTCTACGCTCTTGTTCTGATGCGCAATCCGTTCCAGCGAACACCACCAGTTCCGACGACGCATCTGCTGCCGACCGGGCCCGTCACGCTCGACGAGAGCTATGAGTTGTGCCGCGACTTCAACAAGCGCCACGGCACGACCTACTACTGGTCGACGAAGGTGTTGCCGAAGATCAAACAGCACCACGTCCATGCGCTCTACGCGTTCGCTCGGTATGCCGATGACATCGTGGACGAGATTCCCTCGCAGGGAGGCCGCGACGTCCCGACCGAGGTCCGCGCCGCCGCCCTCAAAGACTTCGGTGACCGGTTCTTTGCCGACCTCGAAGTCGGTCGATCGGACGATCCCGTACTGAAAGCCGTCGTGCACACGGTCCGGGCCTTCGACATCGACACGACAGCGTTCCGACGCTTCCTCAGTTCCATGACGATGGACCTCACCATCGAGTCCTACGAAACGTGGGATGACCTGCTCGTCTACATGGACGGCTCGGCGGCGGTCATCGGCGAAATGATGCTCCCGATCCTCGAGCCCACCGACTACGAGACGGCGCTGCCGCATGCCCGCGACCTCGGCAATGCGTTCCAGCTCACGAACTTCCTGCGCGACATCGACGAGGACCTCGATCGCGGCCGCCAGTACGTGCCGCTCGAAGACAGCCGCCGGTTCGGCGTCGATCTCAAGGACCGCACAATGTCGCCCGAGTTCATTGCGCTGATGAAGTTTGAAATCAATCGCTGCCGTGAGCTGTACCGATCGTCCGACGTCGGCATCGCGATGCTGCCGGACCGATCCGCCAAGTGCGTGCAGGCTGCGAATACCCTGTACTCCCGGATTCTGGGCAAGATCGAAGCGAACGAGTACGACGTGTTTACGTCCCGAGCGAGCATCTCGACCGCCGAGAAGGCGGCCATGATCGCCAAGATGCTCCGGTGATGCAAGTGAGCCCTGTTTCCGCTGTTTCTGGCGTTTGTGTGAGCGATTCCAGCGTCGGTTGCCGCAATCGCTCACACAAAACTCTGGCGCGCTTTTTGTGTGAGCGATTCCTGCGTCCGTTGCCGCAATCGCTCAC
>Ga0209491_10000729_pt1 | contig 66277 bp, 72 predicted proteins | sample BON02_FD_187213 | JGI IMG/M metagenome (GOLD analysis project Ga0209491, IMG submission 187213) | Freshwater microbial communities from Lake Bonney liftoff mats and glacier meltwater in Antarctica - BON-02 (SPAdes) (version 2) | ecosystem: Environmental > Aquatic > Freshwater > Ice > Glacier... | reverse complement strand
GATCAAGTAAGAACAGAAACGGATAAGTGGGTAAAGGATTATAACGAAGAACGACCACACGATTCATTAGGAGGCATAAGCCCAATCATGTATAAAAAACAAAAGCTTCTTGGCTTCAGTTCCGCTGCGCTTCACTTCAGCCAAGAAGCTTTATTAAATGAAAATAATTTATAATTTAGAACCGTACTAAAAAGGGGGAGCTTACAACCCAAAGTGATTTAAATAATACGATACTGGCAATTCCTCCAATAATTAATGCTAGTAGTATAAATACCATCGTATACCCTGAAGCAGGTTTCATTTCTTTTTCTTTTGTCATTTTTATTGGTTTTAATTGATACTGTTTTGATATCACAATTATAGAAATAACTGACTGTAACCAAAACTAGGATGAACGGTAAGTACATTAATTAAATCGACTAATCCAAATAACAATAAATAAATTTAGTAATCAATCCATTAGTCATTAAAAGAATATAATTGCTGAATTTTATAAAAAAATAACATGACCCAGATTCAGTTGAACGAGTACAAACATTGTTTAGAAATTCCAGTCCGATTTATGGACATTGACGCACTTCAACATGTAAATAATGCACGCTATTTAAACTTCTTGGAAGAATCAAGAATTGCATATTCTCAGCAGTTACTGAATGTTTTTAATTCCATACAAGAATTAAACGTTCTTGTAGCAAGGGTAGAAATTGATTTTTTGATACCAGTATTATTTGGTGAAAAACTTAAAGTTTATACTCGAATTCTTAAACTTGGCACAAAGAGTTTCACCTTTGAATCGATAATTACTACCACAAATAAAAAAGGAGAATTTCCTGCAGCAAAGGCACTACAAATCTTAGTTGCTTTTGACCCCGAGACCCATAATACAACTGCTATTTCTGCAAAATTAAGAGAAAGAATTATTGAATTAGAACCAAACTTAATGCAAAAATAAACTTTTGGAAATTTCGAATTTCTGCTATACATTTAACGTATCGCAACAAACTTAAAATATCGTTATCTCACTTATCAAGAATTGGAATTGTTCAACGAAGACTTTTCTGAATTCTTATACTCCAGAGGAATAAACCGATTTGAATGGAGATTATTATCGGATTACTCCTCAGATGACGCCTTAAAAATATTAGAAAAATACAGTGAACAAACTTTTGAGAAAGTCATGAAAACTGTTTATTTCTTAGAGCGAAGGACAATTTCCACCATAGAATTAATAAGCTGTTTGAAGGATGAGATGGTTTCAATCTTAGTGGAACTTCCTAATAAAAATAAAATCAATTTTTTAGAGATAGATTCATTTAATAGAGTGACTAACCTCAATAGTTTCCGCACCTCCCACGTGCATTCTAACTACCTTAAATCACGTGAAAAAGATATTTTTACTTTAATTGAATCGGGCTATAAGGTGGTGGGTGATCAATTATACACCCATGTGGAGTCTCTCCGTAAAACCCAATTGAATTAAGATTTATCTACTTTTCTCAATTCGTCTAGTAAACTATTTCCAGAGCGTTTAACTCCCAGCTTCTCTAACAATCTCGGAACTTCTGTCTCTAACCGTTTATTATTAAAATAATTGTCTCGTAAAAAATGAATAAATTTTAGGGTTTGAAAAGCATTAAACCACTGAAAGAAACGTTTTTCGAAGCGATCTTTTGAAGTGGACTGAGAGCGTATTTCAGTTAGCTTCTCTTCCCACTGTTGTGCCCCTATAAATGCCAGCAATGCCTCATGAGCAAGATCTGTTGATTTATAAAAACGACCTGTATTTTTAAAACATTCCTTTAACACCTCAAAACAATCGAAAGCGTAACTCTTGTGGATGTCTCTTTCACGGTCCATCATCTCCTGAATGGCTCTTCCTGTTCCAAAGGGAACTCTGTGAGAAGGTCTTGGAGAAGGAATAACCATGGTGCTATTTAATTCTGTTAACACACCAACGTCAATGAATTTTTGAAGAAAATAAAAATCCTCCCCAGCTTTTCGTCTATTCATTCCGCCTTGCTCGCAGTAAGAAATAGTCTTCACTACCATAGAGGATCCAATGGTGTGAAAGGCAAATGGTAAATTGGCATAAGCGAGTCCATTTTTATAATACCGAAGATGCAATTCGTACTGTTCAATTCCTTTGTAAATAGCTAACGGAAAATCATCTCCTATGATGGGATGTTCAAAATGAATTGAACACGCACCCGATGAGGTATTCAATTCAAAATGTTTTTCAATTTCCACAAGGTAGTTTGTTTGACAACCGGAATCGGCATCAAAGCAAACGATCAATCCATTTGACCGATGAATCTTATTAAACCTCCTTGTGGCCTCATCCATTCCAATTTTTCGAGCTAAACCTACTCCTGCATGTTTTTTAGGAAGGGCGTTTTCCTCTAAACAAAACAATCTAAATTTGGGACTTTCTAAAGAAGCATACCAGTTTTCTACTTTTTCTTTTGCTATTTCGTTGCACTTGAGAACAGAACTTGGCGCTAGTTCTGAAGCATTAAAAACAACTACCACCTCTACCGCGCAATGCGGTAATTCACAATTTTGCAAACTCGAAACGCTTCCGATTAAATCATCTTCATCATAAGCAGGAATTACAACTATTAGTCCCAATTCTTTTGCTGGTAACGAAGAAATCAATTCTTCCCGAAAGGCATTTTTTAATAAATATTGATCCAGTTTTTGCATGCTCTGATTGAGCGCACAAAGAAACTGATTCTAAACTTTTAATTGTTCGAATTGTTATTGATTCATGAAAGAAAATACTTGGATGGGCACTGTGTTAAAATTAGCTGCAGTTTACAATGTAATTTGGGGGGCATGGGTGGTTTTTTTCCCAGACTATTTTTTTCAAATTACAGGAATGGAGCCGCTCACCCATACAACAATATGGCAGGGAATGGGAATGATTGTTGGAGTTTATGGAATTGGATATTGGTTGGCTAGTTACGATCCCATTAGGCATTGGCCAATTGTTTTAGTTGGTTTTTTGGGGAAGATATTTGGCCCTTTAGGCTTTTTACTCAATTACTTTATGTTACAGAGTATTCCTTACGAATTTAGTTACACGCTTTACACCAATGACTTAATTTGGTGGGTTCCATTTTTCTTAATTCTCAAGGCAGTGCACAAAACAACTAATTGGAAGCTCAGTGCTTAAAAAAGCAGGATTTTACGCCCTTTTCTTCGCCTACTTCTCAGGAGGGGTTAACCACTTTGTGCAGCCTGAAATGTATTGGCCTTTGATTCCACCTTATCTTGTCTATATCCAAGAATTAAATCTTTTAAGTGGTGCAGCGGAAGTTTTGTTAGCGCTAGGATTGTTATTTCAGCGAACGAGAAAATGGTCAACTTATGGGATAATTCTGATGCTCGTTGGTTTCCTGCCAGCTCATATTTATTTTATTGAAATGGGAAGTTGCATTTCAAAATCAATCTGTTTTGATCCATGGGTGGCTTGGTTGCGCTTGTTAGTAATCCATCCAATTTTAATCTACTGGGCATTTGTTTACCGGAATTATACTGTAAAATGAACATTGAAATAGCACGAGTACTTGTAGATTTTGGAGCTGTAGTGCTTATTTGGATGGTGCAACTAGTTGTTTATCCTAGTTTCTTGTATTTCAGCGACAAGGAGTTAATGAAGTGGCATATTCCCTACACCCGCAATGTGACGTTTATTGTTGCACCCCTTATGTTTAGCCAAACAGGAATAATAACCTATCAAATTTTTAATGAATTCAATTGGATTCATCTAGTTTCTGCCATTATATGTGCCGTTCTTTGGTTGCTTACTTTCTTTGAAGCAGTGCCGCTTCATCACAAAATTGGGTTGAATACCGACCTGGAGTCAACGAGTAAAAAGTTAATTCAAATCAATAAAAAAAGAACTGCGTTATGGACAATTATTTTCATCATCTCAGTTTGTCAACTCATTTTTTAAGGATACAACCTTTTAGTGCTCCATCCCTCTGCACTTCCTTCGTAAATAATTCGATCGTGCAACCTACTTGGTCTACCTTGCCAAAATTCAAAATAACTCGGTTTTAATTCATATCCTCCCCAGAATTCGGGTCTCGAAACTTCTTGGCCTTCAAACTTTTTTTCCAATTCCTCGATTCTATCCTCTAAGCTTTGTCTAGAATCTAACACATTGCTTTGCGCAGAAGCCCATGCTCCTATCTGACTTTTTCGCGGTCGAGTTTTAAAATAATCGTCCGAAATTTTTCCCTCTAATTTTTTAACCTCAACCTGCATCCGAATTTGTCGGTCCATATCGGCCCAAAAAATAGTTACCGCCGCTTTAGAATTAGCTTTCAACTCAGTTGCCTTTTTACTTTCATAATTTGTATAAAAATGAATTCCCCTTTCTGTCACATCACGAATCAATACCACCCTTGCATCTGGCTGATTGTTTACTACAGTTGACAATACAAAAGCGTTGGCATCTTTAATTTTCAATTTCACAGCATCATCTAGCCAGGTTTTTAATAGCTTAAAAGGGTTTTGAGGCACCTCTTTTACATCGAGGGTTCCATAGTTGAAATCCCTTCTCAAATCCCTCATTTCTTTTCTAATGTCTTCCATTTTATCTTACTTTAAAAAACAACAGTTAAAACTTCAGTCTGTTTTATGCAAATGTATCGCTTAACATTAAAAACCATAAGTTAAATCTTCATATTAATTACTATTTGCTATGTTTTAGATTATTTCTTGTCTCAATTTATTCCGAAGTTTGAGGTAATGGATTTTGACCCCTTCAAAAAGCGTATTTCTGAATTGAATAAATTATCTCCTGACCCCGGCAATATAATGTTAGCCGAGCCATTTATGCAAGATGATTATTTTAAAAGAAGCGTTGTCTTTTTATGTGAAAATAATGAAACCGGAACAGTAGGCTTTATTTTAAATGAAAAGTTGAGTATTCAGTTAAATGATCTTTTTAATGAACCGCTTCCTTTCAATGCGCAACTCTTTATGGGAGGGCCTGTTGAAGCTCAAAATCTTTTTTACATTCACACTTGTAAAGAATTAGAAGATGCTATTGAAATAAAAGAGGGTCTTTACTGGAGTGGAGATTTTGAACAGCTAAAAGAATACATGCTCATTGGGAGAATTCAAGCACATCAAATTCGATTTTTCTTAGGTTATGCCGGTTGGGACAAGCAACAACTGGTAGATGAACTTGCTGCTGAAAATTGGCTTATTGGCTCAATAGAACGGCAAGAGTTGTTTGATTTAAATACTGAAGAATTTTGGAAAACTCAACTTACAAAAATGGGAAAAGAACAAGCATTGATGGCCAAATTTCCTGACAACCCTAGCATGAATTAAAAAATGCCCCTAAGCTGGGTGAACTCAGGGGTAAATAACTACTCTCTTACAACTTGATTATCTCCTAATGAACGGCAAAACTTTTGATTTTCTTTTAGATATTACTCTCAGGTATTAATTTTCTGCAGCTAAGTTTATATTGAGACTATACTTCTACCTGGCATTGGGTTGTCTTTGTTGCTCTGTTAGCTGCGGCATAACCTCATCGGCAATCGTCAGAACTCAGTTTAACTGATTCGCTATTCCTTTAACAATCCAAAATTTTGCATAAATTTTCTGCCACTTTTCTGCTAAAGACTCCTCAACGGCCCCATTCTATTACCGCCGTTCCAGACTAGTTTTCCTTATTTATTTCCGTTATACTATACCAAGCCAATTGAACATTGGCTAAAAGCTTTGCTCTGAAAAATGGGTAATTTGAATTAGTAAATCCACGTGATTGTGAGTATCGCTATCGCCTAATACAATTAAGGTATTGAAATTTAAAACCCAAATCAGTAGTTTCTACTGCAAATGGTCTGCCAGTTGTTTAGCTATTTTTTTGAAATATCGCTTTTTAGAATAGGACGAGACCCAGCTGACTCCTTGAACAGAATTAGAAAAAAAGATTTCTTCCGCTTGTTCTAAATCGGACAATTTAAGAGATACCTGCTTTACATCATAAGCGAGGTGTTTTAATTTATTGATAACCACCCTTCTCATTACCCCTTCGATTGCTCCATGTTTTAAATGTGGCGTATAAACGTTGTTTCCTTTTGTGATAAACAAATTCGAAGAAGTCCCTTCTACTATATAGTCTTGTGTATCCAACAAAATAAGTTCATCGAAATTAGACTCCACCCGCTCTTTGGCGGCCAATACGTATTGGATTGCATTCAATGTTTTAAGTCCCGAAAATGGAGAGGGGTAAATCGTTACTTTCTGCGAGACGCCCAATTTATAGCCCTCATGATTTAACACATAGCTGTCGTCAGATAAGCGATCTGTTTCTAAATAAAAGAAGACTTGATTTGATTCAGGCGCATATTTCCCTAATCCAGATCGTTGAGCAATAATTCTTAGAATTGCTCCTCTTTCAATTTCATTTTTAATTAATAACTGTTCAATACATACTTTTAAAATTTCTAGATCTCCTTTTGAACAATTAATTTCTAGCACATTTAATCCCTTTTGCATTCTTTCGAGATGAAAATCGAGGTACTTCACCTTTCCTGAAACAATTCGGATAGATTCAAAAACCCCGTCACCAAATTTCATAGCACGATTTAACCTGAAAATCGGGTTATTTTCCTCGTAAAATTTATTGTCGTAACAGACGTAGTTTGAAACCATGCTTAAAATTTTAAGAGATAAGTAATTTGATCAATAAACGAAGAAAGCGACTTCGGCACTGTGATTAGGGTAAAAGCAATCCCAAACAAGGCTCCTGTGATGTGCGCATCGTGATTGATGTTTGATGTATTTTTTCTCGACTGGTACTGCTCATAGCCCAAATAAGCAATTCCCCAAACGATTGAAGGCAACCCAAAAAATGGAAAGATCAATAAAGTCAATTCAGACGAAGGGCTAAAAATAATGTAGGAGAACAAAACTGCCGAGACTGCTCCAGAAGCTCCTATTGAGTGATAATTTGGATTACTTTTCTCCTTTTTATAAGTCGGCAATACAGCAAAGACAATTCCTCCCAAGTATAGCACTACAAAGTAAAAAATTCCAATACTCCCTAAGTACGTTTCAAAGTAGGCCTGTGCAGAGCGACCAAAAGTATACAAAACAAACATGTTGAAAAACAAATGAGTCCAATCAGCATGTAAAAATGCATGTGTTATAAACCGATAATACTCCTTGCGTTCTTCAACGGTATAGGGAGCAAAATCGAATCGATAAAAGAAATCTTTGTTGCTAAAAGCTGGAATGGATACCAAGCAAGTTGCAACAATAATAAGTATAGCTACCATAATTAATTAAAACATTTCGTCAAACAAAGACGGGGCATCAGGAGAATCCTTCTTATCCGGTTTCTTGTTCGCTGGTTTCGGATTTAGAGCTTCATCCGTGAGTTTCTCCGGCTTGTTAAGCTCTTCCTCCGGGGGGGGGGCGGCTCGAGGGGCTTCAATTTCTAAAGAAATAGCGGTAGGCTCATCCAAGTTTTTTAGCCCTTTTGGAACCTCCTCTTGCTCTTCCTCATTCGGATCTGCTTCTGCAAGCTCATCAGATTCTGTTTCTGACACCTCTACTTCACTGCTCAACTCAACCTCTTCTTTCACCTCTGGCTCCGGTTCTGGCTCCGGTTCTGGATAATACTCCATTTCAAATTCCTCTAACGGTATGCCAATAAATTCAGCTCCGGCTTCTCCAGCAACTCTATCCACCGACTTAATTTTATCGTAGCTCAATTTATTACCCAGTGCTTTCATACCTTTCACCGAAATGAAATCCAATAGATTCATCTTTTCATTCTCTTTTGCATCTTTACCTCTCAGCTTTGCAAAAGAAATGTCAATCACTGTATGATGATCTGTTGAAACTAATTCCAACAAACTCTTTTCATGCTCTGTAATGAAAAGGATTTTTTTGTCGGTATCATCTACTAAGAAACGTTTCACGTAGAAATCTTCCTTTTCTCCATCAAAATGAATAACCGTTACCGGTTTTAGTGGGTTCCATTTTTCAATCACGATCAAATCATCGTCGAAATGATTGGTAATTGCTGTATTAATTAACTTATAATGACCAGACTGAGTAATGGTCAATATCTTATCATCTGCCTTAAATTGACCCAACAACTCACCTCTGCCATCCGTATTAATCCGCTGAACGGTATCATCGAACCAAATTTTACGAGCACTTAAGGTAGAAGTACCTTCTTCTTTCAATTTAATTTTCGAGACTAAATTTTTATTCAAGGTGTTGCCTTTAGCCGCTCTACCTTTAATCGCTAATTCTGCGAAATCGAAATCAAATTTCAACTTCTTCAGCTTTGCTTTTGGTCTCAATACTACTTGAACCACCTCAGCTTCACCATTTAGGTTTGCCGAGAAATACAAAATTTTAGAACCCGGAGAACCTGCCGTCAAATCATATTCTTTGTCTCGGGTAATTGAAGTAACAGGAAAGCGTTTCACCATTGTCTTTCCGGCTTTACCATCTTGGTAAATCAAATTGTATGTAGTTCGCTTATCTCCTTTTTTCCACACCCCAACGTGAATGATATTCTTGCCTACAAAAGATTTGGATTGGATTTTCTGCACGATCATTACTCCGTCTTCTCGAAACACAATAACATCATCAATGTCAGAACAATCTGCTACAAACTCAGATTCTATTTTCTTTAATCCATGTCCGATAAAACCCTCAGCCATATTCACGTATAACTTTGCATTCGCAACAGCAACTTTTGTTGCATCAATGGTTTCGAAAGACTTAATTTCAGTTTTACGCTCTCTGCCTTTTCCGTGTTTATCTTTAATTCGTTTAAAGTAGTCAATGGCAAATTCAGTTAAATTTGCCAAATGGATGTTAATTTCTGCTATTTCATCCTCAATGCGCTTAATCAGTTCATCTGCTTTAAAGCTATCAAACTTCGAAATACGCTTGATTCGAATCTCTAACAAACGATTTACATCTTCATTGGTAACTTCCCGAAGTAAGTGTTTGGCAAATGGTTTTAATCCATCAAAAACCGCTTTAATAACTCCTTCTAAGGTTTCTTGCTCTTCAATGTCTCGGTAAATCTTATTTTCAATAAAAATCTTCTCCAAGGAAGAAAAGTGCCATTGCTCTTGCAACTCCGCTTTCCGAATCTCCAATTCACGTCGCAGCAGCTCCTTCGTTTCATCGGTGCAAATCTTCAAAATATTATTCACCCCCATAAAATGAGGCTTATCATTCTGAATGACACACGAGTTAGGAGAAATTGAAACTTCGCAACCCGTGAAGGCATATAAGGCATCTATGGTTTTATCTGGCGATACATTTGGCGGTAGGTGAATTAAAATCTCAACATTTTCCGACGTGTTGTCTTCGATTTTCTTGATTTTAATTTTCCCCTTATCATTCGCTTTAATAATGGTCTCAATTAGCGAACTAGTTGTTGACCCAAACGGCAATTCGGTAACAATCAGCGTCTTTTTATCCAATTGAGCGACCTTTGCCCTCACTCTAATTCTACCCCCTCTTAACCCATCATTGTAGTTCGAAAAGTCAGCCATACCGCCGGTTAGAAAATCTGGTATAATGTTGGTTTTCTTACCTTTTAAAATGGCAATGGAAGCATCTATTAACTCGTTAAAATTGTGTGGCAATATTTTACAAGCCAATCCAACAGCAATTCCTTCCACTCCTTGCGTTAACAGCAATGGAAATTTCATGGGCAAGGTAATAGGCTCTTTCCCACGGCTATCGTAAGAACTAGACCAATACGTTGTTTTCGCGTTAAACGCTACATCCAACGCAAATTTTGACAAGCGAACTTCAATGTATCTGGGTGCCGCAGCTCGATCTCCCGTTAAAATATTCCCCCAGTTTCCCTGACAGTCCAGCATTAAATCTTTCTGTCCAATTTGAACCATTGCATCACCAATGGAAGCATCACCGTGTGGGTGATATTTCATGGTGTTACCAATTACATTGGCAACCTTATGGTATCGTCCATCATCTAATTCCTTCAGTGAATGAAAAATACGGCGTTGTACCGGCTTTAATCCATCGTTCACATGCGGAACAGCTCTTTCCAAAATTACGTACGACGCATAGTCCAGAAACCATTCGTTGTACATTCCTGAAACTTGAATCACATTGCCCAAACCTTCAGAAACCTCATTGGTCTCATCTGCACCTTCTTGGTTTTGTGGTTCTAAATTCTGAGCCTCTTCGTTTTTATTTTCGTCTTCGTTTTCTGCCATGCTAATTTTTCTTAGGCCGCTGCCTCTTCTTCCTCTTCAATGTCTAATTCTACTTTCAAGTTTTCAATAATGAATTCTTGTCGGTCAGGTGTGTTTTTACCCATGTAAAAGCTCAATAAATCTACAATGGATTCTTTTCCAATCACTACCGGTTCCAATCGCATATCTTCGCCAATAAAGTTTTTAAATTCATCTGGCGAAATCTCTCCCAATCCCTTAAATCGAGTAATTTCTGCTTTGCCTTTTAACGCAGAAATAGCTTCGTGCTTCTCTTGTTGTGAGTAGCAATAAAACGTTTGTTTCTTGTCTCTAACTCTAAACAATGGCGTTGACAATACCGACAAATGTCCATTTTTTACCAAGTCGGGAAAAAACTGTAAAAAGAAGGTAATCAACAACAGTCGAATGTGCATTCCATCCACATCTGCATCCGTCGCTAGCACTACTTTGTTGTACCGTAAATCATCTAAGCCATCTTCAATACTTAAGGCTGCTTGCAACAAGTTAAACTCCTCATTTTCGTATACAATCTTTTTAGTTAAACCAAAAGAGTTTAATGGCTTACCCTTTAAACTAAAAACTGCCTGTGTATTTACATCTCTTACTTTGGTAATGGAACCCGAAGCAGAGTCTCCCTCCGTTATAAACAAGGTCGTTTCCTCTCTTCTCGCTTTCTTCTCTTCGTTGAAATGCACTCTACAATCCCTCAACTTTCGGTTGTGCAGCGAAACCTCCTTGGCTCTTTTTCGCGCTAACTTTTTAATGCCTGCTAAATCTTTACGCTCCCTTTCGGATTGTAAAATTTTACTTTGCAGAGCATTGGCAACTTCAGTGTTCTTGTGCAAGAAATTGTCCAAGTGCTTTTTCAAGAAATCCATTACAAAAGCTCGCATGGAAGGGCCGTCAGGACCAACATCGCTAGAACCTAGTTTTGTTTTGGTTTGCGATTCAAAAATCGGCTCCATTACCTTCACAGCAATAGCAGCCACTATGGACGACCGGATGTCTATCGCATCGTAGTCTTTTTGAAAGTAATCTCTTATGGTTTTTACCACTGCCTCTCGAAACGCACCTTGATGCGTTCCACCTTGCGTAGTGTGCTGACCGTTTACAAAAGAATAATACTCCTCCCCATACGAATTTGTGTGGGTAATTGCCACTTCAATGTCCTCTCCTTCCAAGTGAATAATCGGGTAAAGCGGCGTATCGCTCATGTTCTTTTCCAGCAAATCGTACAGCCCTCTTTCAGAATGGTATTTCTCTCCGTTAAAAATAATCGTCAACCCTCTGTTCAGGTAAACGTAATTCCACAGCATGCGCTCAATGTGCTGTGTTCTAAAATGATAATCCTTAAATATTTCTTCGTCAGGTGTAAAAACAACCTTGGTTCCTTTTCTTCTCGTACTTGCTTCAATCGGACCGTCAAGCGTCAATTCTCCTCTGGAAAACTCAGCGACTTTTGTCTTATCGTCTCTGTTCGATTCAATTTTAAAATAAGCTGAAAGTGCGTTTACTGCTTTTGTACCCACTCCATTTAATCCTACCGATTTCTTAAACGCTTTCGAATCGTATTTACCCCCAGTATTAATTTTGGAAACGACATCTACCACTTTTCCAAGAGGAACTCCTCTACCATAATCTCTAACCTTAACGGTTTTGTCTTTAATAGAAACCTCAATTGTGCGTCCATTGCCCATTACAAATTCATCGATACAGTTATCGAGCACTTCTTTAATGAGAACATAAATACCATCATCGTAAGCTGTTCCGTCGCCTAATTTCCCAATGTACATGCCTGGACGCATGCGAATATGCTCCTTCCAATCGAGGGAGCGGATGTTGTCTTCCGTGTATTCTACTTCTTCTGCCATAAAACTGAATGAAGCCTCTAAAATAGGATGAATTCTGAGGGTTTTTATAGCTTAGTTGAGGGACTTTTAAACATGGTTTTTCACAAAAAAAAATTATACTGAGCGCTGAAGTTTGCAGTAAGTAAATCGGCAGTCTCAGTACAAGCTTAAATCGAAATAAAGAAGACAAATTTTAATTCCGTTGGTTGAATTAATTCCCGAGAACAGGGAATGAGATAGTCGGGGAAATGAATAAAACTAAAAGAGGAAAAGGAGTGCCTCGTTGATAAGTTGATTATTTGTGACTTTTTGCTGAACATATTAGGGAGAAATTATACGTTATATGTTTCACGTTAGCACGTTGTTTCTCAAAATTTGATTAGAATTTTAAATTAAAAAAAATGATGAAAGCATCCACTGCTTCTTTTTATTGAAAAAGCGCACAATTTAATCGTCTTAGTAAAGTTTAACAGTATGCTCTTAATTCGCTTTCAACCTGTTCTCTACCTTTGTAGATTTAACTAATAAAATTTAACACGTACAGCAAATGGTCAGTATATCTTTTCTCACACTCCAAGAAGACGATGCCGTGGAACTAGCAGCAGTGCTGAACAAGGATCGCTTACTCATGTTTGATACCATTGAAGACCATGTGGACCTTCTTTGGGACAAGAATGCGCCGGAGCGCAGACACCTGACCCACCTGAGTGGTTTCACCAAAGCGCTGCTCTATACTACCGTAGAGAGTATCGCAATGAAAGTGTTAGGAGATCGTTTAGTGCGCATGTGGGCGCAACCCATCACCAGCTTTGACCCTAAGAGTACAAAAGAGTTGATGTCCTGGCTGGCTAAGGCGTAAGGTTGACGTGTTGCGTGACGCTCCCTTAAGTTTGCAACCCCCAGCAGCGAGTAACCAAAACCCCTCATCTCCTTTTAGGAGTCTCCATTTATTGTTAGCAGTATTTCAAGAAGGTAAACTTAAAATTACACTGCAATGCATGCTGCAGATCTTATAAATAAATTTGCACCTTAATTTTGCTATGAATTCAGACCACTACACACTAACTATTAAGCGTTACGATTTATCGGACGATAATTCATTAAAAGCCTTTAGTGCGGCAGATGAGCTGATCTTGAAGAGTTGTAAGGAGTTAAATTTATACGATAAGCAGTCCTTTCAGGTTGGTATCTACCATGATCGATTTGGATATTTAAGCTGTCACTTAAATCACTTGAACCCAACAACTGTTTTCACAAATAAAAGCCAGCTAAGTGCCATTGAATTGAATTGCAAAGCCAATCATCTTGTTTTTAGCAATTCTTCCAACCCCATCTCTTCTGTTGCAAACAAAATTGACCTTGCGTTACTGAAAGTGCCAAAATCATTGGCACTCTTTGAACTTTACCTTCAACACATTTCTCAAAACTCTACCGCTGAAGTGCAAGTAGTTATTGGTTACATGACACGGCATTTCAGCACAAAAATTATTGAAATAGCTGAAAAGTATTTTTCAAAAGTGGAGCAAAGTAAAGCGGTTAAAAAGGCGAGAACAGCAACTTTATCAGGAAAGAAAACGATTGAAAAAGCAAAAATGATAGACTCATTAACATACAACAATCAGGCGTATCAGCAGTATTGGGGTGTTTTTTCATCAAAACACATTGATTACGCCACTCAATATTTTCTAAAATACATTGAAGCAGCGCCAGAAGATCTTCAAATTTTAGATTTAGCTTCGGGCAATGGAGTAATTGCCAACGAATTGTTGAAAAAACTTCCCAATTCAACAATCCGTTTACTGGACGATTCCTTCTTAGCGGTTGAATCTGCTAAATTGAATGTTACCGGAGAAAATGTTCACTATTATTTCGAAAACAACTTGTCCTCATTTAAGGAGAATTCCTTCGATTTAATTGTCTCCAACCCACCCTTTCATTTTGAATATGAAATAAACATTCAAATTCCAATTCAATTGTTTAAGGAATGTTATCGATGTTTGAAACCTGGCGGAAATCTGCAAATTGTCGCAAATAACCACCTCAATTACAGCAGTCATTTGAAAAAAATATTTTCATCTGTTGAAGTGCTAGCGCAGAATGAGAATTTTGCGGTCCTCAAGTGCAAGAAATAAGCTGAATCGCCAGTGAAAAATTTCTGTTCACAAAGTGACTTATCGCTCATTTTTAGTCAGTGAATTAGAGTCATAAAGTAGCAGTAGCACAAAATTAAAAACGCATTCCGAAGTCACGGTCACCAGCTGCACTTCAACACTTTTGCTGAGCTTATTGAAGTAAGCTCATCGACCCCCACTTTTGCACAACTAAGGCAGGATATTTTTGCGCTCAAAATAACATGAATCCTGCAATAAATCGAATTTGTGACTATTTAGCGATTTTATTCAAAGCTATATCTGCAAAAAAATAAACAGATATTTACCAGCTAAATTGAATTAACATGGAGAAAAAAGTTGAAGATCAGATTTTAAATAAAAATATTTTTCGTTTACAAAATTATTTACTACTTGTTCTTTTCATCGGGGCACATCTTGGCTATTCGCAAAACTGTGCTCCTTTAACTTTAGATTCGATTTCAAATCCTGGAGTTTATACTTTCGCCTCGTATACAGAATCAACTGGGTTACGAAATGGCCCGGACTATTTCGGTGCAACTGTTTATTACCCAACGAATGCAACGCCTCCTTTCTCAAGCATTGTAATTGTTCCTGGATACGTATCTGCCCAATCTACTATTCAGAGTTGGGGTCCTTTCTTGGCCTCTCATGGCATTGTAACCATGACCATAGGAACAAATAGTCCTTTTGATGATCCGGTAATCAGAAAAAATGCGCTTTTAGATGCAATTATATCGCTAAGGCAAGAAAATAATAGAACTAACTCTCCTCTTATCGGCAATGTAGACACCACAAAGATTGCAGTAGGTGGGTGGTCTATGGGTGGAGGTGGCGCACAATTGGCCGCGGTTTCAGACACCACAATTAAAGCTGTTGTTGCTCTTTGCCCTTGGTTAAATACTCGAACAACAACTGCCGCTACTCTATCTCATCCTGTTCCAGTTTTGATTTTTAGTGGACAGTCAGATGCAGTTGCTCCTCCAGCTTCACACGCCGATGTTCATTATAATTTTACTCCACTAACTACAAATAAATTAATTTTTGAGATTGCTAATGCTGGACACTCAGTAGCCAATAACCCTACAGGAGGTCAAGATTTTGTTGGTAAAATCGCCTTATCTTGGCTAAAGCAGTATCTAGTTGGTGATAGTTGTTATTGCCCATTGGTTCTAAATGCTCCATCAACGGCGTCAAAATACCTAACCAATGTCTCATGCCCAAATGTGGCCACTTTTCTTAATAAAGTAGAGAAGGAAAATGACAAATTATTTCAACTGTACCCTAATCCTGGTAAAGGAAATATTAACCTGATAGTAGAAAATGCAGGTGTAAACACGAAGTATGAGATTATTTCTTTGGAGGGAGTTAAGATTTCTAGTGGGTCTTTGCTGCAACAAAAGACCACCATTAATATTGATAATTTTCCTTCAGGACTGTATATATTTAATTTAACAACTCCTCAATCGTCAGAAAGAGTTAGATTTATTATACTTTAAAAATACCATTCATTCAGAGATAACAACTCTATTGAAGACTTTTCGTTCCTGAGAATACTCCGACAAACCCAGCACAAGTGTTGAAGCTAAATCTGGAAAAAAATAACAGACATTTACCGCTTAAAATAAAGTAACATGGGAAATACAAGCTGGGTAAAGTTCTTATTAGTAGTTGGAATAGCAGCAGTACTGAGCAGTATCTATTTTATAGTTCAGGGAGATTACATGGAAGGAATCACGAATGCAGTGGTCGGACTTCTAGTAATTTTATTAAGCAGGAAGCAAATCAAAGATCAGCTTCCTAAATAAGGCTTAATAGTCTGCCATTGGGTCGGCTGTGGTCCATCATTCGGTTTGTATTTGCTAAATTGGCCCCAAACTTGGCGAGGCCAATTTTACATGACCAGCTTAAAAAACTATTTTAAATTTACACAACACATGAAAAATGCTTTCATCCTCCTCACTATTCTTGTTTTGGCTGCTTGCAGTAATGACGACGATAACAATTCAGTTGATTTTGTGGCACAAAATGAAGAGGAAATTCAAGCGTATATAGCCTCCAATAATCTAACAGCACAAAGCAGTGGTTCAGGTTTGTATTATGTGATAGATTCAATTGGAATTGGTGCTCAGCCTAAAAGCACAGACAATGTAACTGTTGCTTATAAAGGTTATTATACAAGCGGCAATGTATTCGACGAGAGCGATACCAGCGGTATTTCATTTTACCTGCAACAAGTGATTAAAGGTTGGCAAGAGGGCATTCCCTATTTTCACGAAGGCGGAAGCGGCACCCTGTTGATTCCAGCCCATTTAGGCTACGGAAATACGACAAGAAGCGGCATCCCCGGCGGATCTGTTTTACTTTTTGATGTTCACCTTATTTCGATTAACTAGTCGAAATAAATTATAAACTCGCACCTTTTCGGCTTTTTCAGGCATAGCAACCGTCGACTTTTTGCCCTTATCGCATTAAAGACGATAACACGTAGCGCACTGTTGTGCTGTTCTCTAAAAAAGTAAAATCACCTAAAAAAATCTATCTTTAGTGTTCTAACAAAAACTTAATCCTTCAGACTCCTAAAATGAAAAAAATTACAAAAATTGCTTTTTTACTTTTATCGATTGGAATTGTATTTTTAACTTCTTGTAAAGTAGGTGATCAAGATGAAACTCCAGTAACACCGCCAACAAACACTGAAAAAATTACGGAGAAGAATTTTTATTTTTCAGACCTCGATTACTCAATAGACGGAACTACAGCATTTAGCTATAGCGACCTCGATGACTGCGAGAAAGATGACTTTACTCGATTTGAAAAAGATGGTACAGCATTGGATGACGAAGGAGTCACTAAATGCGATGCTGCAGACCCTCAAACAGATCCTTTCACATGGTTGTTCTTAGCCAATGAAACAGAACTGCAGTTGAATTTTGGAATGGGAGATCTTCAAGTTTATTCTATCCTTACCAACGATGGGACTACATTGAAATTGCGTATAACTGAGACAGAAGACGCTACAGGAGATGGCAATGACAATACAATCGTTGCCACACTTACTTTTACTGCCCGATAACAGTTAACCCCTACTATTAAAATTCCCCTTGATTACTCAAGGAGAATTTTTTTTTACAATTTACTCTACCACTCCAATATAAATGTAAGTATAGTAAACGATACCCTAGCTGAGAAATGCTCACTTTCCTTGCAATCAGCTGTCTTAGTCAACCCAGATTAGCTTTAAAAGAATAAGTCATCGCGCTGTTTGTTAAATTTTTAACTTTTATTCAGTGACCTCAGAAAGTTTTATATTACTAGAATTGGACGGTTTATAAATTTGAGCAATACAGTTTCAACTGGATAAAATCGACCTCATTCTAATGCCATAAAAACATCTTAATTTTCTTTTTTTAATTTGAACTTAAAAGCTATTAAACGTTTACTGCTATTCTTTTCATTTTGTTTGGGTCTAGGACTCTATGGGCAGTCCAACTTTGTAAAGAATGCTGCGGTCAATATTGGTCTCCACAAAGGATTTTTACTTCCTGAATATCAGTTTATCAATTACCTAAGTCAAGATAACACTCACTCGTTTGACCTAAGCTACGTGAAGGAAAGCAGTGGAAAAAATAGCTGGGAACAAGCCTACAATTATCCTTCCTTAGGATTCTCATTTTTTTACTCCACACTCGGTAATGATGAGGTTTTGGGTCGAGAATTTGCCTTTACTCCTTTCTTCAGAATTAACCTGCTGCATCTTCCTAAGTTTAGTCTCTACAATCAAACTGCTCTTGGTGTTAGCTATGTAACCGAGAGGTTTGACCTTGTAAGTAATTTTAAAAACGTTGCTGTTGGTTCTCACTTCAACATACACTTTGATTTTCGATTAGGAATGAAAATTCAATTGCTTGAGCAGGCTCAGCTGTTAACAGGTATTTCATTTAACCACTTTTCCAATGCAAATACAAGTGAGCCCAACTTGGGTCTTAATTACATCAACTACTTTGTAGGGCTAGAAATTCCATTCAATAAAAGGGAAGAAAAAATACAAATAGAACTTCCACCGCATGAAAAAATGATAGAAAATGAATTGATTTATAGCGTTGGAGGAAAACACTCCCGTTCACTTTCATCGAAGTACTACTTCACATCTTCCTTATCGTTCGAAAAGCGAAAATCCTTTTGGAGAGCGTTGCATTTGGGAATTGGTGCTGATCTATTCTACGACGCCTCTATTGAAGATCAATTAGAGGAGATTGGAGAATCCTATAAATCGTATTACCAATTCCAAACCGGAATTCACATTTCACAAAGTATCGTTTACAACCGCTTTAGTATTACTTTACAAGAAGGAATTTATTTGGGGTTAACCGAAAAGATTGAACAGCATATCATGTACAATCGTGGAATCATTAAGTATTGGGTAACAGAAGATTTTTCTGTTCGGTTTACCATGAAATCGCATTTACACATCTTAGATTACCCTGAAATTGGTATTGGAATAAAACTATGAGTAAAACAAAATCAACCATTTACCTTCTTTTTATTCTTCTAGCGCTCTTTTCATGTTCGAAAGACAATGAAACAGAGATTCGCATTCGAAAAGATATAGGCCCTTTTAGTGAGGTGGTGCTAAACAGTGCATTTGAAGTTGTTTTAATTCAAGACTCCTTAGACTATGTTGAGATTGTTACTGTTGAATCGTTGAAAAAAGAAATTAAAGTAACACTTGAAAACAAAGTTATTTCCATCGTCAATAACAAGCGTTTCAAGTGGACCAATCCAGAAAACAATACCCCAACACTTTACATCCATTGTTCAGCATTTGAAAGAATAGAGGCAAATGAAAGTTGCAACTTTACCACTCCTGCTCCTATAACTGGTAAAGAATTTGGAATTGTTTTGAAAGACAAAGCCAACTACGCTAACCTTCAACTGAATTGCGAAACGTTCTTCTATTGGAATAACTTCCCTACAGGAGGAAAGTTGACCTTATCCGGCACCACCAAGGAGTTAAAAATATGGAATACAGCAATTATGTCGGTTGATGCAAAGAACTTAGTTACAGAATACGCGTTGGTAGAAAACAATTCAAAAGGAATTTGCGAGGTAAACGTAAGCCATCAACTGGAATATAGCATCACAGGAAAAGGAGATATCCATTTATATGGAAGCCCACCAGAAGTCCTTCAAAAGGAACAAAGTTCAACGGGTCAACTCATTCAATTCTAAGCTTGACGTATTTCATTGAATTTATCTACGACCAATGGAAAAACTTCAGAATGAAAAAAAATGGTTCTCTTGAAATAGAAGAAAAGTAAATCAAGCTATTCCAACGGTGCAGCTTACCCTTATTCTTCGGAAGATGGCTATATTTCATTTTACGATTTAACTTTACCGAAAAAATAAGAATGGGAAGCATGTTGGATACTTTAAAGAAATATGAACTCCTGCTCTTTACTTGCCTATACTGGGTCGCATCTTCAGTTATTCTAATCTATTGCAATGGTACGGGGGCCGAAGCCGACAGCATTAACCATTATTTATTTTCAAAGTACGCCTTTCAGCATCCAGAATTATTAGTTGACCATTGGGCAAAGCCAATTTTTACGTTGATTTCCTCTCCTTTTTCTCAATTTGGCTTCATCGGCATAAAATTTTTCAACGCAGTATGTGTTTATTTTGCCTCCCTATTTATGTATCGTATTGCGAAAAAATTAAACTTAAAGCACCCTATTCTAGCCCTCTTATTTTACTTTCTTTTTCCTATTAGTTTTACCACTACTTTCTCCGGCTTCACAGAGCCGTTATTCGCTTTGGCACTTTCCATTTCCATCTATTTGTTTCAACAAAAAAGATACCTCGGTGCAGCAATTCTAGTGTCATTCCTTCCTTTTATCCGATCAGAAGGACTATTGTTTATTGGGGTCTTTGGGCTTTTCTTTCTACATCATAAATTGTGGAAAGCCATCTTATTTTTAGGCATTGGGCACCTAGTATATTCCATTGTTGGTTTTCTTCATTACCAAGATATCTTATGGGTATTTACCAAAATACCATATGCTCATTTAAGCTCGCATTATGGCGGTGGCAGCTTGTTTCATTTTGCAGAAAAGCTAAATTACTTGTTGGGCATTCCACTGCTTATTTTCTTCCTTTTAGGAATGCTAAGGTCCGTCTCTTTACTTCGTTCTAGGCAAATATCCTTGGCACTAATTAGTTTGCTTTTTCTAGTATTTTTTATCGCACATTCCTTATTCTGGCACTTAGAAATTTTCAACTCTATGGGGCTAAAAAGAGTCTTTGCTGCTGTTAGTCCTTTAATGGCATTGATTTGTCTATACGGCTTCAACCTGCTCGACAACATAAAACATCCAACAATTAAAAGAATGTCGTTAGCCATTGGATTGGGAATCACGCTTATCTTTCCTTTCACCGCTAATCCCGCTGCTGTTGATTGGACTGATTTGAATCGAACCACGGCACAGAAGAACGCTGTGCTTGTAGCCGATTTCATACATTCGCACTCCATTCAATTTGATCGATTGGTTTACACTGATCCGTATTTATGCGAACTACTAGCTGTTGACCCCTTTGATTTTAAAAAAAGCCAGCTACTTGCCAACAAGAAAAAAACGGTTAAAAAGAACAAAAGCGTGGACACTGAAAACAATCCATCTCGAAACCAGCCTTCCTCTTTGTTAGAAAAAGAGACAATTCTTTCTCCGCGTCTACAAGCAAATGACTTGGTAATATGGGACAATTGGCATTCAGTTGTCGATTATGGCGTTCAAGCAGAAGATGTCGCTCATTTAGAATTAACCAAAGCGTTTACACTCGGCTCTTCTGTGTACAAAGTTTACCTCTACCTGCCAGAAAACAAGCCATAAGCTTGCGAAGAAAAAGCAAGTTTAATTCCCACAACTTCGGTGCAGTTAATTCAGCAGGAAACAAATAGATAGCAATTGTTTTGAGTGAATAAGTCAACCAACATTGAACGGTTTTAAAATGTCTGCCTTGGTCGATTCATTTTTTATGAAAAAGGCACAAGCCTTCTATTTCGTCAATTGGAGGGCCTGTGAGCTGAATTAAACATTAAATTTAAAGTGCATGACATCTCCGTCTTGCACAATATATTCTTTCCCTTCCATGTTCATTTTACCTGCTTCTTTTGCAGCCTGCTCAGAACCGAGTTCTATCCAATCTTTAAATTTAATTACCTCAGCTTTAATAAATCCACGTTCGAAATCTCCATGAATAACTCCTGCAGCTTGCGGAGCAGTAAAGCCTTTTTTGATCGTCCAGGCTCTTACTTCTTTTTTACCTGCAGTAAAATAAGTTTCCAAATTCAATAATGAATACGCCGCTTTAATCAATTTATTCACTCCCGGCTCACTTAAGCCCGCATCTTCTAAAAACTCCTTTCGTTCATCAGCATCTTCCAATTCCGCTATATCAGCTTCTAAGCCTGCTGCTACCATTAATACTTCAGCATCCTCATCTTTCACAGCTGCTTTAACCGCTTCCACGTGCTTATTTCCGTTTGCAATAGAACCTTCATCAACATTACATAAATACAAGACAGGTTTTGCAGTCAACAAAAATAAGTCTGCTACTTCTTTCTTGTCGTCATCGCTCAATACAATCGACCTTGCAGAGTTGCCATCTTCAAAATGTTTCTTGTAATGATCTAAAATACTTTGGGTTTTAATAGCAGCCTTATCCCCTGTTTTAGCAGCTCTCCTAATTTTTTCTAGCTTTTTCTCAACGGCTTCTAAATCTTTCAATATCAATTCATAATCAATTGTCTCCTTGTCCCTTACAGGATCAATAGAGCCATCAACATGAATTATATTTCCATCGTCAAAACACCTCAAAACATGGATAATAGCATCGGTTTCCCTAATGTTTCCCAAGAACTTATTTCCTAATCCTTCACCCTTACTGGCTCCTTTTACTAAACCGGCAATGTCTACAATATCGATGGTTGTAGGTTGCACATTTTCAGGATCTATGATGTCTGCCAATTGATTTAAACGAACATCCGGCACTGTAATCACACCAATATTAGGCTCAATGGTACAGAAGGGAAAATTTGCCGATTGAGCTTTTGCATTTGACAAACAGTTAAATAAGGTCGATTTTCCAACATTTGGAAGTCCTACAATACCACATTTTAAAGCCATAATATTCGTTTTTTGGGGGCGGCAAAGATAGAAATACTATTTCTTTAATAAAGCTGAAATATTAAATTTGAAATGATAAAAAAATTAGGGAGCGCAACAGTAACTTGGTTTTAAACATTAATTATACCTTCAATTGATTTACAATACTTTAAGTGTTATCAATTTTTATTAACATTTCCTAACAATTCTTCGAAATTGAACTATTTTTGAATCTTACGCAAAATACACATTTCATGGCTTCAATTCAAGAATTAGAAAACACTGCATCGCAAGTTAGACGGGACATTTTAAGAATGGTTCACGCTGTAAATTCAGGCCACCCAGGTGGCTCTCTGGGTTGTGCAGATTATTTTACTGCCTTGTATTTCGAAATTTTAATCCATTCTACCGACTTCAAAATGGACGGTAAAAACGAAGACTTGTGTTTTTTATCAAATGGACATATCTCTCCGGTTTGGTATAGTGTGCTGGCAAGAAGCGGCTATTTTCCTATTTCGGAATTAAAAACATTTCGAAAAATTGATTCCCGTTTACAAGGACACCCAACGACTCACGAAGGCTTGCCAGGAATTCGGATTGCTTCAGGATCTTTAGGTCAGGGGATGTCAGTAGCTGTTGGAGCCGCTATTGCAAAAAAAATGAATGGAGACAGCAAAACAGTTTATTGCTTGCATGGCGATGGAGAATTGCAAGAAGGTCAAATATGGGAAGCTGCTATGTTTGCAGCTCACAATAAAGTGGACAACTTGATTTGTACAATTGATTATAACAAACGTCAAATTGATGGCGACACCGACGACGTGCTATCATTGGGTGATTTAAGAGCAAAGTTTGAGGCTTTTGGCTGGGACGTAATGGAAATGGATGGCAATAACATGGAAGCGACCGTAAATGGGTTAAAAGCGGCCAAGGCTAAAACAGGAAATGGCAAGCCAATTTGTATTTTAATGAAAACAGAAATGGGCGCTGGTGTGGACTTTATGATGGGTTCTCACAAATGGCATGGCGTAGCTCCTAACGACGAACAATTAGCAGATGCTTTAAGTCAATTAACTGAAACGGCCGGAGATTATTAAAAGGTATGGTTGTTGTTTTACACACCACCAAATCTTAAAAAACCAAAGCATGAGCGTATTAAAAAATATCGCCTTTCTTTTCACCTTTCTTTTGTCTTTTGCTTTTGCAGAGGCACAAACCGCAGCTCAAAAAACAAGAATACTTTTTGTCTTCGATGCTTCCCAAAGCATGTATGGCCGTTGGGACAATGGACAAAAAATTCAAATTGCCACGCGACTTCTTCGAGAAATTGTTGACAGTTTGAAATCGACAAAAAATGTAGAAGTTGCACTGCGAGTCTACGGCCATCAAAACAATGTAAGTTCGGACGGACGAAACTGCAAAGACACCAAGCTAGAAGTTCCCTTTTCTCCCAAGAATCACGATAAAATTATTGATCGCCTTGGCTCAATTCGTCCAAAAGGCACAACACTTATCGCTTACTCGTTAGAGCAGGCTGCCTATGATTTTCCTGCTGACAAAAATGCGAGAAACATCATCATTTTAATTACTGACGGTATTGAGGAATGTGATGGAGATCCTTGTGCCGTTTCATTGGCTCTGCAAAAAAGGGGGGTTGCGCTAAAGCCTTTTGTAATTGGTATGGGATTAACACCCGAGGTAATTGATGCATTCAAATGTGTTGGAAACTACTACGACGCAACCTCAGAGGAAACTTTTAAAGATGTTTTAGGAATTGTTATTTCTCAGGCCTTAAACAATACAACGACTCAAGTTAATTTATTAGACGAATTAAATCGGCCTACAGAAACAAATGTTCCGATGACATTTTACGATTCATTTTCAAAACAAATTCGGTACAACTTTATTCATACAATTGACAGCAGGGGGAACCCAGACACCCTCCCCATTGACCCTCTAGGTTCTTATGATTTAGTAGTACATACTATTCCTCCGGTTGGCAAAAAAGACATAAAGCTAGTGGCTGGGAAACATACAACTATCGCTATAGATGCTCCTCAAGGTAATTTGGAATTAAAAATGAATGGTTACAATGAATACAAAGATTTAAAAGCCATTATAAGAAAAGAGAATGAGGTTGGAGTGCTAGTAGTCCAAAATTTTGACCAAGTACAAAAGTACATTACAGGAAAGTATGATCTAGAAATATTAACGCTGCCAAAGACCAGTATAAAAGGAGTAAATGTAGCGCAAAGCAGGACAACAACCGTAGAAATTCCACAAGCAGGATTGGTTTCTATTGGAATGAATTCAACCGGATATGGGAGTGTGTTCCAACAAATAGGAGAAGAATTAATTTGGGTTTGTAATTTGAGTGCGATTAGTACTCGAGAATCCATTGTGCTCCAACCAGGATCGTATAAAGTTATTTTCCGACCGCTAAATTCAAGGCTTAGCGTGTACACAAAAGAAGAATCATTTGAAATAGAATCGGGGCAAAGTACCCAAGTAAAACTATAACCATGGCGAAATACGAATACACTGAAATGAAAGATACCAGATCTGGGTTTGGAGATGGTTTATTGGAAGCAGGAAAAAGAAATAAAAATGTTGTAGCGCTTTGCGCTGACTTAACAGGTTCCTTAAAAATGAACGCTTTTAAGGATGCTTTTCCAGATCGTTTTATTCAAGCAGGTATCGCTGAAGCTAATATGATGTGCGTTGCTGCAGGTTTAACCATTGGTGGTAAAATTCCATTTACTGGTACTTTTGCCAACTTTTCTACAGGAAGGGTTTACGATCAAATTCGTCAATCCATTGCCTATAGTGGTAAGAACGTAAAGATTGCAGCTTCTCATGCAGGTTTAACCTTAGGGGAAGACGGAGCGACGCATCAAATATTAGAAGACATTGGTCTTATGAAGATGTTACCAGGAATGGTCGTTATCAATCCATGTGATTACGAGCAAACAAAAGCGGCGACTATAGCTATAGCAGAATACGATGGTCCTGTTTATTTAAGGTTTGGCAGACCAAAATGGCCGGTATTCACTCCTGCTAATCAGAAGTTTGAAATAGGAAAAGCAATAACTTTCCAAGAAGGAACTGACGTAACTATAATTGCTACAGGACACTGTGTTTGGGAAAGCTTAAAAGCAGCAGAGGATCTAGAAGCTGAAGGCCTAAGTGTAGAAGTAATAAACATTCATACGATTAAACCATTAGACAACAAAGCAATTCTAAAGTCTGCTGCGAAAACAGGAAGAGTAGTAACTGCTGAAGAGCACCAAATGAACGGTGGTTTGGGTGATGCTGTAGCACAATTACTCGCTAGAAACAATCCAACTCCAATGGAATTTGTAGCGGTTGATGATAGTTTTGGAGAAAGTGGAAAACCAGAAGAGCTTTTTGAAAAGTACGGTTTAGGAAAAAGTAGTATTTTAGACGCAGTGAAAAAAGTAATGAAAAGGTAACCAAAAAGTAAAAAACAAAATAAAAGGGAAGCTCAATGAGCTCCCCTTTTTCTTAATACAGGTTCGAAAAACTATCTTCTTCCTTTACTTTTGCTTCTACTTCTCTTTTTATTCTTGGTAGACTCTTCTGCTTCTGGCTCATTATTTGTTCCAGTTACAATCGTTCTATACGTTGCATTAAAAAGCCCACCAATAATCTCACGGTCTACGGTGGCAATATTTGTAATGTTCCCTTTTTTAGCTGCAGCCGTGATACTTAAATCAACGTCAAAGGCTAAACCAAACCATATTTTCTTTTCAGCAATACCTACTTTTGTTCCCACAGGGTTCTTAGTAATTAACGCTTTCATATTCATAGCAGGACCAGAAACCCCGCAAGATGCCATAAACAAAATCATGGCAACCAATGTTATATTTCTTAAATTCTTCATGTCGTTTCTAAATTATTCGGCAGAACCGGTTACTAATAACTCTCTTTTGTACAAAAGAAAAGGAAAGTAAGTTGTTGTTTTCATATCAACAGTTGAAATTCCTCCTTTAATTTTTCCATTTTTAGCAGCATCTGCAATTCCAAAATCGCCATTTAACTCAATGGTTCCAATGTAAAATGATTCTGACGCACCCTGGTTAGCTCCAACAGGATTCTCTGTTACAGCATACGGCACTGTAATTGAGCAAGAAGCCAAGGTAGTCCCCAAAACAAGTGCACCTAATATTGTTTTAAAATTTTTCATAGTCTTATTCTCCTGTTACAGTTGTTTTAGTGATTAAGAAAAATACGTAAGCCTTGGTTTTAATATCAACACTACCAATCTTTTGAATCTTTCCATTTTTAGCTGCTGATTTCATAGATACATCTAAATCTTTTGAGAACAACTTAGTTTTGGCAACTCCTTCTTTTGTTCCAATTGGATTACCTGTTACAGAGTATGACTCATACACCATACAAGAAGATAAACCAAATGTCATCAAAGCTACGGTAGCCATTAATTTCATTTTTTTCATATTATTTAATTGATTCGTTAGCAAATTGTTTTAACGAAAACAAGGTTACCAATTATATATTCAAAATACAAGGTATTAGACACTTAATTCTCCTTAAACTTAAAAAAACTACAAAGAATACTGAAGGCTACTTTACTTCAAACATTTGAAATAGTCAAAAGGCTCGTGGCAGTAGTTGCATTGAAATAACGCCTTACATGCTGTAGATCCAAAACGACTCACCATTTTTGTGTCCTTGGAGCCACAGTTGGTGCAATTGATGGTATTACTTTCACCCAACAAGGCAGCTTTATCCACTTCTGCAGAGCGCGGGGCTGCTATCCCGTAATCTTCTAATGACTTTCTACCTCTTTCTGTAATCCAGTCGGTCGTCCAAGCTGGCGCTAAAACAAGGTTGATTTTAGCCGATAATCCTTCCCTTTTAAAGGCCGAAACGATATCGTCTCCTATGGTATCCATAGCAGGACAACCGGAGTACGTTGGAGTAATATCTATTAAATAATGGTCCTCAACTAATTTCACTTTACGAACGATTCCCATATCCATAATCGACAGTACAGGAATTTCGGGATCGCTCACGGAAGTCAATAGTGCTTCTATTTTTGTGGATACGCCTAACACCTTACCACTTCATATTTGGATAGGCTCTTTGCATGTACTGAAATTCAGCCAATATAAATCCCATGTTTTCCGAATGCGTTCCTGTTTTTGCTCCAAATTGAAAAATAGTCTCTTCTGGCAATGTTAAAGATGCTTCCTCTATAACAGCTGTAACTCTTTCCAAATAGATCGGTTTCATTTTATCTAAATCTGCTCCTACTCCGCTTTCCGTCCCCCAAATTTCAGTTTCTGTTGGTTTGAACAACTCCATACTGTATCTCCACAGTGTGTCAACAGCTTCTTGCATTTTAGCGTGACTTTCTTCAGATCCATCACCTAAACGCTTCACCCAAGTTGAAGAAAAGTCAACGTGGTAATCCACTTCTTTAATTGATTTTGTTGCGATTGCTACCAATGTCTCATTTTTACTCTTCATTAAATCGTTTAGCAACAACTGATGGTATACATCGAAAAAGAACTGACGGACAATTACGTGAGCAAAATTTTCATTTGGCTGCTCCACTAAATACACGTTTTTGTATTCGTGCTCGTACCGTAACATGGCAACGCTATCTTCTGTAGCATCTCCCCCTTTGAGTTGGGCTGCCGCCTGAAAGTAATTTCTGACTTGCCCAAAAAGATCCAAGGAAATGTTGGTCAATGCAATGTCAGTTTCCAACTCAGGTCCATGACCGCAAAGTTCTCCCAATCGCTGACCTAAGATCATTGAATTGTCACCTAAATGCAGCAAATAATCGTATAATTTTTCTTGTACCATAAATTACATGTGCTTTAATTCGTCCGGTAATTCATAAAAAGTAGGATGACGGTAAACCTTATCCGCCGCGGGCTCAAACATTTCGCCATTCTTCTCAGGATTAGATGCTGTGATGTGCTTTGATTCAACCACCCAAACACTGACACCTTCTTGCCTTCTAGTGTATACGTCTCTAGCGTTCTGAATTGCCATTTCTTCATCTGCTGCGTGTAAACTTCCGCAATGACGGTGCTCTAAGCCATTTTTGCTTCTAATAAATATTTCCCAAATGGGCCATTCTTTGTTCATCTTTTTAAAAATTACGAATTTTCAAATTACGAATTACGAAGGGATAATTCCATAATAATGAGCATTCAAGTTCATATTTTACTGCTATCTACTTTTATGAATTACAAATCTATTTAATGCTATTTTGTAACCATAAAATTCAAAACCTAGTTTATTTTTCAATTTAGCCTCCTCTATGCAACTACCTTGTAATAAACAGATTCGCAATTTAACTAAGCTGTTTTCTTTGCTCTTCTTGCTGCTTGTTTGTCCGCATAAGCCGAAGCAGCATCTCTCACCCATTTTCCTTCATCCCAAGCTTTATTTCTATCCTTCAATCGCTTTTCGTTCATCAAGCCGTTTCCTTTTACCACGTTCCAAAACTCTTCCCAATCTATTGCTCCGAAATAGTAGTGTCCTCTTTCGTCGTTCCATTTCAAATCTTTGTCAGGAATGGTAAGTCCTAAAATTTCCGCCTGTGGCACTGTTTGATCAACAAACTGCTGACGCAATTCGTCGTTCGTTTTCTTCTTAATTTTCCACTTCATTGATTGCTCGGTATTCGGAGATTCTTCATCTCTTGGACCAAACATCATGATACTTGGCCACCACCATCTGTTCAATGCATCTTGAGCCATCGCTTTTTGAGCGGAACTTCCATTGCATAGCGACAACATAATTTCGTATCCCTGTCTTTGGTGAAAGCTCTCCTCTTTGCAAATACGCACCATTGCACGAGCATATGGTCCATATGAAGTTTTTGTTAGCATCACTTGATTAATAATAGCTGCTCCATCAACCAACCAACCTACAGCGCCCATGTCAGCCCATGTAACGGTAGGATAATTAAAAATACTGGAGTATTTAGCTTTACCCGAATTCAATTGTTCGTTTAGCTCTTCTCTGCTAATTCCTAATGTTTCTGCAGCACTATATAAATACAATCCATGACCTGCTTCATCTTGAACCTTAGCCAATAGGGCAACTTTTCTTCTCAACGAAGGAGCTCTGCTAATCCAATTCCCCTCCGGTAACATTCCTATAATTTCTGAATGACCATGTTGCGAAATTTGACGAATATGAGTTTTACGATACTTATCAGGCATCCAATCTTTTGCTTCAATATTGTCACCGTTATCAATTCGGTTTTGAAACTGCTCTTCTAAACTTAGTGTTTTGTTTTCCATAACTTAAATTCTTTAACTGTCGAAATCGACTACAATTTTACTTGACTTTGGAACTGCTTGGCAAGTTAAGATATATCCTTGTTCTACTTCCTCTTTTTCCAATGCATAATTTACATTCATCGGCGCTTCCCCTTCAATTAGTTTGGCTTTGCAGGTGCAACAAACTCCGCCTTTACAAGCAAAGGGTAAATCAGCGTTGTTTCGAAGTGCTGCATCTAAGATATTTTCACCGTTCTGAGTCATTCTAAAGGATACCTGCACTCCATTAGTTACAATTGAAACGTCTGAAACGTCTTTGTTGTTCAAATCTAACACCTTCTTTTTTGCCCCTTTAGTTGGCGTTCCGAATAATTCGAAATGCACTTTAGATTCTTCTACTCCTTGGGCGTGTAAGAAATCGCGAATCATAAAGATCATTTCTGTTGGGCCGCAGATAAAGAATTCGTCAACTGAATTGAAGTTCACTATTTTTTCAGAAATTGTTTGCAGTTTCTCTTCTGTAAAGCGACCGTTAAATAAGGGCGCATCTCTCATTTCTTTTGTCAGAAAATGATACAGCTCGTAACGCCCTAAAAACTGATTCTTAAGTCCTTCAATCTCTTCTCGCAAAATCATTGTTTGCACCGATTGATTCAAATAGAATAAACTAAAGGTAGAATCAGGCTCCTGATTTAAATGAGTTTTAATGATGGAACGAATTGGTGTAATTCCACTACCTGCTGCAAAAGCAACATAACGTTTCTTGTTCTGTGGATTTACTTCTGTAAAAAATCGACCATTTGGTGGCATCACTTGCAATGTATCGCCTGCGCTGAGTACATCATTTACGAAAGTAGAAAAACGTCCATCTTCAATCTTTTTGACAGCTACCTGCCATTGATTGTCAATTGGACTGCTGCATAGGGAATACGATCGGCGCACTTCCTCTCCATTAATCTCAGCCTTCAGCGTGAGGTATTGCCCTTGATTGTATGCAAAGGTCTCTTTCAAGTGATCGGATATATCAAAGGTAACAACCGAACAATCCGGCGTTGTTTTAAGTATTTCACGAACTCGAATGGTGTAAAACTGTTGAGCCATAGTAGATTTTATAGTAGGAAACAAAGATAATTAAAGATGTTCTTCAAAAAATGATAATCGCCAGTTTTGAGTGTTTCTAAATAGTAGATTCTCCATTTAGGTCGGTCGTTAAATAAGATGTCATTACATCGAAAAAATCTTGAAGCATTTTATACCCTTCAATAACCATTTCTTCAAATTGATCTGAAAGCACTTCCTCGTCCGTAAATTGGTGCATTACGTAAAAGCTTTTATACCGCAATAAGTCAACATTTGCATCCTCTTTATCAAACCCTCTCGGTACTGTTTTTAGCTGCTCTCCCAGTAATTTTTCATAATACTGTTTAAATTTTTTATTCTTCAACACCTCTCGTAAAGGAGTTGCATCCATTTCTATTTGTTTTCGTACTAAATACAAATCTTCTGCACTTGGCTGATAAAAGCCACCACCAATGAATGAATTACCCGACGAAATATGATAATAATACCCTCCTCGTTTGTCTGCCCCTTCTCGAGAAAAAGAACCACTTCTGTTAGATTTGTATGGATCCTTGTTTTTGGAAAATCGCACATCTCGATAAATTCGATACAGACTCTTCTTGCCACTTGGAGTTGAAATTGAATCAAATGTATTTAGCTTTTCAATAACTGAAGTCGCAAAAGTGTACATTTCTTTGTGTGATTGATCGTACCGTGGCTTATTCTCAGTAAACCAATCTCGATTGTTGTTTTGAGCTAAATCGGCAAGGAAATTAAAGGTGTGTTTTGTGATGTTTTGCATACTGCAAGTTTAAATCGAAAAGATGGAAGAGAGAAAAAAGGTGTAAATTACAAAGGCAAAAATATCGAATTACGAAGCTGACTGCAAAAATTACCGCTGTAAAAGTGATGAAAGAAAAATAGAGTGTGGGGACAATTAGCGCCTTCGTGGCCTAAAGCTGGGAATTGGATATAACCCAAATCTAACTACCTAAAGGCATGTGATAATTCCTGTGCTCCATCCAGGAGTGCTTATTTCGTAAATTCGCAGTTCAATTTGCAAAACGAAACAAACCATCCGGGTAATATAAGTCAACTACTATTTAAATTTTAAGGTATTTTATTTTAAGTTCCAGATCCCATCGTAACAAAATTTAGTGCAGAATAATTGCAACTTTCAACAATACATTGAAAACCCATTGTGTAGTAATGCCTTCAGCAGAAGGGTCCTTTATTATGCTAAATAAGAATAGTGGAAGAACTTAAAATCGAACCAAGAGATGTTGTTACGATTGACATTGAATAGGACATAGCTGAATATGGCATGCCCATTTTGTAAAGAATTTGATTTGAAGCGGTTATTTTTAGTGATGAATTTGTTCTCCACTTTTTTCAAGCCTTAACTCAAGGCGAACATTGGAACTTAATTCATTTGGTCAAACAAGATAAAAACATCAGAAATCAAAACATCTCGTTCTATGGCAATTGCTGAGCATTTAGCAGAATCAAGATGGGAAATTGACTTCAAGCAACTCAATGAAAAAATAAAGGAATGCAACCAGAGTAACCGGATTTCATAGATAACAGAAGGTCTTTTAAATAAACAAGAGCTCCATGGTACATCGCAACCAGTTGATATACAGATCTAAAACTCACAATAAATATATTTATATGTAGCAACATCTAATTGTGAAAAATAGCGTAATTTCACAGAGTATTAATTTAAAAAAACAAAATGAAAAAATTATTTAGATCTGTATTAAGTATCGCCGTTTTAGCAACGATGGTAGCTTGTGGCAGTGCTGCCGACAAATCAAAAGAAGTTTCTGACGAAGCTGAAGGACAAGTAGAAGAAGCGATGGAAAAAACGGTTCCTATTAAGCTTGATCAAAGTGCTGTAAGTTGGGTAGGAAGTGTTCTTGGAGGCTACTCACACCAAGGAACTTTAGCCATTACTGAAGGATCTTTAGACATGAGCGGATCAAACATTGTTGGAGGTACATTTACTGTTGACATGGCAACTTTGACTCCTACAGATTCTAACTATAGCGAAGGGCATACAGCTGAAATGTTAGTAGGTCATTTATCTACAGGAGATTTTTTCCAAGTAGATTCTTTTCCAACTGCAACATTTGTAGTTAAAAGTGCTGATATGAAAGCTATGACTATTACTGGAGATTTAACTGTTAAAGGAATTACCAAGCAACAAACAATTCAAGATGTTGTTGTTGACGTGACAAATGGTTCAGCTAAGGGTTCTTTAACTTTTGACAGACAGGACTATGGTGTATCTTATGTAAGTACGATGAAAGACATGGTTGTTTCGAACAATATTGAATTGACAATTCATTTAAAAATGTAGTAGCAACACCTACTCAAAGGAAAGCCTTGCAACTAAGTTGTAGGGCTTTTTTTTTGCGTGCAGCGAGCAGAGGCCAACTGATTATTTTGAAAAATAATACCCAACGCCAATTAAGAAAATCGTTTCGGAGGTTTCGCCCGGGTTCTCCATTCTCAGGTCCAATAATAATTCCCCTTTATTTCCATTTTTAAACAAGTAACCAAACTGAGTTGCTACTCTCAATTCAGGGAGGAATTCTCCCCCTTGAAACTTAGCTAAAGCCTCAGATAGGAATGCGATATACGTTTCTCCTGGGTCTGTTTTAAAGCCCCTACTTGGTAGTTCGGCCCCTACCCTATATCGAAAACGATACTCCGGTGCACGAGCAGAAAAAGTTTCGTCTAACCGCAGTCGATGAGCAAGCTTAACCCGCGTTAAAGTTTGTTGAACGCAAGAAATTTGTTGAAATAAACGCTGCCCGTTTCCGCCCTCTGATAATCGATACATTCCTCCCACAGCATAAGAATACATGGGGCTCAATTTGCGTTGAAGTCCCACCGTAAAATCGTTGCGAGAAACAACAGTACCTGAGAAAAAATTAGGGTCTGAGAGAGCTAATGGCAACCTTCTTTCATAACTTGACTTTAACTGATTACGCCCGTTAATTTTAAGAGAATGATTTATCGTAATTACTCCGCTAACTAGGTTAGTCGACCCTTCTTGACAGAAACAACTTACTGCCAAAAAAAATAGGACAAGAAATAGATATGGCTTTTTCAAAACAGCAAGTTATCTGTGTTGTGCTCCGCATTTCTTAAACGTTTCTCAAAATTACCTTCCTTAGAAAACACATATTCAAAAGACCCAATTTCATTCTCTTTAATTCCATAAACAACCATCTCAAATAGCTGATGAATGGCGCTAAAATCTGCTTGTCCTGTCTTAAATAGACGAGAGATTTGCTCCATATTGCCGGAATAGTGCTGCTGAACCTTCACAATTCGGAAACGGTAAAAATCTTTTGTTAACTGGGCGTTAATTTTATCGGAAATAGCTGTGTCCAGCGTTTCAAAAGCAATACTCCGTTCTGCATCTTCAAAGTTTCCATTTGCTGCAAACTCAACACTGATGCGTTCGCGACCCAGTTTAACTTTTGCTTCAAACTTATTTCCTAACTCGCTCTTTTCTATAATCCATTTTATTTTACCCTCTGAAAATAATTCACAAACAAAAATTTTCGCCTTCTCTGGGACTAGCTTAACAGATACAGGCCTTTCAATTTCAATTTTTTCCTGAGCAATCACTATCCCAGAAAACAACAAGAGTTGAAAAGCAAACACTATTCTTAACATAATTTTTTTATATGGCCGATAAGCGAACTAATGTTGCCCAATCCAATCAAAGTTGAAAGCACATTAATTCATCCAGTACAAAGATGTCAATTAATAAAGTTACTTTTTTTTGTAAGTAGCTAATCTATTTCCTTTAAAAAGCTTCCAGCTCATTTAATTGCCCGCTCCCCGGTTCGCTTGAGAAAACGTTCAAATGATCCCTTTCAGCAATTCATATTAGTTTCCTGAGGCCTTATACAACATCACTTAGACTAGAGAACAATTTAGTAAATTTGCCACTTATTTTTATAAACAAGAATCGACAGAAAAACAGTGTTGGTTCTATTTTTCCAATAACCAACATATGAAATTTAAAGACTTCGATTTTACCGAAGAAATGCTACAAGGCTTAGATGCCATGCGTTTCGAAGAACCAACTCCTGTTCAAGAACAAGCCATTCCAATTATTCAAAAAGGCAACGATGTAATTGCAGTAGCTCAAACTGGAACTGGAAAAACGGCAGCCTTCCTGTTGCCAATCTTAAACAAAATTCAACGCTCAGGCGGAGGAAAACTGAATACGCTAATACTTGCTCCTACTAGAGAGTTGGCCATGCAAATTGACCAACAAATGGAGGGCTTCTCGTATTTTACGGGAACATCTTCTATCGCTATTTATGGAGGTGGAACAGGATCTTCTTTCGAAGCCGAGCGAACTGCTTTAACACAAGGAGCTGACTTAATTGTTGCTACCCCTGGTCGTTTGTTATCGCATTTGAACTTAAAATACGTAAAAATTGACCAGTTAGAGCATTTCATTTTAGACGAAGCCGATCGAATGATGGACATGGGTTTTTCAGATGATATTCAAAGAATTTCTGATTACCTGCCTAAGAAAAGACAAACTATAATGTTTTCGGCCACTATGCCGCCAAAAATTCGAAAGCTGGCTAAAGCCATTATGAATGACCCTGAAGAGGTGAACATTGCCATTTCAACAACGGCAGAAGGCATTACACAACTTGCTTACAACACATTCGACAATCAAAAAATACCTCTTTTAAAGCACCTTTTAAAAGGAAAAGAAGATTTAAGCAGCATCATAATTTTCACTTCCCGAAAGTCAAACGTGAAAGACATTGTTCGCGATTTGAAAAAACTTGGATTAGACGCTGCAGGAATTTCTTCAGACCTCAGCCAAGATGAAAGAGAAGAGGTGCTGAGAATGTTCCGAAACAAGAGACTACGAATTTTGGTAGGAACGGATATTATTTCTCGTGGAATTGATATTGACTCAATTGACATGGTAATAAATTACGATGTCCCAAGCGACCCTGAAGATTACGTTCACAGAGTTGGTAGAACCGCTCGTGCAAAATCAACTGGTACAGCTTTAACCTTTATTGACCCAAAAGGACAGCAAGATTTTCAGAAAATTGAAGAGTTGATTAAGAAAGAAGTAGAAAAGCTACCTAACCCAGAAAGCATAGGCGAAGGACCTGCATACAGCCCTGGAAGTTCAAGAAATGGTAGCGGAGATAAAAGACCCTTCCAGAAAAATCGTCCATTTAATAAGAACAATTCAAGTAATGGAAAGAAATTTTATCCTAAAAAGACAAAGGATTAATTAGAGAATATCGAATATTATTACCAAGCCCTTAAATCTCACTAAACTTGAGAATTAAGGGCTTGGTAATATATTGAAAAAGATGAATTTATTGTTCCAAAATTTAAATTTCTTGATTCATGTATTTTAATCGAAAAGTTCTTGGAACTTAAACACTTCGTTTAACCTCGCTCCTTTCTCGGTATCCTTTAACGTGATGATTTCATTTTGAGCATCGTGCTCCATGAATAAGTACAAATCTTCCGCTATTGCTTTCTTGTAAAAACGCTTCCGATCCTCTAAAGTCAGGAGCGGCCTTGTATCATATCCCATCACATAAGGCATTGGAATGTGACCGGCAGAAGGCAACAAATCTGCCATAAACGCCATCTTCTTCCCCCGGTAATTCAACAAAGGAATCATCATCGCGTCGGTGTGACCGTCTGCATAAAAAATATCAAAGAAATCGAATCCATCTTCCACAAATTTTAACTGACCAAATTCTTGCATCGGCAGAATATTATCTTTTAAAAAAGAGGCCTTCTCTCTGTCGTTTGGCTCAGTTGCCCATTGCCAGTGCTTTTTATTGCTCCAATAGGTTGCATTTTTAAATGTTGGCTCGTAAGCCGTTCTGTCGTTATTCCATTTCACTCCACCACCACAATGGTCAAAATGCAAGTGCGTCAAAAATACATCTGTAATGTCATCCGGATGAAAACCATGCTTTTCCAAGGAACCATTCAAGCTTCCCTCACCATGCAAATAATAATATCCAAAGAATTTCTCAGACTGCTTCTGCCCCATTCCATTGTCAATTAACATTAAACGGTCACCATCTTCTATAAGCATGCACCGCATTGCCCAAGAACACATGTTGCTGCTATCGGCAGGATTTGTTCGTTGCCAAATAGATTTTGGAACTACACCAAACATTGCACCACCATCCAATTTAAAATTTCCTGTTTCTATGGGATATATTTTCATCCTGCTAAGGTAATAAATTGCAAGACGAAGAACAGCTGCATGAAACGTTATGAATTTTTAATCTAACCATTCAATCACATACCTTCTTGACCATTCGATAGAAATACCCGGTTGCAATGCGATGTAAAAAAACAATTCTGGACTAATTACATGCTTGTCGCCCCAAAGGTTCACTTTGCCAGTGCCGAAGCTACCAATCTCTTTTATGCCGATATTACTTTTAGAATTCCTCAATTCCCATCCTGAATCAACGCTAGTACTTCCATTTAAATAGCTGAAAAAGAACGGCTCCTCTGGCGAGCCATTAAATTGAATTTGTTCGACTTCTATCTCTACCTTTTTTTCAGGATTAACCGTCTCTCTACATGACTTTGGGTTTAATAGAAATGGAAATTTTAATCGATAAATCTCTCCCACTGTCTCTTCATTAATGGCCAAGAAATTATGGACATATTCATCTGTTTCAATTTCCTTTTCTCCTGTATTTTCCAAGTAGTATTTAATGACAAAACCACTACCTTCTATGCGAATCTCTTTTCTCAACAAATACGAATAGCCATTCATTTCTTCCGACTTACAGTCAATCAAAATTCTATCGTTCTTTACAATGGTGTTGAATTGCGCCGGTCTAATTTCATAGACTTTGCTAAAATCATAGCTCGCAGTGTCCTTTTTCAATAAACCAACACCAATTTTATGAAACCACTCTCCTATTTCTGCTTGCTCAAAACCCAGCGCTTTGTCGATACCAAATTCATTGTAAAATCCTCTTCCAAAATTGTTCTCATTTTCAGCATCTAATTTTTCAGAAGTTGAGACGGGAATGTCGTGAAATTTTACCTGAGCAATCTTTCCCGTCCAATCAAATCGGGAAGAATGGTACTTCTCTAACGGAAGGTCGATGTGAAGCGCTACGCTCTTATTTTTAAGGATGTGGGACATAATCTTAATGGGTCAGTAAGATTTATTTAAAGAAGATTACCATGGCTTAAAGATAAAAAACTAAACCGATGAGAAACACTTGCAAGCAGTTAATTATTTGGAAACTGATAGATTTTACATTCAGCAAAGCTCTTCTCTACTAAGGCTTTACTGCAGAGCCGAGGAGGCCGGCAGCCGAAATATAATTCTTTACTTTGAAGCTTTTACCCCTTCCATTTTAATATCTACGAACAAAAGCTTGTGATGAGAGGGAAATAACGCCCCACTCTGTGAAGTTTTCCAGGATTCCCATGTTGCCTCAACACCTCCTACAGGAATAACACTGACCCACATTTTAAACGCAGTTGGAAGTCCAGATTCATTCAACAGCCATAAATACGAATCCCCAGGTGTATTCCCGCCGGAGGAATAACTCACCAAAAGAGCTTTCTCTCCATTTTCGAGGGACACAATGCGTCTTTCTGTTCCCCGATCAAATACTTTGTGGGGGGCAATTAACCAAAATGAATCGTTGTTAAAATGCGCCACAGCTTGTTCTATGAGTTCTAATCGGGCAGAGCCCTCAAGTTCACGATTGTTAAGTATTACACTGCTTGAGTCTGGATGCTGAATATTTAGATTAACCACAGTCTTTCCCCATTTAACCTCCACCATTTGCTGTTGCTTATTCCACTTGTAATGCTGTCTTCCGATAAATGACCATTCAATGTAATTTGTCTGTTTATATGCCTCGTGATGAACCGCTATCAGCATCTTTTCTGCTAACTGATCTGCCTCAGCTGACTGCTCTCCCTCGGGTAACTTTTCATTGTAAAAAAAGAAAACAGCCGCTGAAATGACAACCAATGTCAGCATTAAAGCGAGCAGTATTTTACCGACAATTTTGAAAATTCGTATCATAACCTTAATTGTATTTAATTCAGCTATTTAAATGGTTTCAACCCTTTTGGTAAAACTAAGTTTTACTTCTATTTAGGTGCTGTTAACGATGGGTTTTTTAACAATATCATTCCATTCTTTTTCTATCTCATCTTGTTAAAATTTGCGATAATTTTTACTGCCGAAAGGATGTTTTCATTGCCTGTCGTATTCGCTTGCATAAGCAAGAGCAAATCTTCTTCCCCAGTTTAATTGAAAGTGAGTATAAAAATTTCAACTATTACAAGGTAAGCCATTTGGTATCCGTTAAACCTGAATTTATTGTAAAACCACTGATTCGACATTTCTTTTTTCAAGATTATTTTCTGCGGAAAGACTTAATAATATCAAAGAGAATAAGAACGTCATCACTTGTTGCTTCTTCTTTTGTTGTAAAAGCCAACTTTTTGTCTTTGGCACTAGGTGAAGAATCTAAAATTAAAGCTATCTCCCAATAAGTGTGGAAACTATTTCACAGACTACAAGACGACAACTAACTGGAAAGACACAACCCAATAAACTATTTCAACAGCTTTATTCACTCTTAAGTAGTATCGTCAAACTCATTCTTATTTCTCCATAGGAAACCGCTTCGTTTAATTTTTCAAAAATGGGTTTCAGCACTATTTTTCTACCCAATTCATTGAAAGCATCCCGCACCTGATCCACTACCTCTTTTTCTACCAATTTCTCTAAATCAACTCCTTTTCCTTCGGTGTACAGTTGCGATAAATGCGAATAAATGGTAGTGATTTGCACCCCTCTTTTTGCTGCAATTTCCTTTGGGTTAAGCCCTTCTTTGTAGAGCGACAGGGTCTCCGATGTGGTTGAAACCTTTTTTGGCTTTGCCACAGTTTTTAACTTTCGAATCACTTGCATAAATTCCTCTCCGTACTGCTCCATTTTATTCATTCCCACTCCAGAAATTGCCAAAAACTCATTTTCTGTAACAGGCAAATCACTCGCCATTTCTTTCAATGATTTATCATTAAAAACGATGTAAGCCGGCACATTCTCTTCTCGAGAAATGGAATACCTCAACTTCTTTAATTCACTAAATAAAGTGGCGTTAACCTCTCCATCGTCTGCCATTTTCATGACCCTTGGTTTCTTCTTATTTTTCTCTTCAGCACTTACAGGTAAGGTCAACTTTATGGGCTGCTCGCCTTTTAGCACTTTCCAGCCAATTGGCGAAATCTTTAATGCCGAACCCTCGCTGTACATAATTTCGATCAACCCTTGATTTGCCAGTTGAATGATGTAATCTCGCCAATTAAAAAAACTGATGTCGTTCCCAACTCCATAGGTTTTAAGTTGGAAATAACCTGCCGCATGTACTTCTGCATTATTGGAACCTCTCAACACATTAATTAACATCGTAATGCCTTCCTTCTCTTTCATTCTAGCAATTCCGGAAAGTGCTTTCTGAGCCAACAAAGTGCCGTCAAAATCCTTTGGCGGATTGTCACAAACATCACAGTTTCCACAATCTTTCGTCAAATGCTCTCCGAAATAAGAAAGCAGTATTTTTCGCCTACACGATTTTGCCTCAGCAAATTGCAACATTCGGTTCAATTTGTCTTTTTGCATGGTTGGATTTGCCCCATCATCCGCAAACTGACTGTACAACACAAAATCCCTCATGTTGTAATACAACCTAGTTTCAGAAGGCAACCCGTCACGACCGGCTCTTCCAATTTCTTGGTAATACCCCTCTAAATTTTTCGGTAAATTATAATGAATCACCCAGCGCACATTCGATTTATCAATTCCCATTCCAAAAGCAATCGTAGCGACAATTATTTTGGTAGTGTCGTGTATAAATTCAGTTTGAACTCGCTCCCTTTCCCCGGTATCCATTCCAGCATGATAAAACGCTACCGAGTGTCCATCGGCTTTCAAATAGTCGGCTACTTCCTCTGTATTCTTTCTGCTTAGGCAATAAATGATACCACTTTGGTTCTTTTTTTGTTCTACAAACTGCTCAATTTCTTGCAGTTTTTTCTTTTTTGGAACTTGCCCCCTTACCTCAATACTCAGGTTCTTTCTATCAAAAGAAGAGATAAATAACTTGGATTCTTTCAATCCCAATTGTTCCTCGATATCCGTTCTTGCCGACTTATCTGCGGTGGCAGTCAAGGCCATAAACGGAACATTTGGCAAAGAATTTCTAAACACTTTCAGCTGCGTATATTCTGGTCTAAAATCGTGTCCCCACATGCTAACACAATGCGCTTCGTCAATGGCTACTAATTTTATGTTCAAACTTTTCAACCAGGTATTACTCACCGAAATCAATTTTTCTGGAGATAAATAAAGCATCTGAATTTCGCCTTTCGTAGCTCTGTCAATTACGTTATTTTCCTCTTCTGGAGAAATTGAACTATTAAAAAAATCTGCTTTTATTCCGTTTGATTGCAATGCCTGAACCTGATCTTTCATCAGCGAAATAAGAGGAGAGACCACCAGTGTAATTCCATCAAAACACAAGGCCGGAATCTGAAAACACATCGATTTCCCTCCACCGGTTGGCATTAGCACAAAACTATCGTTTCCTGCTAAGGTGCGATCAATAATTTCCTGTTGCAAAGGACGAAATTCATCGTAACCAAATACATTCTTTAATAGCGTTTGTGGATTGTTTACCATATCAGCTTTGTTTCATTTTTTTTCACTAAAGCTCGTCCTTGACAACTCAAAACTTCTCCTTCAGATACCGTCTCTTCTTTTGTAAAAAAAACAACATATTCTCCAGCTTTAGAGCTAAGAATATAACTGCTTTTTATTTTATTGATTAAGTCTTCCATTTTTGTCTTGACGGCAATTACTGCAGTTTGCGTATAAAGCCTAGCGTATTTACAAACACTACATTTTCGACCGAGCACAAAGCGATTTTTGTTTTCCTCTTTTTTATTCTAAAATCCAAATTAAAACCTTGGCACACTATGTAAAAAAGCTCCATACATTGGGTTTAGTAAAATTAGCTATGTTTTTATACCCCTTGATGTAACCAGTTATTTTTCTTTGTTTTTGAATATTTTTTCAAATGCACGATATACGGCTAAATGGAGTACATCTCCATGATTTTGCTCTTTAAAGAACTCAAAATATAGATTGGTATTTTCCTTTTTCTGCACTTCTAATTTATCGTACAATTCCTTAGCATTTCGTTCCATTACTTTACCTTCTTTTCCAACTGCAATAAAAATTGACTTTTTAAAAGTATATACGTTTGGCTTGTATTTAAGTAATGATTCGTCATCCCACCATAAACTTGGACTTGCAATAATATAATTATCGAATAGGTTGGGATTTTTAAATAAAATTTCCGTCGCTAAAAGTCCACCAAGAGACTGTCCTATCACTGTTTTAATTGAATTCGTTTTATACCTTTTACCAACAAGCGGCTGTACTTCGTTTTTAATGAATTTAATAAAGGCTTCCGATTTCCCGGTTGTTGGAAAGTCCTCTTTGTCCTTTTTGTTATTCGTTGGAAAGGTAAAGTCTCTTTTTCTATCCACATTAGATATTCCAACAACGATAGATTCTGGAATCATATTAATCCAAGAGAATGACCCAAATTGTACAAGTCCCGAAATATGGATAAAATCTTCATCAATGGACCCATCTAATAGGTAAATGACTTGGTATGTTTTTAATGAATCTTTAGAATATCCATTTGGCAAATAAATGTTTAAGATCCTACTTTCATTGAGGGTTTTCGATTGAAATTCAATTTTTTCTCCAATAGATAGCGGAATAGTCTTAGGAAGTTTAATATCATCTTGAGCAAAAATTAGACTACATAACGTGAAACCGATAAATGTCAAAAATATTTTTTTATTCTTCATTTGTGCTTTTTTTTATAATGGGCTTATACGCCCAAATAAAGCGAACGGTCAGTTTATTCGCTATTATTATTAGTATTTAAAACTCAAGCTTGAATATACCACAAAGCCCGCAATCAAAAGGATACTGCATCAAACTACTTTACCTGCTCATTACTCAACTTCGCCTTGTCCGAATACACCAAAACCCGATCCACATAAATTAAAATTAATTGAGTTAATGGCAGTGCCAGAATGGTTCCGTTAAAGCCTCCAAAAATGGGAATCCACAAGGTAAAGGACAGCACAATTATCGCCGGATTCATTCCATTTACGCTCTTCATTATTTTATCGTAATAAATGGTTTCTTCTAGAACAGAAATCAGCACATAAATGAATAAAACGATTCCAAAGTAAATGAAAAAATTAGGATCGTGCTCTACGGATAAAACCCAACAACTAATGCATGCTAAAGGAAGACTCAAGTAATGAAAATGGGAAGCATAAGAGAGTATTCCTGTTAAAATTCCAATAATGATTGCGCCGGGAAGATCCAAGAGGGAAAAGGCTATGGTACAAATGAGCGCATTGATGAAGACTAACTTGCCTCGTTGCTTGAAATAGTTCACAAAAACAATGTTAAAATCAGCAACCACTCCCTGTAATCTGTCGTTTACTGTTTTTCGATTGGCAAAATAGGTTTGGTATTTTACCTCAAAATAGCCATAGGTATATAGGATGAAGAAAGTGTATAATAGGGTGTAAAACAGCAGGTATATTGCACTCCAAGAATTGGTGGTTACTCCTTCCCCACTCGCTTCTTTCGGTTCAAAAAAGGAGTAGACACTTTTAATGCTCGAGAGAACATCTTCTTGCTTGATTGCATCTGCACCTGTGTTCAATCCTTCTATCTGCTCCTTAACATTTTCATTTATTTTCCCAAAATAAAACAACGCACTGTTTTTTATTTCTTCTATTTTATGTTCGTTTTTTTGAGTAAAAACCTCTACTGCTTTGACTAAGCGCTTGCCATCTTTTATCACATGTCCTCCAAAAAAGAAAGTGGTACCTGCCAAAAGCAGAATTAATACCAACAAAAAACTAGTCGTAGCCAATGTCCTATTTTTGATCTTCTTCTGGATTTTAAGAATAACTGGATTTAGTAAGTAGGCAATAAAAAGCGCGAGAATAAAGGGTATCAGTATTTCCCCAATAAAAAACAACAGCACCAAAGTGAGACCGAAGGGCAATAAATCAATTAAGTAATTTTTATTTTTCTCAAATAAGGTCATGCGCTATTCTATTAACTGTAATGTGAATCAAAGGGCGTTATTTTCGACTCAGAATTCCGAGCAAAACTAACAATCAAAAGAGTAAAACAGCAAGTTACTTCACCTGCTCGCCATTCTCCACTTTTCGCTCAGTGGAAAGCAACACAATCTCCCCAGTTGCATCTGCAACACCTAACACCAAACACTCTGAAAAAAAGTTGGCGATTTGCTTGGGTGGGAAATTTACCACAGCCAAAATTTGGCGGCCTATTAGTTCTTCTTTTGCATAATGGAGAACGATTTGTGCCGAAGAATTCTTAATCCCCAATTCAATTCCAAAGTCAATCTTTAACTGCCAAGCAGGTTTTTGTGCTTTGGGGAATTCATGTACCTCAACAATAGTTCCTGTCCGGATGTCTACTTTTTCAAAATCTTCCCAGTTTATCATAGGTTAAGAGGTTAACGTAATTGTCAATTTTTAATCCGTTGATTCCTAAGCTTACAAATACTTTTGATCTAGCACCCACACGTGATGCAATTCATGGCCAATTAAAATGTACCTTATTTTTCCTGCTGTCATTTCCAACCCATTTGCATTGCCAACGTTCTCGAGCATTTCATCTGAAAAACTTTTAAAAAGAGAAATCGTCGCTGCGCGAACCAATTTCATCTCTTCCAACAAACTTTTTAAAGTTCGCTCATTCGCAGCTGAATTAGCCGCATACTTTTCATGATCGTACCCCGCAATCTTCCCCTCTTCTCCCCTGGCAAAAGCCAATGCTCGAAAACAAAAAATCCGTTCGGTATCGATGAGGTGTTGTACCACTTCTTTAATGCTCCATTTACCCTCAGCGTAGCCTTTATTCGCTTGGTCATCAGAAACCATGGCCAAGGTTTTAATCGTATTCTTTAGGTTGATGGTTAACAATTCAAAAGGGTCTTTGTCCTCAGGAATTTTTTCAATGTATTGGTGAAAATATTCTGAAAATCCGGATGTATCCATATTAGCTTAAAGTTAAAAGCATAAAGTTAAATAAAAGCTCAGCTCAATCGATTCAAAAGTTACCCCAAATCTTTCTCTTGCGCTAAATGGTTGTAATCGTTCAATAAGGTTTTTAAGAAAACCAAGGGCAAGAGATCTGTTTCAATGTCTAAAATCCTTTTTGCTTTTTCAGCTAAGGCCACTACTTGAGATTGGTTCCCCTTATCTGCCTGTTCTACAATATTTTTGATGATGTAAATATCCTTGTCTCTTAATTTCAACACTTTCTTAAAAACCGGTTGATAATCTTCAATTTTTGATTTAAGAAGGGTCTCATTCAAACTAACTCTTTTTTTATCATACACCACAATGGTTCCCGCTGCAAAGTCGCCCAATCGTTGACTATTGGGGGTTGCTATAATCAGAATTAAACCAACTATTGGAAAAGGAATTCCCAAAAAAATACCTAACGAATAGAGTACACCTGTGCTCATGCTAAGGCTTTCGAAAAAAGCCGAAATAATGAAAATGATAAACCCAATTTTAATGTCTATTGCCCGTAACAACCACCGCAGCATAATTTCACTTAGCGAAGCAGGTTTGCCTTCCATGTTGGTTACTCGAATTTTCAATACCCCTTTTCCAACTGTTTTACCAGCTAGGAAGTACTCCAACAATGGATAATATAAAATAATAGGCAGTAGAATTAAAAAGAATAGGGAAGTTCTACCTGACGTTTCATACTCATCGAAAAGACCAAAATAATCAATGAATTGAAACGCTATAAATAGGTAAATACCATATACCAGCGTATCGATAGCGCCTGCACCAATTCGCTGACCTATTGTTGCCAATTTATAATCTAAAACAACATTTTGAGCCGTAGGTATCTTGATAATTAGAAATTTGAAAGTAATTTAGAGCGAAAGTAATAAACCTAAATGAGAGAAGCTTCATACCTTGCACAAAACGAGAAAAAGTGGCGAAGAGTTGAAGCTCTATTAGACAAAAACCAGCTAATTTCTTCCGATGAATCGGCTAGCCTTTTCATCGAATTAACGGACGATTTATCCTACGCCCAGACGCATTATCCAGATTCACCTACCACTGAATACTTAAATCGGTTGGCCATTGGAATTTTCAGAAGAATCAATAAAACCCGAAAGAAGAGAGAAAACGGATTTGTCAACTTTTGGAAGCTTGAAGTACCCCATGCCATTATCAGAAACCAAAAAGCGATGCTCTTTAGTCTTGTTTTTTTTACCTTCTTTGCACTCTTAGGCGCATTTTCTACGCATTACGATGAAGAGTATCCTAGGTATGTATTGGGCGATGACTATGTAGAAACTACCTTGAAAAACATTAAAGATGGTGACCCCATGGCCATTTACAAGGACTCCGGTCAAGAAGGTATGTTTTGGAGCATAACACTCAACAATTTGAGAGTTTCTGCCATGACATTTATGGCTGGTATTTTTGTTTGCTTTGGCACCTGTTATTTCCTATTTAAAAATGCCATTATGCTAGGCTCCTTTCAATATTTCTTTGTTACCAAAGGGCTTTTTCTTGACTCTTTTTTAGCCATTTGGATTCATGGAACCATAGAGATTTCTTGTATCGTGATTGCCGGTGCGGCAGGAATCATTTTGGGTAAAAGCTTTATGTTTCCGGGCACGTTAAGCAGAAAGGCCTCCTTTTTACAAGGCTCAAAAGACGCCGTTGTTATATTCTTAAGTATAGTGCCTCTCATAATTTTAGCAGGGTTTTTAGAAAGTTTTGTAACTCGACTAACGGAGGCGCCAACAGTTTTCCGCCTATTGATCATTGGTGGAAGCCTCTTCTTAATTCTATTTTACTACGTGTTTTATCCACATAAACTAAAAAAGGAACTCAACCTTGCATAAACTACTCCTACTATGTTTATTCGTAAGTAGTACCCTACTTTATGCGCAAGATTCGACGGTTGTTCGGCATTTCGATCAACATCAACTCGAAGAGTTCGCAAACGACGAAAAATATGATTACAACAAAACAGTAGAAGTCCGCGAACCCAATACCTTTTTAAAAGGACTTGGAAAAGTTTTGAAATACCTTGGGGCGGTTGTTATGAGTAAAAAGGGCCTCTTGTTCTTTTTACTTCTGCTTCTGGCAGGAATTCTATTTGCCTACCGAAATTCATTTTTCAAAAGAAAAATAAAGAAAAAACAAAAAATTGATTACATCCCAAATATCCTTAAAAATGAAGAAGTTAGTATAACACAAATTCGTGAAGCTATTGAAAAATCTGAGCAGGAAGAAGATTATCGGTCAGCCATAAGAAACGTATACTTATTGGTGATTCTGTCGTTATCTGACCAAAAACTAATTCAATTGCACATTGAAAAAACCAACTCGGATTATCAGAAAGAATTGCCAAAAAAATTTCAATCCAACTTCAAACGATTGACTCGCATTTTTGACTTCATTTGGTATGGTGATTATCCCGCTACCAAAGAACTCTTCGATCAAGCTAAGGGGTACGCTAAATCATTCAATCAAAAAGAGCATGTGGCGTAAAATAATTGTGGGAATAATCCTTGTTTTTTTTACAGCGTTAGCTTACTCTGTGATGCGCTATGCACTTCAAGAACGGCCGCAAAATTGGAAGTACAGTTTCAACGAATACGCTACATCTCCATTCAGCACCAGAATATTTTTCAAACAAATACCCCATCTCTTCCCAAATAAGAAGGTAGAAAAAGTGCAGCCCAAAGATTTTTATTCCTTGTTTTGGACCAATCCAGAAATTGACAATTTATCTGGAGATTCCTTATTCAATTTTAATACAGAAGACCGCTATTCTGCAGAGCCAAATCAAACAAGAGAATTCAATTATATCTCTGTTAGCAATAAATTTGAGTCTAATTACATTGGAACATCTGGGTTGATTAGCCATATATTTTCTGGCGGCAACGTTCAACTGCATGCGTTCAACTTCAATTACATGCTATTGGAACGCTTAGGCGTTGAGGTTGAAATGATAGAACGCCACTCCTATTCAATTCCTAACCTGCATTCTCAAAAGGTGATACATTGGACAGGAGATACCTTTAATTTGCGCAGTACGGGCAACGATCATTACTTCAAGGAGTTCTCCTCTCATTTTGATACACTTCTCGTAAACGACTCAGGACAAGTTCAAGGCATTCGAGCTAAAATTGGATACGGCACCATTTCTCTCTTTTCTGCTCCTCAGCTGTTTACAAATTATGATTTATTGTATGTAGATCAACACTTGGCAGAAACAATCGTTAGCGAACTTCCCCTTGAAGATACCTATTGGAGTAAAAATTTAAATCAAAAAGATAGAGCAGATAAGAAAGGTCTATTGTATTTTATTTTCAGCTACTCCACCTTAAAGTGGGCCTACTTTATTTTACTTTTCTCTTTGCTGTTTTACTTCGTTTTGAACTTACAACGCAAACAACGAGCTCTTCCAATTATAGAGGCTCCAAAAAACCTTACCCTCTCATTTTTACAAACCATGAGCGACCTTCACTATGCGCAATTAGATTACCATTCAATTTTAAGAAAGAAAATGAATTTTCTGCGCAATCAGATAAAAACAGATTACCACCTTCATCAAAAAGAAGTAGACGATTGGTACATGGAGCAACTAGCACAGCGAAGTAAAATAAAGGAAGAATCAATTAAGAGGTTATTTAATTTTTACACTGCTACAATCAAACAGAAAAGCATTACAAAAGCTGAATTTGAAAGCCTTTGTAATTTATTTCAATTATTTAAAAAATAAAGATGGAAGAAAACGAAAACAACCAAGACCCCGTTCAGCATAATACTGAATCAACTCCTGAAAACCCTGTACCAGAAATTTCAGTAGTTCGCCCTGCAGATTCAGCGTTTAACTTGCAAGAAACAGCTTTGATGAAAAAAGTTGAATTACTCAATCAAGAAGTGGCGACAAAGTTAATTGGACAAGAAGACTTAGTTGAAAGAATGACGATTGCCCTTTTTTGTAATGGCCATGCGCTCATTGAAGGAGTTCCAGGAATTGCAAAAACGCTCGCGGCAAAGCTATTCACCAAAGTTCTTGATGTTGGTTTTTCAAGAATTCAGTTCACCCCTGATTTAATGCCAAGTGACATCATTGGAACGTCGATCTACAATAGTAAAACAGGAGAATTTGAATTTAAGAAAGGCCCCATTTTCTCTAACATTATTTTAATTGATGAAGTAAACCGGGCTCCGGCGAAAACACAATCCGCTTTATTTGAAGCCATGGAAGAGCGCCAAGTTTCGGTAGACGGAATAACGTATAAATTACCGGATCCGTTTATGGTACTGGCTACGCAAAACCCGGTGGAGCACGAAGGAACTTACAAATTACCAGAAGCCCAGCTAGATCGTTTCTTATTTAAAATAGACATTGAATACCCAAGCTTAGAGGAAGAAATTCAGATTTTACAAGCCGCTACAACTCCACTTGAGTTTTACAACCTAGACAAGATAAAACCGATTCTTTCTTCTTCTGACATTGAAACGTTTAAAAAGACAATTGCAGCAGTAAAAGTGGAAGGTAATTTATTGAGATACATCGCTCAATTGACAGATACAACAAGAGGAAGTAATCAGTTATTTTTAGGAGCTTCCCCAAGAGCTAGTATCGGAATATTAATGGCTTCCAAAGCATTAGCTGCAATTAACGGTAGAGACTTTGTCACCCCAGAAGACATAAAAGATAGCCTTAGTCCGATATTAAAACACCGTTTAATATTAACTCCTGAAAAAGAAATTGAAGGAATTACAGTGGACCAAATTATTGACGAAATTATAGAGCAAGTTGAAATTCCTCGTTAACATAGGTCAGCCTTATCTAACCGCAAGATTCCTCTATGCCGCTTTAGTAGTTGTTGGAGTTTTTGCACTTGGATTCCCATTCCCTATTCTGGAGACTGTAGGCATCTTTTTATTTATAATTCTACTCACTGGGTTGTTTGTAGACCTGTTTCTGTTGTATTCGTCCTCGAACAAGTTAACGGTCAAGCGAAACATTCAAGATCAATTATCAAATGGTGACGAAAATGAAATTACCTATTCTTTAAAAGGAAATTTTGGCTTCATCCCAACTCTCCAAATAATAGATGAGTACCCTGTTCAATTGCAGTTGAGAAATTGCTCACTGCCATTGACTCCTTTAGCTAAAAATTTTGAATCTAACTATCCGTACAATATCTATCCAAAAATCAGAGGCGAATACTTTTTTGGAAATATAAAAGTGTTAATTGGTACAAAGTTGGGTCTGTTGAATAAACTTTCAAGCTTCGATAAAAACCTAACTATCAAGGTAGTGCCATCCATCAAGCAATACAAAAAATTTAGCTTTCTCGCCTACACTAATAGACTGGAAGAAGTGGGTGTTAAAAAGGTGAGAAAAGTGGGTAGTTCAACTGAATTTGAACAAATCAATGAGTTTCAAAGAGGCGATAATATTAAACGAATTAACTGGAAAGCAACTGCTAGGCGGACCACCTTAATGGTGAACCATTATGAAGATCAAAAGGCACAAAATATCTATTTTTTATTGGACAAAGGCCGAATGATGCACATGCCTTTCAACGAACTTTCTCTTTTTGATTACGCCGTAAACTCTTCTCTTTCTTTGGCAGGAGTTGCCAAGCAAAAAGGCGATAAAGTAGGCTTAATAACCTTCTCTGATGTTATCGGGGCATGGGTACCTGCTCAATCAATAGGAAATCAAGTTTCAAAAATTAGCCAAGAATTATACCATCAAAAAATTCGGCAAAAAGAGACGGACTATTCTAGACTTTATAAAAACATACGCCTGCGAATGAAAGGTCGTAGCATGCTAATTTTATATACCAATTTCGACTCGATGGTAAGTTTAAATAGACAGATGAAATACTTGAAGGCGATTTCTAAGTCTCATTTGTTAGTGGTGGTTTCCTTTCTCAATGAAGAAATTGTTGAATTGGCGAATCAAAAAACCAAAGGCGAACGGAACTTCTTCGATCAAAGTATTGCAGAGCGGTTTCTTCAAGAAAAGCAACAAATCAATCAAGAATTAAACTTAGCAGGCATTTATACTATTTCCACTCTACCCAAGGATTTAACGGTAAACAGCATCAATACCTACCTGAAAGTAAAATCCCGAGGACTGCTTTAATGCTAGTCGGACTCAGAATTAGAATCGCCTGTTGAATTTCCAAATTCATCTAAGGCTGATTTTTCAGGATCATCAAGCGGTTTAAAAATAGCTTCAAAGGCACAAAAGACCGTGCAACTTGCAAGTGGCACGGCAACAAGAGCGCCTAACCCACAGGTTACTATCATCATAATTGAAAGGAGTATTATTAAAACAATGAGGGCCAATAAGTAGCTCACAAATTTCTTCCCAACAACTTGTCTGCTTGTTTCCATCGCTTCCCAAAACTTCATTTTTCCAATTACAATTAAAGGAATTGTGAAGATGTATGAAACAAAGAAATACGCACCTGCTGCTGCCAGTAGAAGAATAGACAAGAAGAATAACATACCGTTGTCAAACATTTTTATCTGTATTACATCAATAAATTCTTCGGGTGTGATCATTTGAGCAACCAGTTGAAAAACTGCATCGAACGGGAACCCTAAAACAAATAGCACCAAAACGAATGGAACTAGGAAGAGCAACAACACAAGCCGATGTATAACAATATCTAACGCATAATGAAAGCCTCCAAAAAAGTCCTTCGGGTCGTTTTTACCGGATCTGCTATTTGCTAGAAATATGTAAAGCCCTGCAGAAAGAATCACACCAATTAAATTGGCAAGCGAACTGATCACCGGGATAGAACTTAGTGCAATTCCTATAATTAAAAATAACAAGGTCATCCCAACCAGCGGACCAAAATGTTTCGACAACAACTTCCAACCTGATGAAATATAATTTGATGGCTCAAAATTATAATCCGACTGCGTCAGTTCTTTTAATGTTTTCATATTTGATATAATTTGCTATAAATGAGATGTAAAAATTTTAAAAATACATAAAATAAGGTGGCTAAACCCAACGGGTTTTCACTTATCGATGCTCCCAGCTTTCCAACAAAAGCCAATTCGATGGCTTTTGTTGTGCCGCATCCAAAGCACTCTATTGAAAGAAAATGCTCAAAGAAACAGGGAATCGTCCAATTAATTAAGCCTGCACTGTTGCTTAATACAAAGAGGACGAAGAGGCTTATTAATACAGCCCCTTTTTGTTCCATGTTAAACCAATGTTGCTTTTTCACATCCATTTCGCCCAAATATAATAGAAACTAAATGCATAGAGAAAAATTAAGCCAAACTGAGCAATGTATTTCTCGAGATGTGAAAAAAGTTTTACCTTGCTTTTTTGAACTACAATATAAATTAAACTCGCCAAAATTGGTGCAGTTAAGAAGGAAACAGAAGTGGCAAAGTCTACCAATTCTTGCATGTTATCTAACTGAAATACGAGCACAAATAAAGCACCAATTCCTAGCAACAGCAAAAGGAAAGTGTACATTTTTTTTGTTGTGGTGGGGAAACTCAATTTAACTGCTTTTTGCAATACTCTGGGGTACGCATCTAACACCGTTAATGTAGTACTGAACGTGGTCGTAAATGCAGCCAACGCCACAAAGCCAAAGGACCATTTGCCCAAAATTGAAACATACATATCAATTAATTGACCTGAGAACGCAACTCCACTTGCAGGAAGTTTTAGGCCATTCTTTCCGAGTAACAAAGCACCTAGGAAAACAAAAGCTACTGCCAAGGCTGTAGTTCCCCAATATCCAATGTTAAAGTCATAAACAGATTTTTTAATTGATACCATTTCCTTGTTTTCTTTTGCTGCATCCAAAGTCCATTCAGAGTGCCACAAAGCAATGTCAAGCGGAGCGGGCATCCAACCAATGAGTGCAATTAAGAAAAACACATCCAAGTTATTGTAAAAAGAAAATGAGGGAATGGAGCTTGAAGACAAATCACTGCATACAACCGCGGCAACAACAGTAATTAAGGTGGTAATCGCAAGCAGTATAATTACTGTTTTCATAATACTATCCAGCACTCTGTAAGAGCCAATAACTAAGATAGAAGAACAAATGAGCAATAGAATAGCTGAAATTTGCCAAAGCGGCATTGCCATTTCGAATATCGAAGAAAATACACTAGCCGTGAGCAAAGTTACCACAGCTTGAACAGTAAACATGCAAGACACGGTTACTGCATAAAAAACAACCATGGTCCACCTCCCTTGTTCATAAAAGGCTTCAAGCAAACTTTTTTTGTTAGCTGCAGCAAACAAAGGCCCAGCCTTAAAAAAGGGATATTTAATGATATTGGCAGCAATAACCACCAATATCATTAATAGTCCATAATTTGCTCCCGCTCTTGTTGATTGCACTAAGTGTGACACTCCGACAGCGGCACCAGCGTATAATAAACCCGGCCCTAGCCGAGCTAAAAAGACGTTCATCAATTTAACCTACTCTGCCAATTTTCTTGATATAGTCTGCCGCTTTTGATTGCAAGTCTTTTTCCATTTGATTGAAATGAGCTTTGATGTTAGCTCTGCTTTCACGGTTTGGATAAGCACATACTTGGTTCAACATAATTTGTCGTTCATCGATAACTTCGTCAATAATTGAATCCATTTTTATGGCTTCTTTTGCATCCCCGTTGATGCTTTCAATGAATGCGTCTTCAATTAATAAATCCGTCTGGTTCTTTATTTGCTTCTTGAATTTTCTTCTGCTTGCCATAATTTTAGTTTTGGTTAAAAATAAGGAGAGTACAGCGAAACAAAAAGACTTTTTTGGAGAATCTATCAACGATTAAGAATATTTAATTAACGAGGATAAAAAACCCATTTCGCAATGTGTACTTTTGGCCTCGAAATGAGTAAATACTATTCTATCATTGATATTGAAGCTACAGGAGGAAACTCCAAGATTGGTAGAATTACGGAAGTGGCAATTTTCCTTTATAATGGCAAAGAGGTTGTGAAAGAATACAATACGCTTGTAAATCCGGAAAGAAGCATTCCTATTTATGTACAAAGATTAACCGGAATTACCGACAAAATGGTAGCCACAGCTCCCCTTTTTACCGAAGTAGCCGATGATATTGCGAACTTTTTAAATGGATCTTGTTTTGTTGCCCACAATGTAAAATCTGATTATAGTTTTATCAAAGATGAACTTCAAAAAGCTGGAATAGAATTTACAAGCGAGCAACTGTGCACCTTAGAGCTGGCAAAAACTTTAATTCCTGAAGCTAGTCACCACGGGTTGGGTAAAATCTGCAAACATTTAGAAATAGAAGTACCCAATCGTCACAGAGCAACTGGCGACGCCTTAGCTACTGTAAGACTCTTTCAGCATTTGCAAGAAATTGATAAAACTGACAAAATTCAAAGACTTATTAGAAAAGTGTAATGGAGAAATTGCCTTCCAGTTTCAAAATTTGGTTAAAGAGAATTGGATTTGGTGGGTTTTTATTCTTCTTGGTAAAAGGACTTATTTGGATAGCACTCTTTTTTGGCCTCGGCAATTACTTAGGTTGTTAAAAGAAGTAGGAAAAGTTAATTTGAGCGGTGGGGTTCACATTCAACGTTGTGCTTTTGGAAATATCCTCTCTGCTATTAAAGGTTGCAGTTCTTGTGCCACCTGCCGTTGTGCTTGTCGTATTATCTGAAATGCCTCCACCAACACTCACATATTGTAAACCAAGATAAAATTCACTTCCCACACTAAAGTTTTTAGCTAAAAAATAGTTGAATCCTCCTCCAAAATTTATTCCTAAAGCAAAACCTCCATCTCTTATTATTTCTCGGTCTATAGAATTTGTGCCAATCGTAGAAATCTGACGGTTTGCAATTTCATTTTTTGTTTTTCCAATCATGGAGAGATCTAGCTGCCCAAAGATATAGGGGTCTAATCGTTTGTTTGCCGTAAGGTGTTTCTCAATACCTGCAGAAATATTCACGCTAACATTTCGTCTTAGCGAATCTACTTCAATTAGCAATACACCTGAACTGTCCGAACTCTCTCTCGCCATTCTATTCACAGTAAGACCAAACCCTGCGCGCAAAGCTAAATCATCTTTAAAGTAATACTTGGCAAACAATATATTCTGACCGTAAGAATTGCTGTTGGTTGATAATTGAATGTTATCAATTAGCCCATTAACAACAATAGTCGCCCCAAAATCGCCCGCCTTTGGCAAAAAGTCCTTCGCCGTATCTTGGCCAGCAGCAGAAAAAGATGCTAAACAACCTATTGCAATTAGGGTAAGTAATTTTAGTCTTTTCATAATTTTCTTGTTTGAAACAAATAACCGAAAACTAGAGCAGTTATTGTTTAACTTTTAAAAGATTTATCTTGTAACATAGGCACAAAACTGAACTCCCCAAAGGTCTCCGTTTTAAATTCGCTGTTCGTTATTTTTGTAAGGCGTTGCATTTCTTGCTTGTCCGAATCACCCAGAGGAATCACCATCATTCCTCCAATTTTTAACTGATCCAAAAGATCTTGGGGTATAACCGGTGCTGCAGCAGTAATAATTACTTTATCGAAAGGCGCATAACCAGGCAGGCCTTTGTATCCGTCGCCAAAAAATAACTTCGGAAAATAACCCAATTGATTGAGCATTTCTTTCGACCTCAAGTGCAAAGACCGGTGTCTCTCGATACTAAAAACCTTCACAGCCATCTCCATAAGAACACTGCATTGGTAGCCTGAGCCAGTGCCTATTTCTAATACTTTTTCGCCTTTTTTTAATTCCAATATCTGGGTTTGAAAAGCAACCGTAAAGGGATGAGAAATAGTTTGATCCGAACCGATTGGAAAAGCTTGGTTCTTGTAGGCAAAATCGATAAATGCATTGTCTAAAAATAAATGTCTTGGAACCTTATCGATTGCAGAGAGAACAGTCTCATCACTAATGCCTTTCGACCTTAAAAGTTCCACTAACTTTCGGCGCATTCCTTTGTGTCTATAAGTATCGTTAAGCATGCTGCAAAAAAAGATTATTTAATGGCTCTTGCGGTGAAACATCACAATTCTTTTTCAATATAAAAATGTTAACAAAGCTGCAGCATTCTTATTCATTATAGAACCTTCTTTTACTTACTTTGTAAAAAATCATTTTATGCTAAAAATAGGTGTTTTAGGTGCAGGTCATTTGGGTAAAATTCACATTCGAATTTTATTAGAACATGAAGATTTTGCCTTGGTTGGGTTCTATGATCCAAATAAAGAAAATGCAAAAAAAGTTTCCGAAGAGTTTAACTTAACAGCCTTTAATTCTATTGAAGAATTAGTGAAAGCAGTAGATGCAGTAGATATTGTTACTCCAACTTTATCTCATTATGACTGTGCTGTTACTGCAATACGACAAACAAAACACATCTTCATAGAAAAACCGATTACAAATACTGTTGATGAGGCTCGAAAATTAATCAGCCTATCTGAAGAAGCAGGAGTTACCGTTCAAGTGGGGCACGTTGAACGATTCAATCCCGCCTTTACTGCAACAAAACCATACATTAAACATCCTATGTTTATTGAAACCCACCGACTGGCTCAATTTAACCCCAGAGGTACTGATGTTTCTGTAGTACTTGATTTAATGATTCACGATTTAGATATTATTCTAAGTATTGTAGATAGCAATGTGAAAAGGGTGAGTGCAAGTGGTGTTGCTGTTGTGAGTGACACTCCTGATATTGCCAACGCCAGAATCGAATTTGACAATGGTTGTGTTGCAAATTTAACTACAAGTCGTATCTCCTTAAAAAACATGAGAAAAACTCGTATTTTCCAAAAGGACGCATACCTATCTGTAGACTTCCTAGAAAAACAAAGCGAGGTTGTTCGGCTTTCGAATGTTGAAGGGGAACCTGATCCGCTTTCAGTAACCATTGATTTACCTGATGGGAAAGGTCAAAAACTAATTTATTTTGAAAAGCCGGATGTTGAAAATAACAATGCAATAAAGGATGAATTAACTGCTTTTGCCCAAGCAATTAACACAAAAACAACGCCACTAGTTAGCATTCATGATGGATACAAAGCACTGGATGTAGCCTATCAGATCATTGAAAAATTAGAAATTAACAAACAAAATTCCATTATCTAAACAATAATTAGGAATTTTAGCCGTTTTCTAAGTTAAACTAGAACCTCTTCCTATGAAGAACCAGTACCTGCTAATTGTATGGATTACAATTGTTTCACTATTTTCTTGTGAAAAGCAAAAAGCTGTGGTACCTGGGTTTTTAAAAATAGATGACGTTTTACTTCAATCAACTTCAGCACAAGGATCAAGTAGTGATCGAATTACTGACATAAATGTTTTCATTAACGACCAACCAATTGGCATTTTTGAGTTGCCGGCCCTAATTCCAATTCAAGAGACAGGTGCTGTCAATCTGAAAATTCGAAGTGTTATCTATAAGAATGGCCAGTCGAATGAAAAAGTAGACTATCCCTTTTACACTACGTTTAATTTAGACACTACTTTTATTCCAGAAGCTCAAATGCACCTAACGCCTGTTGTCGGATATCAAAGCACTGCAATATTCGATGACCCGTGGTCTGGCGAAGACTTTGAGTCAGGTGTTAATTTCAACTACAGCACTCAATCTGATACCATCTTTCAACGCACTTCGAATCCTTCAGAAGCATTCGAAGGCTCCTCAGGTCTCGCGTACCTCAAGGAAGATATGGACTTTTTTGAAGCTTGGTCACCAACCTTTTCTAATATTCCTAGAAATGGAAAAGACGTCTGGTTAGAAATGGATTACAAATCTACACACCTATTTGCAATTAGTGTGTATACAAACGGAACAGCAGTGTCAAATCAACAAGCAATTGTATTTTTTAATCCAAGAGCCACGTACGGGAAGGTCTATATTGAGCTAAGCTCCGTTTTTTCAACACTTTCAGGAGCAATTAATTATACCCTTGCCTTCGGATTCCCAAAACAAAAAGGAGAAACTGCTCAATTTTATGTAGACAACGTTAAATTGATTCGGTTTTGAATAAAACACTTCAGGCACTCAAGTACATCGTTTTCGATTTTATAGCTGCCGCATTTGCTTGGGCGTTATTTTTTAGATTTCGTAAACTATACCTGGAGCCTTCAAAATTTGGATATGATGTTCCATTGATTATTGATGATGCCTTTGTATATGGATTATTATTCATTCCTACAGCTTGGGTACTTTTATATGCTTCAACGGGTTTTTATAAATCCCCTTATCGCAAATCAAGGCTAAAAGAACTAAGTCAAACATTAACAGTAAGTATATTAGGCTGTACCTTATTGTTTTTTGTTTTCATTCTCGACGATGAAATCAATACCTACAAGGATTATTATTTATCTTATTTATACATCCTCTTTTTTCATTTTGTCATTACCTACTTGTTCAGGTTTTTAATAACAAGTAGAACGGTTTACCGAATTCAAAATAGAGAGATTTGGTTCAATACCATCATGATTGGCTCGAATGAAAAAGCGGTAAAGCTTTTTGAAGAAATGGAAAGTGAAACAAAGTCGTTTGGAAACAAATTCACCGGTTTTGCTCGAGTTAATAAAAAAGATGAATACCTCCTGAAAGACCATTTGCAGTTTTTGGGCAATTGTTCCGAATTAAAAGAGATAATTCAAGAAAATAAAATTCAAGAAGCAATCATTGCAATTGAATCTTCAGAACATAAAAGCCTTGAAAATATTATTGGAGAATTGGAAGGTTTGAATGTTATTATTAAGGTAATTCCTGATATGTATGATATCCTTAGTGGCTCCGTAAAGATGAGTTCTATATTTGGAGCACCATTGATTATTATCAATCGCGAGATTATGCCTGCATGGCAGCAAACCACCAAAAGAGCTATGGATATTGCTGCATCTGTTTTTGTACTAACGGTATTTAATCCTCTTTATCTTATTGTCAGTATTCTCGTTAAATCCAGCTCTAAAGGCCCGGTTATCTTTTCCCAAGAACGTATTGGAATTCATGGTAAACCATTTATGATTCACAAGTTTCGCTCTATGTATACGGATGCCGAAAAACTTGGACCTGCACTTTCAAGTGAAAATGACCCCCGAATTACCCCTTTTGGTAAATTTATGAGGAAAACAAGATTAGATGAAATTCCTCAATTTTACAATGTCCTGATTGGCGATATGGCCTTAGTTGGCCCGCGTCCGGAAAGGCAATTTTTTATCGATAAAATTGTAGAAAAAGCTGCTCACTACAATCATTTACTGAAGGTAAGACCAGGAATAACTTCCTGGGGACAAGTAAAATATGGCTATGCTGAAAATGTTGACCAAATGGTAGAGCGTTTGAAATACGACATTATATACATCGAAAACATGTCACTTACAGTTGACATTAAAATTTTAATTTATACCGTGCTAATTGTAATTAAAGGCAGTGGAAAATAATTTTTGTTTGCCCTACTCCATTGGGTAATTTAGCACTTCTAAAATTTGATATTATGAAAAATGTAGCGGTTATTGGAGCAGGAACCATGGGAAATGGAATCGCTCACACTTTTGCCCAGTTTGGATACCAAGTATCGTTAATCGATCTTTCTCAAGATTCGTTGGACAAAGCAGTCAAAACAATCACAAAAAACCTCGACAGGTTGGTAGCTAAAGAGCGTTTAACAGCGGCTCAGAAAGACCAAACGCTGGCCAACCTTAGCACTTTTACAAAGTTGGAAGAAGGTGTAAAGGCAGCCGATTTAGTGGTAGAAGCTGCCACAGAAAACATCGACATCAAGCTTAGTATCTTTAAAAAATTAGATGAGATTTGTCCTCCTAAAACTATTTTAGCGAGCAACACTTCATCGATTTCAATTACAAAAATTGGATCTGTAACCAACCGTCCGGATAAAGTAATTGGCATGCACTTTATGAATCCAGTTCCAATCATGAAGTTAGTAGAAATCATTAGAGGTTACGCTACATCTGACGAAGTAACCAAGCGGATCATGGAAACATCTAAGAAGCTCGGAAAAATGCCAACAGAAGTAAATGACTATCCTGGTTTTATTGCCAACCGAATTTTAATGCCCATGATTAACGAGGCAATTTATTCGCTTTACGAGGGAGTTGCCGGTGTCGAAGAAATTGACACAGTAATGAAATTAGGAATGGCTCACCCTATGGGTCCTCTGCAATTAGCGGATTTTATTGGTTTAGATGTATGCCTATCCATTTTGCATGTGTTAAAGGACGGGTTTGGCAACCCAAAATACGCTCCTTGCCCATTATTAGTGAACATGGTTACTGCAGGTAAATTAGGCATTAAGTCAGGCGAAGGATTCTATAACCATATACATGGAACGAAAGAGCTGATACTTGCCGATAATTTTAAATAAAACGCGCAGTGTGTAATAAAAGAAGTGAACCCTACTGTTCGCTTTTTTATATTGTAATTTTTACCCATTTTTGGTATCTCATAAAACGACCATGGCATTATTTCAAGAATTAGAAAAACAAGGAGTTAAGTTATTCAAATACAGAGGAACTCTTCCAATTTTTATATTAGTAGCGGCACTTGCGTTGTATGCATTCCAATGTTACAGTCCCGTCTCAGCTGAAAATGAAGCGTACTTCACACTAGAAAAAAGTATTTATCCTCTTATTTGTCTTCTGGTTTCCCTAGCCGGGTTATTTATTCGAATACATACTTTGGGTTTCGTAATTCCCAACACTTCAGGCAGAAACACACACAAACAGATTGCTGACGGTATCAATAAAACTGGAATGTACTCCTTATTAAGACATCCATTGTATTTAGGTAACTTTTTAATGTGGTTAGGAATTGGAATGCTTACCGAAAATATTTGGTTTAACATTTTCTTTATTCTTGGGTTTTGGCTATACTATGAGCGTATTATGTATGCTGAAGAAACATTTTTAATAAAAAAGTTTGGCGAGGAATACACCAATTGGTCAAAAAATGTACCTCCGTTTGTACCACGATTTTCGAATTATGAAAAACCGAGCTTAAATTTTGCTTGGCGAAAGGTTATTAGGCAAGAGAAAAGTGGAATAGCCGCTTTATTTATTGTCTTTATGCTTTTCCACCAGATTGAGTATTATTTCAATGAAGGCAGTATTGATCCAACATTGAGCCTTTGGAATGTTCTTTTTATCGTATTTACAATCTATATAATTATAGTTAAAATCATTCAAAAAAGCACAGATTGGTTGGACATAGAAAAAACCCGCTAAAGCTTGTCTTTTCTGATTCTTTTCTGATACGGTATAGCCCCGCTTTCCATTTGTTGAACAATCTCTTCGACCAGTAAGTCTTCGCCGTCAGGATCGTACTTTAACTTAAGGTTAGATCCAAATAGTCGGGCAAGTGACTGCCAAATGAAGGCTGAAAAAGAACCTCTCAAAGTTTTTATTAGTTCGAAGGAGGAATTCCCGGTTTGGCGATCAATTAACTTCACCAGCAATATCCCTTGTTTTATGGTTAAACTCTTTAATTCCCCCTCAAATTCCTGCTTTAATTCTTCTTCTACAGACCCTAAAAAATTCTTTTTCTCCCGCTCTGTCTCCATTGTTTTTAGAGTATCGTCAAAATCGTTTAACATTTCGCCAGCTAATTCTGCATAAGGAAAAACTTTAATCACATACCGTTTCAACCTTCCATATTTTCGCCTATCTCTGTTGGAAAACCGCTTACTTCCATTTACCGTAATTGACTTGAAAGTATACATCGGAAAGGTATCTCCATCGATAACGACTACTTGTAAAACAGCAATATCATCTGTAGTTGGCTGAGCTTGAACTGCCGCATTTGGAACAAACATAAAAAAGAAGAGGAAAGAAGCCAGAAAGACCCGCATAGAGATTATTTTAAATAAAATTAACCAAAACCATGCCTTATTTCTTTGCTGCGTAATTTTGTTACATGGTGAATAATGATCAACTTCAAAAAGCGGTAGCATTTCTAAGAAAAGGAAAGTCGATTTCAATAGAATACAACGATAAAGTTCAATTTCTTTTTGATGCTAAAAACGAAGAAATAGCAAAGGCCTTTCCAACTAGCGTAACAAGTCCTTTCGCCGTGCTTATTAGCTCAGATCGAATGGCCAATCAATGCATAAAGGATATACCAGAAGTCGCTTGGGATATGATGGATTATACCACAACACCATTAACTCTGGTTCTAGATGGCGGTCAATTTGTTTCCAAAACCCTAATTAATAAAGACGGTAGTCTTGCCATCCAGAAATTAGAGACAGGAGTTTTGTATAACTTAATCTCTAAATTCAACCAACCCATTGCTTGCATTACTTTGAATAAAAAGCAACAAATCGAATCTGATTTTAAGATTATTTTAGCGCAAAACATCCTCCAGGATAAAATTATTCGAATTCGCCTAAATGGTGAGATAGAAATCATAGCAAACTAAGGGCAATTCGTATTTTTGCAAAAAATCTCCTTTGCAAGAACACCTAACACACCCAATTTTTAATACAATAAGCCACGTTGCAGATGAACTGCAACTTGAGACGTATGTTATTGGTGGTTTTGTGCGCGATATCATTCTTGAACGACCTAGCAAAGATATTGATATTGTTTGTATTGGCAGTGGAATTGAGTTAGCTAAAGCAGTGGCAAAGGCCCTTGAAATAAAAAAAGTTTCTGTTTTTAAGAATTTTGGCACTGCCATGATTAATTATCAAGGGTGGGAAATTGAATTTGTTGGCGCCCGGAAAGAGTCGTATGACAGAGGAAGTCGCAAACCTATTGTGGAGAACGGAACGTTAGAAGACGATCAAAACCGAAGAGATTTTAGCATTAATGCAATGGCTATTTGCCTCAACAAAGATAGATTTGGCGAACTAATTGATCCCTTTGGAGGATTGAAAGACTGTGATGATAAAATCATTCGCACTCCACTGGACCCTAAAATAACGTTTTCTGACGATCCCTTGAGAATGATGCGAGCAATTCGATTCTCAACTCAATTGAATTTCGAAATCGAAGCTAAAACGCAGGAAGCGTTGCATTCTGAGAAAGACAGAATTACAATTATTTCTCAAGAACGGATTACAGATGAACTAAATAAAATCATTTTATCACAAATTCCTTCAATTGGTTTCAAACATCTTTTTGATACCGGATTACTGCATTACTTTTTTCCAGAGATGGTTAAATTGTATGGTGTCGAAATAAAAAATGGCTTAGGTCACAAAGATAATTTCTATCACACACTGCAAGTGTTAGATAACATTTGTCCAAATACAGATAGCCTTTGGCTGCGGTGGGCCGCAATTTTACATGACATAGCAAAGCCGCCTACCAAACGCTTTGACCCAAAGCACGGTTGGACTTTTCATGGCCATGAAGACCGGGGGGCAAGAATGGTTCCTGAGATTTTTAAGAAGTTAAAGCTTCCGCTTGATTCTAAAATGAAATACGTTCAAAAGTTAGTTCGTTTACATTTGAGACCTATTGCTTTAGTAAAAGAAACAGTAACAGATTCTGCCGTCCGCAGATTGCTTGTTGAATCTGGGGAAGACGTAGAGGACCTGATGACGTTATGTTCTGCCGACATCACAACAAAAAATGATAAAAAGCTCAAACGCTACAAAAAAAATTTCATTTTAGTTGAAGAAAAACTAAAAGAAGTTGAAGAAAAAGACCATTTACGAAATTGGCAACCTCCTATTTCAGGTGAAGATATAATGAAAACCTTCGGCATAGGTCCTTCCAAAGAAGTTGGGCAAATTAAAAATGCAATTAAAGAAGCAATGCTAGAAGGTGAAATACAAAACAATGAAACGGAAGCTAGAGTATTTATGCACCGCCTCGGGGTTGATATGGGACTAAAATTAGTTTAACATGAAAGAACTTTTAATTAAAGTCTTGTTAGAGACGCACGACACCGTTTACCGAGACATTTTGGTGAAGGAAAACCATACATTATTTCAAATTCACGAGCTCATTAAGAAGTCTTTTAATTTTAAAAGTAACGAATTGGCTTCTTTCTTAAAAGAAGAGGACGACTGGGAAAAGGATACAGAATATCCTTTAGAAGATGTTATGAATAGCGGAAATCCGACCATTGAAAAGATAGTAGTTAGTACTGTTTTAAAAGAGGTTGGAGACCAAATAACCTATGTGTACGATTATTTAAATGAGTGGAAGTTTTATTTGGAAGTCATGGAAGTAGAAGTAACTGATACTACTTTGGTTGAGCCAAAATTATTGAAACGCTTTGGTGACGCTCCAAAGGAACAGGACCGAGACCTGAACGGAAGTGATGCCCAAAGTATTTTATTAAATGCCATGATGGGAGATGAGTTTGCTGAAGAAGATGAAGATTTATATAAAGATCCTTTTGACAGCGGCAATATGGAATCGTTAGACGATTACGAGGAATACCTATAATTCGTGAAAAAAACGCTAGTATCCATAGTCGGGCCGACAGCTGTTGGCAAAACTTCAACAGCGATAAGCATTGCAAAACAACTGAATGCTGAAATAATCTCTTCCGATTCAAGACAGTTTTATAAAGAAATTTCGGTTGGAACTGCAAAACCAACAGAGCTAGAATTAAATCAAATCCCGCACCACTTTGTCAATCACCTTTCTATAAAAGAAGACTATAATGCGAGTAAATTTGAGAAGGAAGTAATTGATTTTTTGTCGAACTACTTCAAAAAGAATGATGTGGCTATCATGTGCGGCGGATCCGGAATGTATGTTGATGCTGTACTAAGAGGCTTCGACAATGAAATTCCTACTGCCGATGAAGCCTTAAGAGAGCTACTAAAAAAGGAATACCAAGAACAAGGGCTCTCTTATTTGCAAGAGCGGTTACTAGAGATAGATCCTGTTGCCTACAAGAATACGGACATTCAGAATAGTAAACGGTTAATGCGTGCAATCGAAATTTGTGTGTTAACCGGAAAAACCAATGCTGAAGTAAAAAAAGGAATAGCTAAAAAAAGGGATTTCAACATTATCCAAATCGGATTAGAGCTGCCTAGGAACCTACTTTATGAAAGAATAAATCACAGAGTAGATTTAATGGTTGCTGAAGGATTACTGAATGAAGTTAAATCAGTAGTTTCATACAAGGAAAAAAACGCGCTAAATACAGTTGGATATAAAGAGGTATTTAATTTTTTAGAAGGCCTAACAGATTGGCCGCTATGCGTGGAGAAAATAAAGACCAACAGTCGAAGGTATGCTAAAAGACAACTCACTTGGTTTAAGCGTAATGATACAATCGAGTGGTTTTCTCCAACCGAGATAAATAAAATTAGTAAGTATATTCGCACAATAATCGAAAAACCATGAGCCGAATTGACGAAATAAAAAAGATGCTTAAGACCGATAAGCAAGATAGTTTTTTGACGTACGCTTTGGCACTTGAGTATGAGAAAATTGGAGATGCAAAGGAAGCTATTTTTCTAGTAGAAGGTTTGATAAAAACCGATCCTAATTATTTAGGAGCGTATTATAAGCTCGGTGGTTTGTACGAAGGCAAGAACAAAATGGAGAAAGCGATGACTATTTACCGAATCGGTATAAAGCTAGCCACAGAAAAAAACGACAATAAAACAAAGGGAGAATTGGAAGAGGCTCTTTGGCTAATTGAAGATGAATCTTAATTTTTTTTCAAAAAAATATAAAATCACAAAACAAAAGTATTTATAGATTGTCTTGATATTGTAAGAAATATTGAAGACTTGGTTTGGTTGGAGCCCGTTGTTAACTCTCAGAGTGGCAGCGGGCTTTTACATTAATCATTCAATTGGAATCTCCATATTGGCAATCAATTATTGTGAAGAACATCTAATCTTAACGCATTGGACTCAAATAAAAGAGACCCAAAAAATTTCAATTTGGCCAAATAAGCTTTACACCCCACTGCAGCATATAATCAACGTATTTAGGAAATAAAAAAATAGGCTTCTACACTCGTCAGAACAATTGAAATTAAGATAGCAGACCTCTTAGTGATTGCATATTTAACGTTGTGCCATAGCCTCTGATTAAAACCCTCCGGATGACTGTAATAGTAATCATAATCGAATTTTTCAATATTTTTACGTCTAGTCTATCTGTAAGCTCCCCCAAAACTAGTACAGTTTAAAAGTAGAATTTCTAATTTTAAAAACTGCAATATGAGAAAGAGTAAATTTTCCCCCACGCAAATAGCCAAAATTCTAAAAGAATTTGATTTAGGCAAAGATGTAGAAGCGATAGCCCGAGAACATGGTTTATCAAGAGCTACTTTTTATAAATGGC